>MDTD01048951.1_pt1 | contig 107198 bp, 104 predicted proteins | sample 811221 | NCBI WGS metagenome assembly MDTD01 (sample SAMN05326646, study PRJNA326480) | marine metagenome | isolation source: seawater | place: Pacific Ocean: South West | collected 2011 | reverse complement strand
GGCAGGTACTGTGTTCGTTCTCTCGTGAGGATAGGACTTCAGTCCGTAGCTCACGAAACTTCCCCTAACCTACCGGCTTCAGCCGGTAGTGGTTCAGTCGTTTGACAAGATTCATTTTCTTTTCCAAACAGCGCCTGACGAACTGACCATGGAGAGTGACAAAGACCGGATGTACCGGTTTGCATTGAACATTGTCAAGCAGGAAGTGGACTTGTCCATATCAGACATCCTGTTTTATTTGTATGACGAAACAGACAATGCCAATGTCAAAGATGTGGCATTGCAGTATTTCCGTCTGTCGCCTGATGATGTCAATTTAGTGTTGCTGCTTAGCGAGGTCTTGGAGGAACAGGAGTTTTTGAAATTACTTGAACCTCAATTGACCAGACGCCCAGTGTTGGTCTCCTGCCATCGTGCTTATCAAGATGCAATTAAGAAGTCAGGTAAGCAATCCGAATTGGTTGAGCAATATCAGCAGTTGCTTGCCAAGGAACCGGCAAATAAGGATTTGATTTACCTTGTTGCCCGGTTGTTAAACGCTGATGACCATCAGCAAATCAGAGCGTTATTATCCAAAGCCGTCAGCCAACCTGAGCCTCAGCTTCAAGCATTGGCATGGTTGGCGAAAATGGAATTGGGGTGCGCCAATTTTGGTCAATCACTTCTCTATTACATGCAGCTAAAGCACGCGGACAATGATTTTGCTGTTCATGAAAATGACTTTTATCAGGCACTTTTGGGGCAAGGTGATCTGCGTAAAGCGTATCAATACATCCAACAGCAGGCCAAAGATAATAGTGGTGAATTTAGCATCAATGATCTGCAGCGGCTTGCATACATACAGAAACTTGAAGGTGATTCACAGGGTTATCAAAAGACTTGGGAGAGTTACCGCAATATGCTAAAAGATTGGCCTGAGAATATCAGAAATTTACTGATGGAATCTCTGGAAAAGGAGATGGCATATGTCTCAGGTGATACCGAAGCTTATTGCAAGTTGTATGAAGCGGACGACGATGCGTATTCCAAATTTGATGTATTTGTCATTAACGGTAATGTCGATGCTGCCTACAAAGCGATCAAGGATGAATCCTTTATAGCTGACAATTTTCTGCTGCTTTATTCGTTGGCTAAAGTGCAACAGAAAAATGACATCGCAGACAAGGCCCTGCAGGCTGCAATCAAGCAACTGTCCGAATCGGAAACAACTGATGAACGTGTGCTGGCTCAAATGTTTGCAGGGCAATTGCAAGCTTCGGTCGAGACACTTAAACACATGTATTTGAATACTGACACCCGATTGACTGCGATGACCGCAATGGGGTTGAAGTACCCATCACTGCGTGAAGACAGTTTTGCTACTGCTCAGAAGCTCAATTTCAATCGGAACTATCCATATCTGACCATCAAGCAGATACTCGAATCCGAAGCAAAGTAACCCCCCCCGGAAGTTTCCCGGAAGCTCCCTTTGGAATGTTTTTTGTAGTGCATCGTATCAATAAAAAACACCGTCTGTGATTCACAGACGGTGTTTTACTATTTATATGATGTTCCACAAGAAGTTCTCGAAGGAAAACTTCCGGTGGCCGGGGCCGGGGGGTTACTTGTAGAAGTTGGTGGCTTCGGTTTCGACGACGTGGCGACTGATCTGGTCACTGGTCATCTTGACCATGAAGCGGACGTCGCCGGATTGTGCTGCACGGACAACGATTTTCCATGAAGCACGGGCCTTGGGTTTAAGGGTTGGCAGGGCGTCGAAGACGATCTTGTTTTCGAGTGGCGTTGCCATGGTTGCGCCGGCTGAGGAGACGTATTGCATCGAGTTTTCAAGGGTGCATTCAATACGGATGTTGGTGCCTTGTGCCGAGCCTTGATTGGTTACAGTGACCATGTAGGTGACGTTTTCACCCACTTCGATTGGGTCTTCAATGTCCACCACTTCAAGGAGGATGGCAGGGATACCTTCGATGCGTGTTGTGGTTTCAGCACTGACGGATGGGGCACAGTTGGCGACAGCGGTTGCTGTATTACGCAGTGTGCCGATTGTGCTGGGGACGACTTCCAGTGACAGCTTGACGGAGTCACCGCCGGGGATTTCTGGGATCGACCAGACGACTTCGTTGGTCTGTTGATTGAGTTGACCACCTGAGCTGGCGCCGGAGACTTTTACGCCTGAAGCGACCGTGTCGACGATGCGGACGTTCTTGGCAGGCACCGTGGATTTATTGGTGACGGTGATGTCATATTTGAGCTTGCGTCCGACGAGTCGTTTTTCCGGAGCGGTCTTGGTGATAGCAAGGATAGGCTGTTGAACTTTGAATTTTGTTGTTGCTTCGGAGGTTTGCCCGTCGCTGCTTCTTGCTGATGAGGTGACAGTGAAGTCCGCAGGCTGCGTTGCCTTGAGTTGGACGGGGACTTGTGCACATTTGCCAGCGGGGATATCACCGACGTTGACTGCCAAGGCCGTTTGCCCGTCAAGCGTACTGATACCTTGGGGCAGTTGAGCGAAGACGCGGACACCTCGTGCGGTGCCGGTGCCTTCATTACAGACAGTGAGGTTCAGCGGGATTTGATCACAGATCAGATTCACTGGGGGGATGGTCTGAGCAAGTTTGAGCTTGGGCTCAGCGACACGGATGGCCCAGCAGCCGGTCACGTCATGGGTGACAGTCACGCAGGAGACAATTTGCTGAGCGTTGGCGTCGGAGACCTGGCCGTTGATCTGGATTTCACGTGTACTGCCAGCAGCAATATCGCCTAGTGCCCATTGCTTGCCATCTTTGATGTTCGATGGTTGGGGGATGGAACTGGCGATTTTGAATGTGGCTGGCTGGGTTTCCTTGACAATGACATTGCGCATGGTTTCCTGAGTTGGATTGATCACGCGGATGACATAGCTAAAGGGCTGGTTGGGGCGGACTTCAACGGGAGCATGCTTCTCGATGATGAGCGTGCCTTGGGTTCCTTGAGGATAGACACGCTTACCGACTGCGAGGGTTTGGCGTGAAGTGGTTTGCTGATTGGCCTGCATGCCGTTGGGTTGTTGTTGTCCAGCTTGTGCCTGGAATTGGGCTTGCTGCTGTATCTGTCTTGGTGTTTGCGTCTGATACTGCTGCTGACCTGCCTGGTTGGGCGAATAGGTGTTTGGATACTGCTGTGACTGTTGATAAGTCTGTTGTGACGTATTTTGGAATTGCTGTGATTGTTGGTAGGTTTGCTGTGAGTTGTTTTGATATTGCTGCGGCTGTTGTGTGTTGTTTTGCTGCTGGGCATAGGTGGTCTGTATACAGCACAGACACATCATTGCCAAAGCCGTAAGCGATATAGCGAATCGCTGGATCATGATCTGGTTCTCCGTTCCCAGGTATCTATCAATAGAGGAGGTACCTTCTCCTCAAGGTTAGCGGAATTTGTAACATTATCGGTCATTTGCCCAGGATCACGCCAAAAGGTGTGTGATAAATGCGTTCTTGAAAGTTCAGGACACAGAAGGTAGTCGGAAATTTTCCAGTTTTCCTACTTGCACGTTGTATATGTTGTTACAATTCGTATGATCGGTGGAACCGAGCTGTGTGAACAGTGTCCAATTATGACATGGAAGTGAAACGGGAGAGTTTCGATGCAAAAAATGCTTGTTCTGGGATTGATGATGGCGATGTGCCTGACGGTAGGCTGTAACAAGAACAAGAGGGCTCGCGAGGTTCGCCCTGTGCCGATGCCTCCTGGCTCGACTGCGGGCAGTACGTATGGCGGTCAAAGCAATACGGCCATGGATACGGCTCCGACACCTATAAATAGTGAGCCGATGTCCGTTCAGGAAGTACGATCGCAGACAAACTATGTCGCCAGCGCCGAGTCGCCGTACATCGAATTGCCTGCGGTGTCCGTCAATCAGGGCGGGACGATTGAGCCCATTGTCCAACCAGCTGGTGAACCAGTTAATTACGATGCTGGTAATTATGATGCTTCGGCGACGGTTGCTCCCTCGACCTATACTTTTACCGATCAACCGATGGAGTCCACACCAACTCCGACTTATGTTCAGCCAAGTGCGCCAGCGCCTGCTCCGGTGCCGACACCTGCTGCTGGCAGTGCGGTTCATGTGGTGGCCAAGGGTGATACGCTTTGGCGCATCGCCAAGAAATATTACGGCAATGGCAAGCGTTGGGTTGATATCGCTAACGCCAACAATGTGTCAGATCCCAATCGCATTTATGTGGGCATGAAGTTGACGATCCCGCGCTAAGCCGCTCAACTGACAAAACTTCAAAATTGATCCACACCACGTGCCGATGCGCGTGGTGTTTTTATATTCAAGCAGGGCGGTTTGCATCCTGCAATGGGTGATTTCACCGTTGAGCGATCCAGTTCTAAATGTCAAAAGATACATTTACCATAAAATGAGCAATGTTCATCTGAATTGCTGCTTTGCTGTGGCTTAAAAACTTTTTCCCCACAAGTTATCAACAATTTTAAACTTCCAGCTATTTGGGACTCCCAATGAGTGTTTGAAACTGTTGCTCCTTTGAAACGTTAAACTCTTATTGGACCGCAATTTTTGCGCGTTTGGGCGATACATGCGCTTTTAGTCGAGTGGCTTAAAACGTCTTCCATTGGGCTAAGCATTAGAAAATAAAGGAACTTGGGGCAATTTGTCGATATGTCAAAACGTCAAAGTGTCAAAGTGTCAAAGAAAGTATCGGACGTTGACCAATGTCCGGATAACTCGCAGCGGCTCGAAGCTCGTGTTGTTGAGCCTGCCAGTCAAAAGACACACGTTAGGAAAGGTTCACGGTAGATGTCCACCGGAAGTCCACCCCATGCCGTCAAATTGTCAGCAGTCTCTGAGGATGTGCCACCCAAGCGGTATCGCATCGGTGAATTGGCTCAATACACCGGACTCAGTCGCCAGACGCTGCACAACTACACACGATGGGGTCTTATTTCGGAGTTGGCTTGGACAGCAGGGGGGCATCGCGTCTATGGCGAGGAATCCTTCGCCAGGTTACGTCGGATTATTGAACTTAAACGAACTTGTTCGATGGATGAAATTCGCGATCAGCTTCAGGAAATTGTCTAGTTCAATTTGTTAATACCCAGTGACAACGTTTACCCCGTCACCAGGATCAGTACCGTATGGCTCAGGACTCAGAACAACCTCAAGACGCTTCCGTCGAAGATGAATCACTCGGTGAGATCCCCGAATATGATTCGGGCACACCCCATTGGTCGCAGAACTGGCAACTGCCTGCACTGGTGTTGGGAATGGTGATGCTCACGATGGGCATGATTCTGGCCTGGCCAAGTGATGAGCCGACCAACTACGATGCAGCACTTGATTCGGTGCAGGCGTATTTGCGTGCTAACGATTTGGAAAGCGCACACGCCAAGCTTGCCAAAGACCAGTTGTTCATGGATGCCGAAACGACTCCGCCGAGAATTCGTGGGCGGTATTGGCAATTGTGGGGTGACCTGATTTACAAACAGGTCAAGCAGCAAAACATTCCCAGCACGGAGAACTTCAACAAGATCGTCGCTTCATACAGTCGGGCTGACGATCACGAGTATCCCTTTGATGGTGAGCATCTTTCGCGTTGGGCTTCCACATTGGTCTCCTTGGATCGCGTCGATGAAGCGTTGCAAAAAATTGACAAGGTTAAATTAGCTGATCGCAATCTCAAGTGGCAGCTCATCCGGCAGATCATCAACATGCAGATCGCGCGTCGTCGTGATACCGCTGATGACCTGCTGGATTGGTATGACGCCTTTTTTGCGGAGCTTCAATACGAAACGGACCCAGACCGTAAACGCGAAGCTGAAGTATGGGGTGTAACACAGTATTCGCTGTTGCTGATGCAGACCAATGATGCAGGTCGTGTGATTGATTATCTGCACTTGCGATATATCCGCTTGCGTGATGATGGCGGTGAAGATGACCTTGGATCCGTCAAGCTGCGATTGGCTCAGGCATATCAAATGGGTGGTCAGTATGAGTTGGCCATGCAGTGGTATCACGCTGCTCAGAAAAGTCTCAAGCCTGAGAACTTGCTTAATGCCCAGGTTCTTGTGGGGATGGCGCAAATCACATTGGCTCTTTCAGGCGATGTGCGAAAAGCACATGAAGTTTATTCGACTGCTGCCATGAAATATGGTGCGACGGATGAGTTCATTGATGCCACTATTGGTCAGGCCGACTGCGAAGCGCGCTTGGGGGTTCATGCTCAAGCCATCAAACATTTGCTCTTGGCTGCCAAGTCCATCCTGGATAAACCACATCCGCTTCCTCGTCATAAAGAAATGATGATCAAGGTTGCCCATGACAACTTTGAACTGCAATTCGGGCAGGATCAATACGGTCAGGCCTTGAGCTATCTCTCGACACTCAAGCCGTTGTATGGCCAGAATCTGCCTGCCACGATTCTTGGTGATTTCGCCATTACACATGAAAAACTCGGTGACACGCATACTGCTGAGGCAATGCGTTTGCAGAATATCGCTCCGGTAGATGCTTTTGCGTCCGAAGAAAATCACAAAGCCTATGAGCTAGCTAATCAGGAAGCAGCATTGCAGTACGGTCGCAGTGGTGACTACTACTACGATCATGCGTTGGCGGTTACCATTGCCGACGATCACGCTCATGGCAATAGCCTCTGGCAGGCCGGCCAAAACTACGACAAAGCTCAGATGTGGGATCGGGCGATTGATGCTTATCGTGAGTTTGCACGCGTGCGATCCAACGACCCGCGATTCGTCCTTGCAATCAACCATCTAGGGTTGGCGTACCAGGCAGATGGGCAATACAAAGTCGCATTCAAACTCTTTGAAGAGTTGGTTGAAAAGCATCCCAAGTCTGAAGCTGCCATCGCCTCACTGGTCCCCATGGCGCAGTGTATGGTTGAGATGGGGGAAAACGAGCAGGCCCAGCGAACCCTTCAATATGTCCTGACCGACAACAAGGCCGTCACCCCCGAAGGTGACACCTATCGCGAAGCACTCATCGAGTTGGGCAAGTTGCATTTTACCACCGGCGAATATCTCAAAGCCATCACCCGTCTTGAAGAAGCCATCGACGAAAAACGCTATGGCAATTCCGAGCAGTCGCCCATCCTGCGATATCGACTTGCTGATAGTTATCGACTTTCCGTTGGTGATCTGAATAAAGCGCTCGCTGATCCGATGCCCCAGGCCAAGCGAATGGAGTTACAAAAACGCCGTGTGGACAATCTCGAACGCGCCGGTGTTCTCTACTCCCAAGCCATTAATCAGTTTGAAGCACGTAATCCCAAAACGCTGACAAAGCTTGAGACCGCATTCTTCCGCAACGCCTATTTTTACCGTGGCGATTGTGCGTATGACCTTACCCGTTGGGATGACGCGATCACGCTCTATGACCTTGCTGCCAAGAAATGGGAAAGCCATCCTGCTTCGCTGGTTGCCTTGGTCCAAATCGTCAACGCCTATTGTGAACAAGGTGCCATGCAGGAAGCACGGGCAGCAAATGACAGGGCACGCTATCAACTCAAACGGATTCCTGATGAAGCTTTTTCGGATCCGTCAATGCCCATGGGACGAAAACACTGGGAGGATTGGCTGCGATGGTCTAATGAACTGGACCTCTTTGCCAGCACTAAAACACCGTAGCGCATGAGATAACCATCACGCGTTGGTATTTGAAATAAAGCCCGTGGGACATTAGTCCTCGGGGACACACAGAATCCTGGCAAGGACTGCCGGGCAGAAAGGTCAAGGAATGACCAGCACATCACAAGCCTTTATCGAACTGCTCATCCAGCAAAAAGAGCTTTACACCAAGCTCAAGATGATGAGTGAGAAACAACGTGAATTGGTCCAGCAGCAGGATGCCGTGCAGTTGCTCGGAGTCCTGGGCGCTCGCAAGATTCTCGTTGAACAACTCACGCAGCTAGGACAGCAAATCGCTCCGATCCGTGAGCAGTGGCAGCAACTCAAAGACTCGCTGCAAACCGATCAACGTGACCAGATCAACCAACTCATCGACCAGACGCAGGACTTGCTTGCGGACATCATTTCCGCCGACGAGCAGGATCGCCAGCAACTTGCCGCTGACCGTGATACCAAGGGTGCCGAGCTTGGTTCTTTTACGCAGAACACCACTGCCCGTAATGCCTATGCCGCCAACGCATCTGCAGGTAACAATTACGCCCGATTCGCCTATAAACAAGGTTAAACGTGACCACGCAGACTCCGTCCAACATGCCCACGCCTGAAGACCTGGCTCAAATCATCCAGGCCTACAACACCGTTACCGAGCGATTGCAGAAGACGCATGAACAGCTCTCCGGTGAAGTGGTTCGCCTGCGCAAAGAGTTGGCGTCAACCAATGCCCAACTCCAACGCTCCAAACGCCTGGCAGCATTGGGGGAAATGGCAGCAGGCATCGCCCACGAAATTCGCAATCCACTGGCAGCGATCCACCTCTATGCAGGCATGCTCCAGGAAGACCTTGTCCGCATGAAGCCTCAGCAGGACATCGCAAGCAAAATTGCCTCGGCCGTGCGCGGTCTTGAAGGCATTGTCACCGATGTGCTGACGTTCTCACGTGAATTACAACCGGACGTGCGGCCGTGCAATGTGCTCGAACTCGTTGCCCGCGCGATCGACATGCAAAAGCCAGCCATCCTCCAACACAACATCATCGTCGATGATGAGGCGGTCGATGACGAGCTATTCGTTAATGTCGATCATGAATTGATGCACTGTGCTTTAACCAACATCATCCGCAATGCCATTGAAGCCATGTCCTCCGTCAAAGATGCGACGCTGAGAGTTTCCACTGAATGTGATGCAACCGAGCAGACCGCCAAAATCACCATTCGTGATAACGGCAGTGGCATTGATACCGATGATATTGACCGAATTTTCAATCCGTTTTTCACCACTCGAAACACTGGCACCGGACTTGGCCTTGCGATTGTCCATCGCATTGTTGACGCCCATGCCGGTTCGATTCTCGTTCACAATGACAATGGTGCAGTCTTTGAATTGATCCTGCCTTTTGAAGTTTCAAATACCGCACCTCAATCCAATGATACTCAAGCAGATGTTCCCCAGGGAGTTCTTTTATGAATGGTAAAGTCCTCGTCGTCGATGACAAACAGATCATGCGCGATAGTGTCGGGGCGACGCTTCAACGTGCCGGCATGCAGATCATTTCTGCCGGTGATGGTGTTGCCGCACTGAACATGATCGCTCGTCACCGTCCCGATGCCGTGATCTCGGACTTGAAGATGCCGGAGATGGACGGCCTTGGACTGCTTATGAAGCTCAAGGAAGTCGACGACCAACTCCCCTTGGTGTTGATGACTGCCTATGGCACGGTCGATGTGGCGGTCGCGGCCATGAAACAAGGCGCTTTTGACTTTGTGCAAAAGCCCTTTGAAGGTGACCAACTGGTCCTGACCATGAAACGAGCGATTGAACACCGCCGACTCATTCAGGAAAATGCTGCCCTCAAGTCCGGCGTTTCTCCTGCGGATGTCATGCCCATGCTCATCGGCCAGTCGCAGGTCATGCGCAAACTTGCAACACAGATCAAACAGATCGCCGCCTCCAACGGCACGGTCTTGGTTCACGGCGAATCAGGTGTCGGTAAGGAAGTCATGGCAAGAACCATTCATGCCTGTTCCCAACGCCGAGACAAAGTCATGCTCTGCGTCAACTGCGCAGCACTCTCCAGCAGCCTGCTTGAATCCGAACTCTTTGGTCATGAAAAAGGTTCGTTCACCGGTGCAGAGCAAATGCGTAAAGGTCGTTTTGAACTCTCTGACGGTGGCACGTTGCTACTGGATGAAATTTCTGAAATCAGCCCACAGCTTCAAGCCAAGCTCCTGCGTGTGTTGCAGGAAAATCAGTTTGAACGTGTCGGTTCATCGTTGACCATGCAGGTGGATTCACGCGTGATTGCCACGACCAACCGTGACCTGTCGGATTGTGTGGCTGACGGTTCTTTCCGCCAGGATTTGTTCTACCGCTTAAACGTGCTTCCAATCCATGTCCCGCCATTGCGTGATCGATTGGATGATGTGCCTGATCTGACCAATCACTTTCTGACGACACTTGCGATGCGTGAAGGTCGTGAGCAGAAGCACTTTGACGATCAGGCCATGGAACTGCTTATGCAATATCAGTGGCCGGGTAATGTCCGCGAATTGCAGAACATCTGTGAGCGAGCCATTGTGCTTTCACGGGGTTTGACCATTACCGCCAACGTCATCCGCCCGTGGCTTACAGACACTCAGCAGCAGCAGGTCATGACGCAAGCCGTCCAGACCCATCAAGCATCCGCCTATGCCCCCAAGACCCTTGAAGAAATCGAACGTGAAGAAATCCTCAAAGCCTTGGAACATAACCGTGGCAATCGTCAACGTACCGCAAGGTCGCTGGGCATCGGTGTCCGTACCTTGGGCTTGAAACTCAAAAAGTGGAAAGAAAACAACCTTGTGGCTCAAACTGTCTGAGTCATTTTCCCCAAGCCCAATGCTGAGTTTGACGAAGCATGGGGCAGAATTGAAAACCCAAAGCGCAGTAATTGCGCATCACCAAAGCGCAGCATTTGCGCACCACGCAAGGAACGCAGTTCAAGAATTCGCAAAACCGGCGTAAATCAGGCACAAACCCATTGGCACGAGAGTTGCTGATGTATCGTGAAGACTTGGAGTCAGAATTATGGCAACATTTATCAAAGGCATGCTCGATGGCGGGGCACTACCAGTGCTCGAACGCTATACGCAGTTCACTGCCGAGCGTCACAAAGTCCTGACGCATAATATTGCCAACTTCTCAACACCGTTCTTCAAGCCCCGCGATCTGTCCATCGGAGACTTTCAGGCTACTTTGGCAGATGCAGTGGATAAACGTCGCAAGCAGGTCAATCCCACCGGAGGCCCTTTGCGAGTTGGTAATACACAACAGGTAACCTTCGGCAAAGATGGAATGACCACCTACGCTGAGCAAACCAATGAAAACATTCTGTTCCATGATCAAAATAACCGTGATCTGGAACGCACGATGCAAAAACTGGCGGAAAACACGCTGTCACACAACATGGGTATTGAACTGCTCAAGAACCAGTTTGACCTGTTAAGAACAGCCATCCGCGAACGAATGTAAGAAAGACAGAGGGAATAGTGATTAGCCATTAGGGATTAGTGCAAGGCAAAGAGTAGGCAGACACTGTTGCTGCGTTAGCCTAATCCCCAATCCCTATTCATGAATCCCTGAGGAAAAACCATGTTTGGTTCATTAAACATCTCGACTTCCGGCCTTATTGCTCAGCGGACGCGCATGGAAACCATTGCTGCGAACCTGGCCAACAAGAACACCGTCGAAGATGCCAATGGCAATTATGCTCCGTTTAGGCGGCGCATTCCGATTTTTGCCACCGGTGATCCAAACATGGGTTCCGCCAACGGCGTGCATGTCGATGAAATCATGCTCGACCCGGCCCCGTTTCGACAGGTGTTGGACCCGACACATCCCTATGCTGATAAAGACGGTTATGTGAAGATGCCCAACATTGACACCACGACGGAAATGATCAACGCCATTGAAGCCACACGTGCTTATGAGGCCAACATCACCGCCGCCGAGGCCACCAAGTCCATGATTCAGTCCAGCCTGCGTTTGCTGGCCTGATGATGATAGAAGGAAGGTGTCACCATGAGTGATCCCTTAGGGTTAATTGGCAATAGCAACGTCGGCGGAGCCGGCGGGCTGCCTGGTACACCCAAAACACCTGGGCAACAGGATGGGCCCAGTTTCAAAGATGTGCTCATGCAGAACATCGAACAGGTCAATCGTCTCCAGCAGGATGCGGAGATGGCCATCGAAGACTTGGTCACAGGACGTCGGGATGACGTCGATCAAGTGATGATGGCCAAACAGAAGTCTGACCTGGCGTTCCAGATGTTACTGCAGGTGCGCAACAAGATGGTCGACGCGTACGAGGAAATCAAACAGATGCGCGTGTGATGAGATAGGGATTAGTGATTCGGGAATAGGGATTAGGACAAGGCATCGAGCTTTGAATAATCCAGCGTTGAACGCAAGAAAAGATTGCTCAGGTAATCAGCAGATTCAACGAAACTTTCCTGTTCACTGCAAGGATTGAAGTTCAACCCTAATCCCTACTCCCTAATCACTAATCCTTGTCATGAAAATTGGAGATTTTCATGACCCACGACCGATAACATGGTATCGCAGGAGGCGATGACTCGAGATTCACAGTCGGAGACGTGATCTCACCCGACGGCATGGAGGCCGACAATGGAATTCCTTAGACGGCACTGGCTGCAAGCCCGCGCGTTATTCGATCAACTGACCCCCAGTCAGAAATGGTTGATGCTTGCGCTGATTGTCTGCCTTGGGTTGTCGGGGCTGCTTATCCTGGCATATGTCCCCAGTACGGATCTGGTTCCTATCACCTCGTTTGCAGGTAAGAATCAGGCCGAAGTTGTCGCGCGCCTCAAGGCTGAAGATATTGATGTCACCGCCAGGTCAGGCCAGATTTACGTCCCTTCCACCAAACGCTTTGAAGCCATCTCCATTCTCCAGACCAGCGACCTGCTCACCGAAGACACCTCCATCGCCTTTGATGAACTGATCAAGAATCACTCTCCCTGGATGAGTAACGAGCAGAATCGTCAGGCTTACATGCTTGCGCTTCGCAAAACACTCTCTACCATCGTCTCCAAAATGAAAGGCATCGAGCATGCTGACGTCTTCATTGCCAAGCCTGATGAAATCGGTTTCGGGACCACCTACGTCAAACCGACAGCTTCCGTTAATGTGATGATGCAGCGTCGTAAGCCATTGGATAAGCAAATGGCCCAGGCGATTGCCGGACTCGTTGCCGGTGCGATTGCTGAGATGGAACCCGCTGAAGTGACAGTCATTGATGCGAACTTCGGCAGACAGTTCACCGGCATTGATGATGGTGAAGTCGCTCCCTCAGAAACCTTTGAATTCCTCAAGGCGCAGGAAAATCATTACCGAACCAAGATCATTGAAGCTTTGGGCTATATCCCCGGCGTCCACGTCGCGGTGAATGTTCGTAATAACCCGATGCTCCGCAAGGATACCGAAACATTCGCTTACGAAAAATCCGAACGACTCACCAGCCAGGAGTCCGAAGACATCGAACGCAAGACCGTCTCTGATCGCGGTGAACCAGGCGTTCGTCCCAATACCGGATTGAGCATTGCCGGTGCGCGTCAGCAGGGGACCAACGAAACCATCGCAAAAGCACGCAGTGATTTCGGCGGGCCTGTGATGGTTGAACGCTCCACTTCACATACCGTCGGTCAGAACGTCACCCAAGTCTCCGTCACCGTTAACATCCCACGAACCTACTTTGTGGGCCGTATCAAAATGCGAGGTGTCGCAGCAGGGGATGCCGAGCCGACCGAAGACGAAATTCAGGCAGAAGTCACCAAGGAATTGCCACGCATTGAAGATCAGGTTTCGCCGTTGATTTCAGCAGCTGATAAAGGCGTTGTCAAAGCACATATGATTCCCGATCCTGAATCGCTGCTGGCCTTCCGTGATGCGGGTAAGGAACTCACTGGCTTCGCGGCACTGATGAAAAAGCCATGGTTCCAACCTTCGGTACTCAGTGGGTTGACTTTGCTGGCGATCTTGCTGATGTTTGGCATGGTTCGCAAGGCGCTGCGTCAGCCCAATCTGCCCTCCGTCGAAGAGCTTGCTGGTGTACCACCACAGTTGCCCTCTGAGGATGACCTGCTCGGTGAGGTTGAAGAAGCTGAAACCGGCATGGAAGGTGTTGAAGTCGACGAAGGCGAAATCCAGATGCGCAAACTCGCCGAACAGATCAGTGAAATGGTTCGAGCCAATCCATCTGAAGCTGCAGCACTGTTTAACCGTTGGGTGGAATCGGATGATTGATCACGTGTATGTGATCGTGAGTTGCGACAGCACCTGTCGCTGATGAATGAGAGTCAGTCATGAGTAAAAACGGCATAGATGCTGGGCCATATGAAGAACTCAGTGGTCTTAAGAGAGCTGCAATATTACTGCTGGCACTCGATGAAGACGCAGCGACCATGTTGCTTAAACAAATGGAAGCCAAGTCGGTTGAAAACGTCACCCGTGAAGTGGCCAGTATGGGTAACATCGGCCAGGAAACCCGTGATAAAGTCATCTCCGAGTTTTACGATATGGCTCTGGCGCAACGCTGGGCTTCCGAAGGTGGCCTGGACTACGCCAAGATTTTGCTGATGCAAAGTATGAACCCCGGCGATGCTGACAAAATTCTCCAACAGATTTCCACGCAGGTTCGTAAGACGCCATTTAGCTTTCTGCAAAAAGCAGAGTCAACCAACCTGCTGACGTTTATTCAGGATGAACATCCGCAGACCATCGCGCTGATTATTTCGCACTTGCCGTTCCATAAAGCTTCAGAAATTCTTGCAGGTTTGGCCGGTCCCAAGCAATTGGAAGTCGTCAAACGTGTGGCCAATATGGATCAGACCAACCCTGAAGTGATTCACGAAGTCGAAGCAGGACTCGAAGCACGACTGTCCAACATGCTCGGTCAGACATTCGAACAAATCGGTGGTGTGGAAACCGTGGCGGAAATGCTCAACCTTGTCGACCGCTCGACAGAAAAAGCAATCATGGAAGGTCTCGAGTCCGACGACCCGGATCTTGTGGAACAGATTCGCCGCCTGATGTTCGTCTTCGAAGACATCAACCTTGTCGACGACAAGGGCATCCAATCGGTGCTCAAGGAAGTCGACAACGAAGAGTTGGCTTTGGCACTCAAGACCGCCAGCGAAGACCTCAAGGACAAGATTTTCACGAACATGTCCGAACGTGCTGCTCAGCTTATTCAGGAAGATATGGAATACATGGGCCCCGTCCGTGTGTCCGACGTCGAGTCCGCTCAGCAGCGCATCGTCGACATTGTTCGCCGTCTGGAAGATTCAGGCGACATCATCATCTCCGGTCGTGGCGGTGCTCAGGATGCAGTGGTGTAAAGTGGATAGCTGATTTGAAATTTCGAATTTGGAGTTTGGAATTTCATCAGAAAGCTGCTTGGTTTGTATTTAAAATCAAATTCGAAAACTCAAATTCAAAATTCGAAATATTATGCCCCTGATCAAAGCCAACCAATCCGTGCCATTGTTCAAAGATGCCATCGTGCTGAACATGAATGATGTGACCGAGCAGGCTGCGCAGATCAAGGAATCTGCCAAGATGACCGCTCAGCGACTCATCGACGACGCCAAGTCCAAAGCCCAGAAGGTCTCCGACGATCATGCGTCAGAAGGGTATGAGCGTGGCTATGCCGATGGTTACCAAAAAGGCCAGGCCGAAGGGCATGCCAAAGGCAAAAAACGTGGTCTGGCCGAAGGGCACAAGGAAGCAAGTACCGAAGCACGCGCAGCGTTTAAGCCCTTGGTGGCAGCCTGGCAACAAGCAGGAGTCGGATGGGACGAGTATCACCAAAAGCTTGATATGGACGCCCGGGACAGTGTCATTGAATTGGCTTTGCGATTGGCTGAGAAGATCATTCATCGTCAGCTACAGGTTGATAATCAGGTCATTGTCGATCAGGTGACAGCCGCGCTTAAGAGTCTGACAGGTGCGACGAATTTAAGCATCCATATCAATCCCGATGACCGACCGGTGATGACAGAAGTCATGCCACAGTTAATTGAGGTTTTCAGTCAATTCAAACATATGCGAATCGTGGATGATGAAAACATCGGTCGAGGCGGATGCATTCTCATTCACGAACATGGTCGACTTGATGCATCGTTGGAGACACAACTTCGTCGTGCAGTGGAGTTGCTGTTGCCCGGTGATCTGGAAGTTGATCCTGATCCTGATCCTGTTGTTGAAACACAAGCAAGCAACGACACCGAAGTTCAATCTCAGATCCATGAAGATGCAGCAGCCCGGCAAGTCGATGTTGCAGAAACTCAGCAGACTCAAGATATGCAAGCATCCGAGCCGACAACCAAGGCTACGCAATCGCTGGATACCCCTGAAATACAGCCTCAAAAAGATGTGCCATCCGCTGAGCTGGGTGATCCATTATCCGATGCACTTGATCAGGCAGATATTGCTTTGGACCCCACTGCGTCAGATCAATCCAAATTGGATACATCAACCGAATCATGACCCGCATTTCCGACCAACTTGAGATTCTCCAGCAGACCCCGCTCATCGAGATGCAGGGGCAGGTGTTGGAAGTGCGCGGATTGGCCTGTCGCGTGGGTGGACTTAGCGTGCCGGTAGGGGCGATGGTTCGTATTGATTCGACTCAGACATTGCTTGGTGAAGTGGTGGGGTTTGATCGTCATGAAGTGATCGTCATGCCGTTTGGTTCCACTGGCGGGATCAAACGTGGTGATGTGGTGACTTTGATCCAGTTGGCACAGACCATGCCAGTAGGCGACAGTCTTTTAGGGCGTGTCGTCAATGCACTGGGACAGCCCATTGATGACAAGGGACCGATTACCGGCGTGGGACCGCGGACACTCTACCCCAAGGTCGTTGATCCGATGGATCGCCCGTTGATTGATCAACCATTGGGGACCGGCGTACGTGTGGTTGATTCAATGACAACGCTTGGACGCGGCCAGCGTATTGGCATTTTTGCACCACCAGGTGTAGGTAAAAGTACGATCCTGGGCATGATGGCTCGTGGGACAACCGCCGAAGTGATCGTGGTCGGACTCGTGGGTGAACGTGGTCGTGAAGTTCAGGACTTCGTGCAAAAGCAACTTGGTGAAGAGGGACTCAAACGCGCCGTAGTGGTGGTGGCGACAGGTGACGAGTCACCGTTACTTCGCATCCGCGCCGCACAGGCAGCGACCACCGTGGCTGAATTTTTCCGCGATCAAGGTAAGGATGTCTTACTGATCATGGACTCACTGACACGTTTTTGTCAGGCCCAACGTCAGGTTGGATTGGCGACCGGTGAACCACCAGCGACCAAAGGTTTTACACCCAGCGTCTTTGCCATGCTGCCGGTGCTGCTTGAGCGATCCGGCCGAACCAGTCGAGGTTCAATCACCGGTTTGTACGCTGTGTTGGTCGAAGGGGACATCGATGACGACCCGATTTCCGAGGCTGCTCGTGGCGTACTCGACGGTCATATTTTGCTTTCGCGGACATTGTCTCATCGCAATTACTGGCCGGCTGTGGATGTCCTGGGCTCGATTAGTCGTGTTGCCGATGACGTGATTGATGCGCAACATTCTGCATCGGTCGCGCAAGTTCGGCGCTTGCTTGCTGCGTATAAGGATGTCGAAGACCTGCTGAATATCGGTGCCTACGCCGATGGGAGCAATGAAGAATTTGATTTAGCCATTGCCTGTAAACCTGCCATTGACCAACTGCTCATGCAAGGCAGAAACGAGATCGGTCGCACCAAAGACCTGGACGTTTTTACGCATACCAGTAAACAATTAGTTGCCTTAAATCACGTGATCGAACAAAACAAAGCCAAGCTTGCCCAACAGAATCAACGTGCTCGGCAGGCTCAGATGCAGCGCCGTCGCTGACGTGTTACCCACCCGCCCGATAACTCGCAACAAAGTGACAAGCCATGGCCAAATTCGCATTTAAACTTGATCCGGTTCTTCGTCAACGTCAAATGATCGAGGATCAGAAGCAGCGTGAATTGGCTCAATTGATGCGTAAACGCATGATTTTTCATAACCAGTTGCGATCCATTCAAACAGAACTCACCGACTCCAAAGGTCAACTCGCAGACGGACTCATCGGCGAAGTCGATATGACCCGTGTCGCTCAATTTGCACGTTTTAGCGGACAGTCTCAAGTCCGCGCCCAAACCATCGTTCGTGAACTTGCCGGCCTCGAATCCCGGATTGTCGAAGCGCAAAAGCAGCTTGTCGAAGCCATGCGCCAACGCAAGGCATTGGATTTGCTACGGGATAAGCAATACAAGGCATGGAAGCGAACCCAGCAACGCCGCGAGGCGTCAAGGCTGGATGACCTGGCGACGCAAGCCTACACGCGTCAGGTTGTGATGGAAGTCAAAACGTGAAAACAGTCGCAGCTGTCATCTTAGTCATTATCCTCGTCCACCTGCTGGCAGCAGCGGCAGGTGTCGCATGGCTCGGCGCATCGGGCCGGTTGGACAAAGATCGTCTGTACAAGGTCAAAGATATGTTTGTGTTGACCATTGAAGACGAGAAAAAACTCGAAGCAGAACAAGCAGACAAAGATGATCAACTCGCTGCGGTCCAAAAGGAAAAGGATCGCATGGCCGAGGTGGCAGATGGTCCGACTTCTGTGAAGGATCGCCTGGGGGAAGATCAGATGAAACGGGATTTGGTGTTAGCCAAGGTGCAGCGGCTCCAACGTGAAATGCAGGACATGAACCGCAATCTGGAGTTCGCCAAGGCGCAGCTTGCAAAGGAAAAGAAGAAGCTTGATGACGACCGTTTGGCATTTGAGCAGGCCAAGAAAGACATGGAAGACCAACGCCTTGATGCGGACTTTGAACGCGTGGTCGAATCTTATGCCAGTCTCAAACCCAAACTCGCCAAACAGGCATTTCTGGAACTCATCAAGCAGAACAAGATGGACGAAGTGGTGGAATATCTCGCAGCGATGCAGCTTCGCAAGTCCGCTGCCATTCTCAATCAGTTCAAGGCCGATGAAGAAGTCCCCGTCGCAGCACAGTTGCTTGAGTCTTTACGATTACGTGGGGTCACACCTGACGGTATGTCCGATGATGGCGTGATGCCCATGGCATCCAAGTGAGTTTTGAGTTGGTGGTTGTATGACACAAATGATGACCAGTTCGATATCCAATGCCTTAGCCAGTCAATCCTCGCGCTCAAGTGTCGGGGATTTTCGCAGTCAGTCCGACGATGTCGATCAGGTCGGACGCTTTAGCAATATGCTGGATCAGACTGCTGCTTCGCGAACACAATCGCAAGATGAAATCGAGAAAAAGGCTCAAAAAACAGACAAAAAAGTCGATCAGTCCACTGACAAGTCCGCTGCCGATTCAGGCGATGAACTTGCCGATGAAGCTGTTGTGGATGAACAACCCCAGGATGATCAACAGACACCGGACCAGATTGACGTGGGGATGACTGCTGCTGGCCAACAGCACAAAGATGCGGGCAAAGACCAACAGCATGCATCTGAACCTACAACATTTGCTTCACAGCAAGCTTTATCCGGGAATCTTGATGAAGCTCAAACGCGCTTGAATGTGACAGCTTCGCAACAGACCGTTGCACAGGTGCAAGATGACAGCACAACACCAAAACCTGCCAAGGATATTGCCGACGCCATGCTTCGCATGCTGGGGGTAACCAACGGCCAGACTTCCGGTTCACAGCAGGCCACCTTCACACTCACTGATGTGGTTGCTCCAGCCATGGCATTCAATACATCGACCGATCAATCCGCAACACAACAACAGCTGCAATTGCCAGATACCCACACATCTGACACATCTGATTCTGCCAATGTCGGGCGTGTTTCAAGGGCCTTAGCCAATGCCGTGAATCAAAAGGGTGGAACCATTACCATCCGTATGATGCCACCGGAATTAGGGCAGGTCCGCGTGGATATCCAGATGCATGGCGGTAAGGTCTCAGCGAGTTTTCAAACCGAGCAAAGTTCCGTTCAGTCATTGATGACCCGTGAACTCGCTCAACTGCGTCAGGCATTGGAACGCCAGGGATTAACGGTAGAAAAACTGGAAGTCACCCAACGCCCAGCCAACAGTTCAAATGCCAACGCATCAAACCAGGATAGTCAGCAGCAATCGCCGTCAGATGGTCGAAGTCGCGGTCAGTATGCCCGACAGAACCAGCAGCAACCCAATGAAACGGATCAACAATCATCAGTGAATGATCCACAGAATTTTGCATCACAGCTCGATTCACAATTGTGAAACGAGTTTGAATAGACAAGGAGTTTGTCATGTCCTCAGCCGTGAGTGGAATCAGCAGTTCAACTGCGACCAGTGGCTCATCCAATGCTTTTGGCTCGATGAGTAGTGAGGATTTTATCAACATCCTCACAGAGCAGTTGGCTAACCAGGATCCATTTGAACCACAGGATTCCAGTGCGTTGCTTGAGCAGCTTTCGACTTTGCGCACCGTGGAATCGCAAATGTTATTAAGCGACAGCATTGCTGAATTGGTGCTTCAAAACCAGGTAGCCACCGCCGGCGGACTCATCGGCAAGAGTGTGGAAGGTAAGGACGATAGCAACAATTCCGTAGATGGTCTGGTGACTGCTGTCCGTGTGCAGGATGGCCAGGCGGTTCTGGAACTTGATAACGGTAAGAGTCTGTCGATGGATCGTGTGACTCGAATCGTGGATTCGTCATCCGTTTGATATGGAACGTTAACTGATGGGTGAAACCTCCAACTCACAAGCGCTTTTGCAGATGCTCATGCCGATCGTTCGGCCTGATGGTATTGCACCGTCGAGCAACTCGCAGAATCTGCCGTTGGAGCAACAGAGTTTTGAACAGATGCTTGAGGGTTTGTCCAGTCAACAGCAGATGACCACCGGCGATGGGACAGAAATACCTGATGGTGAAGATGAGCTTCAAGCATCACAAATGCTTTCAAAGCTCGGTGGCATTAATCGAATTGAAAATAGCACACTGCGTGACATGCTTACCCGCAATACACAACAGTCAGACAGCAGCATGCAGCGTGATTGAGTAAGGAGATCGAAGATGGGTTTAACGACAGCTTTATACACCGCGATGACGGGCCTTAATGCCAACTCCAGTGTGATCAATGTGGCAGGTAATAATATTGCCAATACCAATACCACTGGTTTTAAGTCCTCACGAGCAGATTTTGAAACACAAATCCTCATGAATCTGGGCAACGGGACCGCACCCACGGCTGAAAATGGGGGCACCAACCCCACACAGGTCGGCTTGGGCGTGAAGCTGTCGGGAACCACACATAATTTTAATGACGGGACCATCAACCTCACCGGGCTTAACTCCGATGTGGCAGTTGAAGGCAACGGCTTTTTCGTTGCTGATTATGGCGGACTTCAAAAATACACCCGTGCGGGCAACTTCGGGCTCGACTCCGAACAGAACCTGGTGGATGCCAATGGTGGACGCATTCAAGGTTACGGCATTGATGATGAATACAATGTTGTCGCTGGCGTGGTGGGTAATCTGACCATTCCCGTAGGTTCTCTGACGATCGCTGAATCGACGAACAATATTGCTTTTGGAGGGAACCTTAATGGTGGTGGTGAAGTCGCCACGATGGGGACGATTGTTCAATCCAATGCACTTTATGCCGACGCCGGTCAGGTGACTCAAGCGGATGCCAATACGCCGTTGGAAAGTATCTACGACGCCAGTGGCAATCAGCTCTTTGCCGATGGTGATGTCTTAAGCATTATGGATGTGACGCGCGGCGGTGCATCATTGCCGGATAAGACGTTCCAGATCGGATTGATCAACACCACCGAGTCGGATGATAACGGCGCAACGATGCAGGACCTTTTGGACTTCTACGAGGAAATCTTTGGGATCGATCCCACGGTCAGCGGTGGAGCAACCATCGTCAACGGCCAGATCAATATCGAAGGTCACACCGGGACAGTCAACGAACTGAAGATCACCGGCGATAATATGGTGGTCAACAAAGATACCAATCCCACATTGCCTTTTAGCTTTGATGAAACACAGGAAGCCAACGGCGAATCCGTTCGTACCTCGTTTGTGGCTTACGACAGTCTGGGGCAGGAAATGCTTCTGGACTTGAATGTCGTTATGGAAAGCAAGTCCAATGCCGGGACGACTTGGCGGTTCTATGTCCAAAGTGAAGATGACAGTGACCTGGCTCGCGCGTTGGGCAACGGCACCATCAAGTTCGACACCAACGGGCGATTCCTGCTGGCAACCGATACCACCATCACCATGGACCTCGAAGGCACCGGGGCACTGACGCCGCAGACAATCGAGATGACTTTTGGTGAAGATGATAATTCGCTTTCGGCATTGGCAAGCACGCAGAGCACCATTGCTGCAACATCACAGGATGGTTCACCGGTGGGCACACTCGAAGACTATTACTTTTCGGAAGATGGTGTGATTCATGGGATCTTCTCAAATAGTCTGACACGTGATTTGGGGCAACTTGTGTTGGCCAACTTCGTGAATCAAGACGGCTTGGTCGAAGAAGCGGGAAACCTTTATGCGACTACCGCAGCAAGTGGAACACCGATCATCGGCGCACCAGGAACCAACGGCACCGGACGAACCGTCGGGCAGGCGTTGGAACTCAGTAACGTTGATCTTTCTCAGGAATTCATCACGCTCATCAATGCCACCACCGGATACTCGGCCAACTCCAGAGTGTTTTCCACCAGTGACCAGTTGATTCAGCAGTTGCTTCAGACACTTGGTTAAACATTGAGGATTCAACTAGCCAGATGAAATGAGTCACTACGAATTGCATCAAGGATTTGAACATGATCACACTGACCCGACTCAACGGGAAAAAATTTGTGCTCAATGCAGAACTCATCCGAACGGTTGAATCCAGTCCGGACACCATGGTGACTTTGGTGAACGGCGATCATTTTGTGGTTAAGGAAGACATGCAGGACGTGATTGATGCAGCAATCCTTTATGGGCAGACGCTACGGGGTTTATTACCGCCAAGTTAGCTGGGACTGTACTGTGATTGACTGAAAAAATAGATGTTTGATGCGTAATGGCTGCGTTGTAGTCAACCAGATAAAGGTCTTAGACGTTCAAGGATTCATCGGTAAACGACCGATAAAGTTAACAAGAAGCGTTCAATTCACCGCGCTAGAGGTACGTCATGGATATCGGATCACTATTTGGACTACTGGGGACATGGGCACTTGTCTTCTGGGCAATGATGTCCGGTGGCGACATTGGCATCTTCATCGATGTGCCGTCGGTCATCATGGTCATTGGTGGCACGATCACCATCATGTTCGTTTGCTTTCCAATCGCGACAGTCAAGAGCATGATAAAAATCATGATGCGCGGGTTCTTTAACGAAGATAAAAGTATTCAGAAGCTCATCGAAGATATGGTCAGCTTTGCTGAAATCGCTCGAAGAGACGGCATCCTGTCACTCGAAGGGGCCACCAAAGATATTGATGACCCCTTTATTGTCAGTGGTATTCAGATGGCAGTCGACGGCACGGACCCTGAACTCATCGAACAGATTATGCAGACCGAACTGGATAATGTGGCGGATCGGCATGCATCGGGTAAAGCGACACTTGACGCTATCGGTAAGTACGGCCCGGCCTTTGGCATGATCGGTACTCTCGTTGGTCTGGTCATCATGCTTCAGAACATGGGTGATCCTTCCAAACTCGGCCCTGGTATGGCTGTGGCTTTGATCACCACGTTCTATGGTGCTCTATTGGCCAATGCGTTTGCGTTGCCACTGGGAGACCGTTTGGCATTGCGATCAGGTGAAGAAATCCTTTACAAGACCATTATCATCAAGGGTGTCATGGCGATTCAAAGTGGTGACAACCCGCGTATTGTTGAACAGAAACTCAAAACGTACCTGCCTCCGGCTCAAGCTGCAGCAATGAGCAGCGATCAGGCGGCGTAAAGTAAGTGACCGTTGGTGTGAGATCGCATTATGGCAAAAGACGACTGCAAATGCCCACCTGAAGGCGCCCCGGAATGGCTGGTGACTTATGGTGACATGATGACGCTGCTGCTGTGTTTCTTCGTGATTCTCGTGTCACTTTCAGAGATCAAGAAGGAAGACCAGTATCGCGCGGTTGTCGTGGCCGTGCAGAAAGCCTTTGGCATGAAGGGCGGCGGTGGTGCGATGCCCACTCAGGAGAATCCTGAGATGAGTCTGATTTCCAGACTTGATGAAGTGCAACTGCAACGAAAAAAGGAAAAAGAACACTCCAATGCCGATGATCCGGGTATTGAAGGACGTGAGCGTGAAGTCACCAAGGTCCGCGAAGGGCAGAAATTCGCAGTCGGTGGACGTATCACCTTTGAACCAGGCAGTAGTGAACTCACACCATTGGCCAAACGCGGCCTGGCAGTCGTGGCTAAGGAAATTCGAGGAAACAACACCAAGATCGAACTAACCGGTCATGCAGCAGCCCGTGAGATTGCCGTTGATTCACCTTATAAAGATTTATGGTCACTGAGTTTCGCTCGAGCCAAGGCCGTAATGGATTTTCTTACCGGCGAAGAAATCGGTATTCGTCCTGAACGGATTCGACTGGTCGCCAATGCGGATTATGAGCCGGTGAAAAAGAAGGTGTTCGGCTGGGCACAGCTTGAGCCCAACCGCCGCGTGGAAATTTATGTGATCGAAGCATTGGTGTCGGACTTTGATCGTGCCGAAAAAGATTAATTGTTGGGTGTACTTGATCATAGTTAAACCCATTGAATCGTATGTTTTGTTTGAGTTGAAAAGATGACGCCCACTGAAAGGGCTGGTGAGAACGATGGCAGAGGCACAACAACCTGACGATGGCGAGAAAAAAAGCAAGTTGCCGATGAAGGCAATTATCATTGTCGCGTCGATTCTACTGCTTGAAGGTATTGGGATCTCAGCGGCATTCATGGTCGCTGGTAAACCGTCACCTGTTGAGGCCGATCCTGCTGCACTTGATGCCGAAGCGATGGCCAATCAGCAGGTCGAAGAACTGGTGGTCTCCGACAAGTTCCCCAACTCCAAAATGGGGCGCACTTATCTGTATGACACGGAAGTCTACATCCTTCTGCGTCGCAAGCATCGTGACCGGGTGATGAACGATTTACAAAATATGAATGTGCGTATTTCCTCTGAGATATCCACCATCTTCCGCAACATAGACCCACTCTTGTTGGAAGAACCGACACTCGCAACATTACGCCGACAGATCAAGGCCAAGATGGACGATACCTTCGGTAAGGATGAGCAGACCGGCCAACCACTGGTCGAAGACGTTTTAATTCGAAAATGTACACGTTTCAGGGCAGATTATTGAGTTGGGCCAAGACACAGGCGCCCACTCATGGTAACCTAGGCAGAACCAATGGCAGAGACTCCACAACAACCTGATTCCAATGACAACGACACGCGGCAGGAAGCTGCGAAAATCGTTCAAAATGCATTGGATGATGCCAGCAAGTCGGTCACGGCAATGCATGACGTGGCATCCGAAGCGCTGGGCGATGGCGACATCCCCGGATCGCTGATGGATTCACCTGATGCCCCCAAAGGCATCGACATGTTGCGGGATGTGGATTTACATGTAGCCATTGAATTGGGACGCACGAACATGCTCGTGGAGGATGTTCTGAAAATCGGAGATGGTTCAGTGATCGAACTGGACAAGCTCGCGGGCGACCCGGTGGATGTGTATGTAAATGATCGACTGGTGGCACGTGGTGAAGTGCTGGTGCTCAACGATAACTTCTGTATTCGTGTCAGTGAAATTGTTGCGAATCTCGAAGACGAGGCCGAAGCCGCCAAGGCCAGTTGATCGACATTTTAACGCGGTGGCGGAGTCACCGTTAGGCAGATGCGGAGCGTCTGCGGAAAGGCCAAGGAATGGCCATGACCAGGAATCGGTCGATTTTGGTGCGCAAATTTGCGTTGCTGTGGTGTCTCATAGCGACCAGCGGTATTGCATGGGCACAATCATCAAATTCATTGCCGGCTCAGACGTCAGTATCAGACTCTTTAGCGAATCTTTCGCCAACTGCTTCAGGTTCCCATTCACTACGCACAACATTGCTTTTGGCTCAGGCGTCGGATACCGAATCGCTTCCACTGGCTCCATCACTTCCATCAAATCCAGTAACGCCAGCTGCACCTTCTCAAGCACCAGCTGAAAAAGACCCGTTAACGGAATTGGCTCGAAGGCTATCGGCTGAGGCTGCCAAAAAAGAGCAGCAAATCTCCGCCAATCGTCAGGCCAACTCTGCGGCATCAACGGCTTCAGAATCCAAGCCACTGCCGATGTATGCACCATCTCCAGCAGCTGACAGAGCGACGGAAAACGAAGTCCGCAGCAAAGAATTACTGTTAGCCAATCCCAATGAACGCAAAGCGTTGGGCAAGCAAGGGCAGAGCCTTGTGCCTGATTCGGACCCCAACGAAACAAAACAGCTTGGTGAGTTCAACGACTCAGGTTCATGGATACTCAATACCATTACTGCATTAGGCGTGGTCATTGGTTTGATTATTGCCATGCGTCTGATCCTCAATAAAATTTCAGGCAGGGCGGTTCTTGGCGGACGCACCGGCGTGGTCGAAGTACTTAGCCGCACCTCCATCTCACCTCGCAATCAGGTCATGCTCCTGCGTCTTGGCCAACGCATCATTGTTGTCAGTGAAGGGCCCAATGGCGTACGTACCTTGGCCAATCTGGATGATCCCAATGAAGTTGCCGGATTGCTGACCCATATCAACTCGTCCAAGCCTGGCAGTATCACGCAGAGTTTTAACCAACAGCTCAGCCGTGCGGATACCCAGATGGATGATCCTGCGGGCTTTACCGCTGAACACGGTGCCGATGAGGATGAACACCTTGTCGACAAGACGCGTAATGAACTTTCAAATCTGCTTTCACGTATTCGCTCCATGAGCAAAGGGGGCGGACGTGATGCGTAACATATCTTTCAAATGGATGCTCGTTGGCTTGATGTTGATTGCACCGTTATGGTTGACTCAGAGCGTCTTTGCTCAAGCATCCTCATCCAATACCAACCGCACGGAAGTGGATAATCTTGACCCGGTCAATCCGATTTCAGTGTTGGAACGCGTGGGTAAAGCCATCCCGCTTCGCCCACAGGAAGATACGCAGGTTGATAGCTTGGGCTTGTCGAGTTCGTTGTCGATTCTCGTACTCTTGACCGTGTTGTCGATCGCACCAGCTATCATCATCATGACCACGAGTTTCACGCGAATCGTCGTGGTTTTTGCACTACTGCGTCAAGCCATGGGCACGCAGTCTCTGCCACCAAGTCAGGTGATTGTCGGTCTTTCCGTGTTCATGACGTTGTTGGTGATGGCTCCGACTTTTGACCGCATTCACAAGGAATGCATCATCCCCATGCAGAATAACGAACTGGATCAACTCACTGCATGGAGTCGTGCCAAGCAGCCGCTTCGTGACTTCATGTTTGATCAGATCGAATACACCGGCAACTGGGGCGATGTCTACATGCTCCTCAAGTACCGCGGTGTGGATATCAGTCAACCCCAGACCCTCCGTCGTGCGGATGTGGACATGGTGACCTTGATCCCAGCATTTATGTTAGGTGAACTTAAAACCGCGTTTCTCATTGGTTTCCGGTTGTATCTGCCGTTCATGATTATCGACATGGTGGTCGCCAGCATTCTCATCAGTGTTGGCATGATGATGTTGCCACCGGTGATGGTGTCGCTGCCGTTTAAGTTGCTGCTGTTTGTTTTGGTCGACGGTTGGCAACTTGTAGCTGGCAATATCCTGGGGAGTTTCGCCGTGCCGGGGGTGACCACGTAGCTGGGAGACTGATTGTTAACCGCCAAGTTGCCAAGTAAAGAGAGAAAGAAATCACTGAAATGAACCACAAAGTCACAGAGCCACAGAGCATGAAAAAGACAGTGAGAGCAAATTTGATTTTGCCTTTCTCTGTGCCTCTGTGTCTCTGTGGTTCAGCTATGGTTGTTGATTGGACTGGAGTGTGCCATGTCCATTGACCAAGCGGTAGACATTGTGCGTGAGGCATTGACGTTGATGCTTTTGTTGAGCATGCCGATCCTTGGGGCAGCACTGGTGATTGGTATGAGCGTGAGTATTTTTCAGGCCATGACACAGATTCAGGAACAGACGTTGAGTTTTGTCCCCAAGATCATTGGCATGGTCATCGTGACGATTTTGGTGACCCCGTGGATCGCGACGATGATCCTGGACTTTGCCAAAAAAATGTTCTCCGGCGGGTAAGAGTCAAAAGATTAAAACCGCCAAGACGCCAAGAACGCCAAGTTAAGAGAGAAAGAAATTATTGGAATGAAGCACAGAGTTGCTGAGCCACGGAGCATGAAAAAGTCAGAGATAGCAATCTTGGTTTTGCTAATCTCTGTGCCTCTGTGTCACTGTGGTTTAATAACTCTTTTTTCTTTTTCGGGCCTTGGCGTTCTTGGCGTCTTGGCGGTTTAAAAATGTTAAGGAGTCAAAATAACGTGCCGATTGGTTTTGAGCCCATGTTGAATCACTTGCCTGCCTGGATGTTGGTGCTCTTTCGCATCGCCGGGATTTTTTTCATGGCACCAGTGTTCGGCTCGACCACCATTCCCGTCCGTTTTCGCATGCTCCTTTCCGTTGCCGTTGCCTGTTGTGTTTATCCGATGCTCATTGAGCCCGGACGCCAGGCGATGCCAAACGTGATGCCCATCGTTGCCAACGGCATGTTCTTCTGGACGATGGCGCCCGCGGTAGCCATGGAAATGCTCATCGGTGTTCTCATCGGGTTTGGCGCGTCCTTGCCCATCTTCGGCATGCAGGTCGGTGGTCGTATCGTTGACCAGCAAATGGGACTTGGTATCGCAGGCGTGTATAACCCCGAAGTCGGCGAAGAGGTCGGTGTCATCAGTGAATTCTTTTTCATGCTCTCACTGACCATCTTTATTCTCATCGGCGGACTCCGTGTGGTCTTGACGACTTTGGTGGGGAGCTTTAATCACATCCCGCTGGGCACGTACATGGTTGATGGCAACATCATAGACTTGCTCATCGGTCTTTGTCAGGCGATGTTTGAGCTGGGGCTTCGTGTCTCAGCGCCACTGCTATGTCTGTTTTTCCTGCTGACAATTTCCATGGGTTTCATCGCTCGAACCGTGCCGCAGCTTAATATTCTAAGTATTGGTTTCACTGTCCGAATCGTCTGCGGCGTATTGATTGTGCTGGGCGCCTTGGGCGTGATGTTCAGTGTTTTTGAACACGATTTACATGTTTTACTAAGGAGACTGAGCGTTTTCTTTGCACCGTAATCTTCCCGGAAGTTTTGCTTTGTTTTTACGTGATGTTTTTCGTTTACGACTTGATTAACAATGTCTGAATCTGACGCAGAAAAATCTGAAGCCCCAACGCCCAAACGCTTACAGGAAGCGCGTAACGATGGGAACATCCCCAAGAGCACTGATCTGACGGCTGCGCTGTCGTTGATCGCTGCGGTGTTCTTGCTTTACTTCTTCGGGGGGAGACTTCTTGGTGGGATGAAAGTGGTATTGCAGGCGATGTTGGCCAACGCCCATACGCCCAATCCAGCGCAAGCCTTGGACATTATCAATCTGCCAGCGTTTACCGGCACGGTGATTTTGCAGGGACTCGTGCCACTGACATTGGGCGTTGCATTGATTGCGTTGATCGTGACTGTTTTTCAGGTCGGTTTCGTGGTGACCACCAAGCCGTTGGAAATTGATCTGACCAAGCTCTCTCCGCTCAAAGGCCTTAAGAACATGCTGTCGATGCGAGGCTGGACACGTCTGATGATGAGTGTGGGTAAGGTTGCGATCATCGGCACCGTTGCAACATTGTTCATCTATATGCACCGTCAGGAAATCGTCAAACTCGCAGAGTTATCTCTCATGGCAGGCATGCAGGCCTCTTGGCAGATCACGTTCAAACTCGCATTATGGATTGGTGCAGTGTTGCTGATACTGGCGATTTTGGATTATGCCTACCAACGTTGGCAGCATACCTCTGATCTGAAAATGACCAAGCAGGAAGTCAAAGAAGAACTCAAACGCATGGACGGCGATCCCATGATGAAGCAGCGTCGTGCCCGTGTTGCCCGCCAGCTTGCCATGCAGCGAACCGCCGCAGCCGTCCCCAATGCCGATGTGATCATCACTAACCCGACACACTTTGCTATCGCCCTGAAGTATGACTCTGCCACGATGCAGTCGCCCAAGGTCATCGCCAAGGGCGCCGACTTGATGGCGTTTCGTATTCGTCAGATTGCCATGAGTAATGACATTCCACTTGTCGAACGTAAGGAGTTGGCACGGGGGCTATATAGCAATGTGGAAGTCGGACAGGAAGTCCCGCCGCAGTATTATGCCGCGGTCGCCGAAATTTTAGCGTATGTGTATCGACTGAATCGTAAACAGGAATTGGCAGGTGTCTCGTAGACACAGACAAATCAATTCATTGGAAACTTCAAAAGAACGTCGTGACACGGTCGTCACAGAAAGCATTAAACCTTAATCAGTAACAGCATGGCTCAACTCGCTTCACAACTGAACATCCCCGGATGGATCAACAAGATCGGACGCTACCAGCAGTTTTTCGTGCCGGTTGCGTTTGTGGGACTGTTGGCTGTGATTGTGGTTCCGATGTGGCCGGTGATGATGGATATTCTCATTGCCACCAACATCGCCTTGGCTGCATTGATTCTATTGACCACGATTTATGTTGCATCGCCATTAGAGTTCTCGGTTTTCCCGTCATTACTTTTAGCAACAACGCTTTTCCGTTTGGTGCTCAATATTGCTTCGACACGTTTGATTCTCGCAGCCGATGCAACAAGCCCCGAAGAAGCGACCGCGGTGGCGGGTAAAGTCATTGAGAGCTTTTCCTCGTTCGTGGCAGGTGGCTCTTTGATTGTCGGTTTGATCCTGTTTGTGATTCTGATCATCGTACAGTTTGTGGTCATCACCAAAGGTGCGACACGTATCTCTGAAGTGGCTGCACGTTTTACCTTGGACGCGATGCCCGGTAAGCAGATGGCTATTGACGCGGATCTCAATGCCGGACTTATTGATGAAAAATCCGCACGCCGTCGCCGCGAAGACATCGCTCAGGAAGCGGACTTTTACGGTGCCATGGACGGTGCTGCCAAGTTCGTCCGCGGTGACGCCATTGCAGGCATCATTATCACGATCATCAACATCCTTGGCGGCTTTGCCATCGGTGTCTTTGAAAAGCAGTGGGGCTTTGGCACGTCCCTGGAAGTCTTTACCAAACTCACCATCGGCGACGGACTGGTTTCTCAGCTTCCATCGTTTGTCATCTCCATTGCCGCAGGTTTGATCGTCACTCGTTCGAGTGGACGTTATGACCTGGGGACCGAACTCACCCGCCAACTCACCGGACGCTGGATGGCGATGGCAATTACCTCCGGCTTCCTGGCAATGATGGCGTTTACCGGTCTGCCTGCTGCCCCAATGTTGACACTCTCAGCGTTACTGGGGGTTGGTGCATGGATGGTGCGTGGCAATGAAATCAAAGCTCAGCAACAAGTCGTTAAACAAGAACAATCGCAAGCCGAAAAAGCCACCAAAGAAGTTCCCGTCGAACAGGTTCTGGCAGTTGATCTGCTGGAACTGGAAGTCGGTTACGGCCTGGTTCGTCTAGTCGATACCGGTCAAGGTGGTACGCTGCTGGATCGCATCACCGGTATCCGCAGGCAACTTGCAGGCGATATGGGACTGGTCATGCCCCCGGTGCGCATCCGCGATAACATGCAACTTGCACCCACCGATTACCACATCAAAATCCGTGGCAATTCCGTTGCGCAAGGTTCGGCCCATCCCAACCTGTTTATGGCAATGGACAGTGGTCTTGCCAGTCAACCGTTAGAAGGTGGCATCAAAACGCGCGAACCCGCCTTTGGACTTGATGCCGTCTGGATCGAACCGGGACAAAAAGACCGTGCTGAGGCACTTAACTACACCGTGGTCGATGCGACAAGTGTTGTGGCAACGCATCTCACCGAAGTCGTCAAGAACCATGCCTTTGAACTGCTCAACCGTGAAGAGACCAACAACCTTATCACCCAGTTGCGTGAAAAGGCTCCCAAACTTTGTGCTGAGGTTCTCGGCGAAGGTGAAAAAGTCGGGCTTATCAAGTCAGGCGAATTGCAGAAGGTTCTGCAGAATCTGCTACGGGAACGTGTTCCAATCCGTGACCTTGAAACAGTCATTGAAACGCTCGGAGACTGGGCGCCACGCACCAAGGATATGGACGTGCTTACGGAGTATGTTCGCAATTCACTTCGCCGGACCATTTGCAATCAGTATGTGCAGTATGTCCCTGATGATCAGGCCGGACTCAATGGTGAAAACAGTAACGTGACCGTGCCCAAGCTCTATTGTGTGAGTCTGGATCCGACACTTGAAGATCAGATTAACAGCTTCGTGGATCGCAGTGCCGAGGGGACGTCAGTCTCGATTCCTCCTGCTGTTGCGACGCGTATTGTCACAGCGATCATGCAGGAATTACAGCATCTTATCCAGGCCGGACACCCGCCGGTTGTATTGGCATCACCGCCTGTAAGAGCTGCTGTGCGAAGTTTATTAGAACCACATCTGGCAACGGCAGCGGTTCTTGGATATAACGAAGTAAGTAAAGGGGTTTCCGTGCAAAGTGTGGGAATGGTTCAATTGGAAACAACAAGTCAGACGCAGCAGAGACAAGGGGTTGGTAGTTGAATAACATCAAGACGTTCACTGCTTCAAACATGGCGCAGGCCATGGCAATGGTAAAGGCCCACATGGGGTCTAACGCCATGATTCTGCACACACGATCCTTTAAACAGGGCGGTTTCCTGGGATTCGGGGCGCAGACTGTCATTGAGGTGACCGCTACGGTTGAAGATGAAAAGCCCCGTCGTCGCAAGACGACGCGAACCCCACGCCCAGCCCTTAATGCCCCGACACGTCCGCCTTTGGTAGGGCCAAGCAATCCTCAACCAATGGCAGGGGACTTGATCCGTCGGACCTATGCAGCAGCTCTTAGCGAACAAAATCAACAGGCCCAGCAACCTCAGCAGAATTACGAGAACAACTCAACTTTCAATCCGCCTCAACCCATCATTACACCACCACCTGTGCACCCGGCATCGCATCGTCCCAATCCGGTGCAACCTCAAGTGAGTAAAACGCAAGCCAAGGAGTCCGCGCGCACTACAGAGTCGGCCAAGCAACTTGCCGAAGAAATGCAGGCCGTCCGGCGGATGGTCGAACGTCTCATGCAGCAACAGGCGTCACGCGGCGAGGAAAAACCTGCCGACTTGCCCGATCAACTTTTTGATCAATACATGAATCTGCTTAAGCAGGAAGTTGCCCAGGAGATCGCTCAGGAAGTTGTCACGCAGGTGAGTCATCGCTTAACCGAAAAAGAGTTGGAAAATCCTGCCAAAGTCCGCAAAGCTGTCCGCGATGCGATCAGCGAATTTATTCCTGCACATCATGAACAATGGGACCTTGAACCCACCGGTGATGGTCGCCCACGTACCATCGCACTCATCGGTCCAACAGGCGTTGGCAAGACCACCACGGTCGCCAAACTTGCTGCAACGTTCAAACTCAAACAAGCCAAGCACGTGGGACTCATCACACTCGACACCTACCGTATTGCAGCAGTCGATCAGCTTCGCACTTACGCGGATATCATCGGCATCCCGCTTCATGTCTGTAACACTGCTGCCGAACTTGACTCGGCGGTGAGTAAATGCAGCGGCTGTGATGTCATCCTCATCGACACTGCCGGGCGATCCCAACGTGATGATCCCAAACTCGAACAACTCAAGAAGTTTGTTGATACAGCAAACCCACACGAAGTCCACCTCGTACTGTCCTCAACCTGTACCCAGAAGGTGATGCTCGAAGCTGCCAAGCGTTTTTCAGACGTCCGCACGGATCGCATTATCTTCACGAAGCTTGATGAAGCCGTCTCCTTTGGCGTATTGCTGAATGTCAGTAAACAAGTCGGCAAGGAACTAAGCTACATCACCACCGGTCAGGAAGTCCCGCACCAGATCGAACCCACCGCACCATTGCGCTTAGCTGATCTGGTCTTATCCGGGGAGTTAGCATCATGATGATCGACCAGGCCCAGGCGCTGCGACAGCTAGTTGCTCAAAGCCAGCCGGCCACACAAACTCAACCTCAGCAACAACCCGCTGCACCTCAACGCCAAAGGCACGCGCGCATCATCGCCGTCACCAGTGGCAAAGGCGGCGTCGGCAAGTCCAACGTCTCGGTGAACCTTGCCATCCAACTCATGCAGGCCGGCAGGCGCGTCGCGCTGCTTGATGCGGACCTTGGCACCGCCAATGCCGATGTGCTGTGCAATGTGCCAGTTGGTTCGACACTCGCCCAAGTGGTAAACGGTCAATACACGCTCAAAGAAGTGATGGTCAAAACGCCCGGCGGATTTTATCTTGTTCCCGGTGCATCCGGCTTAGCCAACATTGCGGATATGTCCGCTGACGCCCGAACGCGACTGGTCGATCAAATCTACGAACTCGAAGCCATGGTCGATGTCATCATCATCGACACCGGCGCAGGCGTCTCTTCTAACGTGCTTGGTTTTGCGTTAAGTGCAGATCAAATTCTGGTGGTCACCACACCTGAACCCACTGCGATGACCGATGCCTATGCCGTGATCAAATCATTGGTCACCGAGCGTCAGGATTTGGATGTGCGTTTGCTCGTGAACATGGCAGGTGATGTCACCGAAGGTCGCGAAATTTACCATCGCCTCAACGCAGTCTGTCGGCAGTTTTTGTCCATCAACATCCTCTATGCCGGTCACGTGATTTACGATCAAGCCGTCCGCAAAGCGGTCCGAACACAAGTGCCGTTTTTACTTTCAGCCCCCAAGAGTCAGGCCGCTCAATGTATCAAGAGCCTTGCCACGCGTGTGGATCGTCTTGCTCAAATCCCCACCGGCCCCGGACTCATCGGCCGCATGAGCAAGTGGTTTAAGCGGAAGTAAATTCAGTAGCAATTCAACGGTTCTGCAAAACTTCTCTCTGTCTTTGCGAGCCAGATCGTGTCGATCCGATGCCTTGATGTTTTGGTAATCGCCTTGTTTTAAGTCATTATTGCCATAGACAAACACAGATGAGAATAAAATGTGCTTAATCTGTCTCCACGCACATTGGCATGATCACGGGATACACCACAATGCAATTTACTTGGATCAACACACTGGACAACGTCGATTGGGATGAGCTTTCCAATCTGTATCGCATCGCGCCTTTGGGCAATAAGCCAGCAGAGAATCTCAAGATTGTCTTCACCAACAGTCGTTTCAAACAGTTCATCTATCACGAAGAGAAACTCGTCGGTGTTGGACGTGCTTTGGCTGATGGGATGGATTGTTCCTACATCTGTGATGTGGCTGTTCATCCTGAATATCAGGGCTTGAAACTCGGTAAACAGATCATCGAAAAACTCATCGCCGACTCCAAAGACCATAAGAAAATCATCCTCTATGCCAACCCCGGTAAGGAAGGTTTCTATGCCAAGCTCGGATTCCATCCCATGAATACAGCGATGGCGATTTTCAAGGATCAGCAATGGGCGTTGGACGCCGGACTGACACGCTTACCGGATGCTTGAAGTCTCTGCGTTGATACAATAAAAAACGGTCGTGATGCAGGTAGATTCATCTCCTTGCACCACGACCGCTGTGTTTTTTCAGATTCAGTCAGCGACTTTTAGGCGGCCACTTCCTGATTCTTTTTCTGAGTCATCAACGATACGACAATGAGCGTGATAAAGCTCAGTGGAATCGATACGATCCCTGGACTCTTAAGGGGGATCGGGGCTGTCGTGCCATCGAGGCCATAGAGTTCATACATCACTGGTGAGAAGATGATCAGGCCCACTGCCGATGCGATGCCGATGACGATTGAGGCGACGATGCCTTGTGCGGTGGTCTTTTTCCAGAACAACAGCATCAGGATCGATGGCAGGTTGGCACTTGCGGCCACGGCAAAGGCAAGACCGACGAGGAAGGTGACATTCACGCCCTTGAAGGTGATCCCCAAAATGATGGCGACCAGACCCACGGCGATGGCGGCGAGTTTGCCGACGCCGACCTTTTGTTTTTCGGTCATGTTCATGCCACAGTAGCGGTCAAGTAAGTCATGAGCCACCGCACCGGATGATGCGACGATCAAACCACTGACGGTGCCGAGAACCGTGGCAAAGGCGACGGCAGAAATAATCGCGAAGATCACCGTGCCAAAACTCCGAGCCAGCAGCGGGGCGGACATGTTGCTTGATTCGAGATTCAGCACGTTGTTGATTGCGGCCCCCAGCCCCAAAAACATGGTCAACACATAGAAGAAGCCGATCGCAGCGATGGCGACAATCGTGGACTTGCGCGCAGCAGCGGGACTTGGGACCGTATAGTAGCGGATCAAAATATGAGGCAATGCAGCCGTACCAAAGAACAAAGCCATCATCAATGAGATGAAGTCCAATCTCTGTATAGGGGTTTTGACTTTGAAGTACTGGCCGGGTGTCATCGTGTCCGGACCGGATCGTTGCATGGGGTAATACACTGTCAGGATATCATCATCGAAATCCATGTTTTGTGATTTCCAGGTCGTGAAGGTGGTGTCCTCTTGACTTAGATCTGCAAGGAATTCAATCGGGCCGACGGACTTGGCTTCGGGGTTGGTTTCGCCTTTGATTTGCTCCAATGTCCCCACAGGCAACAGTTGGTTTTCCATGGATGAAGGAATGCCGTTGATGGTGACCGCGCCGTTGGGACGTGTGAGTTTGGACTGGGCTTCGGTGAGTTTGATTTTGCCATTTTCACCATCGGTCATCTTCCACCAGTTGACGACATTGGCATAAATGGTGCCTTCTTTTTCGATGAATCGCAGTCCATCAATGACGATTGATCTTCCGTTATGCAGGACGAGGACCTGTTCACCATTGATATCTTTGTGGACATAATTCAAGCCGTTGATGGTGATGATCTGTTGGGTGTTTTTGTCCAACAGTTCGCCGAGTTTGCGTTGTGCTTCATCTGAGAAAGTATGTTCACGTCCCATGAATTGATAGTGATGTTTCCCATCTTCATTGATTGACAGCGGGACACTTTCGGTGAGTTTGGCTAGTGTCACTTTAATGTTGCCGGTTTTCTTGTCGTTGATTTGCTTGTGTTCCATGTAGGTAAAAGCAGACTCGCAGACAAGGCTCCCATCGGGCTTTTGGCTCGCGTCCATTGTTCGCCAGGTGTAATGAGCAACGACATTGCCTGCATCATCAATACCTTCCGGTGTCGTGGAAAAACCCCGGACACAGACAGCAATGGAGATGATCAACGAGAAGAGAATCAGCAAGCCACCTTTGAGAAATTGCACATAGGTTGTCGATGCCATCCCCGCGGTAGCGACGATGGTAATCACAATCGCGCCGACCATGATCACACCCCAGTGGTGGGGCATGTGCAATAGTGGGACAACCAACGCGCCCGCACCGACCATCTGCGGGATCAGGTAAAAGACACTGACGACCAGCGTGCTGATACCTGCTGCCAATTGAATGCCGCGACTGTTGAACTTGGCATCCAAGGCATCGGTGAATGTGTATTTGCCCAGGCGTTTCATCGGTTCAGCGACGACAAAGAGGGCGACAATCCAGCCCGCCAGATAGCCGATGGAATAGAGGAATCCGTCATAGCCGTAGAAGGCGATCATGCCACAGATACCCAGGAAGGATGCAGCTGAAAGGTAGTCACCGGCAAAGGCGATCCCGTTGACTGCCCAGTGAATCTGCCCGCCTGCTGCAAAGTAGTCGCTGGCCGATTTGGTTTTATTTCCAAGGTAAAATGAAAGTCCGACGACGAACACCACGAAGCTCAGAAAGATAATGATAGCCATTATTTGGTCTCCTTCGCTTCGTGTGCAGCGGTGGTGAGTCGCTCCTGTTTGGTGCACTTATGGTTATAGATCAAAGCCAGAATCAGCGCGAAGACGATGAGTCCCACGCCATAGACGACTGCCATGTTCAGCCCCATGATCACGGGGATTGCCATGAGCGAAGGCTTAACGACATTGATGGCGACAAAGCCAATGTAGATCAGCGAGTAAATCACAAACATGATGATGCCGAGGCGTGTTTTGTACGCGACAGCATGATCGGGACCGCAGTCCGCAGCAGGGCCATGAAACATCAGAATCTCCAGTGTTTAACGTGTCTAGTTACCGTCGAGAAAAAATGACGTGGTTTATGTACATATCAATGCAATCCAAAACAGATTGGAAAATACATTCAAGCAGTATTTAAATAGGAGTCAGTGGACTGACTTAAAAGAGCAATTGGAGTTGGGCACGCGCGAGGATTTGACCGTCTTCATCAACGTTGTCAACCTGCCAACCTTGTTTGGCAAATGTGCTTGGTATTGCGTTTAACGAATAGCCCAGATCGCCTGAGAGTTTCAGTGCGTGACGATTGAAAAACTTGTTGAAACCAATACTGAGAATCTGCATCTCTTCTTCACCTGCGATGTCTGAATCGCCCCATGCATAGCTGCTGGTGAGTTCAAAATCAGGTGTCAAAAACATGCCAGCTTGGATGAGGACACCCAGTTGGTTTAACTTGGTCGTGGTGTCATCAATCTGATTACCCACGACAGCCGCGAAGATATTCCAGCCGCCAAATTCAGCTTGAATATCTGCGGTCCATTGGAGTGTACGTGCTTCGTCGGTGGTTGTGCCGTATTCACCGACTTCATAATGCAGCGCGCCGCCGATGGCGATCATGGTCGGTTCATCGGTCCACGCTTCAGTGTCTTTGGCTTGGTTCCAACTGCCAGTGAGCAGGTAGTCTACACGTGTGGTCAGAGCGACTGCTTCAGCATCTTCAGCAGTGAAGTTTGAGACACGTTGATTCAAACCATCATTTAAGGAAACGACGGCTTTAAAGCGGTCATCGCCATACAGGAGGTTGATGCCTTCGGTGTAGCTACCACCAAAAACACTTGTCAATGGTGAGCGTTCGATCATTTGCAGACTGGTTTCTGAAATGAGCCATTCCTTGAAAAACTGGACTTTAAATGCGCCCGCTTGGACTGCCCAGCCATCGCCCAGGTCACGTTTGATCCAGACGTCCAGAGGGATGTAGGAGCCGGTTGCGCTGTGGCCGGTCCAGATGAAAAACTGAGTTTGCGGATTGAGGATATGACCTTTGAATCCAAACCGTGTACGGCAGATATCAAAGCCACCTTCGTCGTTGTCACCACCACTGTTTTCTCGTGATGCATGTACGTAACGGGCTTCGATCATGCCCAGGATACGCAGTTTGAAGTTGCCATCTTCTGACGCGAGGAAAAAGCCGTTGTGGTATCCCGCAGTCATGCTGTTTTCCATCATGCTCGCGCGAGTGTTAGCGTCGTTGAGTACGTCCTTGACCAGAATTTTGGCTTCCTCTGCCCGTCGTTCACTGAGCCATGTTTGATTTTGTGTTGCTCTTAATTCCCTGACTTCGTCGGTCAAGGACTGGATTTGTTTGTAGAGCGATTGGACTGTGGGTTGACTTTCCTGCGCCTTGGCCATGCCACAGCAAATCAAACAGAACATTGCCCCCAAAACTGCGAACGATTGAACTGACATTTTCATATTGGCTTTCACCCTTTATATGATTTCGAGACGGATATACGTACAGCAGGCCGACCGATTGGTCAGATATTCGTGGTGTATTTAAAGTCGGAAAGAATGACTCTGGATTTGCGATATGCGGGAATGAAAAGATAAACAAATCTTTTGATAAGTGCAACAAATATGTTGTCAATAGTGAAAACAATTTTGTAATCTTTAGTTAGTCTTTCTCGTTTTTTCGCTGTCATTGAATTCCTGTTACAATGCTCCGCTGGATTCATACTGCCTTAATTTGTCCGATGAGCATCGGATACAGGAATACCGTAGAACAGGTTTAAGCCATGGAGCTTTTTAAGCAATTCAGTTTTGATGCCTCGCATTCGCTGCCGATGGTGCCCGAAGGCCATAAGTGCAAGCGTTTGCATGGACATACCTACATCGTCGAAGTGATTACCCAAGGCCCAGTGAACGATCAGACCGGTTGGGTGCATGATCTTGCGGATCTAAAAGAACATTTTGAGCCAATTCTCAAGCAGCTTGATCACTATCACTTAAACGACATTGAAGGATTGGAAAATCCGACGGTTGAAAATATTGCCCGTTGGATTTGGGCACGCCTTAAACCCAATTTGCCCGAACTTTCTGCATTAAAAATCTGGGAAACCCGCACAAGTGGTTGCATCTATCGCGGCGAAGATTAATCTGGGGCATCTCTTATTTTTGACCGCTTACAAACGTTTGTATTTTAACATCAGGAAATCAAACCATGTCCATTCCAATCGCATTCGTCGGCTGTTCACATATCCACGTGCCGGGCTTTATCAATATGCTCAAGAAGGTTGATGGCGTATCAGTCAAGTATGCCTGGGATCCGGAAATCGAACGTGCCCAAAAGTGGGGTGGTGAAGTCGGAGCCCAGGTGGTGACCGATTTGAATGTCATCGCCAAGGATCCGGATATCAAGGCAGTGGTCATCACATCCAAAACGGTGGAACATACCGCTCTGGTCAAAAAATTCGCCAAAGCCGGCAAGCATATCTTCGTTGAAAAGCCTTTGGGGATGAGTGCCGAAGATGCCAAGAAGCAAGCCAAAATGATTAACAAGGCTGGCGTTCTCTTCTCTACCGGATACTTCATGCGAAGCTTTCCTATCAACATGTATGCCCGCGAAATGATCCAGTCCGGCAAGCTTGGGAAGATCACCCGTATCTCCATGAGTAACTGTCACCAAGGTTCACTGGCGGGTTGGTTCGACACCGAATGGCGTTGGATGACCAAACCCAAGCAGTCCGGCTGTGGCGCGTTTGGTGATCTGGGTACGCATATCCTCGACATCCTGTTGTGGTTTATGGAAGGTGACAAAGTTAAACGCGTCACCGGCGCGATCGATTCAGCGACTGGTCGGTATGGTAAGGTTGATGAATACGGCCAGGGTCTGATTCGCTTCAAGTCCGGTGCCGTAGCCAATATCGCAGCCGGTTGGGTGTCCAATGCCGACCCCTACAAGATGGATATCTCCGGTACTGATGGTGAACTCTACGTTGAAGCTGGTAAGCTCTTGATCAAAACCAAGGACATGGAAAAAGCACAGGAAGTCACCGACTTACCCGATGCCATGCCCCATGCGTTTATGATCTTCATCGAACGTATTGCAGGTATCTCTGAATTGCCGGTCGTAACAGCGGACGAAGCTGCTTTGCGGAACAAGGTGATGGAAAAAATTTATCTTGCTGCCAGGGAAAACACTTGGATCAATGGTTGATTTTATACATCGCTTAATCATCATTGATTGCTTGTATCGCAGTTGATTTAAAACCAAATTCAATACACAGACGCACCGCATGATATGTTGGTGCGTTTGTTATTTGCTGGTTTCGTGTCGTGTTTCATATTGATAGGGTTACAGTCGGACGGCTTCGCTCCAACCCATATTGCGTTGCTCCTTGCGGACTCCGCCGGGGGTTTGGCCGATGTGCTTTTTGAACGTGGTGGTGAACCAGGTCACTTCCTCAAAACCGACTTCGTTGGCAATTTGTTTAATGGGTATGTCACTGGTGGTGAGCAACTCCAAAGCTTTTCGCATTCGCAGTTGCATCAGGTATTGGTAGGGCGAGACACCCACCGCATCGCGGAAGATTCGACTGAAATGAAACCGTGAGTAGCCAGCAGCTTCGGCTAAGGACTCAACGCGCAATTGTGAATCCTGCATCTGATCTGCCATCCACTGTTGAACCATCGCAACCTCTTGAGGAATACTCGTCACCGGCTCAAGGGTGAGTTGGCGTAACGATAAACACCAATGATGAATCAATTGATTAATGGCATACTCATCCAAACGCGAGTCGGACTTCTTGCGGTTCATTAATCGTCGGTAAAGATCGACACACTGCTGCACTGGCGGGCTATGCAGTGGCAAGGTCAATCGCATGCCAAGTTGTGACACCAATTGATTGTTCATCGCTATCACGCCATCACCCGAAAGCATCATCCAGACAAACTCCCATTTGGACTCTTGGCCGACGTAGTAGCGTACGTCGGATGGCATGGGAATGAGCATCGCTTGACCGGCATGGATGGGCTGCTCGGTCTTTCCAACTTGCAGGAAACCCTGTCCTGCCAACGTGTATTGGAACAGCACAGCTTCGGGGCGATTTTGACATGGCCAGTCATACCTGCTGCTAGGGGTTCGTGTCTCATAACCCATTGCTGATAAATCAAACCGATGGTTGGGCCATGTACGCACGTAGGTCATCCCGAACGTTCTCTGCTGGATCCCCAACGCATTTTGATAGATTCTCGCCATATCGCACGAATCCTTAAAAGTTTGACACAAGGACTTATTTCCTACGTCATTTTAGCATATAAACTATACGCACTGTTCTATAACAATCAATTTTACCGCAGAGGCGCAGAGAACTCAGAGTCAGGAGAGAAAAAGCAATTTGCTATCCAAACTCTCTTCTCTCTGAGTCCACTGCGACTCTGTGGTAAAATAACAGGAGACAAAACATGTCTTTCAAAATCGCATTTATCGGTGCCGGCTCGGTCGGCTTTACCCGGACACTAACGCGTGATCTCTGGAAAGTCGCCGAGTTTGCAGACAGCAAGATTGAAATTGCACTGCACGATATTTCCAAACAGAATCTGTCGATGATTCGGCAGATACTGGCTAAGGATGCCAAGGCCAATAAGCTGCCTTGTAAAATCACCGCCACCACCCAGCGACGTAAAGCACTTGAAGGTGCTCGTTATGTCATCAACTGCACACGGATTGGCGGACTTGAAGCGTTTGCGACCGACATTGATATCCCGCTCAAATACGGTGTCGATCAATGTGTCGGCGATACGCTGTGTGCAGGGGGCATCATGTACGGACAGCGAAATATCCCACAGGTCTTGGCGTTCCAAAAGGACATGGTCGAACTATGTGACAACGATCATGGGCAGGCTTTGTTTCTTAACTATGCCAACCCCATGGCGATGAACACATGGGCTGCTTTGGATGCCTATGACCGTAGCGAAGGGATCAAAACTGTAGGGCTGTGTCATGGCGTCGAAGGCGGTTGGAAGCAGATTGATACGGCACTTGCCAACCTTTTTGGTGATCAAGAGATTGAAGGCCATGACCACTCGACTCACAAAGACCGCACGCAGATTATCTGTGCTGGCATCAACCATCAAACGTGGTATACGCATGTCTGCTACAACGGCAAAATGATCGACAGCGACACTTTGCTCAAAGCGTTTGAAGCTCATCCCACATACTCCAAAACCGAGAAGGTTCGCATTGATGTGCTCAAGCGATTTGGCTTCTATTCCACAGAGTCCAACGGCCACTTGTCCGAGTACCTGCCTTGGTATCGCAAACGTGCAAACCAAATCAAAAAATGGATCGACATGTCCAGTTGGATCAACGGCGAAACAGGCGGATACCTGCGTGTATGCACGGAAGGTCGTAACTGGTTTAAGACCGACTTCCCCAAGTGGCTTGCTGAAGCAGGGCAAAGTCTCACGGACTACAACCGGTCTTCCGAGCATGGCAGTTACATCATTGAGTCTCTGGAAACCAATCGCATTTATCGCGGACACTTTAATGTCCGTAACAACGGCATCATCACCAACCTGCCAAGTGATTGCATCATCGAAGCGCCCGGCTATGTCGATGCGACTGGCATGAATATGCAGTCAGGCATCACACTCAGCCAAGCCTGCGCTGCAACCTGCAACGCATCGGTGAGTGTGCAGCGGATGAGTAAAGACGCAGCTGTCAACGGCGATGTCACATTGCTCAAGCAAGCCATGCTCCATGACCCGTTGGTTGGGGCGATGCTCAACCCCGAGGAAATCTGGCAGATGACTGACGAGTTACTGGTCGCGCAAAGCAAGTGGTTACCCAACTACGCCAGGGCCGATATAAATGCTGCCAAAAAACGCTTGGCTAACCCAACCGTCAAAACCAAGACATGGGCCGGTGCCGCAAGGTTGAAGGTTCAGTCCGTCGCTCAACTGCGTAAGAGCAAGCAGGCATCCGTCATGGCAGCAGACAAGGCCGCCGCCCAACGCAGCAAGGATGCCAAGGTGTCAAAATCAGCATAAGTCGGTTGCAAGGTTCAATGAAATAATAGGGCGAGGGATAAGTGATTAGGGATTAGGGATTAGGGATTTGGGATTTGGGATTTGAGTTAAGGCAGTAAACTCCGCATTTTTGCCTTCCACTGGCCTCAAGTTGCTAGTCCCCGGTCGCTCAAGAACCAATCAAACATGGCGACTTATCGCTGATTCGGCTACAATGTGGAACTTTGAATCACCTTTACCGGAGTCTCCACATGCCCAAGGTCATTGAAGGCAACATGATCGCTGACGGCGCCAAGGTTGGCATTGTCGTCGCCCGTTTCAACGAATTTCTCACTGGCAAGCTCATGGATGCAGCCATTGATACGTTCAAGCGCCACGGCGGTGATGAAGATGCCCTGACCGTTGTCTGGGTCCCAGGTAGTTTCGAACTTCCAGGTACAGCCCTGAAAATGGCTCAAAGCGGTAAGTACGATGCAATCATCTGCTTAGGTGCAGTGATCCGGGGCTCAACCGGTCACTATGACTTCGTTGCAGCAGAAGCAGCCAAGGGGATCGGCCAGGCTGGTATGCAGTCAGGCGTTCCCGTTGTCTTTGGTGTCATTACTGCCGACACGCTGGAACAGGCCATTGATCGCTCCGGCGCCAAGCAAGGTAACAATGGTGGCAAGGCCATGCTCTCGGCCATCGAGATGATTAATCTCTACAAACAGTTGTGAAAAACAGTGGGTAGGCAATAGGCAGTAGTGAGTAGGGCATTACTGCCTGATTTTCTGTGCCTGTGTGAGTCTGACGGACATCCTGTTTTGCCTGCTGGCACCATTGATTTTGCGAGTTCTGAAAACTCTCAAATAAAACCTAATCCCTAATCACTATTCCCGACTCCCTGTTCTGCTATACTACCCGTCTATGCCTAAGCGACGTGAAATCCGAAGATGTGCCATGCAGTTGCTTTACCAGATGGATGTGACGGGCGAAACTGACCCTGAACTTCTCACTGAGTCGCTGGATGATGATTTTGATGATGCCCGGACTCAGGACCAGGCGGTCAAGTTGGCTGTGGATGCGTGGGGTTGTCATGAGACGGCCGACACGTTGATCACCGAGCTTGCGCCCAAGTGGCCGACCAATCGGCAGCCGCCGGTGGATCGCGCGCTACTCCGCCTGGCATATCACGAAATTATTTCCGGCTACGCTCCTGCACGTGTTGCCATCAATGAAGCCATCGAGCTCTCCAAGATCTACTGTGCCGAGCAGAGTCCAAGTTTTGTCAACGGTGTTCTGGATAAGGTATTCCGACACCTTGAGGAAAATAACCTCATTGGCAATATTCAGGAACCCGCAGCCAGTGGCGACGATTGGCTGTCCGATGCGGTGACAACAGATTCAGAGTCTGAATCGACACCGACTGCAGCAAAGGCTCCCGAAGATGGTGATGCCAAGACTGACATTGCTTAAACCACGCACGACTTGATTTACTCTAAATACCAAAGAACGCCATGGGACTTTTTAAAGCAGCATTCAGTAAGATCAAAAAAGGGCTCGACAAGACGCGATCCGTCTTTGTCAATGAGGTCCGAACCATCCTCACCGGCAAGCCGCTCTCCGCTGATCTGCTCAAACAACTAGAAGCCCGCATGATCCAATCGGACTTCGGCGTCAAGACCTCCCGTGAACTGGTCGCTGACATCGAAGCAGCTTGGGAACGTGATGAAATCTCCACCGGCGATCATGCTCTGGAATTTCTCAAAGACCAGCTCAACGCCTATTGGCCTGCCGAAGACCGCAGCCTGCATTTTGCAGAGAGCGGTCCGACAATCATTCTTGTCGCAGGCATCAACGGTGCAGGTAAGACGACCAGCATCGCCAAAATCGCAAAATCCCTGCGTGACCAAAACAAAAAAGTGATGCTCGCAGCCTGCGATACCTTTCGCGCTGCTGCCGTGCAGCAACTGGAAATCTGGTCCGAGCGTTTAGGTGTCGAAGTCATCAAGGGACAGCAGGGCGGTGATCCCGCAGCCGTCGCATTTGATGCCTGTGAAGCAGCCACCGCGCGGGGCGTGGATGTCCTGCTTATCGACACCGCTGGGCGTCTGCATACGCAAAAACATTTGATGGATCAGCTTTCGAAGATCAAACGTGTCATCCAGAAGAAATTCCCCGACGCGCCCCATGAAGTGATCCTCGTCCTTGATGCTACGACCGGCCAAAATGCCGTCAATCAGGCCTCCGTCTTCGCGCAGTCTATTGATGTGTCAGGCATCTTCCTTGCCAAACTCGACGGCACGGCACGCGGCGGTATCGTTGTCGCCATCCGCGAAGTGTTGGGCATTCCCGTCAAATTCATCGGTGTCGGCGAAACCCCCGACGACGTCGAACCCTTCGTCCCCGACAAGTTCGTCGAAGCCATGTTCAGCGAATAGTCATAAATGCTCTTAATTTTCATAATCAATCATCACGATATGATCCGCAATCTCAATTTGTACATTGCGTAACCAAATTGCACATTAAAGCCCGCGGGACTTCAGTCCCCGGGGATGCCTTCTCTTCATGCAAATAGCGCTGTAACCTTTCCTCAGCGACACGCAGTGTCGCAGCTACTTTCGATTCAAAACTCTGTGATAGATCCATGTGAGATGCAGCCTTTGAAGCTATCATGCACGCATGCCAATCCGCCACGCCATTATTCTGTTCGACGGAGAATGCAGTTTCTGCTCGCGTTCCGTTCGGTTCATCATCAAGCACGACGCTGCTGAATTGTTCAAATTCACGCCGTCGCAATCCGACATTGCTGGGCAGATCAAAGCAAATTACAAAGTCCAAAACGTCACCGGCACGATGATCCTCATCCGCGATGGTGATGTCTTTACGCATAGCGACGCTGTCCTGCGCATTGCTGGTGAGTTGGGTTTGCCTTGGAAACTCGCCAAGGTATTTATGATCATCCCCGGCTGTATCCGCAATGCGATGTACCGCTTCGTCTCCCGAAACCGACACCGCTTTGGTAAAGGTAAACAGGCATGCATGGTGCCAACGGATGATGTGCGATCGCGGTTTGAGATTACAGAGGATGATTGGCAAGCAAGTTGACGTTGCAGTAAATGTATTGAACGCGACGGATCGTTTTGCCATAAATAACTGCGACACTGCGTGTCGCTGATGCATTATTAGATGTAAGTTGAATGCGATAGTTGCAACGTGCTTCAATACTGTAATTTTTTATACAGCACCGTCTGAAATTCACCACACTCAGGGCATTGGTTGTTGTGCATCCTAAGGTCGTAGTTGCATTTGATACAGCAGTTGGACTTTATTCTCTTGATTACCTTGTCGCAGCGATACATGCCTACAACATGGGCGATGAGAAATGAAATGGGGACTTGGCCAAGCAAAAATGAAAGCAAATGCCAGAAGATAAAATTCAGGACACTGCCATTTAAGGATGGGATGTAGAGTTGGTCAATATTGACCTGTGATGAGGGGAAGAAATTGGTCTGCAGAAGATTGAATATCATCAGGATAAACAGGATGCACACGACGGGTAGAAATGCTTTGCGACGAAACCTCATGACAATTTTTTGCTCTTGAGCTTTATTCGGATTCTCAAATGACACAAGATGGTTCCTTGACATCAAAAAAGACAGAACGCTTAAAACGTCTTACTTTGCGGGTAATGGTGTTTAATCAAATACCATCGCAGATAAATGATCGCTGCGAGATTAACGCCCTTAAGCAGGATTAACCAAGAATGTACCACATACGCTTTACGGAAGTCCGAGAGGCCGAAGGTGAAAAATGCCAGAGCATAGAGCAGTTCCAATGGCGTGTGTCGGTGTTTGGCATAACGGATAAGCACCGCACTGGTAAATCCAAACCAGAAGCAACCCTCGACGAGATTGATCCAATGATAAGGTTGAGCATACCAATCCGAACCCGGATCATAGGTCCACCAAGTGTGAAGCCACAAAAAGTCGATAAGTCCCCGCATGGACGAGATTATAGGGTGTGATGCTTGAGCAGGATAGAGATGGTCAGGCCTTAATTGGCCATAAGATGCACATCAAGATGTTTTTTGTAATGATTAAAATCTTTGTCTAAGGTGTATAGCAGCAGATTTTCCACTGCACTGACTGCGCAGATCAGAAAGTCGATATGTGATCCCTGAATGCCTTTTAAACGACATTTGTTGTAAAAGGTAGCAGCAGTTTCATAGTGTATTGTGGTGATAGGAAAATCGTCAAAAGCAGCAAGATGATTTCTGATCTGCTCAAACTGCTTCTTGTCGGTGATACCAGAAAGTAACTCTTGGCGAATCGGGCCAAGCATGACAATCCGGTTATGGGTGATTAAATCGACCAACTTTTCGGTGATGTCTTGATCCGTGGATTTACGGCGCAGTGCAGCCGACCAGATACAGGTGTCGGCAATCACGTTCATCGTCTGCGTCCTTTTTTGTAGTTGTATTTCAGGTCAATATCCACGGTGCCAAACATGTTCACAATTTCAAGTTGCTTGAGATGTTGGATGTAAGATTTCAGTGCGGTTGTAACCGCATCTTTCTTGGTTTTGTGCTTACCGATTTTCACAGCTTCAAGAATCAGTGAATCATCAATGGCCAAATTGGTGGGCATGGTCAAGCTCCTTTTTACACAATATTCTACACATTGAAATGTGTGAAAACAAGAAGAATCATGTCATTTTGCGGCCAGCATTTTGAGCTTTGCTCAATCCCGCATTGATACAATGTGGTTCGCCTGAGTAGGGACTTGGATTCCACTATTTTTTGATTCTTGATCGTCTTTAATGTTTTGCTTGAGAAACCGCTGGGTTTGAATTCGATCCCAGATGTGTGTCAGTATCCATAGGATTAGAATGATAGATAATAGCAATGAGCTATTGAGTACGGATATGCGATCTTTACGCATACTGCCAATGATTGGTAGAGCAAAGCAGTGGATAAAGTCAGAAAAAAGATACGAATCAATAGCTCGTTTGTGGCGAAACAGCGACGCATTTGTCTGAGCCCTCGTTGGCCGAACTTGTACAGATTTACTCATAATGTTCGTGAAGACATCCAAAACAAGAAGAGGTATGCCCGTTGATTGCGTTATTTCTTCCTGTTTAAAATTGGATTGTTGCTCAATACGTTCGGATCACGCCGATGACGATGCCTTGGATTTTGACTTCGTCGACGATGATGGGCTCGTATTTGTCGTTGGCAGGCTGGAGGCGGAACTTGCCATTCTTTTCTTTGTAGAACTTTTTGAGGGTCGCTTCGCCGGTGTCGAGCAGGGCGACGACGGTTTGGCCGTTGTAGGCGGTGTTGGTTTTGCGGATGACGACCATGTCGCCGGTGCGGATTTGTTCGTCGATCATGGAGTCGCCGCGGACTTCCAGGACGTAGGTGTCTTTGCCGTTGCGGACATCAAAGAGGTCTTCGAGGTCGAGGTATTCCTTGTCTTCGATGGCTTCGATGGGATTACCAGCTGCGATGGTGCCGACCAGTGGCAGGCGGGTGTTGCGTTCTTCGTCGGGGGGCTGAAATTCAGGATTGACTTCCAAAGAGCGAGCCTTGTTGGGCTCCCTGATAACGACGCCTTTTTTGATGAGCGCTTCGACGTGTTCGAATACTGTAACCTTGCTGACGCTCAGAGCGTCGGCTAATTCCTGCATCGTCGGTGAATAGCCCCTTGCTCGGCGAGACTGATGGATTCGTCGGACGATGTCCAGTTGTTTGGGTGTCAGATTCGGTGAGTGTGGAGCTTTCATAGGCCACCTCCGTGGGTGATGAAGGAGTAGGGGGAGAAGTCAGATTGGTGTCGGGCTCGTGACGCAGTTGGCGTAGATCTTCGAGCACATGAGCGATGGCTCGCTGGCGCTCGGTATCCTCGACCGTGATGACTGGTGTGGGAGCTTTTGCTGTACTGGCGTCCGAACTGGGATTGGCAGTCAACCGATCCAAAGCATCCTGGAGCAGCTGTAGCGCTTCCTGCTGCTGCTGGGGAGCAAGTGTCAGCAGTTGATCGAGTGCTGCCTGTGAATTGGCGGCTGTCGCCGTCGGAGCAGGCCGAGTGTATGTACCGGTGTTGATGTGCTCGGTGGACGGCTGGTAGCTGTCTGAGTCCCGGCTGATTGGTTTGGGATGAACGGAGACCGTTTGTGGCGGGCGTTTGCGAGATTGGCTCTGCCGTCTGGCAAACTGGCCAGCTGAGCGATCTTCGTTGGCAGGCTGGCCAGAGGGCATCACTGCGACGAGGCTGCTGCCTTGTGCTTGATATTGGGTCGTGTAGTCGCCGCCGGGACCAAGTTGCAGGACTGGGATTGCCATGATGGATTCGCCTCCAGGCAAAGTGCTCTACCAGATGGGTCCTGAACACCAGGACTTCGTTCATCTGACTGGACTTTGAATCGACGATATTCATGACTATCCTTGAACTTTATGCATCAACCTGTTCGGTATACGTTAACCTTATTTTCCCCAAACGTCAATAGCTGCATGCAAACAAAGTCAAAATCGCCACTTATGCCTTGCGGGGTGGTCATTTTGGTGGTTTGTAAGGGTTTATATTATCGGTCATTACCACATATAGGGGGTGCTTAAGAGACTAAAACAATTTTTAGTGTCAGGCTTTTTTTTGCGTTCAATTTTGTAAGGGTAAGGCTTAAATTGAACAATAAATACGGATCGGAATGTTATGCGGACATTGCTTATTTGAGAGATGAAAATGGCGATTGGGCGATTCAAAAAGAGTCGCCAAGTCGCAGAGCATTATGCGTCAGCGATACCTGCCTGTCGAAAGCCGCGAGATCGTCGGATGCAAGCTTCGCAGCCGCCGCAGGGTTGTTCGCCTGCCTGCCGACAGCTCCAGGACATTTGCCAGGGGACGTCCATCTGCCCGCCGAGTTCGATGAGTTGGCGGTCGGACATATCGAGAATCGGCATGTCCAGCGGGGGCAATTCACCATCGAACTCTAACTCGGCGATGTGTTGAACCAGCGTGGTCTGTTCGGTGATTTGTGCAATTTTTTCGTGTGTCGCATTGCACTGATAGGGGATCACCAATCGCTTGACGCGAAACTCAATGGCCTGGGCGATCGCTGCAAGGAGCATTTGCGGACGGTAGAACGATGGTGGGTCCGGCGAATCCTCATCCCGTACTGCAGTCCCAGGGCGAGGGATCAAGCTGGCCATCTCGCTTCGGACCACTTGCTCAATGGCATAGTGCTTGGCCTGCTGTTCCATGGCTTCAACACGGTTGCGGCCGTTTGGTTGACGACGGGTATAGTGCACAAGGACGATCAATTCTGGATCGATTTCACGAGCGACCATGGCTGTGGTGACAAGACTGCGCAACCCGCCGGAATTGAGAATCATGGTGTCGAACTTGGGCATGGAGTTATTATCGGTCAAAGCAAGGCAGAGGGATTAGTGATTAGTGAGTAGGGATTAGGCCCAGGGGATATCAACCGTCATGTTATCCATGATGTTCGTGTCTTTGCGAATGCCGACAAATCATTAATCTCCCCTTTCTGATCTCTGAAGGGACTAGCCACCAGCGACTTGGGACCATGGAAGGAAAAACATGGAAAATGAGCGTCTATGACTTTTTGAACCCAATCTCCATTGACTACTGACTAATCACTCTGCCTTTCCCAGCTTGACAGAATGACTAAATCCGGCAATCCTTTTGCCATGAGCATACTCGTATTCCAACACGAAAAAGATGAGCCGTCCGCGGTTCTTGGTCAGTTTCTCCAACAGCGTGGCCACAAGCTGGTCACCGTGCCGCTGCATCATCCTGACAGTCACGTGCCTGAAGACCTTGATGGCATCACCGGGCTGGTGGTCATGGGTGGTTCGATGAATGTCGATGAGCAGGCGTCATACCCCTGGATGAAACCAGAGATGGACATGATTAAAGCCGCTTATGACAAAGGCTTGCCAATGGTCGGCGTTTGTCTTGGCGCTCAGCTCATTGCTGCATCACTTGGTGGTGAAGTCGCCAAAATGGAATCCCCTGAAATCGGCTGGCAGAACGTCAAACTCGCATTCCCCGGCACGACCGATGCGGTTCTCGCAGGTCAGGCATGGGACAGCATGCAGTTTCACCTCCACGGCCAGGAAGTCACCAAGCTCCCCCCGGATGGCGTTCCTTTGGCAGGTTCCGCAGCATGTAAAAACCAAGCCTTCCGCGTAGGCATGACCTGCTATTGCTTCCAGTATCATTTTGAATGGAATCAATCGCAGCTTGCGTATTATGCCAAGAGTCATTTTGCCACCAGCAATGGCGGCGATTCGGATGCGATCATTGCCCAGTGTGATGAGCATTATCACAACTACCGCCGCCGTGGTGATCGCCTGTGTGACATGATTTCAACACTGCTTTTTAAGGCTTGAGGATCGCTATGAGTGACAATACAAATAAAGTTGATCCCGCAGTGATGGATTGCATCGTCTGCCCATTGACTCGTTCAAAGCTAAAGCAGGAAGGCAACTTTCTGGTCTCCGAAGTCGGTGGCCTCAAGTATCCAGTCGTCAATGGCATCCCCGCGATGTTAGCTGATGAAGCGGAGCTACCCGAAGGTTTTGCGACCCTTGATGAATTTAAAATTGCGTTCAAGGATCAGATCGTAGAGTGATGATCTGTGATACGCGATGTCACAGTAATTTCTCAATTGTTCATCACCTTAAACCGCATCCACATTGACGCGCTGAATATCCGCGCCCAACTCTTGTAAGGTGAGTTCCATTTTTTCGTACCCGCGATCAAGGTGATAGACGCGGTTGATGGTGGTGGTGCCACGGGCAGCGAGTCCTGCCAGCACAAGGCCTGCTGACGCGCGGAGGTCCGATGCCATCACCGGGGCACCGATGAGTTCACGGACACCTGTGACCAGAACACTTGAGCCGTTGCGTGTAAGGTTGGCTCCCATGCGCAATAGTTCAGCTACATGCAGGAAGCGGTCGGGGAAAATCTTCTCGGTGATGATCGAGTTGCCATCCGCCAGACACAGTAATGCCATGATCTGAGCTTGAAGGTCGGTTGGGAAACCCGGGTGCGGCTGAGTGGTGAGTTGCACCGGTTCAAGTCTCCGTGATGATGCGACGCGCACGGTCTGACGCAACGGGTCGGACTCATCAATGGGCTCAAGTTCCACGCCAATGAATTTGAGTCGGTCGATCACGGCACTGAGCGCATCGACCGGGCAGTTTTCCAGCTTCACATCACCGTTGGTGATCGCGCCCGCCATGATGTAGGTGCCTGCTTCGATGCGGTCGGGCATGACGGTGAAGTCCACGCCATTAAGCGAGTCGACACCTTCAATGGTGATCCGTGGTGAGCCAGCGCCGCTGATCTTTGCACCCATTGCGATGAGCATGTCAGCGAGTCCTTCAATTTCCGGCTCGCAGGCTGCGGACTCGATGATGGTCGTGCCTTGTGCCAGTGTCGCTGCGGACATGACGTTGGCGGTCCCCAGGACAGTTGAACCAAACGGCCCACCCAGGAAAATGCGGGCGCCATGCAGGCGTTTACCTTTGGGCAGTGACGCGACGATGTAGCCTTCATCCAGATGGATATGCGCACCGAGTGCTTCAAGACCACGCAGATGCAGGTCGACTGGCCGGTCACCGATGTTACAACCACCGGGCATCGACACTCTGGCTTGTCCACGTCGGGCAAGCAGGGGACCGAGTGTGCAGATACTCGCGCGCATGGTTCGCACGATGTCGTAATGTGCCGTGCACTTGGAATCATCGTTGGCATGGAGGGTGACATTGCGTCCCTTGCCATCGTCACCATCGCGCTGCGTCGGGCAACCCAGTGAGTCGAGTAACCTCTGCATATTTCGGATGTCCGCGAGATTGGGACAGTCCCGAAGGATGACAGGTTGATCGGTGAGCAATGCTGCAGCCATCAGTGGCAGCGCAGCATTTTTCGAGCCGTTGATTCGTACTGTTCCGCGGAGTCGTTTACCGCCCTGAATGATAAATGCGTCCATGTAGGATGTTGTCGCAGATTCATCACGCAAAAGCAACCCGACCCCTAAGCGTAAAAGGTCAAAACATGGTAAAACATGTGGGAATTTGAACCGCCAAGACGCCAAGGACGCCAAGTTTGGAAAAAGAAAAGCATTGTTTTTTGACCACAGAGACGTAGAGACACAGAGAAGAAAATAATACAGAGCATTCACTGTCGTCTATTTTGGCTCTGTGCTCTGGGCCTCTGTGGTAAAAAATGTCTTAAAACTTGGCGCTCTTGGCGTCTTGGCGGTAAAGAAAAAAATAAACCAAGGAATCAAACATGCTCGAACTCGAATCATTGATCAAGGACGTTCCGGATTACCCCAAGCCTGGGATTGTGTTCAAGGACATCACGCCGTTGCTTGCCAATCCTGCAGGTTTGGCGATGTCGGTCGAACAGATGGCCAATCCGTTTCGTGGCAAGGGCATTGATCTGGTGGTCGGTGCCGAGAGTCGCGGGTTTATTTTCGGGACTGCCATTGCCCAATCGCTCAGCGCCGGCTTTGTACCGATCCGCAAGCCCAATAAGTTGCCTCGTGAAGTGCGAGCAATGGAGTACGATCTGGAGTATGGCAAAGACAAGCTCGAAATCCATGCCGACGCCATTAAGCCCGGGCAGAAGGTGTTGATGGTCGATGACCTGCTTGCCACGGGCGGCACACTCGACGCCTGCTGCCAACTCATTGATGGTTTGGGCGGCGAGATTGTTGGCATCACCGTTTTGCTGGAACTCTCCTTTTTACCAGGGCGAGATAAAGTCAAGCGATTCGGCGATGTGCATGCCGTGATGACTTTCTAAATTATGTCGCCTAAAACCGTCCCATCCAAAGAAGCTCCGCCACCGCGTCAGGCTGAAGGTCATTACTGGCAGGCCTCGCGTCGGCCATTGCAGTCGCTGCTGTTTTTGCTGCCGATCCTACTCGTCTATGAGTTGGGGATGTGGTATTACGCATCGCATGCATCTGACGGGGTGGCTCGGTATATCTACGCTCGGTCACTGCTGCGGGACTTTTTCAAACTCTTTGACATTACCGGTTATTACCTGCCGGGGTTATTGGTTGTGGTGGTGTTGCTGACGCAGCATTTTCTGCAAAAGGATCGCAAGCAACTGACGCTCCAGCCGACGATGTGCATGTGGATGGGAGCCGAGTGTCTGGGATTGGCGTTCCCGCTGTTCATGTTCGCGATGGTTTTGTCCAAAGCGCAGCTTGCCATGGCGTTGCAGGCTCCGGGCTTCGCACAGGTGCATTGGACTGAGCAGTTGGTTCACTCTCTGGGAGCAGGGATTTATGAAGAGCTTTTATTTCGACTCATCGTCATTGCGCTACTTCACATGGTGTTGGTCGATGGTTTGAATCTGCCTGAAAAACCGGCAAATATTGTGATTATTCTGGCCTCAGCGGTACTCTTTGCCTTGTATCACTTTTCAGACAACAACCCCTTTGACTGGAACAGGTGCATCTTTTACACCGGCGCAGGTGTGTACTTCGCGGGTATCTATGTCATTCGCGGATTTGGCATCGTGGCTGGGACGCATGCACTCTATGACGTGCTGGTGGTGTTGTTGAAGTTGGCGTGAATGGACACTGCATTTTGCCGATGAAGTGCAGAGAACCGCAGTGAACAAAAAAAGGCTCCTCCGCAAAATCTGTGTGTATCTGTGTTCATCTGTGGTTAATTGTCTTGGCTCAAAAAAACTGACATCACATGGCACAAGAATTTTTTGGAATTGGTATGAGCACCGGATGTGAATCCGGTGCAGGTCTTGTGTGTCAATGGATGCCTGCGCCATGTTGACACCCGGTGCTCTACAACAAACAAGTATCGCACGCGTTATTTTCAGGATGGGTATCAATCGTGCAGATGTTCAACACCAAATGCCTGTGCTGCACTGAGCATTTCGTCGGGAATGCCTTGGGGCTTGATTACGGATTCGAGGATGATGGGAACCTTGGGATCAACCCGTGGTGCGATTCGCCGGCAGGCCGTGATCGTCGCAACGTCCAATGCCCAATGTTTGCCTGCCATGTCGATGCGACTTAAATGGATTTCACGCAATCGATCCGCAAAGCTGGCTAACATTGCAATGGCGACTGACATTGTCGAATCCACCTGCCGGGCATGTGCCACATCAAAGCACCAACTCGCTTCGGGCAGCATCTCAAAGTACTCCGTCATCTCCGATGCAGTGCGTCCCAGGGGTTTGCGATGGTCTGAATTTTCGATGCACAGATAATGCCCCAGTTGTCGCCATGGATGAGGGTCTTCAATCAAGTCCGGGTGGACAATGATATTCCACTTGCGAGCGACAATTGGATCAAGCATCTCGCATAGAGTCTGTGCATCAAGTTTGACGAGTTTACTGGGTGCATGAAACGACACGTTGCGAAAGTCCGAAAGGTCCAGCCCGTCTTCAAGTGCTTTAAGGAGTGGCTCAAGTTCATGCTCACGCAAAGCAGACAACTCAATGACATCGACGCTGTATGTCCGCAGGATATCCAGAGCACGTCGAAAATTCCCCTTAGCCAATGATCCGCTTGAAAAACCGATGAGTCTATTCAAAAGATTCCGTACCTCCTGATACATTGAGCCAAGGCAGGGTGGTCGTCAAAAAACAGTGTTTCCAAACCAGCGTTGAAGGCTTCGCCAAGTTGCTGGATCTCTGTGAACAAGTCGTTGTTCGTTGCGGACTGGGGCGTAAGTTGTGTGAGTATTTTACGAGCTTCCGGATCATTGAGCACAGCCAGAAACCGGTCGTAAGCTCCAAGCAAAATAGCAGCTGTTTGGGGATGACTCAATTGCAACAGCGCATTGCAAAGCCGATCCATTGGACTGAGTGCAACCTGTTTGAGTAGTTGATTTACCAAACGGGATTCAGCAGGTTCATGATCAAACAACGCAGGATTACTGTCCGGATGGCTTAACTCACAGCTAAAGCACATGAGCAGGCCAGATGTGAACATCAATTTACGCGACAGACGAAGTTTGCTTTTGCGAACGGCCCATTTGTGGTTGGGGCTGTCCCATGCTTTCTTGGCGTAGTCCACGGTCATGGTCCGCCAATACCGCACGATGTCATTTAGCAAAAAACGCGGGACTTCCAGCGGCATAGGTTCGTGACTCATCGCCATAGGCAGACCGTCATGCACATAACGTTGGAGAATTTGACCAAGAACACGTTGATGCACATCACTTCCGACGATGGCAGTGGATTCAAGGATCATCAGCAGACGCCGTGTCTGGTTGATGTTGGTGTCCTCTTGCCCACCGATCTGGTGGATCAGGTCATGGCTGAAGGTCATGTTGCCAAAGGTTCCGGTATTGCCCGGTTCAGCGAGTTTTAAATCAGAAAGAATTTGGCCAATGCGTTGCGTCACGCGGTAGTGCTGCGGGTTTGCACCGGTGTCCAGAAGCAGTGTCCAATCCACATCCGACCCACTGGTCCATTCGTTACGTGACAGTGAGCCAAAGACCACCAACGCAGCGTCGGGCGGGATGAGATCGGTAGCGGCGGCGGTAATGGCGTCATGAATCTGCTGGCGAATTTGCGGGGCTTTTTGGCGTGCCGATGCGATAGCAGGCCAGTGTTGTTGCCACTGGTGACACAAACCGTCGAACCCGGATGCTGTGTCTGTGGGGTGAGTCATGCGTGTAACAGTGTAAAGGGACATGCCAATCAGCGAAAGAGCAATCAGTTGGTAAACGCATTTGCCACGGCGTCATGTGTGATTTTGCCATCGCGCATGTTCATTGCGGTGGCAAAGGTTGGATCGCTGGATATCAACGTGTCCAGATCAGTGTTGGCTAACTTGATGACATACGGTTGGGTGGCATGACACAAGGCCTGCGTGCTGGTTCGACCGACCGCACCAGGCATGTTCGACACACAGTAATGCACCACGTTGTCTACGATAAATGTCGGATCAGCATGGGATGTTGGACGCGAGGTTTCGACGCAACCGCCTTGATCCACACCCACATCGACGATGACGCTGCCGGGCTTCATGGTCTTGAGCATGTCCCTGGGGATGAGCACCGGCGTGCGTCCGCCGGGAATCAGGACCGCGCCGATAATCAAGTCCGCCCGTGCCGCATACTCCGCAATCGCATGCGGGTCGGAATACACCGTGTGCACATTGGGGGGCATCACATCATCCAGATACCGAAGTCGATCCAGATTGATATCCATAATCACCACGCGAGCGCCAAGGCCAGCTGCAATCCGAGCAGCATTGGAGCCGACGACACCTGCGCCCAATACCAACACTTCACCGGCTTCAACACCGGGCACGCCCCCGAGTAAAATCCCGCGTCCCATCGTCGGTTTTTCAAGATACTTGGCACCTTCCTGAATCGACATCCGGCCAGCCACTTCACTCATCGGAGTCAGCAGTGGCAGCGTCCCATGTCTATCAGTCAATGTCTCGTACGCCATTGCTGTGATACCTGCATCCAGACACGCCTGCGTCAACGGCTTGCTTGCTGCAAAGTGAAAGTACGTAAAGACGATCTGCCCTTGACGGAGCATTGCCCATTCAGGTTCCAACGGTTCCTTGACCTTGACGATCATCTGGGCATGGTTAAAAACGTCTGCTGCATCGTCGACGAGTCTTGCGCCAGCTGCTTCGTACGCCGCGTCTTCGTAGCCACTGCCAATCCCTGCGCTGCGTTGGACGAGGACCTGATGCCCACGCGCACAGAGTAACTCTACGCCAACCGGGAGCATGGATACGCGGTATTCGTGATGCTTGGTTTCTTTGGGGATGCCGATGAGCATGGATATCTCCGTATGTAAAATGGCTCTACTACCATTATGCAATACGCCGCAGATCGTTGCTCGGTTTTGTGTGATGAAGATGAAAATTTAACGTCGCGTGAATTGCATCTTAGATGCAACAGCAACACGCAGTGTTACAGCTATAGTTTGAAAATGTGATTTGTCGTCATTGAAATAGCTGCGACACTGCGTGTCGCTGACGTGTTTACTTGCGTTTACGACTTGCAATCCACTTGCTGATTGCTTCGCGACGCGTCGCCCATGCATTGGGGTCCATTCGGACGCTTAAAAATTTGGCATACATCCCTGTGAAAATCTCCGCGATGCGACGGCAGGAGAGAATGCGTGCTTCGATCACGTCACGAGGAGACTGCGCTTCGTCAGGGTCGGGCAGTTTGATACTCGAAAGAATCATCATGTCCGACTGGAAGGTCAGTTCCCATTGCTCACTGGATGCTTCGTCGGCAACGATCATGCCTGCCTTGCGAGGCCACTTGCCGGTGACCAGGGCGTCCGCTGCTTCGACCAATCGCGTGGGGCCGTCTCCGGTGAGTGTTTGCTTGCCACCGACTTCCCAGGCGCAGTCCATGTTCAGGGACTTGTCAAAGAGAATGCCGATGCTGTCTTTGCGTTGGGTTCCCGGCGCATCGATTTCGACGGAACCTTCGTGTTCTTCAAGAATCCACCATAGCCACAGGAGAAATTCGTTGCCCAGAAAATCCTTCATGTCGATGCTGGCTGTCGCCCAGGGAACGGGAGGGATGGTGATGTCCTGGACACCTGCTGCGTCTTCATGGTTTTCTGACGCCCCGGCAGGGGGTGCGGTGAATGCCGAGGGCCTGATGTCTTCAAAATCGCGCGTCTCGCCTTTGGCCGAGAGGATTTGACGGGCAATCCCGCCGGAGGTGAGTTGATCCAACTCAACGTTGAAACTGTCGCGCATGATTTTGTGTAACTGTTCAATGATCGCGTTACCGACGGCGCCGCAAAGCAGTTCCTTGCGTTGGAGGTCCCAGAGGATTGGCACCATTTTGGATTTGCGATACTTGCCCGCAGCCAACTCTTCCTGAAGTTGACGATTGGTCAGTTCGGTGGCTTCGCGTTTTTCGGCTTTGGACAGAAAGCCCAGTGAGTTTTCTTTACCCGCAGCAACGGACTGCTCGTGCATGCATTTGTAGGCCTGCTTGATGTCTGAGGGGACTTTGTGTGTGTCGATGCGAAGTGCAAAGAGTAGCGCCGGCCCAAATCCGTTTTTGCCATAGGTGAATTGCGTGTCAAACACATGTTCGCCGGTGACAAACCCGACTTCGATTTCCTGGGGGACCCCGATTGACTGTGCCTCAAAAGCAAACTCGCTGAGGATGGAGATGGCGGTCTCATCCGCCGTTGCCGGGGCATCGCCAGAGACTGAAAAGCGGCAGAAGGTCGCACGGCCAGAGTGGAAGGACATAGAGCAAGCGCCTCAAAAAAAAGAGTTCGATTCAGTAGTTGGATTCAAAGCAGGCAGATAGTTTACGCAAAAGAAGCGGTCGCATCATCCACGGTCTTGGTGATGGTGAATTTCATCGTCAGTTTGGTTAGATCAAAAAGATCGGTGACGCGACGATTCATGCAACAGAGAACCAATTGACCTTGACGGTTGGCAATGGAGTTATTGATCATCAAGAGCATGCCCAGTGATGCAGAGGAAAGATGTTCGACTTCTTCAAAGCTGATGATCAATTTGGGATCGTTGATCTTGTCGATGATTTGCACAATCTCCGGACCGATCTGCTCAGGTGGCATGTTTTGCAGAATGCATTCACAAAGTTTAACGATGTGAATACCATCCTCGATGGTGATCGGAAATGTGCCGTCTGCCATTATTCTCTCCACTGGTATGATTACCTGTTAGCTTAGGTAATTTAACCTGCCTTGCAGTCGGCTGCAAAATCAGGGTACCTGTTTTTGTACAGATTTGAGCGTTGCGATGGTGCCTTGTGCTTTATTGACAGGCATTCGATGCACAATCTGGCCTGACGGATTGATGAGAATAGCGGTTCGCTGCGTCACGCCGTTGTAATCACCACCTTTCCATGCACCGTACATCTGGGTGACTTGACGATGCTCATCGCCCAGTAACATGATCGGTAATTTGTATTTACTGCGATAAACATCCACCATGTCCGGCATGTCCGTACAAATGGCAAGCGTCTTGGCGGGAACCTGATCCAAGTTGCGAATCAGACCGGTAAACTCATTGGCCTGACAGGCGCAGGCTGGTGTGTCACTGAGTGGAAAAAAGTACAGCAAAACCCATTGCCCACGTAGGCTACTGAGCTGAACCATATCACCAGCATGGTTTTGCAAGGTGAAGTCCGGGGCAGAATTATTCATGGCCTTGGACTGCGGGGGGGCAGCGACGGGGGGTGTACTACATCCGGTTACTGTGAAAGTCAGCATTGAGATAAAAACCAGCGTCATGAGGTGGGGGTGTCGCATTTGCACTATTGCTCCAGCGTTATAGGATGAATGAACAGGTTGGTACGAATCATTATCAATGTAACGGGATTTGCGCATGAGTGACAACTATCCACAAGTCAAATTGGAAACATCTGAAGGCACTATGGTCGTCGAACTATGGCCGGATGTGGCGCCAGGACACACGGAAAACTTTTTGAAACTGGTAGGCCAGGGGTTCTACGATGGATTATCTTTCCATCGCATTCTCCCCGAATTCGTCATCCAGGGCGGTTGCCCACGGGGTGATGGAACAGGGGGGCCAGGTTGGAACATCAAAGCTGAATTCAACGATCGTAAGCATGAAAAGGGCGTCCTCTCCATGGCACGCTCAGGTGATCCTGATTCAGCTGGCAGCCAGTTCTTTGTCTGTCTGGGGCGTGAACGCTGTCAACATCTTGACGGACAATACACCGCTTTTGGTAAGGTCATTGAAGGCTTGGATATCGTCGATAAAATCGGCGCAACACCATTAACTGATGCACGTGCTGGCTCGCCAGTCAAAGCGCCGACCATGGTGAAGGTCTCCGTCGTTGGCGAGTGATCGCAGACTCTAAAATTTAATCTTGTTCAACACCGTAACACGTAAGTGCTGCGGTGTTGTTTTTTATTTAAGCAGGAACGGTTTGTGTTGGGTATAGCTTTGGCGATGTGATTCAAGTCGCCGTATCAGCCGATCATCACCTGTGGACTTGGCCAGTTCCAATGCTTGATTGATGGTGATTATTGCAGCGGGATAGTCTTGTATTGCTGCCAGCGACGCAGCTTTGATATCCAATACAAATACGTTGGCCATGTCGTTTTCAGTTACCGTTTGGTTCAACAGGTTCAACGCTTTTTGCCCATCGCGAATGGAGTCGTCAGGGCACGTTGCCAGCAGCCACGCATAGACACGGTAAAACGATTTGTCGTCTGGTGACTGCTTGATGAGATTTTCATAGGTTTGGGCTGCCAAGTCCCATCGCCTGAGTCTGGCATGCATGGCTGCTTCTTGTCGCCACGCTAAAAGCATGAGGTTATGGACACTTTGCTGATCGCCATCAGAGAGTGGTTGTGTGTCATTGAGTATCATCAATGCCTGTGATGTTTGCTGATTTTGTAACAGCAGTTTTGCCAAGCCAAGATGAGCAATCAGATTCACATGGTTGGGTGATTCATTGGAATATTCAATCGCCCGCTGGTAAGCGTACAGGGCTTGATCGGTTTGGTTGGCTGCTTCGTACTGTTGCCCAAGGATGGCATAGGCACGTGGATGATGTGGGACCGCAGCGATAACCGTTTGCCAAAGGCTAATCGTGCTTCGGTAATCATCAGCTCGCAGATAAGTCCGCCCACAAAATAAGAGTCCGACCAAGACCAGTAGTGTGATGCGGAGCATGACTTGCCGGGCAAGCAGTTGGTGGATGAGCAGCACTAAAATTGCCACCACACAAGCTGATGGCAAGTACATACGATGCTCTACTGCAAGGTCAAAGATCGGGATCACACTGGAGGTCGGCCCGAGGATCAGAAACACCAGCATCAGCAACATGCCGAACATGGCAAAACGTGTTGCAAGTGAAATCAAGGTGATCCCAAAGAGCAAGGACATCGCAGCGAAACTCACCGCATAATCACCTAAAGCTGTCGGCGGAGCCCAACCATAATCAAACACCAACGTCATCGGCCAGACACACAGCCACAGATAATGTCCAATGATCTGACTTTGTGCAAAAAGATAGGCGACCGGCGATACGGTCTGGACCGTTAACCCTGCGGATTGCGTTGAATCGGGTATGTTTGCGGTGTTGAGCAGGGAAGTGGTTTGCGTCACAACAAGTAACAGCAGGGACGCAAAAAAAAGGGCATGCAAGACGCCTCGTTGTTTGAAAGCGATTTTGAACGTGCCGGCAAGAAACGTGCGATCCCAAAGCAGGACAATGATTGGCAAGGTGACCACAATCGGCTTGCAATAGAATCCGGCGATGCAACTCAAAAGAGCCATTACCTGCCAGACGTATTTGCGTGGTGAATTCGCTGAGTATGTCAACGCCAAGAGGGTTAGCAGAATAGAAGTTGCTGCCATCATCTCAGCACGTTGGACAATGTAGATCACAGGTTGTGTGACCAACGGATGCACAACCCATAGCCAAGCGATCACAGCTGCTAAGCGATGTGCCTTTTCATTGGAAGTCTGTTTGATTCGCAGCAGTGTGCTACGCGCCAGGTGAAACAGCAGGATGCCGTTGATCGCATGGATCAGAAAGTTCAGCAGATGATAGCTCAGTGTCTGGTTGCCACTGATCATGCGATTCATTCGGAAGCTGATCTCTGGCAAAGCGCGAGGATTCCGCAGTAATGATGTATCCAGTAATACACCTGATTGTGTCGCAGGATTATCGACAATCGCTGGATAGTCATCAAGCAGAAAAGGAGCGTACCTCGCCGGCCAATACAAGATACCCACACTGACAATGATCAGTGCCCATATCAATAGCGATTGCGACCATGCAATGGGTGATAATTGAACTGAAGTATTGAGTTGATCGACCTGGGTGTGTTTCACGCTGCTGATTATAGATGGCTTTGACTCATCAACAAGCAATCAGCAGATGCACAGTCTTACGCACCACTGGTGGTCGTGCCGTTGAGTGCGACATAGGCACGTTGAACGTTGGTGTAGGTGTCGCCCACGATGTAGTAGACAAGGTTGTTGTGTCGCCATGCGATGATGGGGTGACTGCTTTCAGGGCCACGGATCCGAAACGCTTTGTCAGGAACCAGGTCGAGTGTGCCATCGTCCGGAGCGATCCACAGGCTGATGGTGTCTTGCTTGCCATCAGGATTGGTGGACTTGTAAACCAGATGCGCGGAGGCGTTTTTATTGGGGATTTTACAGGGGCCCGCTGCAGCAAATTCATAGCCGATATTGCTCAGGTTCAAGCACGGATAAGCTTGTTTTCCCAGATGTTCACTGATGACCTTGGGCATTTCTTCGACACTTGTCGGATTGGATGCAAATTGATGCAGAATGGAAATCTTCTGGGCACAACTGGTGTGTCGGTTTGAGAAACGGTCTATCTGTGATGCCGGGAGAATCGACGCTGCGGTGTAGTCGTTGAATCCTGGGATGTGTTCTTCGTTGGCAACTTGAGAATACTCAAAGCCCGGTGTGACGTTGGGCTGATTGAAATACATGAACAGGGAAAGACAAATGGCAATGGCGGCTGCGATGGAACTGAGAAACGCGGTAACTTGATAGGGGCGAATGCGGGCGATGACTGCTTCGTGTTCATCAATGCTCGGTTCTTCGAGCATCTGCATGACCGACTGCTTGAGTGCATCAGGCATCGGGGGGCAATCAGCCGACATACAACGGCAGACGTTCTCACGAAGCTGCTGCTGATGGGTCACACGTGCCGTGGCGTTGGGGTCCATTTTCATGCGCTCCAACAGACGCAGGTTTTGATCCACGTCCAATTCGCCGTCGGCAAAGGCGGCCAGATATTTTTTACATTCGTTACTGCTGTTCATCACTGTTAACCTGTTTTATCAATACCCATTTGAAATATTGACCTTTCCCTCCCTCAAAGTCTTTATCATCTCGTGACGATTACTCGCCAACGGCAATGCCATGTTCCTCAGCCAATTCTGCCAACTGTTCTGACAGGACGCTCCTGGCCCGATAGAGTCGGCTCATCACCGTCCCCAAAGCCACGCCCAGCACGTCGGCAATTTCACGATACTTCAATCCTTCAACCGCCCAGAGCAACAGCACTTCGCGGTAGTGATCGGGTAACGCGTGGATCGCTTCTTTAAGTCGATCATCCACCTGCTCCCAATCCAACGTGTCCAAATCCCAACACGGGCTTGGCGTATTCATTTCATCCGGTGCCGACTCATGCCCAAGGTCTTCCACAAGCGTCGGGGCTCTTCGAGCTTTGCCAATCTTCGTGTAAAACGCATTGTGCAAAATCTTGAATAACCAAGGCTTGATCCCATTTTCACGCAGTTCAAAACTCGACTCGGCACGCAAGGCACGCAGGTATGTCTCCTGCACCAAATCTGATGCTTCGTCGGGGTGACGGCTTAGGTGAAATGCCATTCGGTAGACCGAATCCATCTCCGCCATCATCAATTGTCGTGCTTGACTATTGGCCACGAATCTATACTCCTGCTCACATTACACCGGGTAATGCGAGATTATTCCAGTACTCTGAAAAAAAGTATGAACTTCGATGCTTTAAGGGATGGCATCAATTAACAGGATTTGAGTGACAAGAATATGAGCCGATAACCATCGCATGACTACTCAGTGAACAGACTTGGATGCAGCCTCATTTGGGGGTGATATTTGAATGGTACCAAACCAGAAGGATTGTCCGGCCATGTCAATAATTTTTGCCTTGTCGGAAGTTACTTGAATCTGCCCCGAACCCGCGAGTTGGTTTGCTTCGCTAACAGTCACCCAATTCGGCATGTCGCGTTCGAGGTCCACTTTCGTCTGTTGACCGTTACAGACCAGTAGATACCCCGCCGTCTGTTCGGTATTGATAGAGACAAAGCCTGACCAGTTCACGCCATCAGGGACGTGACCGACTGGAAATACTGTGCCCGCATGGATCGCCTGACGATGCGCTTTCCATAGATCCACCATCGGCTTGACCTGCTGAAAATATTCCGAGGGCAGGTTGGAGTTTTCAAACCACCCCAATGGCTGACAGAACATCAGCGGGGCGAACAAACTCTCCGATGAGACCTGTTGTGGTGCCAGTGGATCGTTGGCATAAAGCTCGGTGTTGCGGGTGTTATTCAGAAACATCATTCGCATGCGAATGGGGTCGATCCAACGTGAAAGCTGCCACAGGTTTCGAAGCGTCTGGTGAGGCCAGTAATTGTGCCAGTCGCTATAACGATTGGTGACAAACAGAGGCCCGCAGTCGATTCGACCAAAGTAACCTGGCCGACAGTTCGCGGTGATATCCAGATCGACAATGATCTGGTTGTCAGATTGTTTTGCCAACGCATCAAAAAACTTGTCGAGATGAATTTCACCCTGACGCGAACGGGTGTTGATGCTATCAAACTTGAAATGGCAGATACCATATTGCTTGTGTAATTGAATGACGGTTTTCACATCCGCTTGCCAGTTTGCAAAGTCATTTGAAGAGTCCGGCGCGTACCAGAGTCCAATGACCACACCAGCCTGTTGAGCTGCCTGGAGAATCGGTTCAAATCCATTGGGGAATCGCGTGAGATCCGGTGTCCAGAAATCGCTGGCTGTATCATGAAACCCTTCCCATTTACCGTTGGCTTTCTGGGCATCAATCGAATTGGCGGTGCGACCTTTCTGCCAGCCGTCATCGAGTTGGATCACTTCGACGCCCAATCGGGCACCTGCCTGAATTTCCTTGAGGATGAATGCTTCATTCATTCGCGCGTCCTGATTGCGGTCGCCCCATGTGTTGGACAGAAAGTTGATTTCATGTGATGCCATGAGTTTGCGTTGGGCTTGATGCAAGGCCCGGGTTTGGCCTAGTTGACCGCCGGTGTAGTTGATGATTTGCCATGAGTAGGTTTCATCTTCACGAAGTTCTGCTTGATATCCACCTTGTTTGTCCGCGTGAACGCGCAGGTCCCAATTGGACTTGACCGCACGCATGCTGGGCAGGGGACCGAGCTTGACTGCGATCTGCCCGGTTTGATCCAGCACATTTTCAAAGACAAAAAGATTACCACTTAATTCATGTGATTCTGTAGGGTGTAACAGCCAATCCTGTTCCTGAACCAATTCGTTGTGATCATCCGTCACATCTTTAAACGACACAGATGTCAGGAGCGTGTGTTGGGGTAGATGCAGCTTTGTGGTTAAAAGCGCTGGGCGTGTTAATCGTGCATACGCATCGCCGGGTGTCATCCGTTTGGAAGTTAGCACATACAAACCTCCTGCAATGAGAACTGCAAACAGGCAACCCGACAGACTCATGGCTGTTACCAATCGATACAAGCCCAGACGCGGAGACTTTGGTTTGTCAGATGTCATATCGGACTTTCATTCAATGCGTTTGATAACGATGTTCGAACCACTTATTGGGACTATCGGCCGAATTGATCCTCGAATTTGGCTGTTTTTCGACCACAGTGCAGCAAACCAAATAAAACAACGACATCCGGTGAGTGAATGTCGTTGTAAGCGTGTTTGAATTGTCTGATTAACGGCGTCGCTGTTACGGGATAAGCCGAATATGAATTCTCATTGGGTCAATCCGTGATCTTTTCCTGGCGATTTTGTTCACCTGCGTAAAACGCATCAGCCAAGGTGTCCACTTCGTTGAATTGGATCAATGCCTGTTTGCCATGCAAATGACAGGTCCGCCCATCACGCCAAGCCCATTCGCCGCGACGGCACATGTCCGCTTTCACAAAACCGTTGATGTACAACCGGCGATCCTGAAACTCCGTGGTGTTGAATCCGCCACCATGGACCGTGTAAGCACTCCAAAGCGCCACGTCTCCAGGATTGAGTACGATGTCACGAATGCGACTGTCCTTTTCATACTCCGGCACGTTGTACAGCGATGTGTCATGGGGATTGTGTTCATAGTCACGATGCGAACCGGGAACAATTTTCATCGCGCCGTTCTCCGCGCGATGTGGGTCGATGGCAATGCCGGTCTGAACCCATGACGGGTACAGATCGGTGAAGTCCGCCACAGGTTGCCGTGATCGCACATCCCGATGCAGGGGCCATGTGACCTGTGAGCCGGGCTTTTTCCAGTGAAGCTGGTTGATGATTTGCTTGATGTTGATGCCGATGAGCGGTTCAAGGATCATCAGCAGACGTGGGTCGGTACGATAATGATCCATGACCGGATCGTGATAGGAGGGCCACTGCATTCCTCGGACGAGTTCTTCGCCATTTTCCTTATCGATCCAGATGACGGTGTTCTTTTTACGCCATGTATGCCCCAGGAGTTGGCCGGTGAATTTCCAACGGTCACAGGCAGCTGAGAGTTGTTCGATTTCATGGGGGGCGAACACATTGCGGATGATGGTGTAGCCTTCTTCCCAGTATTGATCCACATGGTCTTTGGTCATGGGGTTATGCGGGTTGGCTGTGCCGACAGGTTGGTCGTCGGATTTTATTGGGTTGTTGAGAGTTGAGGTTGCTGAGGACATGCTTGCTTCTCCATGAGGTGTGTTTGGATTTCTTCAGCGGTTTGGTTTAAAGCGTCCACTAATACGGGCAGACTCTTGGGTGTGAATTGGGTGTAGTGACCGGACAAGCCAATGGCTGCGATGACCTGCTGCTGATCGTTGCGGATGGGCATCGCCAGGCTTGCGGATTCCACGCCGTTTTCACGGTCATTGAGACTGTAGCCTTGTCGGGCGATTTGGATCAGGTTTTTACGCAGTGATGAAGCGCTGCAATGCGTGTTGGGTGTGATGCTGCGGTAGTCCAATTCCGCGAGGATTTCGTCACGTTGCTTCGCCGGTTTGAACGCCAGAAACAACTTGCCACTGGCTGAGGAGTTGGCATGAAGGACACTGCCCAATGTTTCGGTCACGTCACGAATTTGGCCGTCATGTGTCACGCATGCCACACTGATCCCGTCATTGCCAAAAGGCATTGCCAGGGTCATCGGCAAGTGGACTTTCCGCACCATACGCTGCATCACCGGTAGGGCAACCTGCCTGATCGGAATGTTCCGCAGTAGCGAATGTCCCAACCGCAAGGCCCCAATACCAATGGCATAGCGACGCGCAGAATCCTTCTCGACGTATTGGTTTTCAATGAGTGTCTGCAAGAGGCGATGGATGTGACTTTTAGGTAAATCCAAAGCAATCGCAAGCTCGCTGACCCCATGCGGACGCGGTGCGTTTGCCAGAAACATCAAGACTTCCAAGCCATTGGCCAGCGTGTGGTTCATAGGAGGATTCTAGTATCCAGAACAATAAGGTCAAGGAAAAGTTCTGGTATTTAGAACAAATGATTTTAAAGATATTGCGGTGTTTTGAGGGGTTTGAGATGTATTGCAGGATGTTGGGTGCTTGGCTTTTACCACGGAGTCACAGAGGAAATATCAGAACAATCCAAACAGTCTCAAGCCTCAGCATTGGCTTGAATCCAAATGAAATTCTCTCTCTGTTTTACTCTGTGCCTCTGTGGTTAAAGGCTAAGAGCATGGATTCACACAGTGAATAACTCAACCATCACAGGTGAATGTCCCAAACCAGAAGGACTGATTGGGGATATGCGTCAGTTGTGTCAGGCCGTTATTGCATTCCATTCGTCCCATGCCTGCCAGTTGTTTGACATTACTGATCTGTAACCAGTCAGGTAAATCACGTGTCAGGTTAATGCTTGTCTGCATGCCGCTGCATGCCAGCAGGTAGCCGGACTTGCCATCATCAGCAAGAGAGATGAAACCCGACCACGCAACACCATCTGGTTCGGTGCCCACAGGCAGGATCGTCCCGGCATGCATAGTCTCACGATGCTGCTTCCAGAGTTCGACCAAAGGTTTGATCTGTTGGAAATAACACTCAGGTAAATTGGTGATTTCAAACCAACCCAGTGGTTGACAGAACATCAGTGGAGCGAACATCATTGCAGGTGAGATGGCTGCCGGTGCCAAAGGATCGTCAGTATATTTCTCGACATTGCGCGAATGATTCAGCAGCATCATTCGGATGCGCGACGGTTCAATCCAATGGGTCAATTGCCATTGCATCCGCAGAGCCTGGTGGGGCCAGTAGGTTTGCCAGTCGGTATAGCGATTACAGACAAACAGGGGGCCACAGTCAATCCGCCCGAAGTATCCGGGGCGTGTTCTTGCGGTGATATCCAGGTCGACGATGATTTTCCCCTCGGACAGTTTTAGCAATGCGTCGAAAAAGTGGTTGAGATTGATTTCTGCTTCACGGGTAAGGGTGTTGATACTGTCGAATTTGAAATGACGGACGCCATAGCGTTGATGCAGTTGCATGACAGTATTCACATCAGCTTGCCAATTGGCAAAATGATCCGCCGAGTCAGGGGCATACCACAGGCCGATGGCGATTGAAGCTTTGTTTGCAGCTTCAAGGATGGGTTCAAGTCCATTTGGGAAACGTTGCGGGTCGGGAACCCAGAAGGGGTTTTCACTGTTTTGGAATCCATCCCATATGCCGCCAGCCTGTTTGGCTTCCACGGAGTTGGAGGTGCGACCTGCCTGCCAGCCGTCATCGAGTTGGACGACTTCGACTCCTAGTTTTTGGGCTGCCTGTATTTCCTCAAGAATGAAGGCTTCGTTCATACGCGAGTCTTGCGATCGATCTCCCCATGTGTTGGAAAGGAAGTTGATTTCGCAGCTGGCCATGATTTGTTTTTGCGCCTGATGCAGGGCGCGTGTGCGTCCGAGTTGCCCGTTTTCGTAGCTGATAACCTGCCATGGGTAGGCTTTATCGTCATTGAGTGACGCGGTAAAGCCATTATTTGCGTTTGGGGTGACTTTGATATCCCATTGTGATTGCACGCCGCGCATGCTTGGGATGGGGCCGAGTTTGATTGCAATTTTGCCGGATTGATTCAGTACATTTTCAAAGACAAACAGATTGCCAGTTAATGTGAGTTTTTCAAGACGATGTAATAACCAGTGTTGTTCATGCACCAACTCATTAAAGACATCCGTTCGATCCAGAAATGAAACTGCACTGAGGCGAGTATGTTGTGCGAGTTGGATTTTTTCTGATACCTCATCTGACACGTCTGTCTGATCTTGATTCGGGTTGGATTCTATGCCACTGACCATTTGTACTTCTTTCGTTGAGGCTCAGTCATTTGACTGCAGGACTTCGATAAATAACAGTACATCATATGTTTTTATCTCCAATTAAGCATCTTGAAGATTGTTGACTGTTGATTCAATTCATGGGTGCAAATGTTGTTTTTGATGCTAAGATGTTTTAGCTTCTGGGTATCCCGGAAATTCAAGCGTCCGGAGAGGTTCCGGTGTGACGGCTCGTTTGAATCGTATGTATTAATTACATGGAAAATCAACGTCTCCCACGACTGCTCGAATTAGTGACCATCCTTCAATCCGGGGTTGGCACGCAGTTGTACGAGATCATGGATGAGTTGAACATTAGCCGTTCGACTGCGTTTCGTGATTTGAAAGTGTTGCGTGATGCGGGGATTCCTTATACCCATGAGCAAGGCAAAGGATATCAGGTCAACTCGACTTATTACCTTCCACCAGTCAATCTGCAATCATCTGAAGCTCGTGCTTTGATATTACTTCTTAAGACCGTTGCCAAGGATGTTGACAGCCATGTCAGTGCCGATGCAATTCGCGCCTTGCGAAAGATCACGTGCAGTCTTTCGGTGCCGGTGCGTGAAGTTTGTCGTGGATTGCTGGATTCTGTCACAGTGATTGCGACCAACTCCGACAAGTCTGATATCCAAACAGATAATGTGTCGACGTTCCTTAACGCCATTGATCAGAGGCTTTGCGTGGCATGTACCTATCGGTCACCTGCTGATGAAGAGCATGATCTGCGGTTGCATCCGCATCACTTGATTTGTTCGGATTGCCAGTGGTTGCTGGTGGCGGTTGTTCACCCGGGAAGTGCCATGCGAACAATCCCGCTGACATCACTGTCTCAAATTCGCTTGACGGATACAGTTTTTCGACGTGTTGACTTTGAGATCAACCAGTATCTGGGCAAGGCATGGCGTTGGCGGCCTGAAGGACAGATTTATCAAATTAAAATCAATGTTGATGCCCAACATGCTGCTGTGATGACGAGTATCAATTGGCACCACACTCAGACCTATCGCATGCTCTGTGATGGGCAATGTGAAATGTGTTTTGAAGTCGATGGGCTTAAGGAAATCGCGGATTGGATTTGGGAGTATCACGAGCGATTAACTGTCGTGCAGCCGGTTGAACTCATTGAAATGCTCGTTGATCGATGTGAGCAAATGTGCAAGCGACATCAAGTCAATGTGGACTGATATGTTCGATTCAACGAGCTGTTTTAAATCAAGTCAACCAGCCAATTGTCCATATGGCGTTTTACATCCACATCGCGTGGAGACTGGGGTATCCACAACTCGATGGATGGATGATTCACAGCAACCTGTCCCCCGTGGTGGATGGTAAACAGGTAGACCATCAGCAGGTCAGGCGACCAGTTGACGGGGATGTCATCGCTTCCTCCCATGGGCATGATCTGCCATGTAATGACGATGCCGGGGACCTTGTTTCTGATTTCTGATTTCAGATCAACGTTTTGATCAGCTGCTTCAGAATTTTGACTGATTCGAGCCAGTGCTTCAAGAGTGGCCTGCATCAATCGAGCATTGGCTACAAAGCGAATTGCACCACTGCGGTCTTCGGAAGTGACCTTGCCTGCAAAGCCCGGGGCATGCGAAATTTGTTCTTCAAGTGCGACCAGCGTCAGATCGTCATCCATCGCGGAACTGGCATGATTAAGAGTGTCAGCGAGATTGACAAACGCCGCAGTTGAAGTCGGATCGTTGATTGCCGACGGTGCCGGCCAGTGTTCAATGAGTTTGGACACAGCCAACTTACAGCCACGAAACCGTCCCGAAAGTCCCGCAGCAAGAATCGCATAAGGGGCAATGGCGTATGAACACTCAGGTTTGGCATACTGCATTTCCAATGCCTGACTGAGTGTTGTTTTGAGTTGAGCAATGTTCCAGGGCTTGGTGATGTAGCGGAAAATTTCACCCCGATTTACCGCATCAATCGCATTATCCAGCTCCGCATAGGCTGTGGTGAGAATCCGAACAATATGCGGGTATTGCTCACGCACCTGAGCCAGCAGCTCCACGCCAGAGCGTTTGGGCATACGCTGGTCGGTGATCAGAACAGCGATCTGTGAGGCCTTGTGCTCAAGAATCTCCAAGGCTTCATCCGTACTTGCTGCGGTAATCACATCAAAGTGTTTGGAGAAAATCTTGTCGAAATATTTCAACGCCTGCTCTTCATCATCGACATAGAGAATCAACTGATTGGTAGTTGTGTTTGTGCTCATGTTACGCCCCCTGGTCTGCACTTGGCAGGTTGATTGTGAATTGGGTCCATGCATTGGGTTCACTGTCAATGCTGATGGTTCCGTCCAACTTTTCAATAATGGCGTGACAAATGCTCAGTCCAAGTCCCATACGGTTGCCACCTACTTCATGGGTGGTGAAAAATGGGTCGAATATGTGAGGCAGCTTTTGTGGGACAATCCCAACGCCATTGTCATGTATTGTAATCGCGATTTGCTTATCCGCCAGAGAAGTTGAAATTTTGATGGTGGCTTTGCGTTGATCTGCGACTTGGCTCACAGCCGCGATGGCGTTCTGCAGCAGGTTCACCAACACCTGCGTAAGTTGTGATCGAGAAGCGATGGCCTGTAAATCCTTGGGGACCGTGATCTGCATATCGATCTGATTTCGTTCATGAGCAGTGAATCGCAACGCCATCGTCAACGCATCATGTACCTTGCAGACTTCTCCCACATTCGCCTGATCAGGATAGGCAAAGCTTCGCAGATCACTGACAATTTCACCGATGCGCTGCATGCCCTGATGAATGTCAGCAAGTGTCTGTTTGTCTTCGTCAGCCAATTCCCCAAGCGACTCATCGAGCATCTGCAATGCCATTAGTGTGTAGTTCAGCGGGTTGTTGATTTCATGCAACAGTCCTGCTGCCAGTGATCCCAAGGCATTCATTTTCTTACTTTGGATCAATTGGGCTTCGGTGGCCTGCAACATAGCCATCGTCCGTTGCAACTCCTCGTGGCGTTGCCGGAGGTCTTTTTGCAAGGATACGGTTTTGAGCAGATTGCTCAGTCGCGTTCGCAGTTCCACGGTGCCGAAGGGCTTGGTGATAAAGTCATCACCGCCACGACGCAGGGCATCGAGCTTGGACTGCTCATCTGCACGGGCCGTGAGTAGCACGATTTTCATGTCCGCTAGCGATTCATTGGCACGGAGTTTCTCGCAGACATCCAAGCCGTTAAGACCGGGCATCATCAGGTCCAGTAAAACCAGGTCCGGCTGCTGTGACTGTGCGATAGCCAAACCTTCAAGTCCATCACTAGCCTGGAGCACACGGTACTCTTCGGACAATGTGGAGACCAGAAACGAGCGCATTTCCGGTTCGTCATCGACGACTAGAATCTGATACTGGCCACTGCCAACTTCCTGGCTGGTCGTGTCGGTTGGACTTGCAGATTGGGTAGCGGATTGTTGAGCCTTGCGCATCATGGTTTGAATGGCGTCGGACTCGTCACCGCTGTGTTGAATGTCAGTGGACGTCTGGAATTTGAGCAACGGCAAGGTGACACAAAAGCTCGTGCCCTGGCCTTGTTCACTGGTGACCGAAAGCTCGCCATCGTGCTCAAGGACCAGTTCGCGTGACAGTGCTAGCCCAAGACCAAGTCCCTGGAATCGCCTGGTCGAGGAACTGTCAACCTGCTTGAAGCGTTCGAAGATGTTGGATAAATCCTGCTTGGCAATACCAATGCCAGTGTCGGTAATGGTGATGATTGCCTGCTGGTCATCGCAGTCAATGGACACTGTAATGCGATCGCCGCTATTGGTGAATTTGATGGCATTGGTCAGCAGGTTCAAGAAAACCTTTTCAAGTCGATCCCAATCGCCGGACACGGTAATTGTCTCTTTTTGACAGACGCATTCAAGTGATAATTTCTTGGATTGAGCCAGGTGACGGACGGATTCACAGAGTCCTTTGACCATGGAAACAAGATCCAATGGTCGGCGATCAAGTGTGACGGCTTTGCCTTCAAGCCGGATGATTTCCAGTAAGTCATTGATGAGCTTAAGCAGTCGCAGAGCATTGTGTCGAACTAGGCCAAGTGTCTGTTTGGTGGAGTCGGGCAGATTGCTTGAGTTGTTGAGCATCTCCTCGACCGGTGCAAGGATCAAGGTCAACGGTGTACGGAATTCATGACTCACATTGGCAAAGAAGTCGGACTTGATGCGATCCAATTCAGCAAGCTGTTTGTTTCGTTTGGCCAACTCATGTCGCAGGCGAAAGTCTTCCTGGCGTTTTAGTGTCAGAAAGTAACATGCCACCACACAGATCACGCCGGTGACGGAGATGAAGTACAGGTTGTTAAGCAGTATCCGCCAGTAATCCACAGCAGTCTGGTCATGCATGAAGCAGGCGATGACATAAGTCAGTAGCGTCATCGTGCAATAGAACATCGCTTCAATCCACGTAAAGGGGATCAAAAAGCAGGCGACGATGACCATCAGGTTCAACCCCGCATAGTAAGGCGAGACCGAACCTTCACTGCGATAGATCAACCAGCTGACCATGACCACGGGAATCAGTGGCCAGATATGACAGAGCAGTTTGACGTGCTTCTTTCCAATGGGATAGAACAGCAGTGCAAAAAAAGGCAGTTGCAGGACGTTAAAGCCTAATCGCGTCAGCAGGAATTCCTTGATGTGCTGCGGATAGACAAACCATTCCAGACAGTTACCTGCTGGGACGAAAAACAGCGTGAGCAGGAATCCGATTTTCAGATTCCGTAGCCGCAATGCCAGGTCGGTTGAGACATATTCCGGGTTACGAGCAATTTCCGAGGCCATCAGCTTCTGTCACCTTTCACCCCGATGACTTGGTTGCTTACCTTTTTACCGTTTTATCTGTTTCCCGGTTGAGAGTGAACAGTATAGCGAGTGTCACGGAGGGTCGTGTGTTGATAAGCCTTTCGATGACTAAAGTGCAGCAATGGTTGTTAGCTGATGATAAATCGCAATCACTTGGCAGGGGTTGATTCTGCGGGTGTGGCAGTCTGGGGTGCGGTTGCTTCTGCTGCTGGATTGGCTGCTTTGGGCAGCGGTTTGACTGTTGGGTCAATGCCAACTTCGCCAAGGAGTTTGTCGATTTGGCTCCAGTACGCTGGCAGATTGTTCATGCCTGGGAAATCATTGTGACCGGCATCAAACTCGACATATGTCGCGTTGGGATTTGCCTGCTGGAGTAAGTGCCCATGGTCAACGGGGATAATATCATCCACCGATCCGTGCATGATCAGTTGGGGGCATTTGAGTTTGGCAACCACTTGGTCCGTGATGTACTTATGTTTGACCAGGAATCCGGGGGCAGCGCGGTCGGTGGCCATCTTTGCCATGTTCGCCAATGTGGATTCAAGAATCAGTCCCGCAGGTTGACGGGTGATGGCCAGTTGTCCAGCCACAGCTCCACCGATTGAGCGACCGTGAAACACAATCTTTGTCGGATCCACAATCGGCAACTTGATCACCGTGTCATAGAACTGCTTGCAATCTTCATCAATCGTCACAAGACCTGGATTACCCGACGAGCGACCATAGCCACGATACTCTGGCAGCAGGACATTGATGCCACGCTTGGTGTACTCGTTGACGATTTGATCCTGCAGATCAATGATCTCGGCATTGCCATGGAAGAACACCACCAGCGGGGCGGGGTTGGCTTGTGTGACCCCACGACCGGGGATGAGCCAGGCTTCATTCTTGCCACCATCTTCAAGTTCCAAAGTCAGAACCAACGTGTTGGCAAATCGAGGCTGACGCGAGGCCGGCTTGGGAACCTGATCCACCGGGAAGATCAGCTTGTCCTGCATGGTGTACAGGGCACCCCACCAGACACCATAAACCACCACCACGGTGATCGCAGCAATGACCAGCAGGCGGACGATAAACGGCCAGTTGGATTGCTCCTGAGGTTGCGTTGCCGCAGGTTTGTTCTGATTGGAGTCGGATGCTTGATTCATGTGGAGTAAGTCCGTATCTAATTGGTTTTGTGGAGCCTATGTAAAATATACCAAGTCACTTTGCGCAAAAAACAGCAACAATGTCACTTGTGTTAACTGTTATACGTCTTATTTGATCGCAAAGTTCACAGCCGACGGCGTTGAAGTTGCCCAATGATGGCAAACAGCACCATTGCAGGTAGTCCAAAACTCACAGTCAGCGCAAAGAACGTCTGATAACCGACTGCTAAAACCGCGTCACCTGTCAGCGATCCTGCGACCGTGCCCGTCAAGGCATTTAGCGAGGTAAACAGGGCATACTGCGTGGCAGAGAACTGCTTGTTGCACTGCGCCATGATAAACGCGATAAAGCAGACCGTCGCAATCCCTGAGCATATCGCTTCGACACTGACCACTCCGGCAAGCAGCATGGTATCTGCCGAATTTGACGCCAGAATCACAAAGCCGAAGTTGCTGACTATCTGTAAAACCATCGCCAGCCAAATCGCCTTGCGCGAGCCAAGCTTGGACATCAGGTATCCGCCAAGCATGGCGCCGATGATGGTCATGATCATCCCAAGCCAGAACTGGTTGGCACCAATCACATCCTTGGAAAATCCCAATTCCTTTTGTAATAGTGGCGTCACCATCACCCGACACGTCGCGTCAGGCAATTTGAAGCAGACCACAAATCCCAGGATCAATAGGCCTGAGAGTTGATGCTTGGAAAAGAAGTCGACCACCGGCAAGACCACCGCATCGGCAAGTGTCGCAGGGGCTTTTTGAGCCTCATCATCCAACCGTGGGCAGAGCAGCGTCCCCAATAAGCCGATAGCCATCAGTCCTGCAAGAATCAGGAAAACCCATTGCCACCCCAAACGATCGGCAAAGAACATCGTCCCGCCACCACCAATAGCCATGGCAATGCGATATCCGTTGACGAACACCGCAGCACCGGCAGCACCATTGTGTTCACCCAAAGCATCCGTGCGGTAAGCGTCGGCCACCACGTCCTGAGTGGCTGAGAAAAAAGCGACGCAAATCGCCAGCACAATCAGTGGCATCCAACTGTCCTGGCTTGTCTGAGGACCAAGCAAACCCAGCATCGCCACGCAGAAGACCAAAAGCATTTGAACCAGCAGCAGCCAATCCCGCCGGCGACCATATCGTCCAAAAAACTGCACGCCAAATCGGTCGATCAGCGGCGCCCAAAGGAAGTTCAAACTGTAGGGGATACCAATCAATGTCAACCTACCCAAGGCCCGTTCACCAGCATCCATATCCGCGAGCCATGCCTGTAAAGGTGATCCCAGGATCGACCATTGACCGGGCAAACCTGACGCAAAACCCAATAGCATTAAGCCGCCCATGAGTCGGTTGAAATAGAGATTGGATTCCTTACGTTCTGACATGCGGTATCCTGTGGTGATGAGTCCTTCAACAAAGACTACCAGAATCTTCGCTGGCTGCATGACCGGCACATCATTGGACGGACTGGACATCGCCATCGTGGGCATTGATGGGCATGGTTTGAACTTGTCGGCAACACTACTGCAACAGGGCAGTTTCAACCTTGGCGATCTGGCGGAGTCACTGCGTAAACTTGCAGATGACAGCCTCGTCAAACCTTCTGAAATTCTCCAAATCCAACGGCAATTCGGGATGTTTCATGCTCAGTCCATAGCAAGCATGCAACATGCCCAGCAGCTTGATGCGGTCATCGTCCACGGCCAGACCATTCGCCATCTGCCTGAAAAAAATATGAGTTGGCAACTCATTGATCCATGGCCGATTGCTCGTGAGCTTGATGTGTCCGTCTGTTACGATCTGCGTCAGGCGGACTTGATTGCCGGGGGAAATGGTGCACCAATCACTCCCTTGGCTGATTGGATACTTTATCGTGATCCGGCTCATCGCAGAGTGATCGCCAATCTGGGGGGGATATGTAATATCACGTTACTGCCAGCAGGTGTCAGTGAATCATCGTTGACTCATATCCGTGGCATGGACATTGGGCCTTGCAATTTGCTGCTTGATGGGTTGGTGCAAAGGCTCTTTGATGGTGTGCCGTTTGATGAAGCAGGGCGATTGGCTGCGAAGGGTAAGTCGGGGCTTGACCTTTTGCCAGTGATTCGCGACGCTGCCTTTTTCCAAAGGCCATTGCCACGAACCACAGGCCGAGAGGACTTTGATGGCCAATGGGTCGCATCGGTTTTATCTTCCGTGAAGGGGTCGCCATATGATCTGCTTTACGCTGCTGTCGATGCGGTGGCACGCCAGTTGGCCAAGGAAGTTGGTAATGACCCGTCCACGCAACTGATCCTCGCAGGTGGATCATCGCAACATGTTTTACTGGTGGATCGCATCCGAGAACATGTGCGTTGCCCGGTACTGTTAAGTGATGAACTTGGCATTCCCGTCACCATGCGTGAAGCGATGGGCATGGCAGTGCTTGGCGTTTTGAGTCAGGATGGTGTCCCGATTACCTTGCCACAAATCACAGGCGCCAGGACTCCGGGCGTGGCAGGGGCGTGGATCAACACAAAACAATAGTTGCATCACCACATGATGCTGATTCGATTTGGAAAGTCATGATGTCCGATACCCAACCCACCGACCGTGGCCACTTGATGACTGAGCAACAGCTTGATGCGTCGCATGATCTGGATGCTCAAGATGTGAACACATTGTTACAGACGATCAATACACAGGATCAGCAGGTTCCCATCATCGTCGGCCAACGGATTCCTGAGATCGGCAAGTTGGTCGAAGAGGTCACTCGACGCATGAAAAAGGGCGGACGCTTGATCTACATCGGCGCAGGCACGTCCGGGCGACTGGGGGTGTTGGATGCTTCGGAATGCCCGCCGACATTTTGCTCTGATCCAAGTGAAGTAGTCGGGATCATCGCAGGCGGTGATGGTTCATTACGCAAAAGCAGTGAAGGAGCAGAGGACATTGAGCAGGGGGGTATTGCTGCGTTGGAGGAACTGAAATTAACGGTCAATGACTGCGTGCTAGGAATCGCAGCAGGCGGCACCACACCCTATGTCTGGGGTGCTTTGGATTATGCCAAGCAGTGTCAGGCAGCGACGGCGATGCTTTGCTGTGTGGATTTACCGACGCCATTACCTGTTGAGATTGATCATCTCATTGCATTGCCGGTTGGCCCGGAAGTACTCACGGGTTCGACCCGCATGAAGGCAGGCACCGCAACCAAACTGGCGCTGAACATGATCACCACTGCGGTGATGGTTCAGCGTGGTAAGGCATGGGGTAATCTTATGGTTGACGTCAAAGCCTCCAACGCCAAGTTGCGTGACCGCGCTGCACGGATGCTGGTTAAACAGTGTCAGTTGGATCGCAAGGCTGCATTCGAATTGTTGGATCAAGCCCACGGGCAAGTCAAAGTCGCCTTGGTCATGAATAAGCTACAACTATCAAATGAACAGGCCGTTGAGCAATTACAACAGACCGACGGACACCTTCGCCCATTATTGGGTGATCCGGCTTGAGTAAAGTGTTGTTGTGAGATTATGCTTTAGCGTTTGTGTCAGCATCGGGTTGGATCACCGATTTGAGCCACGTCATTGCTTCGTCGTAGTCTTCAAAGGTTTTGAGGGTCACCGGTAGTTTTTTGCGTTGCATCATCACCACAGAATCGGTTGCTAATTTCGCGGAGACACTGGGCGTATAGACAGCATAGGCCTTGATGCGTTCGGGTAGAAAGATATGTTGTTGAGCTTCAAAGCTGTAGGTATAGCTGGTGGATTTGTTGATCAGTAGACCGCTACCCACTTCAAGGTGCTCGATTAAAAAATCATGGTATTCGCCAATATGTTCAAGTGTCATTTCGACACCATCATCGACGATGACTTCGGCGATACGGTGATTCATTAAACGGATCACCCCGAAACTAAGTCGAAATTCCTGCATTCGTAGTTTGAGCCGTAATGTCAGGTGAGACTGGCCTGGAACAGTGCCACCTATTGGTTCAAAGACCGCAGCCCCCCGGCTGCATTAAACGTACTCAATGACAATAGACCACTTGTCGGTATAAATCAAGCATCATCTGATCTGAAAGTGATTTACGCTGCCAATTGATTCGGGTATCCAAGGAATTGCTTCAAGGCTCGAACACAATCACCATCCAGCTGATGCGGTGTCATATCGTTGATGATGTCAAAGGCCTTCGCCATAGGCATGCCGTTGCGATACACGCGATCCTGCGTCATGGCATGGTAGATATCCGCCACCGCCAGAATTCTTGTTTCAATATTCAACGCATCGGCTGTGTGTCCAAAAGGGTAGCCTGACCCGTCGAGCTTTTCGTGATGCAGTGAGGCGATCATCGCAAGGTCCTTATACTCGTCGGCAAATTCGATCTGCGAAAGAATTTGTAACGAGTAGGCGGCGTGTTCTTTCATGATGGCAAATTCATCGGGATCAAGCTTGGAAGGCTTTTTGAGAATCGCTTCGGGAGTGCCAATCTTGCCAACGTCATGGAGCAGGCCAGCGACACGCAGACGGTCAAGTACATGAAAGTCCAACCCCAGGTGATAGCCGATGCCTTGAGCAAGGTTGGCAACGTTGAGCGAGTGTTCCTGGGTGCTTGGATCACGTGCATCCAAAGCAGTGGAAAACGCGCGGACGAAGCTGGAGAACTGACGCTTTTGTTTTTCGTAGAGTTGAGCATTTTCCAGACTGATGGCTATCTGCACCGCAATGGCTTCAAGCAGGCCCATGTCAGTTTCGTGGAAATGATCCGAATCGCTGTGCAGGACCTGGATCACGCCGGTGACATTGTGAATGCCATGGAAGACCGGACAGACCATCATTGACCGTGGCACATAGCCGGTGGCTTTGGCGACACGTTTGGCAAAGTGCGGGTCTTTCCACGTGTCTGCAATGAGTCGGTTTTCATGTGTCTGAAAGACCTGGCCGACGATTCCTTGATCTGCTGGGAGTCGCAACTCCATGGTTCGCTGTTCATCAAGTCCTTCAGCAACCTGAGCGCAGAGTTGATCGTTTTCACTGTCATATAAAAATAAGCTTGAACGATCTGCACAGAAGGTATGCGTGACTTGCTTGAGGATCGCAGGGATCAACTGTCCCATATCCATGATCGTCCCCAGCGCGCGACTCACCTGCACCATCGCCTCAAGGTGACGTTGGGAGTCAGTCTGAGGCGTGCTCAGTTCCTGGGTGAGTCTGCGACCAAAATCATGTTCGCGCATAGCGGTACTCCAACAGAACTGTCGGATATATATTTGCCAAACATTGTCTTGATGCAGGGTATTTACGGGTAGGTGATGGCAGAATGTGATGGTTATGCGGGTAAATGCGTCTGGGTGTGGTCCAAAGCGGGTGTTGCGATTAGAGTCCGCGGTTTGCCCGTGCGATTACGTAGATCATCTGCGTGGGATGATTCCAATGATCATAGGTCAATAACAGGTCGCCCATACTGTGATTTTCCTTGACCGTCGCGTCCTGCCCTGGCTCAGGGTCAAAGAGTCCAGGTTGATGTGTCACGCGGTATTCCTCAAGCGTCGGGCGATTGGTCCGACAGAGAATCAGCAAGTGCGTGTTGGGGATCACCACCGTTGTCTTGAGCATGTCAAACAGCGTCCCGTCCCACATTTTATCCCACTTCGAACGGGGCTTGACGCTTGTCTTGGGTTGGTAATGTTGCGGGATGATGTTGATCGACGCCGATCCAAGTTTGGACTCCTGTACCGTGAGCATCAGTCGAAACCAACCCTCATCGGTTTTGTAGGTAATTGGATTCTGCGGGTCATGAATATCCACCGAGACGGATTGTTTGATCTGTGGGGACATCGACAAGGGCGTGCCGTCGTAAGCCATGTGCAGATTGGTCCGCCAAATGTTCAGCGGATCCCCCAAAGCTTTGGCAAAACCGTCGAACTCCGATATCGGCAGTAACACCAGCTTTAACCCGTTGTCCTTGAGCAAGGCGGTCTGCTGAGGTTTCGTCGCATCAACCGCATACTTCAAGGCCTGGTTAAGGCTCTGTTTTAACTCATAGTCCAGCCGACTCACCCTCAGTGTGACGGGATTTTGATTGCGTACCGCCTTGGGAGCAGCAGGTAGCCTCGGGCGAAATCGCGGATCGGAAATGTTCGGCAGATTTGGATCCTGTGGCAGTGTCCGATGCGTGCCTTGATTGCCATCAACTGCTTGCCGTGTCTTGTCACATCCAATGAGCAATAGACATACAAGACATGTAAGCATTGCCATGAAACATGAGCACCGTATGTGAATGCGATGCAGGCGCGCAATACATACCCCTGCACCGGATTCACATCCGGTGCTTGAAGAACGAGGCGTCACACGTTGTTTAACACATGACGGTTTACTGACAGGTAAGGACGTTTTCCAGCACATCGAGTCCCTCATCGAGTTCGGTCTGGTTGATACAAAGCGGGGGGGCAATACGCAGTACGGAGTTCTGAGTGCCGTTGAGCAGGACACCACGCTCCAAGCATTTATTCACAACTTCCGTGACACTGTTATACCACGTATCGCTTGAGTTGATATCCAATTCGACGCCGATGAACAAACCTTTGCCACGGATGTCGGTGATACCTGCGTTTTGAAGCTTGCCCAATCGGTTGACAATGTGCGTGTTGAGCTTGATGGCATTGTCGGTGAGATTGTCACGTTCAATGACTTCAAACACCTTGGCAGCCACCGCCATGGCAAGACAGTTGCCACCCAGCGTCGTCGCATGGACCACATTGTTGAGTGTGCGATAGTCAAAATGTTGGGCAACACGTTCATGAGCGCACATCACACCCACTGCAAGTCCGCCACCAACACCTTTGGCAAGCGTCATCAAATCCGGGGTGATGTTCCAGTGTTGGTGAGCAAAGTACTTGCCCGTTCGACCGCAGCCGGTCCAGACTTCATCACAGATCAATAGCAGGTCGCGGTCATCACAAAGCTTTCGCAGACTTGGCAGATAGCTGTCGGAAGGCACATTGACGCCACCTTCACCTTGGATCGGTTCGACGATCACCGCCACGGTTTGCTCATCAATGGCAGCTTCAATGGCGGCAAGGTCGTTGTAAGGCACATGGGTATAGCCATCAAGTAGCGGCTCAAAACCGAGTCTGACTTTGTCCTGCCCGGTGGCAGGCATCGTGCCAAAGCTTCGCCCGTGGAAGCTCTTGAGCGTGGAGATGATTTTATGTCGCGGGCCATGAACGCCGGGGTTGGCCTTGCCATACAGTCGAGCGAGTTTGAATGCGGCTTCATTGGCATCGGCACCGGTGTGACAGAAAAACGAGCGACCCCCAAAACCATGCTTATGGATCGCCTCCGCCAAGTCTGTCTGCGGTTTGGTGTGCAGCAGATTTCCCACATGCCAAAGCGTGTTGGCCTGCTCGGTGACCGCGGCCACAAGGTCCGGATGACAGTGCCCAAGAATGCCCGCACCAAAGCCGCTAAACAGGTCAAGGTATTGTTTACCCGCATCGTCCCACAGACGCACACCTTCGCCACGCTCCATGACAATGTTGTACCGCGCGAAGTTAATCGTCATGTACTGGTCATGCTTGGCAATGGTCGGATTACACGTTGACGCCTGGCTGCTCATCGCAACTCTCCTTGAATAAAAACAGACCGAACATGATACCACGATGTCTCCGATGGGGGAATAGGAATTGCTATTCCTACAAACGTATTTACATTAATATCTGCTGGCAACAGGTTTGTTCGAATGCCAAAAGTTAGTCTATTGCGAAATTGGGGGGTGCCATGTTTCAGTGGTTAAAAGAAAGATTTGCCAAACAAAAAAAGACTCGGCGACTGACATTAAATGACTTGGTGGATGCGACACCCCAATATGACTACTTTTACGGTTATGAAGATTCTGTCGAAGAACTTCGTACAAGTATCGGCGGCCTTTTACCTATGGAGCTGCTTTATGCACGTTATCGACACTACACCACAACACATCAAAGTGTGGTGGAATGGTCCAAGAAGATTAGCTTCGATAATACACTTCAACTTTGTATTGCCTCGCTTAATGGTAATGGTCACATTCGAGAGCAAGCAATCTACGGTTTGGATAAACATCATCAGCCCAAAACAATTGCATTTGTTCTTCGGGCATTAAGCGATTGGGTGCCTCAAGTCCGAAGTGCAGCACGTGATGCAATAGAGACGATGCTTGTTCCTGAATTCGCCGAAGACGTGCTTATTCAATATCAAATGGTTGATGCATTGCTAAGAGTGAGGCGGACGGATTTGGTATCTGTCAACAAGCGAATACTTAAATTCCTTGCCAGTGAACTGCCTGCGGATGTAATGCAAAAAATTTTGCACTCGGAACACAGTAAGATTCGTTTGTTTGCATTTCGTGTTTTGTCTGATCGTTTAGTGGTTGATCCAGCATTACAAGCAAGAGCTGTTTCTGATCATGAAGCTGCTATTCGATGTTGGTTCATTCAACAACTTGATAGACTGGATGATGCGACTTGTAGAAAGTGGAAAAGGCAATTGATAAATGATCCTGCGGGGTGTGTTGCATGTCGTGTTATCCGGCAATTGGATGAGGATCAAATACGAGAATTTACAGATGTATTGTTGACCGCCAGTTATGCCGATTCTGCACCTGTTCGCCAGTCTGCTCGTTTTGCACTGAGGCAAAATTTTTCCACGGAATATTTTGTAACGGAATATCGCCAGCAAATCAGTGAATTCTCGGATCATCATGTGCGACCTGGTTTGATTGCGGGCTTGGGGGAAACAGGCACAGTTGAGGACATTTCACTCATGGTGCCCTTTTTGTCATCTCAACGAGGTCGGGTGCGCTCTGCGGCACTAAAGGCAATATCTGTCCTTAGTCGTGAACAGGCCACTCTGTATTTGCTTGCTTCGTTTGATGATTCAAGCCGTCGCGTGCAACAGGTAATTTGGACGGTTATGAATCAACGCATATATCCGGAAGAGAAAATAAAGTTATACGAACTGATGCGCACATCTCATGCCCATCATGCATTGACAACTGCTTTAAATTTGTTGGCTGTACAAAGGTCTTGGGATGCAGTGATAGGAATTCTGTTTGGTGCGGCTAATGAGCAGGAATCAATTCGGCAATTGAGTTGGCGTTTGGGCCAAGCGTGGAATCAACGGGGTAGCAGTACAGCAGTTTCAGCACCAGTGTCTGAAAAAATGTTTTGGCTTAAAGAGGCCCATCGGAAATGGATGAGTTGCAGTTACAACGTCCCAGATGAATTTGAGCATGATTGGCAAGAAATCCTTAAATACGTCAGTAAAGCTATTCAATAGGGATGCGAATTTTACTCATGCCGGGTAGGATGTATCGCTTATGGTCAGTCACCCGTCAGACAATAAGCCTGCGCCCAAGCCCGACGTTAACATCGATTCGGCAGCAGATGACCCGCGCCCGGTGATTGGTGTCACCATGGGAGATCCGGCTGGCATCGGCGCAGAAGTTGTTGTCAAAGCATTGGCAGACCCGGCGATTCGCAAGCTTGCCCGTTTTGAAATTTACGGAATGAATGAACTGCTTAGCTATGCAGCCGACCTTGCGGAAATCGAGCCGTTCTGGTGGCGGGTGCAGCATGAATCACAACGTGCAGCAGGCGACATGTATCACAATGTCATCGTCCGTGACTATGACGAAATCAGCTTCCTTGGCCAATCCATTCACAGGCCTACGCGACAGGGCGGGACGGCTTCGCTACGATTTTTGGATGATGCGATTGCTGCTGCGATGCTCCCTGCTAAAGCCCCTGGCAAGCTTGATGCCATCGTCACCGCACCGATCTGTAAAGAGTCCTGGCAGATGGCAGGATGCAAATTCCCCGGCCATACCGAACTACTCGCCCATCGCACCAAGTCCAAACGCATGGTCATGATGTTCAGCTCACCGAAACTCATGGTTGCTTTGGCCACGATCCATATCGCACTGATGGATCTTCGCAACAAGTTCACCATCGGCTGCGTGTTTGATCCCATCGACCTGGGCCATCAGGCATTGGTGAAAATGGGTATCGAAAAACCACGTATCGCAGTCTGTGGTCTGAATCCCCATGCCTCGGAAAACGGCATGTTCGGCGATGAAGAAGCTCGCGTCATCACCCCCGCGATCAACATGGCTCAGGAAGCTGGTATCGACGCCCATGGCCCGTTCCCAGCGGATACCATCTACATTGATGCCGTCCGTGGCAAGTACGACATGGTCGTCGCCATGTATCACGATCAAGGTTTGATCCCTATCAAGCTTTTAGGTTTCGACGAAGCAGTCAACGTGACGTTGGGCTTACCCCTCATCCGTACCAGTGTCGATCATGGGACAGCGTTTAACATTGCCGGCAAGAATCAGGCCGACCCCGGAAGCATGAAAGCTGCAATCAAGTTGGCAGTGCAGATGGCCGGAGGGTGATTTGCCGAGTCGTGCGTTTGGCTTTTACCACAGAGGCACAGAGTTCAAGGCAGAGAAAATCTTTGTTATTTGGCGCTCAGTGGATATTGTTCAGGATTCTTGAGAATTTCAACTGATAAATCCACATCCAAGTCTGGCCAGTGAAAATGCCCGTTACAGGGTTCTTCGATATTGAAAATGTTTTTGACCGGCTGATCCTTGAACCAAGGATACTGTTCGTAGGACAAGAAATACTCCGTGTTCTGATGCAGGAGCCATATGCCATGCGATGAGATATTAGTGACTTCAGTCGCCAAAGTGTCGTTGCCATGCGTCGATGATTTCATTGCGATGCTCCCTAATCAAAGTCTCGATGGCTTTGAGTTGCTGACTGTTAAAACCATAACTTTGAGCCAACTCGATTTGGGGTTTAATCCAAAATTTTGCTTCACCATCTCCAGACAGGACATGAATGTGAACGCGTGCTTCTTCTCGCGAGAAGAAGAAAAAACGAAATCCATCCTGTCGAAAAACCGTTGGACTCATTGAAATATTCTAACTGAGATAATAAATCAAAGCGATGATAATTCACATCACCAATTCACATCACAACGCAATCGCATCGTCCCATGCCTTGGCGCCTTCGACTGCTGCTAGTTGGGGGTACTCCAAACCTCGCAGGTCCAGAACCACCGGGCCTTGGCGTCCCTTGGCCATGTCGAGCATCAGTCGATAGCTCATCACATCCAGTGAACCTTCGCCGACCGCGCAGCGAACGTTAGCGTCCTGGCGATAGTCGCATAGCCGACCGACGGTGAGTTTTTGGCCTTGCTGCTGTACCAATGTCACTGGGTCATCATCTGCTGCAATGAGACTTGCCGGGTCCAAGCTCAAACCCAGAGCTGGTTGATTGACAGTTTGGATCCATTCAATGAGCGATTGCATTTGGTCTTCTGCATGGACCGCCAGTGTGACGCCCTGGGCATCGGCTGCGGTGAGCAGGGCGGACTTCACATCATCTGCCAGATCACTGACAGGTAAGGCCATACTCACCGGCACACGTCCGAAGTCCGCCGCCAAATCGATGGTTGCCAACGCTGCTCCCATTGCGCGATCGACGCTTTGATCGGACGTAAAATCCTTGCGAGGGATAAAGCAGTCCAAGCCTGCCAGTCGCATGCTGCTTCGGGTGAGAACAGCCAGTAGGTCTTTGCGGCTGCGTTGATCCAACTCCCGTGGGCGGATGCCTGAGAGTGTTGCATCCAGTTGGACCGCGGTGAATCCCACCTTGGATAACTGGATCAATGCCTGTTTGACTGATAGCTTCCCCTGCGTCACCCATGGGCGAATCGTTGGAGCCAAAGTCAGATCGGAACCTTGTGTAATAATGGACATGGGGCACATCATAATCCAACGTGCCAGCAACGTGCCAATTCAAAGGTTATTCAGGTGTCATTTCAAGTGGATCAACTTAGCAACGTGCGTTAAAGTATGAATGTCATTTCCTTTTAAACTGGCAGATATGAGGTTGAATTGGCTGATCCTCTAAGCACACAATGGAAAGATATTGCCCTGCATATTCTTGAACGCAATGGTGCGGTATCCCTAAGCCCATTGAGCATGGAAGATCCCAATCACAGTGACGAATTGACTTTTGGTTCACGCCTGCTGGATTTATCCGACCGACACCTTGTGGTGGAAGTGCCCAATGCGGCGATCGCCAAGCAGCAATTTCAAACCGGGGCCAGGGTTTACGTGGTGATGGTGCAACGGGCGACACGTGTGGAACTCTGCTGTGAAATCCGTGATCGTGTCAAGGTAGCGATCAACGCGAATGTACAGACGATAGGTTACGAATTGAGCTTGCCCATTCATGTGGGTTCGGCACAGCGTCGTGAATACTATCGCGCCCATGTGACTGCCTTGCCGATCAAGCCGGTGAAATTTATCCCAATGGACCCGGTGCTTAAACACCCCATGCACGAACTGGCTTTCACCGGGAACATGGTCAATATCAGTGGTGGGGGGATGGGCGTGATTGTCCACAAAGAACACGTCCCCATTTTGCGTGACAGCAAGTTTTTTGACTGCGATATCCAACTGCCAATGGATAAAGAGCAGATCAAATTTTCCATCCAGTGCCAATCCATGCACAGTACCGCCGGCCGCAAAGGTGACGTGTACGTCGGGTTGGAATTTGTAATCACCGACCCGGCACATAAACGTGAGATTGTCGACAAACTCGTCAAGTACACGACCTACGTCCAACGCGAACACCTACGCCACGAACATCGCAATTTATAAAAGAATTAGCGAGATGCGATTGATATGGGTGTTTGATGGTTTCGTGAAGCGCTAAACCGTAAGCGGTTAAAAAATCAGGCGGTCTGATCGACTTGTGCTTCAGTAGAAGGTTTTTCTTCCAATTTTTCATCCACTGCCGGATGCAGATGGATGTCCCCCTTAAGCAGGAACAATGCGCCAAGCAGCGAATAGAACAGTTGGAACAAACGCGAGAGCATCAGAATGCCCACGAGTTGGTTGAAGGTGCATAACGGCGGGTTGACCAGTAGCTGTTCGCCAATTGCTTCCATCACGCCCAATCCTTGGTAACTAATTGGAACGGCAGCACCCAGATACAGCACCGGGATCACATTGAACATCAAGCCCAATGGCTGTTCGATCCCCAACGCCAATCCCGCAGTGACCGTTGCGGTGACAAGAATTAAATGCAATGTGGTAGACATACCAAGCCCGATGAACAAAGCGCCGACATGGCCGCGATACGCGACAGCTGCCTGGTCGATTTTGCTCAGCAGACCACCGCCGGGAAGTTTGGCAATGATGCTGTCAAGTCGAAGCATTTGACGAAGTCGCCCTGAGAAATAAATTGACGCACCGATGACTCCGCCAAGACCACACAGCCAGATAATGCCGGTGATGTATCGAACACGTGGGTCGCTAAGTAAGGTCAATCCTGTTACGCCAGCAACAATGAAGAGTCCCAGCAAGCCCAGAATGCGATCGACAATCACGGAGATGATTGCGTCGGTCTTTCGGTTAGACCCCTTGGCTGCGTAGTAGCCTTTGACAAAATCGCCACCGGTTGAACCTGGCATACAGAAGTTAAAGAAGCATCCGACCATGGCCAGACGAAAGGCTTTGCCCCACGAGCAGTGCATGCCACGGACACGCATGAGCATCCACCATCGTGTTGAGAAGATCGGATAGATCAGCCCGACCATCAGGAATGAGACGACCAGCAATTTCCAGTCAGCGGACTTGATGGTATTGATTACGCCTTGATGCAAAACGCCATCGGCATCAACCGTATCATTCCAATTCAGCGCGTAAATGATATAGCCCACCCCAGCAAGGGCGACACCAAATCGCAGGATCAACATGAGGATTTTTTGTTTCATTGTTCTAGATATCGGCCAAATACCCATCGACTCATGCACAAAGTGTTCCGCCAGCGAGTAAACTAGTCTTAGATTTTATGGTAACCGATTTTTATCACGGAATGTTACACGCATATGTCACAATATCCCAACTCACCTGAACCCTGGCAAATGGCTCCGACATCTGGGGGGCGTAATGCGAAAAAAGCAGCCATATACATGTGGATTCTTTCTGGTGTTTTGATTGTTTTCTTTGGTTGTTGCAGTTCATTGTTTGGCTTGTTGACGCTCATCCCATTTGATGAATTGCTCGGCCACCCGGAAATGAAACAACTTGACCCAGTGTTGTTTGAGCAAATTTATAAAATGTCGTCCGCCATCGCACTGACATTGATGGCGATCGGTTTGGTCCCGGCAATCTTGTTTTGCATCTTGGCATTCTTTGTCCGGCAAACAAATAAGCCAGCGATGATCACCACAGCAGTTTTGATGATATTGGTTGCAGTGGTCATGGGCTTCATGCTTTTAAGCACTCTTGCAGAAGCTCTGAAGCAGGGGAATTTCCCTGCTTTATTCATCGGGCTATTGATGTTTGGATTACCTGTTGGTTTATCAGTGGCTGTGTTGTATTATCTTAACTTGGCAAAAAATGAATCCGTTGATGGTGATCAACAGGATTGGAACACGCCTCAACCGTGGGAATAAATTTACATTTCACTCTTCTGGAGAACTGCGATGCATTTGATGAACCGATCTGTCTTGATGTTGCTCAGCATGCTTGTGCTATCCATCGCTACCTCGGCCGCGAATGCCCTTGATGATGAACACTGGGATAAAGCTCAAAAGTGCATCGCCAAAGCCATTACTTTTTTGCAGACAACCCAGGCAGATGACGGTAGTTGGACCAGTCAGCCCGGCCCAGCCATCACCGCACTCGTCGTCAATGGCATGCTCGATCAACCGGAAATTGATGCGACCGATCCCTATGTGGCCCGTGCTCTGAAATATATCCTTTCACAGTGCAAAGAAGACGGATCGATCCATGGGGGCATCCTGCAAAATTACAACACGTCCATCTGTCTCTCAGCCTTGTCACGTGTCAACAACATGCCCCAGGCAGCGACCGCCATCGCCAAAGCACAAGCCTATCTCAAAGGGATGCAATGGAAAGACCAGCCCGGTCCCGATGGCAAACCCATTACCACCAACCATCCTTTTTACGGTGGATCAGGCTATGGCAAGCATGGGCGTCCCGACATGTCCAACACGCAGTTCATGCTCCAGGGACTCCACGACTCCGGACTCAACTGCAACGACGAAGCTTTCCAACGTGCGATGGTCTTTATCTCCCGTTGCCAGGGGATTGAATCCAATGACCTGCTCAAAGACAAGATCGTCCTCGATGGCGGATTTATCTATGCGACTACTAAAAACAAAAATAATCTGGATAAACCCGAAACCAAAGCCGACACCATCACCGTCGACGACAAAGACACCGGCAAGCCTGTCAGTCAACTGCGGACCTATGGTTCAATCACCTATGCAGGATTTAAAAGTTACCTCTATGCCAATCTCAAACGCGACGACCCGCGCGTGATCGCAGCATATAACTGGATTCGTGACAATTACACCCTAGACCAAAATCCTGGCCTGCCCGAAGATCGCAAACTGCAAGGTCTCTACTACTATTACATGACCATGGCTCGCGCGCTCAACGCATGGGGCTCAAGCACTCTCATCACCACGGATGGCAAAAAGCACGACTGGGCCAACGACCTGATCGACAAACTCGCCTCAATGCAAAAACCCGATGGCAGCTGGACCAACGAAGCCGACCGCTGGATGGAAGGTGATCCATCACTGGTGACAGCGTATTGCATTATTGTGTTGAACAATGCGACGCGGTAAGACTGTTGTTAAGGCAGTTGAACCGCCAAGACGCCAAGAGCGCCAAGGTTTTAAGACAGAGAAAATTGACTTGTATGTTTTTCTCTCTGAACTTGACGTCTTGGCGGTAAAAATATGCCTTATTTCATCCCGTGATAAATTCATACAGCAGATCGTCGGGTAGATTGGGGATCAGTAAGTTGTCGCCTTGGTTGAGGATCGCACCTGCAGCGCGGTAGCCGCTTCGGGCTGCACCTTCCATCGTGGCGGGCCAGCCTGAGTCAGTCCAGTCGCCTGCGAGGATCAGATTGTCGATGGCTCCAGTTGGGCCGGGGCGGATATCGTCAATGCCCGGTGACAGTCGGAAGGTCGCGCGTTTTTCTTTGACCACGCGGTATTGCACAGGTTCAAGCGTGCCAACCTTGGGTAAGACCTTGCGCATTTCTTCGACGACCATGTCCTTGATCTGGTCAGCACTAAGAGAGACAAGATCGTCTGCTGCACTGATCACACCATGTAGATGTTGCCAACCCGCGCCGTCGGTGTCCTTGTTGAAAATCCAGTGCAGGGGGCTTTGAGTTAATGCCATGTGTGGCAGGTTCATGACGACGTGGCTAAACCAGATATGGATGCCAATGATCGGGCTGACGCCGAATTGTCCCAGGGGTTTTAGGCGTGAATCGGCTTTGAGCATCGCGTCATTGCAGAGCTTGGCACAGCGGTCAAAGGGGACGGTGCAGACGTAGTGATCGGCGGTGAGGATGTTGCCATCACCGGTTTTCAGACCTGTGATTTTACCATCTTCAAAGAGCAGCTTATGGGCGCTGGTGCGCAGACGCACTTGCCCGCCGGACTTCTCAATTTTTTCTTGTGCCGAGTCATATAACTTAACCAGTGGCACAAGGGGTAAGCCCATTTGATAGGCATCGGAGTTGGCACAGAAGGCTTCCTGAAAGACTTGCAGGGCATAGTCTGCGGCCATGTTCTGAGGCTGTTCGTTGAGTGCGCTGATGGTAACGCAAGCCCAGAATTTCTGGATCGCACCAGCAGGTTGTTTATGTTCCTTTAGCCAATCGGCAAAGCTTCGGTGATGCCACTTTTTTCGACCTTCGATACCGAGCTTCATGACCGCGAGCATGCCTTTGGAGATGGCGAATTTTTCAGACCAGCTCATGCCTTTAAACCCCATCATACTGCTGGTCAGATGCGTCGGGGCCGGCAGGTCATCGGACTGCATCACGTCGATGTGGCCTGTGTTGTTGCAGAAGTAAAACGTCTTATGCCACTGAATCTGATTGGCCATCCCAAGTCGTTGGTAAAGATCGATGAGGTTGGTACAGCAACGCAATAGGACATGCTGACAGTTATCCAATAGATCGTCGGTTGTTGGATCTTCAAAACTCGTCGCCCGCCCGCCAAGACGTTTGCGTGTTTCAACAACAGTAACTTTCTGGCCGGACTCAACAAGGCGCAGAGCGGTTGCAATACCCGCCAGGCCGCCGCCGATGATCAGTGTGTCGCTATGGGTGTTAGTGTCGGTCAAGGTGTTAAGCTTCTTTTTGTTTGAACCGCCAAGGCGCCAAGAACGCCAAGTTAAGAGAGAATGATACGTTGGAGACCTTCTTTGAGCACACTTACATTGAAGTTGATCAAAAGGCCTAAGTGTAAATGTGTCGCTTTGAGATAGCTGATAACTTGTGCATGATGAATCGGGTGAAGTTTTTCAACTGCCTTGAGTTCAACAATGAGTTTATTTTCAATTAATAAGTCCAGACGGCCTTCACCAACCAGATGCCCTTTATCGTTCAGAGCGACAGGTGATTCGACTTTGTGTTCAATCCCACGTTCGGCAAGTTCAACAGACAAGGCTTTTGAATACATCTGTTCCAGAAAACCTGGGCCAAGTTGTTTGTAAACTTCAATTGCTGCACCTATGACTTTGCGTGCAAGATCATCCAGAAAATCATTTGGTTCATGCATCTTCTGTCTCCGACCTTGGCGTTCTTGGCGTCTTGGCGGTTAAAAAAAATTCATTGCGGTTTACGGAACTTGGCTCGCATGGCGATGGCGGTTTTTTGGAACTTGGTGAGGCGGACACGTTCGTTTAACACACGGCGGGGATTGTCTGCGATTTTCTCAAGCAAGCCTCGGTAAATGCGCATCATGGCCCAACAGGTGGATTGACAGTCACTGGTGAGTTTGGACTCGAGTGATTCTGATTCTTCGTAGTAACCAAAAGCGCGTTCGAGTTGGAACTTCATCATGCGGTCAAATGTTTCGTCTGCTTGGCCGGTGGCAAAGACCTTGGGATCAACGCCAAACTCCGCCAACTCCTGGGCGGGTAAATAGACGCGGTCACGCTGTGAGTCTTCATGCAGATCACGGAGAATGTTGGTTAGCTGAAAGGCAATGCCACGCTTTTCTGCAAGGATTTGTGTGTCCTTGCCACCGGTGTATCCCCAGACACTGATGCAGGTGAGGCCTACGACGGAGGCGACGTTGTAGCAGTAGCCATAGAGTTGTTCAAAGGTGTCGAACGTTTCGGTCCCAAGGTCACGTCGTTGACCATCAAGCATGTCGTGCAGGTACTTGGGCTCGATTGGATAATGCTTCATGACATGGTTAAATGCCGGCCAGATACTGTCGGGTTTGTTGTCAGTATCGGGGATGGTTTTTGTGTCGATGACCTGCTGCATTTTGCTTCGGAACTGTTCGATGCGATGGCCCAGTTCCTGGGTGGTTCCCATGTCCACGGTGAGTTGGGCAGGGTCTTGATCGACAAGGTCGTCACAGGCACGCATAAAGGCGTAGATGGCGTAAAGGGCGTCACGTTTGAGACCCGGTGTGAGCTTCATGCCATAGTAAAAATTCCGCGCATGTGTCTTGGTGACATCACGGCAGTAGGTCATGGATGCTGCGGTGATGGCGTCCATTTCAACAGGGCGGCTGCTGGATGTAGTCAGGCTTGATGCCTGGATGTTTGTCATCGTTTTCCCAACACTATTTTCCCATGATCGGCAAGAACATTCGGGCCATTACGGCTCGCATCATCAATCCGACCTTGGTGGTTTTCGTCAGTTTGGGACGCGACTGCAAGGTGTCGAATCCTCGGGATTCAATGCGACGCAAAATTGCTTCGCCTCCCAGTGTAAAAAGCTTGATATCAAGCCGGACGTCTGGGCTGACCCCCGGAAGCAGTTCGCGACCTTTGGTGAACAAGGGCCAGGTTCGGTGGCATAACTCGGCAACCGTTTTGCGATAGGGGGGCAACACCGCATTGACACCAATGGTTGGCACACATGCAGTGGTCGAACAACAATCCCCCTTGGCACGACGTTGCCCGTCTGCCTTGATCACCTCCACCATGTCATCCACTGACAACCCATTAGCGCGAGCGACATCACGAGGGATATAAACCCGATCACGCTCAAGCACATCACGGCGGACATCCTGCCAAAAGTTGGTCAGCTGCAATGCGGTGCAGGTGTGATCCGAAAGTTGCTGACGCTGCTCATCGCGGTAGCCACACATGTACAACACCAACCGCCCAACGGGGTCGGCACTGCGCGTGCAGTAGTCCAGAACCTGATCCCACGTGTCATAGCGGTTGACTGTCTGATCCTGCACAAAGGCGTCAATCAAATCATCAAACGGCTTACGCGGTATGTCATGCTTTTGAATCACTGGCTTAAGCGCGATGTACACCGGATGCTTCGGTGAACCGCCATAACAGGCATCCAGTTCCGACCGCCACCATGCCAGGAGTTCTAAAGACTTGGCGGGATCGCCTACTTCGTCACCCAGATCATCGGCCCATCGACAGAAACTGTACACCGCGTGAAAGTCCTGCTTCATCGGTTTGGGCAGGAACCAACTGGCGACGGTGAAATTTTCGTATTGCGATTCAGTGAGCTTTTTGGTGTAGTCCACAGCCTGTTCGTAAGACACCGACTGACAATGGTCAGGGCCGAAGGTCGCAAGGTCTTGGAGTACCAATGAGGTCATGAATATTCCGTGTTTCGACCCGTTGGACACTTCCGGGGGCCGGGGACAAAAGTTCCAAATTCCGATTATACGGTAGGGATTAGGGACTAGCGACTAGGGGTCAGGTAAAGGCAGTTCCAATTCGTTGGGAGAATCAAATAAGGTAACTCAATTCCCGGGAATTGTTCGTTTATACAATCGATTTTGGACGCCAACCCTAGTCCCAAGTCGCTAGTCCCTGGTCGCTTTTCCTGCTATCATTGATCTTCCCTATCGCAGTCGACATTTTGGAGATTCGCCCGTGAGTGATTACAAACGCATCGGTCATCTCAAGGACTATGCCAGCTTCATGGAGTATTTGAAGCAGCTTGGGCTTGAGTTGCCGGTTGATGAACACATCCTGTCCGCAGCCAACGGTAGTCCCATGGCGCAGACGATGCAGGTCGGCAATTTCACTGTCGGAAACCGTTGGTGCATCCACCCCATGGAAGGTTGGGACGCCAACGCTGACGGCACGCCTTCGGAGTACACCACCCAACGCTGGCATAAATTTGCCATCAGTGGGGCCAAGCTCCTTTGGGGTGGCGAAGCCTTTGCAGTTCAGCCTGATGGTCGTGCCAATCCGTCACAGCTTTATTACCGTCCTGAAAATCTCGACGCGATGGCCAAGCTTTACCAAGTCACCGAGCAGGCTCACAAAGAACGTTTTGGCACTGCTGACGACATGTTGCTTGGTTTGCAGTTAACGCACTCGGGGCGATTCAGCCGTCCAAATGACAAGACCAAGCTTGAATCCAAATGTGCTTACCATCATCCGACGCTCGATGGGCGTTGTGGTGTTGATCCTGATAGTGACCAGCAGATCATTACTGATGACTATCTCAAGACGCTCATCGATAACTATGTCATCTCCGCGAAGCTGGCTCAAAAGGCAGGCTACAAGTTCGTGGATGTGAAGCATTGCCACGGATACCTCGGCCATGAGATTCTTTCAGGCTATGACCGTCCGGGTAAATATGGTGGTGATCTGCAAGGTCGCACCCAATTCATGCGCGAGATCATCGAAGGTATCCGCGCAGAGTGTCCGGGTTTAATCATCGGCGTGCGCATCAGCATTTTCGACCAGGCAAGCCACAAACCCGATCCAACCAAGGGCAAGGGTGCCAAGCTTGGGCCTGGCATTCCTGATGATTATGAACACGAAGTGGCCTATCCGGGCTTTGGTTGCAATCGCGAGAACCCGCAGGAAATGGACCTCACCGAACCCATCGAAGTGCTCAAGATGATGCGCGATGAGATGAAGGTTGAGATGGTTAATATCTCCGCCGGTTCGCCGTACTACAATCCGCACATTCAACGTCCAGCCTTCTTCCCGCCATCGGATGGCTATCAACCCCCCGAAGATCCGTTGGTGGGTGTGGTGCGTCAGATCAAGGTGGTCGGGGACATCAAGAAAGCCGTGCCGAACTTGCCGATGGTGGGCTCAGCATACAGCTACCTTCAAGAGTGGCTGCCCAATGTCGCCCAAGCTGTTGTCCGTGAAGGTTGGGTTGATTCCGTGGGCATTGGTCGGCTGGTACTCAGTTATCCGGACATGCTCGCAGACACCTTGGAACATGGCCAAATCCGCCAGCCCAAGCTCATCTGCCGCACGTTCAGCGACTGCACCACCGCACCGCGCAACGGCATCATCTCCGGCTGCTACCCCTTGGACGACTTGTACAAGAACGCACCGGAACATGCCTTACTCAAGGACGCCAAAAAAGAACTCCGAGATAAACTCAAAGTCATCAACCAAGGGTAATGATCGCCTTTGTGATGCGATCTTGCCAACGAGCCACAACCCTTGAAATAAAGCCCGCGGGGTTTCAAGCCCCGGGGTTGCCTTGAAAACCCAAACATCAAACCAAGCCGCGCAGTCAACTTCGACTACGCGGCTTTTTTATTTTTCGTTCGTGATTTCGCGCACCTACGCTGAGATCGCCTATGCATATTTCTTATCGGTCTGTCCGAAATTTTAGCAGGTGATTCGCAAATTTAGTTCTCCCCCAGCTTACGTAAATCCTATAATCATTAACGATGGGCGATACATTTCACATCCATTGCGAGATATGCGACACCAAGCTCCGCGTCAGTGAAGACTCACGTGGCCTGGCTGTCCGTTGTCCACACTGCGAACATGTTCAGCATGTCCCCACGCTCAATGAAGAGTCCATGGCTGACACCGCCGTGGAGAATCCCACGTCTGCGGACTTTGCCGAAAATCTCTCCGAATTGACCGACGACGATGATATCTTCTGCCCATCGTGTGAAGGCATCATTCACGCAGGCAATACTGTCTGCGATAACTGTGGCTTTAATACTGAAACTGGCATGACCTTCTCGCAAGGTGCAGCAGCCTACAAACGGCCACGACGCCCCGTACCCATGCCCGCTTTTGTCAGTGTCATCTTCGGTGCCATGGCAGATGTCATCCGAGTCATCACCCCCCGAGGTGTCCATCCCACCGTCACCGGCACGGGTATGTTCGTCATCATGCTCTTACTCATCGGCGGGGGCGGATTCCTGCTTTCAAACTCCATCACAGGTAAGGAAAAGCATCTGCGCATCCGGATCGTCGAAGAACTTGAAATCCACCTCAACGAACAATATCCCAATCAGATCAACCCCGATCACATCCGAGTGGTCGATCCAATTAATATCAAACTCTTCAAAGCCACTGGTATCCAGGACCGTGTCCACTACACCGGCAAACTCTCCATTGTCACCAACGGCCAACGCCGCATCGTCGGTGAAGTCGAGGGGGTCTTCGACTCAGGCCTGCTCTTCTACGGCCTGGAACTCTCCACCACCGTCCTGACCACCGAGTTCAATCTCTTCCCGGACTTCCTGGATACACTCACGCGTGTACAGACTGCTCCTCGATAGTATTTGTGACAGATTTTCCACTCATTCTAAGTTGAATACTTTCAAGTCTATGGTTATTAATCGAATGTGACCATGTCAATGTATTTGCTTTTTTAAACAAAATTTTCATTGAATGATCAAATAAAAAATTGTCTATAAGTTGTTTGTTTTAATTGTTTAAAACAATGGAAAGGCGATTTTTTACACGGATATTATTCAAATTTCTTGACTTGGAATATAGGTCTGGTACCATAGTTACATGGCATCGCATTTTTCAACCAACACCTTGGATTTGGCAGACGAACGACCTCTCTACAAACAGATTGAGGAGCGTCTGGAACAATACATTCTTCAGAATGATCTGTCGGAGGGGAGTTTGATCCCGAGCCTTCGGATTCTTGCCAACCAATTTTCAACCAATGAGTTGACTGTCCGGCGGGCTGTTCGTGGGTTGGTCGAGCGTGAGATTCTGGTGACTCGGCAGGGGCGTGGCACGTTTGTGAATCTCGATGCAACACGTCGTAAGGTACTTTGGGTTTGTGGTGTTGGCGTGGAAGATGGCGAAGTGAGTCCCTTTTACCAGTTGGTATTGCGCAGATGTCACAAATTCTGCGAAGCGTTGGGATTTAAGCTACAGCCTGTCTGGTTGGGTAGTCATGATCGGGCAGGGACGCGTAGTTTTTGTAATCGCAAAAAAATTGGCGAGTATGCCGGCTATGTGTTTGTCGGCTGTCATAGCAATCACCCGGTTCTTGAATTTGTTCGTGAAGCAAATCTCAAGCATGTGATGTTCTCCCATGAGCAGGACACCAAGCACCGTTGCGTGGTCAGCAGTGATTATTCATCTGCTGTTGAACTTGGGCTCGAACATTTTAAAGCTCATCAGATATCGGATATCACTATTGTTGAACTCAAAGATGTCGCAAATCTGACACGAAAAGTCGCAATGACTTATCCCATGAATATTGATTTGGTTTCATTACCTGAGCAATCACGCTTAATTGAGTTTGAACAGGCAGGGTACTTACTTGCCAAGCAGTTGATCCAGGAAAATAGCCTCAGTAAAGGCGTCTTTATACTTGATGATATCATTGCCAAGGGAATGACCCGTGCAATTTTAGAAGTCAGCCAACCGGGCAAGGTTGAGCATCATCTGATTGTGCTCTCTGCCTTACAGACCATTACCCCCGCGGGTTTGCCGGTGACGTATGTTGTCAATGATGCAGACGAGATGGTACGTGAGGCCATGCGAATCCTTGCTGATGAAATTGAAGGGCAAGCTAATTCGGATGGTTGTTATGTCAGCCCGTATTACATTCAAAAACAAGTCTCTGATACGCATGGTATGAAAATACATTTTGAAATTGAAAAACTTTTAAGTTCTTCAAAAAGGTAAATTAAATGAAAAATAATAGTCTCAAACGTTCATGGACTCTGATAGGGTCCATGCGGTTGCACACTGCTAAAATCGATCGCGGCTTTACGCTTATTGAATTATTAGTTGTGATCTCGATTATTTCTCTATTAATCTCGATCCTCCTGCCTGCGCTCCAGAACTCACGCAAAATGGCTCAATCGGTCTCATGCATGAATCAGCTCAAGAATCAGGGCATCATCTTCCAACAGTATCTTCAGGACAACCGACAACGATTTATGGCTGCATACATGGCGCCCATCGGCCCGTGGACAGATGTGCTTTACCGCAAAGGATACACCAGTGATTTTAAACTGCTCAACTGCCCATCATTTACCAATGCAACGCGCTGCGATGCGTCGAACCAATATCTCTCGCATTATGGTATTAACCTTTATGGGATTACGACCAAGTATCTAACAGGTGGCTCGGCGCCTGCTCGACAGGATGAAATACTCAAACCCACGGAAACCATTCTGACACTGGATGTCAGACGGCCAAGAACGGATTACGTATGGGGTAGCTATATTATCAATGCTGGCGAGTCCTTTGGTTCGTCATCCAACGGCAATCCCGACTCGCGTCATCTTGGATCATTTAACGTTCTCTGGGTTGATGGTCACGTTTCAACGGTCAAAGCCGACAACCCAACGCAGGCCTACTCTGAAGGTTTTTTGGGTAGTTACTTGTATGACTATTCCAAATGGGATCGTCGCTGATTATTAAAACCGGTTTATTCATTCTTACAAATAAACGAAAGTTCGATCATGTTGTATTTTAAATGCGTCATATGCCTGTTGTTCGTCATGATATCAGTGGTGCAAGAGACCAATGCCCAGTTGATACGTTCCAATATGGATTTGTCAGCCAATGAAGATGTTACTTTGCAGATTAGTGATAAGTATTATCACAGCGATCATGTATACCTGAAATTTTCTGCCAGAGTCGATTCGCAGGGACGCTATGCCTCAGGTTCCACACAAGGCCTGTTGGTCTATGTCAACAATGTGCCTGTTGATGTCGAAAAACTTGCCAATAAACGAATCTTTTATATCTTCAATGGTGTGAATAAAGTCAACTGGTACTGGGGGAGTAATGGTTGGTCCGTGACATATTACCCCTGGGATAAAGCCAGCAGTGTGCCCGGCGGCCAAGTACACCATTACGTTTTTGATATCAAAACACTCCTTAAGGAGTCCGGTAATCAATTGCGTTTTTCCAGTGTCTTTCATTCGGTCAAAGATGCTTTTTTTGTCATCAAAGATATTCAAATTTTAGAAGATGAATCATTTGAAAAGAGTCCACTACTCAATGATACAGTGGTGTCTGACAGTCATGGCCTGCATCGCTATCGCCAGTTGGCAACAGGATATCACGAAGGTGTGAATCTCAAGCTGGATACTTCGATCGATTATCAATCACAGAAGAAAGTCAATGTCACACCGGCTAAAGCGTTTGTTCAAAACTATGAATATGAATTGAATAAGCAAGGCGTCCTGTCCGTGATCGTCAACAATGAAACCTATCGGTTTACTTCCAGCTTTCATGTCCCCCGAGCAGGTTGGTCGGATATAGATATTAAAGAACAATCCGGGCGATGGGCTCTGAAAAAAGTCAATCATAATCAGATCACTTATGAAAGTAGTAAGTTAAATGTCTCCCGGACGATTCAGAAAACTCCTTCGCATTTGATTGTTCGCGATACGTTGACGAATAAGACATCACATGATCTGCCGATTGTGTTGATGAATGTCATGGACTTTCAGGAGCTTTCAGAGCTTCAGGAATTTCGCATTGCCGGTAACAAGCAATCCATGTTTTATGCCAACTCCTCAACCATGGAGGCGCGTGAAACCGGAGCCACACCTGTAGCCTATGTGGAGAGAAAAAACAGTGGCATGGGGGTCTTGATTCAGGACGATGTCTATCGCAATCATGCGAGCTATCTTGCCTGGGATTCCTGTCTGGGGATTGGCGATGATATGCTGTATCTCAAACCCAAAAGCAGTTACACCATTGCGTGGAAAATCTATCCGGTTCAGCAAAAAAATTATTATCAACTGGTAAACAGTATCCGTCGCGACTGGGCATTTGAAAGAGAGATTCCCGGCTTGTTTGGTTTCGTGCATCCGGCCTCAGACAAAGCCTACATGTACAAGGATGTCCAATACAAAACGCCCAAGGAAATTGCTGGTTTTATCGAGTCCAGTGGGATGAACATCCCAAGCACGCTGGCCATGCTGCCCAAGGATGGCAAACCGTTTGGTCTTACCGGTAATGAGAGTCTGGATCAGATCCGTAAAGGCACTGAGTCGTTTATTGCATGGCGTGATAAAGCACGAGCAGGTGGGGCAAAGATTCAATCGCTTCCCTATCTGGATGTACATCTGGTCAAGCCATATTTTGATGGCGGCATTGCCAATGTCGATAAACGACTGCCCGGATCACTGATCAAAAATGCATATGACGAGTTTGTCCCATACAACACCGGTGAACAGTATTTGGTTCTTCCCGCATTGAATAATGCCTGTGGTCGGCATCTGCTGCGGGTGCTTAAAATCTGGCTCGATGAACAGGACTTTGATGGTTTGTATCTTGACGAGTGGGATCATTCACGTGCTCGGGTTTCGTTTAACCATCACGATGGCTATTCAGCATTGCTTGATAAAAATGGCAAGATGATTCGTAAGATTGGTTTTGTTCCCTTGTTGACGCGTTCGTTTCAAAAGCGATATGTCGATGAGGTGACTAAACGGGGCAAGATCGTTTTTGCCAACCAGTTTGATCACACCATGGCTTCTGCAAAGTTGCCTGTCATTCATTTTGCCGAACCCTTGGGTAATTACGATTACAAGCTCTTTGCTGCCCAGCTCACCGCCACGCCCCTGTCATTGCATGTGGCACGTTCGCGATCCATCTGGACGGACGTGAAGGAGTTTCTCAAACGCGGGGTGCTGATGTGCTACTACTTCAAGTATTTTGAAGGCGATCACATCCTTAAGAAAATTTATCCCATCACCGTCGATGAAGTCTGGCCCGGTTACATCATCGGCAAACGCAAAATGGTGACGATGCACTCCGGCAGCTACGGCTTTAATCGCTCCATACCAATGGTCGGATATGTGTTCTCAGGTGAAAAAGGCCAATGCGTTCGTACCATCGACTCGAGCATGCAGGCCAATGGGTACAGTCAGATCGAATTGAAACTCACTGCCGACGAAGTGGCAGTGATCATTGAGGGTGATCTCCAGAACTGACATGACGCTATATCAGATGTTCATGGCCTCGATAGGGTCTAATCGAATACAAGCTGGCGTTGATTCTTCACGTCGGCTTGTTTTGTGTTTGACGTCGATGAAGGGCATACCGAAGCGGATACCTCCATCAAGCCATGCTTTTTTCCAAAACGATATTCTCATCTGGCTTATACCCCTTGAGTCAAATGCACTTGTGTGAGGCAAGTGTCAGGCGAACTGTTGAGTGCTTAAGTTTTGTGTTTTCAGTAGATACAGGCAATGCGGTAGTGTGATGATCATTTCCCCGGGATGTTTTGGATATGTTAACCCAAACACAATCCAAAAATAATTTCAAAAACACTCAAGTTTGACCTTGACAGAAACCGAACATAGTAATACCTTTCAAATACCAAACAACAACAATCAATCAATTGACGATTCAAAGGAGCAGCGGTATGGTGACGAGCATCGGATCAACAAAATCAAGCAGCCCCAAAACGTCTGCCCGCAACGGAAAATCCAAAGGAATCTCCATGGCCAAGTCATCCAAAACATCCAAGCTCACTCCTCCTCCTGTCTCCGGGCGTGCCGAAGCATTGGATCGTGCCCTGTCTCAGATTGAACGTGCCTATGGCAAAGGTTCGATCATGAAGCTCAATGATGACCTCACCAATGTCCGTGATGGCATCTCCACAGGCTCGATCAGCCTTGACTTGGCGCTGGGGGGCAAAGGTATTCCCACCGGTCGTGTGATTGAAGTCTTTGGCCCTGAATCCTCCGGTAAAACCACGCTCGCACTGCACACCATCGCAGCGGCGCAGAAAAAGGGCGGTGTCGCAGCATTCATTGATGCTGAACATGCACTTGACCCATCATGGTCCCGCAAGCTCGGTGTCAACGTCGATGACCTGCTTGTCAGTCAGCCCGACACCGGTGAACAGGCTCTGGAAATCTGCGAAATGCTCGTTCGTTCCAATGCGGTCGATATCATCGTCGTCGACTCCGTAGCAGCTTTGATCCCACGTGCTGAAATTGAAGGCGATATGGGCGACTCCCACGTCGGACTCCAGGCCCGCTTGATGAGTCAGGCGCTGCGTAAACTCACCGGTGCCATTAACCGTTCCAAGTGTACCGTGGTCTTTATCAACCAGATCCGTGAAAAGATCGGCGTGATGTTCGGCAATCCCGAAACCACACCCGGCGGCCGAGCCTTGAAGTTCTACGCTTCGGTTCGTCTGGATATCCGTCGCACCAGCACCATCAAAGAAGGCGATACAGCTGTTGGTAACCGCGTCCGCGCCCGTGTCGTCAAGAACAAAGTCGCACCCCCATTCCGCCAAGCCGAGTTCGACATCATGTTCAACGAAGGCATCTCCGCTACCGGTGACCTCTTGGATTTGGCTGTCGAATGTGATGTCGTGAGTAAGTCCGGCGCATGGTTTAACTACGGCGATGTTCGTCTGGGCCAAGGCCGTGAAAACGTCAAGACCTTCCTCAAGGAAAACGAAGAACTCTTCGAAGAGATCAAAGCCAAGGTCTTGGAAGTCAAGGGCGTCACAGCAGCGATAGAAGATGCTGAAGCCGAAGACGAAGCAACCAGTGAAGACGAAAGCTGAACCTGTCTGAAAATGTCGCTTGGGATTAGTTTGCTTGACGAAAGTGTTTGTCCGAGTCATTCTTGCTTATTGCAATTCACTGACTCGTAAACGACACGGTTACATTCGCAAATTCACCACAACAGCTGCAACACTGCGTGTTGTTGTTGCAGCGAAACTGCAAGTGTATTTGAGTTGAATGTCTACAGATTACCAGGCTCAAATAATGGCCAAAGTCGAGGACTGCGGCACATGAAATACACCGAATACCGCGATGCAATTGCCGATGCACTCAAGCACGAGAATTCGGGTCTGACATGGAAGCAGTTACGTGATCAATTGGATTTGCCTTATAACCGTCCCTGTCCAGAATGGACCCGGCGGTTAGAGCAGGAGATCAAGTTAACTCGCGTCAAAGGATCATCGCGTGCATTGATCTGGATGCTTGAACATTGAAAAGGTCTAAACTTTTCTCGGTCACCTGTTGATGGACATGTATTTAGAATAATGAACCGGTTTTGATTGCGTTAAATGAAATCGCTGCAAAATTGTGTGTGACTGTTGTATCGAGGATGCATATCTGTTTGGATTTTGCCTGTTTTGCAGACATGATTATCACGAAAGTCAGATTTAGGGATTTGATTCAGGTATCGCGTTTGAGTTTTGCCCGGGACTTTGCCGATAAATCGTCTGTATGTCTCGTAACAAAGATTATATTCTGGATATCCGCTCCAATCCACGGCTTGCTACGCAGTCAGATGACGGGAGCAATGCCAACAGCCGTTCACTTGTGGGACGTCCATGGATATCGGTTCGCTGGAAATGTTGCCGGGTCTACAGCCGCATCTATCGAACCCCCGATGGCAAGTTCTACAAAGGCACCTGCCCCAAGTGCGGCAGCCCCGTCCAGGCCCGAGTCGGCGAAGGCGGCACCAACTCCCGCTTTTTCGAAGCGGGTTGAAAGTCATTTCATGCTCAGCAAGATGACGTCATTTATTCAATCCCGAATCACAATCAAACAATTTTTACTCACTATCCTGTTTTCTGGCATAACAACTTTCATCATCATGATGATGGTTTGTTTTTTTGTCAGTGGTTTACCCAGAATATCGGAAGGCGAAGAAGTCAAAACTCAGTGGGATGTCTGTTTGGCTTGTTTCCTGTTGCTCCCTTTGCTCATTCCTTGGCTATGTTCATTGACGGTTATACGAAGTGAATCGCTTCGTATCGTTCTGCTGATCATGCTCTGCCTGTTTATTGTCACGGCGATGGGTTTAAAACCCTCGCCTTCAGGCGAAACCTTTAGGTTTTACAATTTTTGTCCATTTGAGGTTTGGAATACGTTTTGGT
>MDTD01153472.1_pt1 | contig 107311 bp, 72 predicted proteins | sample 811221 | NCBI WGS metagenome assembly MDTD01 (sample SAMN05326646, study PRJNA326480) | marine metagenome | isolation source: seawater | place: Pacific Ocean: South West | collected 2011 | reverse complement strand
TGCAATTGTGCAGGGGGGCGCTCGGCTGCGTGCCTCAGTCCCTGTCGGTGAGTTATGACCCGTCAAGGTATCTTGAGTCATGAACGGTCATCAAAACCCCACTCTTCATGGCGTAAACGAGTCAAAATCCGGACGCGTGGGATGAGGGACTCTTTCACGAGTCGTGAATCTTGGTGTGAGTCGTGATCGGTGGTTGGAGTCCCTTTCGCGCGCGCGACGACGACGCGGATGGGCGACGGGGGACGACGGGTGATGGGTGACGCGCGACGCGCGGGAGACGGCGGCGGTGAGGGCGCGATGGCGGTGATGCGCGCGGGAACGCGCGTGGACGCGCGCGTCGAGACGCGGACGCGGACGTGGACGCGAGCGATGGGACGGGACGGTGGACGCGGGGCGGTGGTGTCGTCGCGCGCGCGGACGCGAGCGATGGGAACGAGCGATGGGGGCGGTGACGGTGACGGTGACGTGGGGAGGCGACGGGCGATGGGGACGGTTCTGGGCGTCGCGTCGGCGGTGGCGACGGTGAGGGCGACCGGTGGGGCGGCGCGTGCGGCGACGGGGGTGTTGGAGTTGACGCCGAAGAACTTTGAGCGCGAGGTGACGAAAAACGCGGGCGCCGTGTTCGTGGAGTTTTACGCGCCGTGGTGTCCGTATTGCAAACGATTGGAACCTATTTGGAATGAACTGCCGAGTAAGCTCGAGGAGGCGGGGTCGAAGACGCGCGTGGCGAGGATGAACGTGGACACGTACACGGAGTACGCGAGCGCGTACGCCGTCACCGGGTTTCCGACGCTCATGCTGTTCGAGAACGGTCGACCCGTGGGGGCGAAGACGGGATTGGTGGACATGAAGATGGCGATGCGGTACGCCGGGGTGCAGGATGAGGGAATCCTGGCGCAGTTTACGCCGGAGAAGAAGCTGGATAAAGTGTTGTCGGGGGCGCAAATCGAGTACGTGCAGGGACAGGTGGGCGCTGTTCGCGAGGAGTTGGCGGGGATCAAGGATGTGGATTCTCGCGCGCGCGCGCTCGAGGCTCTGCAACAGATCGAGTCGATCGTGGGCGTGCGCACGCTTTGATTTTTTATATGTTCTACATACTGTGATTTTAATTTACATTTGCTATTGGCTAACCGCGCGACGAACGCTTCCTCGTCACGACTCGCAACAGAGACAGTAAAGCCGCGGGAGTGACGCCAGAGATCCTACTTGCTCGCGCGAACGTCGTCGGACGAACGGATTCTAATTTTTCACGGTCTTCGTCGGACAGATTGTCGATCTGAGAGTAATCGAAGGATTCTGGAATCGCGAGCTCCTCCTCTCTTCGCATGTCATCGATGTCCTGCGCCTGGCGCTCTATGTATGGTCTGTAGTACGCCTCGATCGCTGCGCACTCGAACGCGCTTCGGTCATCCTTATTCACCGCGTGAAGAGTCTGAACGTTCGGATCAGACGTTCCCAGAACCTCGGTGACAACTCGTAAAATCTTTTCGATATCCCAACCTTGCGCCAACATGTTCGACGCGCTCAGAGATCTTCCATGTTTTGCGATGGGCAAGTCGGGAGCGAAAGCCTGCCAACGCGACGGTAGAAGCGATATTTTATCCAACGCCTCGCCGGCTTTGCCCACGAGCACACGGCGACGCGTGGCCGCTCGAGTGCGATCCGCAGAGACGAGGCCGACGCTCTCGCCGAGTTCGGTGAGTCTCAAATCCGCGTTGTCCGAGCGAATGCTCAATCGATACTCCACGCGAGAGCTGAACATGCGATACGGTTCACTCGTTCCTCTGCTCGTCAAATCGTCCACGAGGACACCGAGATAACTCGAATATCTTGGAACGATGAAGGAATCTTCGGTGCCGAGGCTCGCGGCGTTGGCTCCCGCAACGATTCCTTGCGCAGCCGCTTCTTCGTACCCCGTGGTGCCGTTGATTTGACCGGCGAGGAAGAGTCCTTGGATCCGTTTCGTCTCCAACGTGATTCTCAACTCGCGTGGATCGACGTAATCGTACTCGACGCCGTATCCTGGACTGAGTATTTTCGCGTTTTCCAAGCCGGGAATCGTGCGCACCATTTCCGTCTGCAGTTCGGGTTCCAAGTTATTCGTGATCCCGTTCGGATACACCACGTCCGTGTTGAGACCTTCGGGTTCGAGCCACACTCGATGATTTCGACCCGGAAATCTTTTCACCTTGGACTCTATGGATGGACAATATCGAGGTGTCGTTGGCGAGTCGACGTCGTCGAGTTCATACTTTGACTTGGGCACCGCTCGAATGTATTTTTCAGTCTCTGGAGTCGTGTGCGTGCTGTGACACATGATTTGTCGCGCACTCGGCACCCATTGTTCGGCATCGACGGAACGACTCGCCGTCGTGAACGTGAAAGGAACCGCCACGCCGTCCCCTGGTTGAGGCACGCAGGACGCCCAGTCGATCGTTGTGCCGTCCAACCTCGGCGGTGTTCCCGTCTTCATCCGTCCCATGCCGAAACCAGCGCCGTAGAGTGTTCTCGCTAAGCTATGCGCAGCCTGGCCGGCTTTCAAATCAGCCTGTCCCGTCGTATCGTTGGCTAAACGTCCCGCGGCGACGCGTCTAGAGCCGATGTGAAGGACGCCGTTGAGAAAGGTACCAGTCGTGATCACGACCGCCTTCGTGCGCAGAGTCCGACCGTCATCTAACACGACGCCTTTCACCGCACCGCTCGCACGATCACCGGCACTCGTCAAGTCTAAATCCACCACCGCCGCATCCATGACGTCCAAGCCACCGACGCCGCTCACCAACCGCTGCAACTCCGCCTTGTACAAATCTCGATCCATCTGCGCGCGCAATCCGCGCACGGCCGGTCCTTTGCTCGAATTCAACATTCTAAACTGTATCCCACCCTCGTCCGCGGCGCGCGCCATCAACCCGTCCAACGCGTCCACCTCTCGCACGAGCGTTCCTTTGCCCAAGCCGCCGATGGATGGGTTACAGCTCATCTCCCCGATCGTCTTGTGCGGATTCGGCGTCACCAGAGCGGTGCGCGCGCCTTTTCTCGCCGCCGCCGCCGCCGCTTCCGTTCCGGCGTGGCCTCCACCGACGACGACGACGTCGAAATCCACCGCAGACGCGTCGGTGGCGAAGAGCGCCGCTCGAACGGCGGTCGGGGCGCGCGACGTCGACTCGGACGTCGACGCCGCCGCCTGTCTGAGCGCGCGCACGAACGCGCCGCGCATGACACGCGCCTTCGATCGGGTCGCGCGCGCGCCGAGTTTTGACGAGGGCTCCGAGCAACTGGCTCGCTTCGCCGGTTCACAATATCAAAGTGCTTTTGTATAAAAAAGAAATAGGAAGACGCTGAGCGAGTCGATCGACGACTAGACGTCGCGATTTACGCACCCGGGCGCTTGGAGGCCTTGATGCCCGCGATGGCCTCGGCGTAGTCCGGAGAGTTGAACACGGCGCTGCCCGCGACGAGCGCGTTCGCGCCCGCCTCGATGACCTTGTACGCATTCTTCGGGGAAACGCCACCATCGACTTCGATCCACGGGTTCACGCCCTTGGCGTCGCACATGGCCTTGATCTTCGCGATCTTTTCGACTTGGGACTCGATGAAGGATTGACCGCCGAAGCCCGGGTTGACGGACATGACGAGGATCAAATCGACTTCCTCGATGATGTAGTCGAGCACGCTCACCGGCGTCGCCGGGTTGAGCACGACGCCAGCCTTGCAACCGAGATCCTTAATTTGGTTGATCGTGCGGTGCAAGTGAATCGTCGCCGCACCTTCAGCGTGGACGGAGATGATATCCGCACCAGCCTTGGCAAAGTCCGCCACGCGAAGCTCCGGCTCGACGATCATCAAGTGACAGTCGAGCGGCTTCTCAGTCACCGGGCGAATCGCGTCGACGACCAACGGACCGATGGTGATGTTCGGCACGAATCGACCGTCCATGACGTCGACGTGCACCCACTCCGCGCCAGCCTTATCGATCGCCTGGATCTCCTCGCCGAGCTTGGCAAAGTTCGCCGAGAGGATGGACGGGCTCACGACGACGGAGTTCTTGTCGAACTTGTCCACCGGGTTGGTGCTCGCGCGCGTGGAGGTGGCGCGGCGCGCGACCGTCGCGCGCGGCTTCGCGGCGACGTTGAGCTTGGTCGTGGATCCGAGGAACGCGGACATCTCGAGACGGACGTATTGTGGCGGACAGACGCCGACGCGCCGCCCCATCATCGGATGAACAGCCGGGAACGACGCGGGACCGCGACGACGACCACCCTGGGCGCGCGCTGGCGTACACACGTAACTGTATACGTACTGTTTGTCCTAACTTTAGATATAAAATGACCCCACCCCCCCCTCGACCGCGCGAGGTTTTCCCTCGATGGAGTACAAAATACCTCGAATACGTCCTTATCCGACTCGAACGCGTCAAAAAATAAAACAAACGTGTCCAGATGTCCGGCCGAGCGAGAGCCCTCGTCGTCGCGTCCTCGCGACGTCACACGAGAGCCGCCGTTCGCCATGTTCGCGATGTCGGCCTCCTCCGCGATGAGCGGACGATGCTTGAAGGTGCGCGGCGACGAGGCGACGCGGTGAATTTCGATTCGGTTCGATGCCGTTCCTTTCGACGCGCGCGAGGGGGGGGGAGCGGTCGAGTCGGGCGGATGGAGGCGACCCACGCGTCGCGGTGGGTGGCGACGGCGATGGGGGTGAATGGACGGCGACGCGCGGGGATGGGAGGGTCGGTGAGAGCGCGGTCCGGTCGGCGCGCGTTGGGAAAGAAATCGAAACGTCGTTCGGTCGCGATCGCGCGCGCGGAGGCGTCGCGAGAGGCGTGGGAACGCGCGCGATGATGCGTGGGCAAAGGGGCGAAACCCTGAAAGAGGAGACAGGCAGACGGCGAGGAGAGGCGAGCGCGCGCAAAGAGAGGAATTGAAAGACTGACGGATGCGGTGATGTGTGAACGCACGCGCGAATGAATAGGTTTCTGTTGCGAGCGCTCGCACGCAAAAGCGCGCGTCTGTGGTTGTTCGCGCTGAGGGCGACGCCGCGGCGGCGGATGAATTCACGGGACTCAAGCCGACCTCGGTGAAGGACTTCAAGAATTTGTCCAACGAGCAAATTTTGGAGGAGGTGACGAAGAGTAAGAAGATGTTGTTCCAACTGCGCATGCGTCAAAGCACTCGCAAGGAGTTCAAGCCGCACCACTTCGGCATCTTGAAGACCAAGGTTGCGCAGTTGTACACGGTCAAGCGCGAGCGCGAGATTGCGGAGGGCGTTGACAAGCGTGACTCTCGCGAGATGAAGTTCAAGGAGCGTGCGGGCAACATTTACCTTTGATTGGTTCAATGGCTTAAACAACGATAGCGAACGATAATTTTTTAGTAGATGAGTAATGCAACAAAAAAGCAAAGCAATTGCGTTGAACATACATTGACACACGTCTCGTGGCCTGTACGACTCGGAAAGTACGCGCAAGATATTACATGGCTATTATACGACAGCGAGCCGTGCGAAACTAATGCGGGATCAAATTAATGGTGTCCCGAAGGATGAGCGAAGCGCCCGAGACGAACAAAAACAACACGCCCGCGCCCGTGATGCCCTGCTCGATCTCGACTGGAATCTTCTTACCGCCTCGCAACGCCTCGATGACGATGAAGAGTAAAAATCCTCCATCCAAGGCGGGTAACGGAAGCAAGTTCACGATGGCGAGGTTGATGTTGATGACAGCGGCGAATTGGTAGAGACCACTGACTTCATTGCGCATCACTTCGGCACCGGTGGCGACGATGGCAATCGGACCACTCACTTGCTCCTTGTTCTCGTTAAAGTTGAAGAATAACCCCGTGAGACTGTTCCACACCAGCGCTGTGAGTCGAGAGAACTCTTTGCCAGATAAGAAAGCGGCTTCGAAAGGGTTGTTGGCGATGTGTTTCGCTACACTCGAGTTTGACGCGAGCTTGACGCCCACCTTGCCGTTGCCTCCCGGACCAGCGCTCGGACGCACCTCGACCACCTTCACCTCGGGAGCGCCGCTCGCATTGAGACGCATGAGCTCAAATTTCACGAGTTCATTCGGAGACTCTTTCACCGTGTTCACCACCTTACTCACCGATTCACTCTTCGCCAGTAACGTGTCGCCATCCACGGATAATATGATGTCGCCGACCTCGATACCCGCCTCCTTTGCCGCCGACCCATTCGTGAACGCCTTGACGACGACCCCCGGCTCGTACGTTTGCTCGGCAAATCCGATCGTCGTGACTTGGTTGTATAAAATCCCGAAAGCGAAGATGACGTTCGCGATGATGCCCGCGGACACGACCAAGGCGCGGTCGCCGGTGGGCCTGTTGCGCAACAAATCCGGGTCGTCCTCCGGATACGGACAATCCTCATCATCATCCGGAAACGCCACGTATCCCCCGAGCGGAATCGCCTTCAGACTGTACTCAACCTCTGGTCCGCGATAGGTGAAGAGATTAGGCCCGAACCCGACCGCGAACTGATTCACGTGTATCCCCCGCGCCCGCGCAGCGAAAAAGTGCCCGCACTCGTGCACCGTGATGATCACCGCCAACACCCCGATCGCCGTGACCACGCTCTCGGGACCTCGCAGATCGATCCCCAGAACGCTCCCCAACCCATAACACGTCGCCGAACCCCCCACGAGCGTCCCGAGCGCGACCGCGAACGACCCTTCGGTCTCCGCCTCCCTCGCCGCCGCCGCCTCGGACGTCGCGCGCGTCCCCGCCTCCGCCTCCGTCTCGTCCTCGTCCACCCACCGCTCGATCGACGACGACGACGACGACGACGACGACGACGACGACGACGACGACGACATCGATACCGACGACATCGTCTCACCACCGCGCCCACCGTCGACCACCGCCCTCGTCACCGTCTTCATCCGCGTCGCCATCGTCATCGCCGTCGGCGTCATCATCCTTCGCCCCGCGCGCGTCCCCCCCCTCCTCGTCCTCGCCTCACCACCGCGCGCGACGAGCGTCACCATCGACGTCGACATCACCGTCTCACCGTCTCCACCGTTCGCGTCGCCGTCTCCCACCGCCCCGTCCCGTCACCCGTCCCATCCATCCTCCCCCTCCGATCGCGCGTCCATCACCGCGCGCACTGTCTTGTCTACCATCACTCCATAGTAAAGCATACCCTAAGGGTCACGACCCTCCAATAGACCCCCCCCCACACCCGACCCCGATCGCGCGTCCATCACCGCGCGCACTGTCCATCTACCATCTACCATCACTCCATAGTAAAGCATACCCCAAGGGTCACGACCCTCCAATAGACCCCCCACCCCACCCCACCCCACCCCACCCGATGACGTGGCTCGAGACTCGAACGGGCGCGCGCGCGGGTGGGCACGGCACATCGCGTCCGACGACGACGAACGAGCGAGCGAGCGGGGAGCGTGGGGAGAGCGCGAGGGATCGCGACCCGTTCGATTCGGTTCGTTCGTTCGTTCGTCGTCGTCGTCGGACGTCGTCGTCGAACGTCGCGCGTCGACGGAGGTTGGATTTAAATCTCGTTGGTTGGTTCGTTGGTTCGTTCGTCGGTTCGTTCGTCGAGCGCGCGCGCGGTGGGAGTGGAGACGGAGGCGTGAGAGAGGGGTGTCTGTGTGTGTGTGTAGAGGGCTTCGGTGCGTCGTGGATCGATCGAGGCGCGGTGGTGGAGAAGAGAGGGGGGGATGACGCCGACGGCGTGGTTGACGAGGGGGACGCGGCGAGACGCGGCGGGCGAGACGGGGGCGAGACGAAGGGGCGATGAGACGAAGGGGAATCGCGCCAAGGTGGTCGGTGGACGATGGACGCTGGCAGAAAAGTTAGGGCGAGGGTCGTTCGCGACCGTGTGGCGAGGGACGTGCGCGAAGACCGGGGTGGAGGTGGCGGTGAAGGAGATCGATTGCGAGCGGTTGAGTAAAAAGCTCAGGGAGAGTCTCAAGTTGGAGGTGGAGGTGATGCGAAAGATGCGAGACGATCACATTTTGAGGTTCATCGACATGGAGACGTCGAAGGATACGGTTTATATCGTGTTGGAGTACTGCGGAGGGGGGGATCTGAGTCAGTTCATCAAGAGACACGGACGCGTGGACGAGAGCGCGGCGAAGCGATTCATGCTGCAACTCGCGAGAGGATTGCGGGCGATGCGCAAGGCGCAGCTCGTGCATCGAGACCTGAAACCGCAAAATTTACTCTTGACGTCGGATGACTTGAACGCGGAGCTGAAGATTGCCGATTTCGGGTTCGCGAGATACATCAGAGAGAGCGAAGGCATGGCGGACACGGTGTGCGGGAGTCCCCTGTACATGGCTCCCGAAGTTTTAAACTACCAAAAATATGACGCCAAGGCTGATTTATGGAGCGTGGGCGCCATCTTATTCGAAATGCTCGTGGGCGCGGTGCCGTTCACGGGCCAAAATCAAGTGCAGCTGTTGCGAAACATTCAAAAGACGGAGTTCAAAATTCCCATGCACATCGCTCAAGAGTTGTCGCCAGAGTGCATCGCGTTGCTCCGAGGCTTGCTTCATCGCGACGCGAAGGATCGAATCTCGTTTGAAGAGTTTTTCAATCATCCGTTCTTAAAGACGGACGTCGGAGTCGGAATTCTGACGACGCCGCGGGGTAACCCGAACTCGACAAAGTCTCCGAGCGGGTGCAGCGACGACAGCGAGACGATGCCATTCGCCATGGACGTCGAAGGGAGCTCGTCGCCGACATCCATGCCGCTGGCGGATGGTGTTCAAAGCGAAAAGTTGTGGCACGGGCACGAACAAAGACGGGAAACGAGTCGTCCCTCGCCGATATCCAGCACACGACCCGATGTGAGTGAAAAGATGAACATTGGTGCGGATTACGTGCTCGTTTCGTCGCCGGGCACTCCGAGAACGGCGTCGCGCCCGCCTTCTCTCGGATCTTCTCCCTTGTCCCGAATGTCTCTCAGTCCGAATGACGCCGTCGGTGGGACTTTTGGTGGTCGCGCGCGTCTGTCAAGAGGCACGTCTCCTTCGAGCCAACCGATGACTCTCGCGAGTAGAGGCCAAACGCAGTCGCAAGTCTCGCACCTCGGTGTGCGAGTCGGCGTGCTGGAGAAGGCTGCCGCCGTGTTACGCGATACATCGATGGAACACTGGAATGAGGGTGGAAAACTTGAAGCCCTATCCTTAGCCTTGATATCCTTGGCGGCGTTGCGTTCGGCGCACAGATTTGCGTCTGAAATTCTCGCGGTTGAACAAACCGGAACGAGTACCAGTACGTCTTCAGGAAACAGCTCACCGAGCGGCGGAAGCTCGATGGCCGTGAGCGCGAAACGAGCAACCGTGCGAATCAAGGAAGCGTTCCAAGCCGCCCACACGCGCGCTGAAAAGGCGGCAGAGGCGTGCCGGGCCTCCGGCGTTGACGCCGAGGCGGCGCTTCCCGACGGCATGGAGCTTGTCTACCAAAAAATCTGCAAGCTCGCCAAAGACGGCGTTCGGGAGGAACTCGCCGAGAACAAACACGCCGCGCTCGATATTTACGGTCGAGCGCAAACTTTGTTACAGTTTCTCATCGGCGAGGGGCCGGGATTACACGTCCAACCTCCGCTCGTCATCGACGGCAGCGCCCACGCACGTCTTTCGCAGCTTTCCGCCACTCTCGCGTCGAGACAGAGTTCGCTCAGTCGTCGACAGCGAGTGTAAAGCGCACAATGTACAACACGAAACGACTTAAATCACGTACTTCTACTATTTCTTACTGACGCATCAGATGATGTAAAAAAAAACAATTTGTTGTAACGCCGTTTCCCCGTTTCCCGCCTCCAGAGTCGCCCGCCCGCGAGAGACGAAACGAGACGACGCGATCGCCCGACGTCACACTCGATCGAGGGCGCGTCGCCCGAGCCGAGCGACGCGACCGAACGCGCGTGAGAGACTCGAACGCGCGTATACGACCGCGCGCGTCGCGCACATCGCATCGAGGACGCGCTCAACGCCGAGAGCTCGCCCGCCGCCGCCGGTACGCGCGACATGAAGTTCGACGTGAACATTCTGCGATACCTCGATAAGGACACGTGGCGCGTCCTCGTGGCGACGGAGATGGGGATGAAGAATCACGAGATCGTCCCCGTGGAGCTCATCAACGCCATCGCCGGATTGAAGCGCGGCGGTGGCTTTAAACACATCAAAGAGCTCCTCAAGCACAAGTTGGTGCACCACGAAAACAGAGAGTACGATGGCTATCGATTGACGCCGCTCGGATACGATTTCTTGGCGCTCAAAGCGTTCGTCAATCGTGGGTCCGTGACCGGGGTGGGGAGAAAGATCGGGGTCGGGAAGGAGTCGGACGTGTACGAAGTCATCGACGGCGAGGGCAGACAGATGGCGCTCAAGTTGCATCGACTCGGACGCACGTCGTTCAGAGACGTCAAGAGTAAGAGAGATTACCTCGGTAAGCGCACGCAGTACAATTGGTTATATTTGTCTCGACTCGCGGCCGTGAAGGAGTATCAGTTCATGGTGGCTCTGCACGAATACGGGTTCCCGGTGCCTGAGCCAATTGACGCCAACAGACACGCCGTCCTAATGTCCGTCGTTCGAGGTAAACCATTGCGACAGATTCGCAAGCCCGAGAATACGAGTGAAGTGTACCGAGAGTGTATGCAAAATATCTGTAAACTTGCGCGACACGGCCTGGTGCACTGTGATTACAACGAATTCAACTTGATGTTGAATCATAAAAACAAGCTGGTCATCATCGATTTTCCACAGATGATTTCAATCAATCACGCGAATGCGGAGGATTTCTTCTGGCGAGATGTTAAATGTTTGCACAAATTCTTCCTTCGTCACTGGGATTATCGCGCTGAAGACGATCCCATGGGCGAGCCAGATCCCGACTTTAAGGCTTTGGTGGCGGAAGCGAGTCCTAACCAAGCCATCGACGTGCAGCTCCGAGCGAGTGGATTCACGAAGAAGCAAGTCAAGGAGCTCGAAGAGTACACGACTCAAATGTTTGAAGACGGTCGTTCAGAGAGTTCTGAACGTGACATAGACGTGGTGAGCGACGATGAAGAGTCTGAAGGAGAGGAAGTGGAAGAGGTCGAGGTTGCGGCTGCGTCTGACGCATACAACTTGGATCTCGGCGAGGACGAAATCGCGGAGCTCGCCGCGCAAGTTCAAGCCACCATGAACGAGGAAGACGGCATCAATGAGCGCGGCACGTACGATAAAGAGGTCGTTCCCATGCAGCAATTCAACCATCGCTCATTGGAGGAACCGTCAGTCACGGACTCTGACAAAAGCGCCGATAAGCGCCGAGCTCCGCAATCACCAAGCGTGGCTCCCAGTAAGGCTGAGTTGAGGAAAGAACGCAAGGCGGCAAAGAAAAAGCTCGCTTTAGAAACTGCTTCGATGATCTCCGTGGATCCTGCCGGCGCTGCTGATGCGATCAGACAACGATTAAAGTTGGAGAAGCAACGTAAGAATTCTCGACACAGCAATTTTGGTGCTCCAAAGGTGAATCACTCGAAGGAGAAGCACGGTCGCGGTCACAAGGAGAAACTTTCAAAGTCGGTAGATCCATTCTGGGGATGATTGTGTATCATAAATAGTAGTTCTAGCTAATCATTCCGACCCCGCCTTCCATCTGAGGTAGCCATTCATGTACTCGTCGAGAGCCCCGTTCAGAACTTTGTTTGCGTCGCTCGACTCCACTCCCGTTCGGACGTCTTTAACCATTTTGTACGGGTGAAGAACGTAATTACGAATCTGCTGGCCCCATTCAGCCTTCACGATATCTCCTCTGAGCTCTGCGATGTCCGCAACTCTCGCTTCTTCGGCGAGAGCTGTGAGTTTCGCTTTGATTCGCAACATCGCCGCTTGTCTATTCATTTGCTGCGTGCGGTGCTCTTCCGCCTTGACGGTGATCCCCGTGGGGATGTGTTTGATTCTGACGGCGGTTTCCACTTTATTCACGTTCTGCCCACCCGCTCCGCCCGAACGCATGGTGGAAATTTCCAAGTCACCATCAGGCACTTTCACTTCTTCCTCCATGTCGTCCTCAAAGAGCGGGATGACGTCCACGGCGGCGAAACTCGTTTGTCTCGCGGCGTCTTTATTGAAAGGACTCTGTCTCACGAGCCTGTGCGTCCCTTTTTCCGCACTCAGATATCCGTACGCGTACCTACCCTCCACCTCGAGAGTCGCCGTCTTCAAACCGCCGCCCTCGCCCTCTAATCGCTCCGTGACGCGAACGACGAAACCTCTCTTTTCTGACCAATTAACATACATTCTCTCCAACATCTCCGTCCAATCTTGAGCGTCCAACCCCCCCGCGCCGGCGTAGATGGACACGACGGCGCCGAGGGCGTCGTATTTCCCTCCCAACAACCGTCGCAGTTCCCACGCGTCCAACGCCTTGTCCAACGCCTCCACACTCGCCATCGCCTCCGCTAACATCTCTTCCATCTCAGTCTCATCGACGTCTCCGCTCTCGGCGAGCTCCAACGCCGTCTTCGCATCGTCCACGTGCGTCTCAAAGTCGCTCGCCGCCTGCAGTTCCTCCTTCACGCTCCCCAACTCCGCCATGAGCGCCTTCGCCCGTCGCACGTCCTCCCACAGATCGCTCGCCGCGCTCGCCTCGTCCAACGCCTTAAACTTTTCTCGCAACCCTCGCGCGCGGGCGATCTCGAGCGCGGCGTCCACGCGCGCCTCGAGCTCGCCCAGTCGACGCCTGACGACGCCCACCGTCTCAAACTCGCTCCCGCTCGCCGCCGCGCGCCCGACGAAGACACCGCGCGACGAGGCCGACGACGCACCCCAGCTCCTCTCGGACGTTCGCGCGAGCGCCCCGCGCACCGCCCGCGGGACGACCGCGCGCAACATGACGATCAATGACGACAGACGCTCGCGCGACGATTCATCGGCATCGTCTCATGTTCGGCCGCTCGCGCTCGCGCTCGACGTCGCCGCTCACGCCGAACGCGACGGCGCGAGAGAGAGACTCGCGTCCGTCGCCTCGGACGCTCGACGTCGATTCGCTCGCGTCTCGAGCGGCCGAACTCCTCGCGGATGCATCCGCGCCGGCCACCGGTGGACTCGAGGAGGATGGCGAACGATTCGCGCGCATCAACGAGGCGCGTCGGTTGATCGAAAGCATTCGCGCGAAAGGGCGGAATGAGAGCGATGCGTCGAGGCGAGAGAGGGCGGCGGCGGCGGTGGGGATGTTGGAGGAGTTGGCGAACGACGCGGCGGAGCGCGCGGCGAGCGGACGGTTTCGACGCGTCGTCGAAACCGAGTCCGAATCCAGTGGATTGGATTTATTCAGTGGATTGACGCTCGTGGACGCGCCGATGGGGACGCCGATGGGGTCGGTGTCGGTGTTGGCGCGAGGACCGACGGCGTCGCCGACGTCGCCGAGCGAATTGTTCGCGCTCGACGCCGACGCGTCGACGCCGACGCCGGATAGTTCCTGGCGACGAGAGAAACCGAGGATTGGATACGGACGGCGCGCCGAGGAGGAGAATATCGAGACGAGGATGACGACCCCGATCGCGCCGACGATGGTGGAGACGGAGGCACCGCCGCCGCCGCCGTCGATTTTCGAAGAGGCGAACCTCGTCGACGAGACGTCCGAGGCGTTCGAGTTTGTCGCGCCGACGCCCGCGAGTGAAGATGCGGTCGCGTTGACCCCCACGGTCGGTGGCGTCGACGATCGTGCCGAGCTTGAACGAACGCTGCACGCGTGCGACGTGAGGTGTAAACCCGCCAAGCTCGCCTTTGAATCCGCCGAGGCGAGACGCGAGGCGGCGCTACTCAAAAGAAGGAGTCTCGCGACGGAATGCGCGCGTTTGATCGGCGCGATGAATGATTTCAAGGGAGACCAAGAGCGAGCGATCGGTGAGGACGATTACGAAGCCGCCGGTAGGCTTCAAGAGTCGATCGAGGGTGCGAAAGAGACGCTCGAGGCGACAGAGACCCGCCTACGAGACGTCGAGGATGACTTTGTGCGCGCCGTCGAAGAGGCGATTCGAGCGAAGGTTAAGCTAGTTGACGCGCATCGGGAGGGCGTTTCCGACGTGACATCGTTCTATGAGGCCAAGAAGAAACTGAGAGACGACGCGAGATCGATTCGAGATCGAGCCGCTCGCGACGCAAAGGCACAAAAAGAGGCGCGTAAGGAGGCGCTGGAGCGGGCAAAGGCGGACGCGGACGCGGAGAGGAAGGCGTCGGCGGAGGGCGCGGAGACTCTGTCGCGCGAGAAAGAGGCGTTAGAGGAACCTATTCGCGCGTTGATGGATGAAGTCGCCGCTCTGCGCGCGTCTTTAGAGGCGAAAGAGACCGAGCTCGCGGAGAAGGAGGCGGAGAGACGACGACTTGTCGACGACGAGGAGGATTCGCGCCGGCGCGTCGCGGAGGCTCAAAAGTCCGTGGAGGCGACTGAGCGCGAGTTGAAGTCGTTCGACGACGCGGTGGATGATGATGATGATGAGTCGCACCGAAAGCCCGATGCGAGTGAAGACTCCGCGCAGAGAGTGATCGACGAAGCTGAAGCGGCGTCGGCGCGATTCGCCGAGTCGCTCGAGCGACATCAGAGCGACCTGGAGACGCGCGAGCGTTTACTCGATGACTTGTCGACGTTCATCGAGCGTGAAACCTCGGCGCGAGAGGCGATGCGCGACGCATCGTCGGTGTTGGACCGAGCGCGAGAAGAGAAGGCATCCGCCGAAGCCGCGGGAAAACGTCTCTCCGAGCTCGAATCGAGACTGCAAACGCTTGAGGCGAGCAAAGCCGACGCCGTCTCGCACAAGCGTTTCTCCGACGCTCAAGACGCGGCGACGGAGATCAAGACCGTTCTCGAACAGATCGACGCCGCTCGCGCGTCCACACAGACCGACGTCCTCGTCGCTCTCGACGACGCCATCGCCCTCGCGTCTCGCCGTCTCGACGACGCCCGCGCCGCCGCCGCGAAATCGCGTCTCGCCAGACTCCGCGCCGAGTCCTCCGCCGACACCACCGACGCCATCGCCCTCGTGCGTCTCCTCCACGGAGACGTCTTAGAAGATTTAGACGACGACGCGTCGCAGACGTAGATTGAAGATTCGCGTACGTAATGTATCTCTGCGCTCCGCGGCGGCGCGTAATCAAAATTCGATTATCGAATTGTGCCGACGAATGCGTTCGCGTCAGAGCGAGCCGCGAGCGACCGTCATGCGCGCGGTGGAACCTACGAGAACGTTCGGGCGACGCGCGTTCGCGTCGCGCGCGCTCGTGGGACGCGCGAGCGCGGGACGAGGACGCGCGGGCGCAACGGTGCGCATCGCGCGCATCCGGGCATCGGCGCGCGGTGCGGAGGCGCGCGCGTCGGGAGACGATGACGACGAGGCGAAGCGGCGACGACGGCGAGAGGGATTGGCCGAGGGCGTGATGTCGATCATGCTCGGAAAGAAGATGGGCGATCGCGGTGCGGAGGAGACGACGTCGGCGGTTCCCGCCGCGCGGTTCGGCGTCAAGGCGGCGGTGGGCGCGTGCGTTCTCGCGGCGGCGGTGAGCGGTGGATTCGGTCGGGTTGGACGCGTGCCGATACCGGAACCCGCGATCGCGGTGAGCGCGGCGATCGGGGACAGGATCGACGATGTGAAATCGAACGGGACGTACATCGCGCAGCGCGTGTTCGGTTGGCCGCTCTACGGGAAAGTGTTCGTCATCATGAGCGCCATGGTACCTCTGGTGATCGCGGCGGCGGGTCTGTATAGGTCTGTGAGCGGTCAGGAGTGGGCAGAATCCATCGCGAAGACTTTTTATTGGTTGAACGACGTTCCGGGAGCCGACAGTACTGCGGAGGAGACTTGGAAGAGCGTGATTGTGGCGCAACTCATCGTCTTCTGCGGTATGTTTACCTTTGCGATTCTCATCGGTGTGGTGTCGGACGAGATCGCTAATAAAGTTGACGAGGTGAAGACGGGTAACAGCAAGGTGTACGAAAGGAATCACACGGTAATCTTAAACTGGAACGATCAACTCATTCCGCTATTGAAGCAAGTGGCTGTGGCGAAGAGTGAGGGCATCGGATTCAAAAAACCCGTGGTGGTGTTGGCGGACAGAGATAAGGAGGAGATGGATGCCGTGATTGAGGATGAGTTGTCGGAAAGTCCACCGCTCTCCGTCGTCACTCGTCAAGGGCGCGGCTACAACCCGGAAGATTTGCAGCGCGTCAACGCGTGGGCCGCTGAGCGGGTGGTCGTCTTGCATGACGCAGATGAAGAAGATTCGAAAGGTGTCGAGAGTCACAAGGCGTCATCTGTCCTTAACTTACGATCAAATGTGAATAACCCCGGTTTCAATGGTCCGAATGTCATCATCCAAGTACCGCAGCGGTTGGCGGAGGACGAAGACTTTGTTCGGCTCGCCGTCGATTTGACTGAAAATTCAGATGTCAACAGTGTCAAGAATGGGAAATGTTGCTTCGTCAACGGTACCTCTGAACTGACGAAACTCAAGGCTTTCTCTATCATGCAACCCGGTGGCTCGAAGGTTTTCGAAGACCTCATGCTACAATCTGCCGAAAGCTCAGAGTTTTACACATACAGACACAAGTCGCTCGTGGGAAAGACGTTTCGACAGGTGTGGAGGATGTTCAGTCATGGGACAGTGGTTGGTTTGACCAATGATAAAGGCACAATGGTCCTTGGTCCGCGAGATGACGATATTGTCGGCCCCGAGGGAGAAATCACCGTCATTGCCGACAATCTTGAGACGATCCGCGCAGACATCGAGAAAAGAAAAGGCGTGGTCGCTGAAGGCGTCATTCCTCCAGCAGGGTCGCAGCACATCACGATGCGTCGATGTCCACTCAAAATGCCGGCTCCTCACAAAATTTACATGCTCGGATGGAATGATGAAAGCCCATCTGCACTCGCCGACATGCTCGAGCTCGCCCCTCCGGGCTCGAGCATCACCATCATGTCTGATCGCGATATCGACAAGAGTGCAATGAAGGGCTCCAAGAATTGTTCGGTGAGGCTGGAGCGCTTAGATGCGATGAAACGGTCTTCGCTCGAGCGTGCACGCGTGCACCAGGCAGAGGCTGTTTTGATCATGCCTCCGAGCCATGAAAATGAATCTTCACGCGACAGTCACGCCCTCGCCACCATCATGCAAATTGCGCACTTGGCATCCAATGAAAATACCGGCAGAGCTCCACACATAGTTACCGAACTATCCAACGAAGTTTCAAAGAGCGTAGCGGAAGATGTGTATGGAAACGTCGGGACTATTGACGTCATTTTACACGACAATTTGGTCGGCGGGGCGCTTCTCCAGGTGTCGGCAAATCTTAAACTCGCCGGTTTGTTCGACTTTCTTCTAGAAAAGGAAGGAAAAGAATTGTACATGCGTTCGTACGATGAGTTCGTGACGGTGAACGATGCTGAATTACACTGGGGAATCATTTGCGAACGAGCGCGAGAGCGCGACGAAATTGCCGTCGGCATCATGCGCGCAGATGGAGAACTCCACGTGTCGCCCAACAAGGACGCCAAATTCCGACTCTACGAGGGCGATCAAGTCATCGTGCTCGCGGAAGATTGGTGGACGTACAAGAGCTTAAAGGTTAAGCGCAGATAAAGCGTCAATATAAATTTTGTAAAATACAACACATCGCGCCGTCGCTCCTCTACTCTAATCCTCGGACCCGCGCGTTCGCCTCTCCGGCAACCCCAACGCGTGTCGCACGAGCTTGCTCCTCGCCTGTTTCCTCTCCCCCGCATTCGTGCGCACGAGACCAACGCCCACGAGCACCACCCCGGTCGCCACCACGAACGATTTAAAGTGTCTCGGCAGTGCGTTTTCGCTCGCCCGCCTCGCGGCGCGCTCCGCCGGCGTCGCGACCCGCCACGTCCCTCCACCCGCACCGCCGACGCAATCTCGCAGCAACAGATCCCTCGCGCGCATCACCGCTCGAAACCTCGCTCCGCTCGCCGCACCGTCCCTCGCGAGATCCGGGTGCGACTTCATCGCGCGCGCGCGCGCCGCTTCTCTGATTTCCCGCGGAGTCGCCCGCGTCCCAGCCCCCCACTCGAGTCCGAGCACGCGCATCGCCTCCTCTCGCGTCGTCGGCAGCGTCGCGCGCGCGTCGTCGTCGTCGTCATCATCCGCGTCGCCGCTCTTCGTCGACGCCATTCCGCGTCGACCGCGCGCGCGAGCGCGTCGACACTCGCGCGCGCGGTTCTGACCGCGGGACTGCGGCGTGGCGGCGGCCGTCACATCCCGACGGCGACGCGCACGACGCGCGTCTCGAGGGCGAGCGCGCGAGCGAGAACGAAGAGAAGAGACGCGCGCGCGTGTCGCGAGGTCGAGCGTGAGTCCGCGCGCTCGGTCGAGGCGAGCGAACGCCGTCAATCATCATGTCGAGCGCGCTTCGGAACGCGGTGAAGCGCAAGACGCACAAGGAGCGTTCGCAGCCGAGCGAGCGTCGGAGGTATGGATTGCTGGAGAAGAAGAAGGATTACGTCCTTCGGGCGAAGGATTTTCACAAAAAGGAGGACGCGCTGAACGCGCTGAAGCGAAAGGCGGCGTACAGGAACCCAGATGAGTTTTACTTTGCCATGCAGCGGGCAAAGACGGAGGACGGCGTGCACGTGGCGAGGAGCACGGAACAGAATAAGTACACGGAGGAGGAGCTGAGGGTGATGAAGACGCAAGATGTCAAGTACGTGCAGATGAAGGCGGCGATGGAGGAGAAGAAGGTGGAGAAGATGAAGAAGAATTTACACGGCATCGGCGTCCCGGTGAAGCGCAAACACACCATCTTCGTCGATACAGAGGAAGAGGCGAAGAAGTTTAACGCGGCGGAGCACTTTGATACCGAGCCTGAACTGGTGAATCGAACCTTTAATCGTCCGCGGCGATCGCAGCTCGAGGATGAGGACGCGGTGGTGGGCCTGCAGTCAGACAATGGCACCGAACCGAGTGGCGACGCCGCGTTAAGGCCCGCGATTTCCATGAAGAAGCTCGCACGCATGCAAAAGGGCGCGTACAAGACGTACACGGCTTACGACGAGCGCGCGAAAAAGCTCAAGGATATGAGCGGTGAAATGGCGATGCAGAAGATTATCTCGCACTCAAAGGGACACAAGGTGAAAATCATAAAGACCAACCCTGACGGTTCCAAGACATCCTTCTTCAAATGGAAGCAAGAACGTCAGCGATGAGCATCGGCAATCGGATGCGCTCGCATCGACGCGTCGGCACAACGTGCGAACGATAGATTTATAGCTCTTCCTGTATGTAACATACTCACATATCAGACAATCGATACGTTGACGATTTCAAGGCGGCGCCGACACAGTCTCGTCACATCCCGAGACAGACGACATTCGAGCGCCCGTGCACCATGGGTGCGAATCAATCTCGAATTCGAAAACGCGGAGAGAACACTTCGTTTCACGATGCCGTCACGGGCGAGTCGCTTGATGATGTCGAGACCGCTGCGCGCTCTGAAGACGCGTCGAATGCGTCCATGATGGGAGCTGGTCCTGCTCGAGGCAGAAATGGTCTGACCATCGCGCTGGATGGCGTGGGGAACGAAATCAAGCTCGGAAACGGCTCGAGCACGAAGGTCATCTTGAAAAGTATCACCGGAGTCATCTCCGCGGGTGAGATGGCCGCCATCATGGGGCCGTCCGGCGCGGGAAAGACGAGTCTTTTGGATTGCATTTCCATGAGGAAAACGGAGGGCGTCATGGCAGGTAAAATTTTGTTTGACGGCGTGCAACCGTCTCTCGATACCGTGAAAAAGTACACGGCGTACGTACCGCAGATTGAGGCGTTCTTCGGAGGCGAGACGGTGTATGAGACGATCTTGTTCGCGGCAATGATCAAGCTTCCGGGCATGTCGGCCGCGGATGTCGCCAGTAAGATGGAACGAATCGAGCACGTCATAGATCAAATGAATCTCGATAAGTGTCGAGACACGCTCGTAGGTTCGCACATCATTCGAGGCAGCAGCGGTGGAGAATTGAAGAGGCTCGCGGTGGCGTCGTCGCTTTGCGCTTGCAACCCGCGCGCAATGTTTCTGGACGAGCCAACGAGCGGACTCGACTCCACCATGGCTGCCGATGTCATCAAGTGTCTCTCTCGTCTTCAAGCCGAGGATGGTCGTACGTTATTACTCACTATTCATCAGCCTAGCATGCACGTGTACCAAACCTTCAATAAGCTCATCTTGCTCTCGGGAGGAGAGCTCACATATTTTGGAAACGCAGGACATCATCCGATGGAATTTTTCGCCACTCAAGGATTCACGTACGAGGCTGGCTTCAACATCACAGAATTTCTCATCGATACCGTGTCGCAGTCGAGTGAGGCGTGTACGAGCTACTACGCAAAGTCTTCTCTGTGCAGTGAGAACATCAAAGAGGTTGAGGAAATCGCGCTGCTCAAATTACCCATGAACGCCGTCACCATCAACAATGAACCGGGCAAAGACTCGCCGTACGCGCACGGACCACTGACAGAGCTATGGATCATGATCAAGTTCAAAGATGGGCCCAAGTGGCGTTATGCGGTGTTTTGGTTTACGAGATGTGGCCTGTATATGATTCTCGCCGGTTTGCTGAGTCTGTTTTTCTATCAACAAGATCGAGCGCCGTCTGGTATCTTAAATTTAAACGGTATCGCATTCATCGCGTGTATTTTACCGTCGTTCATGGCTCAGGTGCACACGGAGGAGGTGAAAATGGAACGAGAGGTGTACACGCGAGAGTTTCACGACTCGTTTTATCGGCCCGGCAACTACGTTGCTTCAAAGATAATCGCAGAGTTACCGATGACGATGCTCGCGAGCATCGCATTCAGTGCCATCCTCTATTGGTGCGTCGGCTTTAACCCGTCTTTCTCAGCCTTTTGTTTCTTCGTCCTGACAAGTTTCATAAACTTTACCATTGCGCAACTCATCGGTTGTACAATTTCGGCGGCTATACCGGGCGAAATCGGGCCTGCGAGCCTTCTTCCAATCATCGCCACGCTGAACATGCTCGTCGGTGGATTCTTCATACGAGCGAAAACGATTCACGACATGTGGAAGTGGCTGTACACCGTGAGCTTCATTCAATGGGTCTGGAGCGCGCTGATGGTGAACGAGTATCAAGGGAGACAGTTTTTCGATCACTGCGACTCAACGACGGGCGTGGACGATTTAGTCGATCAACTCTCGCTTCCGGAGTCCTCCGTGCAATTACTTCGCATGTTTGCCGCGAATCAGAACGAGTGCGATCCCATCACGGGCGAATCCGTGTTACGAACGTTTTCGCTCGAGTCGAGAAACCGCTGGAGCTCGCTCTTGTACGCCTCCCTCTCCGTCCCCGTCTACTTGTTCACCTTCTATCTGGGCGTATCGCGCGTGCGCCACGAGAAACGATGACGAGACGACGTTCATCTCGAGTATGCATTCGCACGAGTCAATCATTACAACGGAGCGTTCTATTCGCGACGTCACACAGACGCGTCCCCGCCCTCTCCGCCGTCTCGACCCCCGCGCGAGTAATCAAAGAATCCATCAAGTCAATCAAATCGTTCCACCCTTACTTACGTCGCGGGCAATGACCGCACGCCTTGGCCACCGGTCTCGCCGGGTGCACGCACTTCGCCTTGGCCATGTCGCACACGCGCGCCTCGCACGCCGCGTGGACGCGTCCGCCGTCGGTGTTCTCATCATCATCGCGCGTCATCGCGGACTCCACGCACGGTCGCGGCGCGGTCGCACGCGTCACCGCGGAGGCACCTCGCGCACCGTTCGCGCGCGCGCGCACCGCGAGCGTCGTCGTCGTCGTCGTCATCGTCGTCATCGTCACCGTCATCGTCATCGTCATCGCGCGCGGGAGTGACGGCCGCTGCAGCCCTCAGGGCCCTTAGGAGGGGGGCTATCGACCGATCAGGACTCTTCGAAGACATCCCGATCGGCGAAGTGTTTTTCGTAAGGGTCTTTCTCATTCATTCATCGCATTCAAAGATACTCGAGTACGGTGAACCCGGTCCAAAAATGCACGTGCGTGGGGGGTGGATCCAGACCGGACGCGTGGAATCGAGCTCGGATGCGACGGGACGACCTCGGCGCGCGCGGTGTCGCCGGGCGCCTCTTTCAGACGCAGTCGAGCGCGATGGCGGCCGAACAAGTGCGTATCGACGCGACGCGATGGACGAGAGACGCGAGGGAAAGAGTCGAGGACGCGCGAGGGCGCGATCGACGGCGGACGCGGACGGCGCGAGGCGCGATGGGACGGAGAGATGTGCGCCCGCGGACCCTATGAACCTAGACGCTGACGAGCGAGCATCGCGTTTTCGCATCCACAGCATGAGAAGGCGTTCCAGAAGCAACTCGGAGTGAACGTTAGGTGCGTTATAGTTTGTTGTGACTCGTATCGCACGCGCGTCGGTCGCGATGCGGTTCGCGTCGACGCTCGGGGTGAAGAGATCGTTCGAGTGGGCGATCGCGACGAGAGAGCCGCCGAGACTGACTCCGACGGTGTTTTCGCGAACGTTAGATATGCGGGTCAGAAGAAGAAGGCGCCGGGTAAGGGCGGTAACCGATACTACAAGAACATTGGTCTCGGTTTCAAGACCCCGCGTGAGGCGATCGAAGGTACGTACGACGGAACGCGCGATTCGAGCATGACTGGTTTTGGAAGATTTAGGGCTTGGACTCGCCGCCGCGAAACCGCCGAGGAGCGGCGCGGGCGCAGGGTGGGCGCTTTCTGGGAAGATGGCGAGTGTGGAAGTGTGATAAACATACTGACCGTGACTTTTTTTCACTTTGCAGGCACCTACATCGACAAGAAGTGCCCGTTCACGGGTAACGTGTCCATCCGAGGTCGCATTTTGACCGGCGTTGTCAAGTCGACGAAGATGAACCGCACCATCGTTATGCGCATGGATTACTTGCACTTCATTAAGAAGTACCAGCGTTACGAAAAGCGTCACACGAACATCTCCGCGCACATCTCCCCGTGCTTCCGATGCAACGAAGGCGACAAGGTTGTCGTCGGCCAGTGCCGCCCGTTGTCCAAGACTGTTCGTTTCAACACCCTCAAGGTGATCCCGAGCGGTTCCAAGGCGGGCAAGGCTTTCGTTGCGCACTAAGCGTTTTTAGGGAAGGTTGATGAACGTTTTAGAACGTGATCTTCTTTGAATATTAGCTAAACATCATTAAAACTCGTGTCCGCACTCACATTGCCACAGCCGCGATGCCCGACTCGATTTGCATCTCGCCCATGCGCACTCGACCGACGCCTTGCTCTCCCCAATTGTTCCACGAGTTGACCATCAACCAGTAGTGCTCACCGCCTTCGGTGACCCCCCAGCCGATGAGTTTCGTCGCGTGCTGTCCCAACCCTCTGCCCGCGTCGGCGGGCACCTTGTACACTCCTTGCTTGTGGTAGTAGAAGTCAGGATGAACGGGCCCGAACGTCACGGCGACAGAACCGTAGCGCTGAATCTCTTTTGCGATGCACGGCACATCTCCTCTCGGACACGTGTACGGCTTTGACTTCGGGTAGACGAACGAAATCGGGGAACCGTTCGCGCACGTGGTCGGACACCTTTGCGGTTTAGTGCCAGGAACCATGCACGGGTGGTTGCAGGAGGGGAACTCGTAGGGTAAGCACGCCTGTGAGTCGAGCATTCCACCGTAAGGAATACCCTTTGTCACAGCCAGGTCTAATGTGTCCAGGACATCACCCCCGTCGCAGCCGTAACCACTATCGTAGCACGAAAGCGGGTACTGCGGTGAGAGTTCAGCCGTGTTGTTTCCCTCACTCCCAACGCAGAGGCGATCATTCATCATTTCAGTCGCCGCAACGGCCCAGCAAGATCCACACTTGCCTTGATCTCTCACTGTCCCTAAAATTCTAGCGCACTTTGGAAATGCCTCCCTTGCATCAAAGCTCTTTGGCAACCCATTCTTCTCCGCATTCAGATACACCGCTCCGAGCGCCGGCATCTTATGGCTGGGATTGTAGACGCTATGAACTTGATTATTCGCTGCAAACGCTGAGAGTTGCACATCTCGCGTCGGATCTTTCGGTGGCAGCACCCCTGAGCCGTGAGTTTGGTCCTCGATTGTGGCGGAAAGTTGCGCCTCGTCCTTCAACACTGGGACGTCGCTGCGCAGATGCTTCGCCTCATTTATGTGTCGCGTGAGATAGCGAATGGTGTTTGTGTCCGACATATCCCAGGTTGGATACTTTCTAAGCAACGGAAGAACATCCACGACGAAAGAGCTCAACTTCTTCGCCTCGATTTGCGCGCCCAGTTCCGCGCTACCTTCAAAACCCAACCCAGCCGTCGACCACTCCGTGCCGTATTTCGCAAACGCTCGCGGTTCGGTGACGATTTGCGTCATTATTCCGTCGTACGCTCCTAGAAACGCGGCGCTGTCGCCGCTCGCATCGTCTCGCACGGCGCGCGCTTGCGACACCAGTGACTGAAACGCTTCCTCATCCACCGCCCCGAGTCCCGCTCGCGCCGCTTGAATCTCCTCGCACGCCCCCTCCGTCCCGAGCGCCCGACAGAAGTCCCCGAGCACTTGCGGTGCCTGCAACTCTCGCACCGCGTCGCCATCCTTTCTCACCGAACTAAACAAGGCGACGCGAGCACGTCTCACCAGCCTCGCGGAGAATCCATCCCCCGCCACCGTTTGATTCGACAGATTCGCCACCAACGCCCCCGCGCACAGCGACAACACGACGAACGCGATCGCGTACCGCGCCGTGCGCGTCCACTTCCACCTCCCCACCGCCGTCCATCGTCCAGACTCGACGTCCCCATCGTTCGCTCCCGCGCGTCCTCGCACCAGAGGCTCCCGTTCGCCGCCCCGTTCGCGCTCCATCGCACGCGCGACCGCGAGCCGACCGACGCGAGCGCTCTTCGCACGCGCTCTTCTCGCTCTCGCGCGCTCTCGATCGACGCCTCGACGCACGAGTCGCGCTCTGTCGTCGACGTTTTCCTGATTTCCACGATGACGATGGGTGTTCACGCGTCGGTCGATCGCCGAGCGGTCGAGGGAGCGAAAATGGGAACGAAATCGCGTCTCGGCGTCACTGCGCGCCAGCGTCGGGAGCGCGCGACCGCGCGGTGAGGACGTAAAGATGGAGTACAACGGCGTGCCCCTGGCCTCGATGACGACCAAGCAGCTGAGCGAGCTCGCCAAGTCGAAAGGGATCGGGCCCAAGCAATCGAGAGCGGAGTTTTTGAACGCGCTCGCGGACGCGCTCTTGAACGAGGGCGAGGGCGAGTTCGGCGAGGACGAGCCGCGAGTGGTGAGCGAACGACGCGTGGAGACGGTGGAGACGAAGATGGAGCGGCGAAGGGACGGCGAGGAGCGAGTGGTGACGACGTCCAGACGGATTATTACGAATGAATTCGGAGAAGAGGAGGTGGAGGTCGACGACGTGGGCGTGGACGCGAGCGAACGCGGATTCGACGCCGAAGAGGAAGAGACCGAGGGATATTTCGTTGGCTCGGCGGCGTTCGTGTGGGAAGACGAGGTGTACACGTACGGCGGGTTGACGCACGAGGGCGAATTCGTGACGAGCGTGTACAGATGGAGCGGACGCGGAGCGTGTTACGAAGTCCCGGCAACCGCGACGGACAAAGAGGTGGGCGTTCCTCCCGGCCGATACGGTCACACCGCTGTGGTGCACGGAGATTTGCTCTACGTGTTCGGTGGTCAAGGACAATTCGGTTGTCTCAACGATCTCTGGGTCTTTGATTTCGTAGCGTGCACGTGGACGATGGTGGACGTGATAGGGGATCCTCCGTCCTCCAGAACTGGACACTGCATGTGCATTTCGGATAACGTGTTGTTTGTTTTCGGTGGTAAGGATGTGCAACCGGGTCAAGACGTGGTGATATACAACGACCTGTATGGGTTTGACTTGAACGATTCGGAGTGGCTCACCATCGATACGCAGTGGAAACATCCGGTGGGCGGTGACGCTTGCGCGATGGCGGCGCGAAATTCGGTGCTTTACATTTTGAGCCCGAGTGAAACGTCCATCGAGATGGTCGTTTGGGTGCTTCAACTTTCCGCGCAAGGCACTCCACGCTGGACAATGGTTGCTCGCGCCGGCCAAGTACCGACGCCGCGGACTTCGTTCCTATCCTGCGTCGTCGGCGCAAACTGGATCATTCACGGAGGTCGTGTGTTGTTGAAAGACGGAATCTTAGGCGATACGTACGTGTTTCACTTCCCCACGGCGGAATGGGCGCGGTTGAATCCCGATTCTGACACCGACCCGAGATCGAGCCACGCCGGCGCGTGCGTCGATGGCGCTTTAGTCATCTTGCACGGATCGCGCGATCGGAACGTCCGAGGGACCCCGGAAGAGACGAGCGTGTGCATAGCTATTAATCTCGAGGCATACCTTCCATTTCCTCTCGGCGAAGATGACGTGGATGAGACGTACACTCCCAGCAAGCACGCGGAACTTCGAGAATCTGAAAGTGATTCTGAAGTCGACAAGGGAGCTGAGAAAGCCATGGAAGATGAAGTTGCTTCCACGGTTCTCGAGAAGGGCATCCTCGAGCAGTTGAACGAAAAGGGCGTGTACGGTACCAAGGGTGGAACCTTCGGTGGCTCTTTTCACATACCGACGAAGGGGTCCCACGACCCGGGCGATATCGAGTTCATCGTCGACGACTGCAAAATTTTCGCGCACTCGGACATTTTGCGCGAGGGATCAAAATTCCTCAACGACGTCATGGATCAATCGGCGGTCGCGAGCGCCCTTGAAAATCCTCCAGACGTCGTGCGAATCGTGAGAAATTATTATCCCATAATCGGATTCCCCCTGTCGCTCATTATAAGAGCTCTCCACTGGTTTGCCGTCGTCGTCTTGTTCACTGTGCGTCGAATGGTTGCGCCGGAACAAGACGCCATGAAGAAAATCGTCATAACGGATACGAGTGTCCCTGTGCTTTTAGCTGCATTGCGCTGGATTTATCAAATTCCAGTCCATCCTTCGGTGGATATGTTGGCAGATTTATTCCAACTCGCCAAGCGGTTGAAAATCGACGGTTTACCGGGCTACTGCGTCAATCGTATGAAGAAAGAACTCAACTTGCAGATCGTCGCAGAGGCGGCGAAAGTGGCGTACACGTCTCGCAATGCGCCACTGTGGGCCACGGCGGTGAAGATGGGTCAACAGCACTGGAATGAAATCAGCCATACCGATGGTTTCCTCGAGCTGACTCACGCGGATCCAAAGATTGCGCAAGCTTTCGCGCTCGCGATTCACGAAAGCGTCATCTTACCCGGGCAGAAGGGTTTTGGCTCGCTCGCTGCGTAATTCCGTAATTAATGTTGTACTAAAACACTACTACTTTCTCTAATTTCTACATCACGTATCACACAACAGACGACCATCCCGCCTGAAGCATGTTCTCTAAACTTCTCACCGCAAGCTCTGGGTTCGTGATCACCGTCAGACTCCCTTCACGCGTCGCCACGAGTAAGTTGGTGTTCTCGGCGGTCAGTGACATGTGACTGATATCAGAGTCTGAATTCAGATGCCAGCTCGTGAGGAGCTCGAGCGACAGCAACTCAAAGATTGCCACAGTCACTTTACCTTCTTTTGCGACTGAACCCACCAGTAAGTGATATCCATCTCTCGAAACGAGCAAACACGTCAAATCCGGGGAGATGTCAACGAGAGATGTCAAAGAGATGATGGTCCCGTTGATTGAAGCCACTTTGAGCGCGTTCGTAGACTCTTCCCAAACTGCGATGAAACCTTCGTCTGAGATGGCACAGAGTGAACCGCGAAGCTCGGGAATGACTCTGTTCATCGTGCCCTTCATGACAGAATAGAACGAGGTACCGGCCGACGGACTAACCGCGACGAGTAAATCTAAATTCGTATTCACTTCAAGCGATGAAATCGATTCTCCGTGTCCTTTCAGCAAGCTAATTGGACCGAGTAGCGACATCTTGGTCGTGGGGCCATCTTCTACCTTTGGATCGATGACGTTTGCGACGGTTGATCCTTCGTTGAAGATGGAATTCACGTCAACTCGAATAATTGGTGCGATTGTTTCTCTCAGATTTTCTCCAATCGTGACCTTTTCAGTGGGTAACTTTATCAGCCAGATTCCAATCGATCCGTCAGCGCAGCCAGTTGCGAGCACTCGCCCGTCTGTGGAAATTGAGAGGGATATCACCGGCGCTCGATGGCCCACTTCACTGCTTTCGATAGAGCCGTTATTGCAGTTAAATACCTTGATTGAATTATCCGCATGGCCGGCGAGAATGACGTGATTACCTCCTGGCAGAGAGACGCAGGGAAGCGCACAACTCAGCTTGAGCGCATTTGGATCGAGTTTTGCACTGAGTTTCGCAGTTTCTTTGGCGTCATTGAACCCGGCTCTTCGGCGAATTGTACCCATCAATGATCCCAAAGTGCTTTGTTCCTTAGCGGGTTGAAATGTAAACGGCAAACCAGAACCGCTCGGAACTCCTGGCATGAAGCGGTGCATCTTCATGTTCAAGTTTGGAGAGAGAACAATCAATTGTCCAGTGCTCAGCACACTCATGAAAGTAATTTGATTGTCGTCGTAACTTGGGATAGGGAGCGGATACTCGAGGACGTTTTGCCTATTCTCAATCAACCAATGGCATCCAATGATGGAGTCGGCTACTCTCTGCCTCGCTGGATGGGGTATCGTGAGAAGTTGTGACGGCGTTTGTCCAAAGCACGCGATTTGATCCTGTGTCGCCTTGAGAAGAGTGGGATCCTGAATAGCCTCAACATCGACCGCACCTTCGTATGTCATGTAGTAGAATACGTTACACGCCGACTCGGCGGCTTTTCCACGCTGTTTGTATCCAAATATGAGATCGATCCAATGGTGGAGGTTCTTGCTCACGTAATCGCTTTCAAGAGCCTCCCGCTGTTTCATGACGAAATCTTCTGGGGACTTTGCCCACGGCGGAAGTATAACGGTATCGACTTTCTCCCCAGATTGCGTCGATCCGAAATCAATATTGTTGACATTTTTAAACATTTCGGGAAGGTAAAAGAACTCGGGCACAAGTTCTTTGACGTCACTCATGTCGTTGTAACAGCTCTTCCACGTCGACGCGACGTCATGGAAAAGTCTATCTGCGTGATCGAACTTGCCACCTTGTAACTCGTACGCTAGCGTTGTGAAAGGATCAATTCGCAAGAGATAGAAGAGGACGGTACCGGATGAGCTGTAATGGCTCCCATAATGGAATTTTGGAATTTCGGGATCATCAAAGAAGGAATAACGTTCCTTGATTCTCTCAAGTCGATCTGGATTCAGCGCTCCCACCGGCTTTTTCAGATCACGGTAAACTTTCGGATCGCTCAAATCTAGCGTTTCCGACGTGTAATCGGTGATGACCCATGGGAAGACCGGGTATTGCGTTATATCCTGATAACTTCTTCCCGCAAGTGTGTTCAGCGCCATCAGGTAATCAAAGTTTGAAATTTCACGTCTGATCCAACGCGAAGTAATGTCGCTCTTGCGAAGCAAAGCTTCCGGTTTGCTCGTCTCTAGATAAAGAGGCACAAAGTTCTTCGGTTTGAGTTTGATCAAGACCCTGAAAACTTGGCGACGCTGCTCTGCACTTCCAAAATCAATGAAGTATGTCATTCGATCAAGCATGAAGAATTCCAGAGCACTTCTTCGTAGCAAATATCGTCGGCTCTGCACCTGGTGAAGATTTTCCAGGGGCCAAGACCAAGTACGTGATTTATCTATCGTTTTGAATATCATATCCGTGTCGGAAATCTGAAATATCCCCTCACACACGTCCAGCGGAGTGACAGTGGTCGCAGAACATTCATGATGAAATTTTTTAATTTCACCGCGATTTGCAGCAACAGCTAGAGCAGCAGTTGCAGCCATCACTTCGCTGACCTCTTCCTGATTTATCGAACGTTGTGGACTTAATGGTAATACGTCTTCATCATCCGAGGCGTCATCTTCCTTTCGAACTGGCAATTTTATCTCCATGGCTGCCGAATCAACGGGTGCAAGATGTGATAAGCGCTGGGATGGAATCCTTGTAACACGAGAAAGACAGTATCTTCTGCGTCGTCCACTTTCACAGGCGTCGATTCCAAGACGTGCACTTTCCCCTTCTTCTCTAATCTTCGCCATGAGGGTATTGCTCACTTGTAGATCCCTCGCGTACGCTTCCCAAATTTTGGTGACATCTTTGGTTCTCGCGCCTTCAGCGGCGATTGACAGAGTCCGTCGCGAAGCTTCCTTCGAGAGCGCAGCTAACCATTTTGAAGACATCGAAATATTCGTGTATTCACCTTCCCATACCTTTACGAATTTGTCAAAATTCTCTGATCCTGTTTGCTGAACAGCCCTCTGAGCGCTCATTCTCGACTCCGTGGCGCCCGGACCTCTTGCAGCAATGACGTCATTTCTTGATTGCAATTGGACCAATTGCGTGGAGTTCGCGATGCAGACGAGAGTTTCCTTGATGACTGGTGCCATGAGAATGTTCAGCCACTCTTTAGAGCACAACTTTCCGGTCAGAACATTCAGCGGGCTCAAAGCGAGCGAACGCAATTTCGGAGAAATATCATCCTTGCCTTCATCGACAATGACTGCGCGCCAACGAGCAGTCAAAGCTATCAAATAAGTGACTATGGGTCTTAAGAGGCCCGTATTGCGTTTTTTCAACTTTTGGTGGATCCAAACTTCATCCAAGAGCAGGGCGATAGCACCGGGCGCAAGATTAGCTACGTGACGCACTGACGCCGCTTGTAAGAATGGGGCCAGCAAGTTGTGTAAAACTGCGATGTTTCTCCCGCTTTCGCTTGATTGAGACGCGCCCCAGAGCTGTTTTGACTCAAACACGATGGCATCAGAGATGGAAGAGTTCCCTGATGTCAGTGACGACAGTGTGTTCACGATGTGTGCTGGCATCAACGGCACATCGTTATCTGGGCTCTCCTGCTCAGCGGGAAGGTTCTCCTCGCGGAAATAAGCCAACGTGAGCCTGAGGAAAAGGTGTACCAACTCGTCATCTTTGAGTAAGGAAAGATTTGATCTTGCACCAGTGCATTGAGTACCGACCATGAAACTAATTATTTGATGCGTCAAGCGCAGCAACTCCAGAGCTTTGTTCGGACCATCTGACGCTGACGAATTCACGCTGGCGAGACCATCGATGGCACGATTTCGATTTATCCATCCGCTTGCTGAATCCGCGGCATGTGAACCGTAGCAAGCGAGTGCGTTTGAGACGTTCATAAGATCGTATGAGTCGTCGACGTTCGATAGAACATCACCGCTACTCAATCTCAGATGCTCTTCAGCCATGTGCAACAATGCTATGACATTTTGTCGAGTCGCGGTGCGATTTGCATCTAAAGTCTCTCGAGATTTCTTTGATTGATTACCATCTGATACGCTGATACCCTTCAATTCACTGATCATGAATCCCGCCAAACCTTGGAAAATCGTTTCCTGTACATGAATCATCTTCTTTGAGTCATTCTTTGATACATTTTTCATAGATTCAATCACCGTCTCGAGAACGCGCCAACCATCTTGCAATCTCATAGAGTGTTGCAGCAGAATGAGTAGGAGATCGTTCGCAGTGTTCTTCACTCCAATGTCTGTAGAATACACGAGTATTTTCACGAGCCAGTCCGGAAATTCCGGCAGAGATAGAATCATGTTACGATTATCTGCGTATGCGCACGCAAGAAGCATGACATCATTCAACGCTCGGCTCGAAATGCTCTCTTCACAATCCGACAGAGCTGAGAGCATCGATCCGAGCATACCACCACTGATGAGCCGCGCTGGTTCAGTCATGTTGATGTTGCTCAAATCGATCGAAATTGAAGACTCAAATATCGCCTCGTACACTTCTGTAGTGAGCAACGCGTCCGATCCCCTCTTGAAAGCGTATCGAACCGCTCGCTCAATGCTTCCCTTTGTCACCTTCTTACTACCGCCAACCTCCGTGGTCTTATTCGCGCTCACGCATCCCGTCTCCAACATATAGCCAAAGAGTCTGATGCACGAAGCGAACAAGCGTTGAACTCCCTTCAGTTCGTGATGAAAGTCACCTCTGAGAGCTAGCGCGCGGATGAGACCCATGCAGACTTCCACGCCTCCCTTGGAAACAAAGGTGAACAAAAAGTCATTCGATCGGGCGACGTTTGGTGAAACGATTATGGAATGCACGAGTTTCACGGTCGCCGCAAGCATGTGCGGACAAGGACACTCCGCTAAAAATCCAACGATTATGTCAACTTTTGAATCCATGTGATCATTTGTGTTGGTGAGCAAGTTGACTGAGACCAACAAATCATCCATCAACAGCAACGACTCCTGTTCCGAAATTCTCAAATCTCCTTTGTCATCCATGACGGATTTCGCAGAGTTGTTGTGAAGTATTCCTCCCATTATAGACGTCGTAGGAGACAGCCAGCGACGTGCGTTATCAAGTAAGAGTTGCAACGCTGAAACTTCTTGCATCAAACCAGCCTTGGTGTTACAGAGCGAAGATGAAATGCTCAAAAGACGGTGTACCGCTCGCGATCCGCAACCGTTCCATGGTTTGAAATCCAATACTAATGCTAGACAGATTTTCTTTGAGAGCTCTTCATCTGTCTCGCTCACCGACAGAAGGTACTCTACCGCGTCAACCACCGCCTCTTCTTCATCCTCGAGACTATTTCCAGAGAATTGTTGTCTCAATGCATCCAAACCAAAAGGTAAGACGTGAGCTAGCAAATCTGGAATATCGTTTGTTTTAAGAGCTTGCAGATTAGGAGTGTGCTTCTCACATGCACCGGCGATTATACCGATCACCGAACGAATGGAAAGTCCGGCACTGGCAAAATCTTCACGAGACTCGGAGCTCTCAGGCTCGAGATTTTTCGATCCGATCAGCGGACAAATGAAGGGGAGCATGACCCCAGGTCCACTCCTGCCCAATGACCAAATCGAATCTCGCATCAAATGTCGCCTCACAAATTTTGTGCCTCCCAACAGCGCCGCCCTGGATTCCACCGTCATCCCAGCAGGAGAAATGTCTAGCACGTAGTTCTTACTGGCCATGCGTGGATGAAGAACTTGAAGCACAGTCGGTGACAGAACTCTATCTAACATGTCATCGACATTCTCATCGGCATCTTTATTCGGGTTTTCTTCATTCAAAGATGAAAATCTAGGAACGTGGGATCCACCTCTGGCAGCGAGTGCCTTCATCGCGTGACCTCCTAACGCTTGTTTGAAAATGTAGACGGGGCCAAGACTTCCAAACAGCGCGCATTGACGCCGCTTGCGTTGTAACCCAGCCATGGCTGCGGGTGGGTTCGTACCGATACAGCAGAAACCAAGCGGTTTATTCATTCTCGGCAAGTCAAATTTGTGAGTTTCAACACAGATGCCATTCACGTAGAGACGCGTCTCGGCTTTCCCCGTGCGAACACTCGCAGGTTTATGCTCGATTCCTACGCAGAACCATCTCTTCAATGGAAACTTGTGCGAGAATGGCAACGTCATTCTAGACTCTTTGATCCCGCTCGTTTCGAGAATCAGAAAGTTATCGTGGAAATAGCATTCGACTCCTTGGCCTTCCGCGGAAAGAAAACTAAACAGACGAGGCATGTGGACCTCCGCCTTACCGGCCGCGGCGGCTGCGACGGCGGCGGCTGTGAATGGGGAAGCCTCCGGAAGTTGGGAAGCCGAAGCCGCTGCTGCGTAAGATGCGGCAGAAGCTGCCGTAGATTCCGACGCAGAAATGCTTTCCAAGTACATCCAAGTCACGAACGCCAAACCTTCTGTGAATGGCCATTTCGCTTGGGCAGAGCCCAAAATCCCGCTACTCTCCCCGTCCAAGAGAAACACCTCCCTAGGTCCTTTGCTAAATCTCGTTTGCAGAGTCATGTTCAATTGATCTAAAATGAAACTTTTCGCATCAGGTGCGCTCGTTGATGCGATTTCCAACCACAATTTGAAGTCGAGCGGTGACGTGGAAAATCCAGCGGCGTGTCTCACGCATTCGGCGACGAGTTTGACGTCATTATCCGCCCTTCCATTCTCATTGCTTCTCAGCAACGCGTCCATCGCTTCGATCAAGGCCCGAACGACTCCAAGATCGCACCCTTCGTGACAGTTCCCCATGTACGAGCGCAACACGTGTCGAACGCCTCGCAGGAGCGCTCCTCGATGACTCGGTCCAAACTTTGTCTCTTGCATCACTGTCGCGAGCTCAACGGCGAGTTTTACGTATCTCGCATCACACCTGGCCATCGTGGCGTCCATTCCGCGCTTCTCTTCGTTCTCTTCTTCCCCTCCTCGTCGTCCTTCGTCCTCTTCCTCTCCCTCTATGCCCGCCTCTGTGGCTTCGCCACCGACAAGCTCTAACAACTTAATCACCACCATCGCGAGCGCATCCTCGTCCACGTCCGAGCTCACGTACGCGCGCATCGCTCGAAACGTATCTTCATCATCCAACGCCTCCTCCAGCGCCCGCGTCACGATCGCCTCCGCGTCCTCACGCGCGCTCGACAGCGCCTCGCGCATCGCCTCAACGGTGTCGGATGTCCCATCGTTCGACGCCCCCACACCGTCGTCGCGCGCGCCGTACGCGTCCGCGCCTCGGTACGCGGGCTCGTCGAACTCCATCAGAAGCTCCATGACCGCCGAGACCGGGCGTCGCGGGACGACGCGCGACGAGATGTGACGTCAAAGGCGGAACACGAACCGAGGCTCGGCTCGCGCGCGCGCCCACCCAGCGACGAAAACGACGCGATACTGTTTGCACATAGAAATCCGAGACCTGCCCAAACCCTGGGTCCAGAGCCCCCAAGCGCGGGGGTCGGTCTGATTCATTTCAGACATTTCCCATCCCACTAAAACAGTGGGATTTTTTGGACACTTCAGACAAAAAAGTCTGATCCATCCCACTAAAACAGTGGGATGGCGCGCGCGATTCAGACTTTTCACCAAAACGTGTCCCGTTGCGCGACGCGCCTCGTGACGCGCGTCGCGACCGTACGAATCGTGCAGTACCATCATTTTACATTGTCTCGCCGAGTTTCGTCTCGAACGGACGCACGTGTCGTCGACACGAACTGTGCGATGAGCCTTGGGCGGAGCTGGCGCGAAAACGCAAGTCGGGGGTCACCGCTCGTCAGGACAGTGAGGCGCGCGATGTGAAGGATGATCGCGACTCGGACGAGCCGATCGCGCTACGAGAGGATGCGGAGGAGTGCGACGAAGGCGCCCGTGCCGCTGGCCTCGACGAACACGCGCTGATGCGAGAGGAATTTGCGCAACTGAGACGCGCATTGGAGAAAAGGGAGAGCGACTTCGCCGTGTTACTGGTCGCGCAGCAACAACAAACCGAAGCCATGTTGCACGGCCTTTTCAATCGCTTCGCATTGGCGCTGTCTGCTGAAGAACCATATGTCCGCTCCCTCTTCCGCAGCGCTCTTCTACGAGCGAAGAGTCGCGATATGCATGACCTTTATGCGCAGCAAGCCGAAGGTAAGTCCACACGAATGAACACTCGCTCACAAGGTGATGCATGAACGCACTCGCAGCCCTGAGACACGTATCCAAGACTCATCTTACTCTACTCGCACGTAAGTGCGGTTTTCGAAAAAGTCTGATTCATCCCCCTGTTTCAGGGGGATGGGAAAATGTCTGAAATTTTTAGGGGATGAATCAGATTTCCCCAAGCGCGCGCGCGCATTCAAACAGCCGAGGAACCCGGCTCGCGCGAACGAACGCGCGCGATGACGACGACGCGAACGCGAAAGGTGCGACGTCTGATAAAATTAAGGGCTCTATTTAGGGTTTCAAAAGTCTAATCGATCCTACTGCGAACGCACGAACGCGGGCTCGGCTCACTCGTCTCGCGAGGCGTCGCCGCCTCTCCCGCCGCGACCCCGACCGCCTCGGCCTCGTCCACGACCTCGTCCACCCCCTTCACCGCGTCCACCGCCGGCCGGTCGATTCTTCATATCTTCCTTGACGACTTCTAACACCTCATCCGGCACGCACACGTACTTGATCGTGTTCCCTCGCACGTAACACTCCGCCATTCTCCAAAATCGATCACCATCCTTGGACGTGCAGATCACCTCCTTGAGGTGCACGTTCATCCACGTATCGCACGACACCAGCGTTCCGTTATACGTCTCCCCGTTCTTCAGCTCCACGAGCATCGGGCGTCCGCACGACGTCTTCAACAGCGTCAACGGCAACATCTTCCCCTTTCAGACAGCCCCGCCTCGGCCCGTCACCGCCCTCCTTCTTCCCTCGCCTCGCGCGCGCGCTCGCCTCGCGCGCGCGCGGGTTTCCCGAACCGAACGACCTCGCGCGTCTCCCTTCGCTCCTCTCCCTCGATCGGTCGCTCGAATCGACCGATCGTTCGTTCGCCGCGCGCGCACCGTCGCCGACTGCGGACGACCGCGATCCAGCGGCGAGGGCGCGCGATCGAGTGGAATCGAATCGAACCGAATCGAATGGAATGGAATCGAATGGCGCGTGACGTCGAATTCGCGCCGACACAGCGCGACTCGACATGTTCGTGCCGGTGGGGATTAAAAAACTCACCAACGTCGCCGTGGTGAGACATCGCACGCACGGCGCGAGGTTTGAGATCGCGTGTTATAAAAACACCGTCCTGAGCTACCGGCGCGGGCACGAAAAGGATGTGGACAATGTGTTGCAATCGACGGAGGTGTACGCCAACGTGAGCAAAGGGATCGTGGCCAAGGACGAGGAGTTGATGAAGGCGTACGGGACGACGGATCGGGCGAAGATATGCGAGGTGATCCTGGAGAAGGGTGAGTTGCAGGTGAGCGAAAAGGAACGCAAGGCGGAGAGCGAAAACGCGTTTCGAGACGCGGTGACGACGTTGGTGGAGAAATGCGTCAATCCGGGGACGAATCGACCGTATCCGCCGGGAATGATCGAGAGTGCGCTGAGAGACGTGCATTTTTCGATCGATCCGAAGAGGAGCGTGAAACAACAGGCGTTGGAGGCGTTGCCGAAATTACAGGCAATTTTTCCAATTAAACGCGCCGAGATGCGGTTCACCGCCGTCGTGCCGAGCGCCAAAGAGGACGCTTTGATGACGTTCGTGCGAGAGAATAACGGAACTATCGAGAGCAGTGATTTGAGCGCGACCGAGGCGAGCGCGACGTTCACCATGGATCCGTCCACGTATCGCGCGTTGGACAAACTCACGAAGGAGTGCAAGGGACGGCTGGAAGTGGTGACGCTCGCCGTCATGGAGGAGGCGGCTTCGGGCACGTTCGACGAGGACACGATGAAGGCGACGGCCTCGAAACAAACGGCGATGGAGAAGGCGGAGGAGGCTTTAGCAAAGATAGATATTTCACGCCCGGTGGCGAAACCGGTGGCGGCGCCGGTACAGAGGCGTTCGACACAGTTGGAGACGTTGAGCGCGACGGACGCTAACATTTTAGTACCGCGCGGACCCGTCAGCGCGCTTCCAGACGAACACGCGAGTCGGCGGGAACGGTTCGCGGACTTGGACAAGTACGAAACCGGTTGGGAAGTGGAGTTGAGGTCGAGAGAGGGATCCTCCATCGTCGACGCCGTGTTTTACTCTCCCCAAGGCGAACTCGCGAAGACGTACGCGGAGGCGCGTCGTAAAGCCATGGCGGCTTCGAAGTGAATGAATTTTTAGAAAACTCTAGATGTCATGACATGCGTAGCTACATAGATCTAAACTTCGTCGTCGCTATCGACGAGATCAGATATCTCATTCTTTGAAATTTCGACGTCGTCGCCGATATCGGTCGCGTTGGCCAATTCATAGTCGGAGCGGCTCTGTAAAATAGCCGCAGGGTCCTCCTCGACGAGTTCTGGCACCTTGGACCCGTACTTCTCCGCAATCTTCGCCACGCGTTCGAGATCCGATTCACCCTCCGGTTGCATGCGACCGATGGATGCCAAAAATTCCACCGTCGAGAGCGGCGGCGCCCCCATGCCCGAAAAATCATACGGAAATCGCGGGTCGTAAATTTCCACGCTCATGCTCATCATCTTGTGTCGAATCTCATCCGGAAAGTTGATCAAGTCCATGATTTGTTCGTGATCCCAAGATGACTCATCGTCTTCAAACTTATCCTTCAATCGTATGTCGTCTTTCATCGACATGAACCGCTGCGAGCTCAACTCGCGTCGCGTCTTCGCCGTCGCCTGCCTCTGTTCCTCCTTCACCTGAGCCTTATGTCGCAGAATCCTCTCCTTGAACGGATCGTGCTTCTTCGGCGGTTTCGCAAACGAGATGAACCGAGGTTTGTCCACGAAATCGCTCTCCGGAATGTTCGAATCCCAACACGGCCACGGTCCCTCGCGGAGCGCGTCTTGCAAATCTTCCTCCCACGGGGGCAACGTCTTTTCGTTCCCCACCGCTTCCGGATCGTACGCCGTCCACCGCCTCGCGTCCGCGATAAACTTGGTGTACTCCTCCTCCTCTCTCAACCGCTCCTGATCGCTCTTCTCCCCCTCCGCCACCCGTCGCACGTGTCCGTCACCCCGGCGGCGGCTCCCCACCGTTCCTCGCGGCGGCGTCATCGTCGCCCGTCCCGTTCGTCCCCACCGCGCGGTTCCCCCGGTCATCGACGACGACCTTCCCGTCGTCGTCGTCGTCGTCGTCATCACTCGCGTCGTCGCCATCGTCTCGACGCCGCCGCGCTGTGACTCCCAATCAACTCAATGCAATTCGCGAGGGTTTCCTCGCGCGCTCGGTGCACTTTTTTGGGGACGAATCGACGAATGGGCGCCTCATTCGTGGGGTGCCGAGGCGGACGACGCGGTGCCGAGGAGCCGTGGAAACTCGGTGTGCGTGTGCGTTCGTTCTCCCCACCGTTCCTCGCGCTCGTCGTCGGCTCTCATGCTCGCGCGCGCGGTGCGGGACGCGATGAGGGTGGGTGGATTGGCGCGAGCGCCGCGCGCGTCGGGACGGTGGCGTCGAGGCGCGGTGGGGACGTGCGTGACGCGAGAGGCGGGGGAGAGACGATGGCGTTCGGTCGAGGCGGTGAGGGGTGAGTCGTCCGAGGCGGGGGAGGGGGGAGGAGGACGACCGAAAGCGCCGGTGACGGGGACGAAACAGCGCTTGGACGAGCTCACCGTGGCGAGACATCCCGAGCTGTCGAGAAACGTGGCGCAGAGTTGGATCGCGCAGGGGAAGGTGTTGGTGGACGGACAGCCGGTGACCAAGGCTGGGACGAAATTAAAGCCGAGCGTGAAGATCGAGGTGATCGCGGAGCAGCTCAAGTTTGTGTGTCGAGCGGGATTGAAATTGGAAAAGGCGCTGAGTCATTTCGGCGTCGACGTCGCGGGGGCGGTGGCGCTCGATTCCGGTCTGAGCACGGGTGGGTTCACGGATTGTTTGCTTCAGAGCGGAGCGGTGAAGGTGTACGGTGTCGACGTTGGGTACGGGCAAGTGGCTGAAAAGATTCGACAGCACGAGCGAGTGGTGATCATGGAGCGGACGAATTTACGCTACGTCACGGAACTTCCCGACGTCGTTGACATCGTGACGCTCGATTTATCCTTCATCTCCGTCTTGAAGGTATTACCGGCGATATGCAGGCTCCTCAAGCCCGGAGGGACGATGGTGGTGCTCATCAAGCCGCAGTTTGAGGCGAGACGAAACCAAATTGGCTCGAAAGGTGTCGTCAGGGACAAGAGCGTGCACAAGGAGGTGATCGCAAACGTCATCGAAGGCGCCAAGTTGTACGGCTTTGAGTACATCGATCACACGGAATCACCCATCAAGGGCGCGAAAGAGGGTAACACAGAGTTTTTAGCGCACTTTAAGATGGCTCCTGAGGGTCCGTCATCGGAAATTCTCGCATCCATCGCCGCGCAAGAGAGAGAGAGAGACGCCGACGTTTAAACGCGCGCGCTTGTGCTACGGAAAAATCCTATTTCATTGTACTACGTAAATTAGCTACTAGTTATTTCGCGCTCCCACCGACATCGCCTTCCTTGGCTTGCGCTTGCGCAGCCTCTTGAGTCCGCACTCTCAAGAAATCTTGCACCAAGAGTAATTGTTTCCTCTTCTTGGCGACGAGTTCCATGAGCTTGTCCATGTTTTCGCGAACAAAGTTAACCTTTCTCTTGCAGAGATCGATCCCTTTTTCCGTCTCGTACTCGATGAAATACCCCGTACCGACGTCTAATAAAACCTTATCCGTCGTTTGAATCTTCCCCGGGACGTAGAGCGACTCCGTGAGCGGCACGAGCATCTCCTTCCCCGTCTCCTCCTTGCTCAGCGTCTCGATGGCGGTGCCCGAGGCGTGAAACCTTCCCACCGCTTTCGCCAGCATTTGCAACGATTCCGAGTACGACGTCACCTCCTCTCGCAACTGTTCATCGGCAATCTATCGTTTCCATCGCGCGCGCGTTCACACTCATCGTCAGTCCTCGTCTCGTCATCGTCGTCGTCTCTCACCATCTCCATCATCTCCGTCATCATCATCCTCATCATCCCCATCGTCTCGAGCCCGGTCGTCGTCGCGCGCGCACCTTGAGTTGCTCCAGGGACGCCGTCCTGAGATCGAGCGAACTTCCACTCATGTCCTCGTCCTCGCGTCGATTCGCGTCTTCGCGCGTCGTCGACTACGGGCGCGCGCGTTCACCGCGCGAGTGAAGATCGATCGATCGATCGATCGATCGAGTCAACGCGAGTCAACGCGGCGACGGCGACGAAGACGAAGACGAAGCGGAATGTTCGCTTTTACACGCGCGCTACAATCTATCGACGGCGGGAATGTCCTCCTCGCGCCCGTCCGCGTGGATGACGCGAAGGGTGCCGTCGGGAAATAAGATGTGTTTCTCCTTGGGTTCCTCACCGGCGGCGTGAAGCTCGACTTGGTCGGTGTGGGCGAAGTGGTAGAGCTCGACGCCCGACGGGTGGGTGGTGTGCCAGGTGTCGACGTCTCGGTAGTAATACTCGACGATGCCGTCGTTGTGCGCTCTCTTGACGTCGCCGTTGGTGAAATAAACGGTGGTGGAGTCGTCGCGAGCGATCTCTTTGACGGTGCCGTTGGTGAAGGCGACGACGCGCGCGCCGTCGGCGAAGACGCGTTCGATTCTGCCGTCTTCGTGGGAAAACTCGCGAATCGCGCCGACGGCGTCGAAGAGGCGAGATTTGTCGCTGACGCTCGGCACGGGGTCGTGGATGCTCAGCGTTCTCGGCGCGATGAAGGTTGGTTGGTGGTGGTCAGAGTGGTCGTTGAAGCGAGACCGCGTCGACGGCGTGGACGCCGTCGGCGCGCGTTGGACGCTCGCGAGCGAACCGACGTCGACCGTTTCGGCGCGTCTCGGCGGCGTCGCCGCAGCGGACGCCTTGGCTCGCAATCGATCAGCCACCTCGCACTTTTCTTCCAGCATTCTCTTCTCCAGGCGTAACTCTGAAATCTCTTGGTTGAGATCGACGATTTGCTGCCTGAGTCTGTCCACTGTGAGTTTGGCTCGCTGGCGCTCGGCTTTGAATTCCTCTTCGTTTCGTTCGAGCTGTTGCCGCAAAAACTTTGCCTCGTTGCGCTCCTCTCTCGTCGGTAAAGCTAAGTGAGCCTCGGCTTGACGCATCATCGCATCTTTCTCGCGCTTAAATTGACGTCTCACCTCGTCGCACTCCGCCTTGAACGCCTCCTCGGCCTCCACTCTGCCCGCCTCCCACGTCGCGCGTTCCTCGGCGAATCGTCCGCGTTCCCGCTCCAACTGTTCCTTGGCCCTCTCGAACGCCGCGCGCGCCTCTTCCTCCTCCGCCGTTGGCGATGAGAGAAAATCACGAACGACAGGCGCCGCCGCGCCCTCATCATCCGTCTTCACCGCCGCGCGCGCCTCCGATCTCGTCGCGCGCGTCGGCGTCGCCGCCGCCCCTCGCTCGAGCGCCTCAAACGCGCGCGTCTCCCTCGCCGTCTTCGTCTTGTGTTCTCTCCACGTCTCCACCGTCGACGCCCTCACGTGCACGTTAACGTCTTGATCGAATAACCCGACCCCGCGCCCCTTCCTCGCGCCGTTCTCTTCCCTCACCGACGTCGGTCTTCGCCCGCGCGCGCGCCCGCTCGTCGGCGTCGTCGTCGTCGGCGGCGTCTCCACCCGTCGTCCGCTCTCCACCCTCGCTCGCGCGCTCTCCACCCTCGGCGTCCCCCTGCTCGATCTCGGCGTCAACGGCGACGTTCGCATCGCTCTCGAACCCTTCTTCAAAAAACTCTTCGTCGGCGTCACCGTTCGTCGCCTCCTCGTTGACTCGTCCTCGTCCTCCTCTCCCGCGTTCCCGCGCGCGAATCCATCCGATCCATCGAATCCATCGGATCCGTCCCCGTCCAGGTGCAGCGCGATCAACGCCTCCCACGTTCGATCGCTTCGTCCGTTTATCGGCACGTCGTCGAGACTCATCGCTCGTTCGGTTCGTTCGCGCGTCGTCCTCTCTCGCATCTTCATCTGCATCTGCATCTGCATCTCTCCCGTCCCATTTATTTGACAACGAGTTTGGCGGGAAAACGGGAGAGCGCGCCTCGAGGTCGCGAGGACGACGGTGACGCACGCGGTGAGGAGGGTGTTTTCTCGAGAGGTGGGAGAGGAGGACGGAGGAGGAGGGTGCGCGACGGTGGAGGCGGGCGACGGTGGAGGCGCGACGGACGACGGACGCGCGGCGACGGTCGGTCGATCGGTCGGTCGATGTGGGCGAGTCCCGCGCGGACGTCGCGTGGGATCGAGAGGACGGGACGGCGACGGGTAGGGTGTCGGCGAACGTCCTCGACGACGTCGTCGATGACTCGGGGAACGACGCGGCGAGACGCGGCGATGGCGGCGGATCGCGGGTTGGTGCGCGAGGATGGGGACGGGGACGGGGACGGCGCGGTGGACGCGCGTTCGAGGGCGCTGGCGGTGGAGACGGTGGCGTACGCGGTGGAGAGTGGGTTGATGATCGGTGGAGATGTCGCTGGGACGTTCACGCACGCGCCGGTATCGTGCGGACCGACGCCGTTTCCGAGAGACGCGTACGAGCTCGCGAGGGAGACGTCCCCGGGTTTCGCGGAACTGTACGATAGAGTGTCGAGAGACGATGAATTCTTGAGAGAGACGCTCAGGGGAGCGATTAAGAATGATGATTTCACGGCGGCGCTGTGGAGGGTGTACGAGGAGAGCGGTGGACAAGAGGGACGGGTGGGCACGGAGGTGGGCGTGTTGCGAAGCGATTACATGCTCGACGCGCCGAGCGGTTTGCCTTTACAGGTTGAGGTGAACACGGTGAGCACGTCTTTCATGGCGCTCGGATCGAAAGTGAGCGACATGCACCGACATCTGGCCAAATGGTCGGCGAACAACGACGAGGTTCCCGATTTGAGCGCGATTCCAGAGAACGACGCGTTGGCGTGCGCCGGCGACACGCTCGCCGCGGGATGGAAAGTGATGGGGAGTAAAGGGAAGATCATGATGGTCGTGCAGCCGCAGGAGCGAAATATGTTTGACCAACGTCACATCGCGCAGTACATGTTTGAAAGGTATGGCGTTCACAGCGTCAGGGCGACGTTGGCGGAGGTGAACGCCGAGGGCGCTCTTCGGGACGGAACGCTCACGTTTCGTGGCGACGACATCGGTCTCGTGTACTTTCGAGCTGGATACACGCCGACGGATTATCCGACGCAAGGAGAGTGGGACGCTCGTCTTTTGATTGAAAAATCCGACGCGCTGAAGAGTCCATCGGTCGCCATGCACCTGGCTGGATCGAAGAAAATCCAACAAAAACTCGCCGAGGCGGGCGTGCTCGAAAAATTCATGCCAGAAAAGGCGGCGGATATGCGTCGGGTCTTCGCGGGTTTGTATTCATTAGATGGTGACGAGGGTACCGAAGCGGTCAAGCTCGGTTTGGCGAATCCAGCGGGTTACGTTTTGAAGCCTCAGCGCGAGGGAGGTGGAAATAACTTGTACTCGGAAGAATTACGCGAGCGACTGGAACAAGGCGGCGACCTCGGCGCGTTCATTCTCATGCAACGCATCCTTCCGCCGTCGCACCAAACCCTCACCGTTCGAGCAGGAAAAGTCCTCGAGATCGAGACCCTGTCAGAATTAGGAATCTTCGGGAGCTATCTCAGAGTCGGAGACGAGATAGTGATGAACAAGCATGGCGGACATTTGCTTCGAACGAAGGCGGCGAGTTCCGACGAAGGCGGCGTCGCCGCTGGATACGCCGTATTAGATTCTCCCTTATTGGTGTAAAGCGCGTATAGTAGAAGAACACATTTTTTGCGTACACTTTCGCGACTCTTCGGCTCGGAGCGCGTCACCGCGACCGATCGCGCAAACGAAAACTTTGCGCTCTTTCGCGCGTGGCCTCGTCACAACTCGACCGTCGGCGCCATGCCGTGCGTGGACGCGTGGGCCGAATCGGATTCCGACGGCGACGGGGATCAGCGCGCGGAGGGAGGAAGAGACCACGACGCGACTCACGTGTCCGATGCGGACGCCGAGCGGCGAAAGGTATGTCGCCGTCGTCGCTCGCCGCGTCTTCTCAAAGGCGACCACGCCGCCGGGTCGAACGAAAAAGTGAAGACTGACGCCTTCGCTCGCGCGCGACGCAGCATTACAACGCGGGGTATCTCGAAGGATTAGAAGAAGGAAAATCGGATACGATTCAGGAGGGATTCAACGAGGGATTCCTCGCGGGAGGACGCGTGGGCTTCGAGTACGGACAGTTGAAGGGCGCCGCGCGGTCTCTCAGCATCTTCGCGGGACAAGTGAGTGGATCGGCGACGTGGTCTGATAAGATACAAAAGAGCGAAGAATATTTAACCAAAACGACCACCGTTCGTGCACTGAAGGCTGCGCACTTAGAATCACTGGATGAGGGCACCCGGGATTTTTCCGATGGTTTGAAATCGGCCAGGGCGGACATACAAACCACGGGAATACGTTTGTACGAGTATCCTGAGGGGAGTAGTTCAACCGCGTAGAGTAGATAGATAGATGATATGCGCTGAGATTTCTAGAAGCTTTGTAGCATTATTACAAGATGTATTCTAAGCATCGACCAACCTTGAGAGGCTCTGAATGAGGTGGCGCAAGTTGGCTCTCGTACTCGGATCGCCGGAAACACTACTGATATCTCCACTCACCTTTTCGATGTGCTGCAACGTCTTGGTGAGCGTTGAAATTGATTGACGCAGAAGCTCTTGGTTCTCTTCCGTCAAGATGGCATCCTTGAGCTTTCTGATATCAGCGACGGTGGCCGAAGTTTGACCAGCTAGGGACTCGAGCGTGTCTAGTGTGCCTTGCTCGTTCACGCCTTGCATCATCGGACGAAGCTCTTGAGCGATCTGCGCGGCTTCGCGAAGTAATGGCTGCAACGTCGTCATCAATCGTTGAGCCGTCTCGGTCGTGTCAAACATCTTGTGCATGCCGTCTTGTCTTTCCATTTCTCGGGCAAGCTTGGTACAGATACCGACGAGTTCGTCCATACTCACGCCAGGGTGACCCTTAATCTTGCCACGATCGCAGACAATCAAACCTTCTCCTTCGCACCCGGAGTCTAAGGGTCCCCATTGCGCGACCGGGATGGGAATGGCCGGAGTGATGTCTATGATGGTCTCCGCAATCAAACCACTCTGGTTAGCCTCGATGAGGGAGTTGCGCGGGATGGGCACATTCTTATCGTCCATCTCCACGAGAACCTCGACCTTTTCAAGGCTCGGTTGCACGCTTAACACAGATCCAGCCTTGACTCCGCGAATGCGCACATTCGTACCGACTTGAATGCCGCACGCCACCGGGAACTCGATAAACGCTTGGTACGAATTCTTTCGGGCAAAGTTGAGCAAACCTTGGATCCAGCCCCAAATCACGAAAGAGAGCGCGACACCAGTAATCATAAATAAACCCACGCCACCTTCCCACAATCGCGTCCGACCGAAACCGAAATCTTGCAGGGGCTTCGTCAAACGGTTTACAAATCCAAACAATAAGCTCGTCAACGCGTTCTTCTTACCGGCGTCTTCTTCGTCCTGACTCTCCGAATCTTCGCTTCCGTCCACGTCTCCAGAAGACGCACCACCTGCAGCAGCCTGAACCCGCGGATCTCTCCACCAAGCCCGCTCGTCATCGCCTTTCCCCGGGACGACGTTGCCTAGGATTCTCGACCCACTGGCTCTCGGATCTCTCACGAGCGCTCGACGCGCCGTCGGGCGCGCACCGATCCCGGTAAAATCCCCGACGCGCGAACGCACGTCTTCGCGACCATTGCCCCGCATCACACCCGCGCACGCGTGCATTGCGTCGCGCGCGAGTCGCCCCATCCGTTCGTTACCGTATCCGTTGAACGGAGCCGGTCGCGAACGACCGCTCCCCGTGAGTCGTCCTCGCCGACCGTTCCCGATCGAGGACGTCACCGACCTCGGCGTCATCATCGCGACCGTCGTCGCGATCGACGCCATCGTCCACGACTCCGTTCGACGCGCGGGCGAACGGCGTCTCGCCACGCTCGAGGGTCGAAGGACACGAAACAAACATCGACGACGAGGCGAGGGGGGTGGGACTGGGAGATGACTAAACCCTCACAGTCCCTCTTTGTCGAGTCATAGACGGTTAATATAGATGGTCACATTTGCAGGAAAGGAGACGCGCGCGCGAGGGCCGAGAGGGGCGGTGGTCGCGCCGCGATGAGGAATCTAGATGTGGGCTGGTCTATTGAGAATCGAGCTAGTGTGTGGGGTGGCGATTGAATCACTTTTTGCGCGGTTTCTTCGTCGGTGGTCGCTTGTGTAACGTCGGCGAGGTGCCGTATTTTTTCTGGAAGCGATCGAGTTGCACTCGGCCGAGGGCCGCTTCGGTCGGCGCATTGGCGACGGCAGAGACGTCCGGAATGCCCATGGTGGATTTGAACGCTTTTGTTCGCGTTATCGTCGTCTGAAAGCCGGAAAACACGTTTGATGTGATCCAGTAGACAAACACGCCTTGAGGGAAACTCGAGGTGAGTGGAACCATGGCCACAGCTAGAGCGCGAAGAAACCATTTCATCTGCATGCTTTGGGACGTTTGTACGCCTTCCACAGCACCAAGCTCAACTGATGCTAAAAATGTCAAAGAAGATAAGATGGGCAGGGAATAGGTGGGGTCAGCTATCGACAAATCTGGATACATTGCGGGCCCACCGCTTTGGAAGGATGGAACTCCCGCCGCCATCTTCGAGATGGCAAAGTAAAACGAGATAAAAACTGGTGCGTTGATGAGTACGGGCGCAAAGCTTTTCACTGGATTGACATCGTACTTCTTCCACACCTTCTGCATCTCTTTATAATAAGCACTGGCCAGCTCCGGATCTTGTTGAGGGTTTGCTTTCATTTTTGCTTGCAGCGCCTCGAGCTCTGGCTTACACAGCTGCATCTTAGCCGTGTTTCTCATCTGCATGACCACCAAAGGAAACGTTACCGTTCTCATAAATATCGTCGCGCCGACGATGGCCAACCACCACTCGTAACCTTGAGCAACATGAAAATACTCCATCGCGTACATCAGAGCAGCTGTCGTCGGCCAACTCTGAGACGCCACCGGTACCACTTCGCTCGCGAGTGATCCCAACGCCGGGGCGATATCCCCTGTGTTCGCCAGCGTCTCCGATGCCGCGCTCTCGATGGTTGTATCTGCTACCACGTCACCCCCTTTCTTCTTCCCAAAACCGAACAAACTTCTTCGCTGCGAAGCCAACGCCAGGTGTGACTTTTGCATCCCCCTCGCGTACCCACTCGCCGCAAAGGGTAACCAAGACGGAGAACGGACGAAACCTACTTGGCCACCGCCACCGTAATAAGCGCTCGCCGCGCGCGCCTGAGCCCCGAACGAGCGCTTCTTCTCAGCGGACGCGTGACTCGTCATACCCCCGGCCTCGAACACATCGTCGTCGCGCGCGACGACGTGCCACAGCGATTGAGTGCTTCGAACCGCGCGCGCACCGCGTCGCTGAGCGATGGCCAACATCACGCGCGCGGATGAGCTCCTCGCGCGGGGATCGCCCCGGCGGTGAGTGCAGTCCGTGGTGTCTCGAAGGGAAAAGGTAGGTCACAACTGTAGGATATTTGATAATTTGATGTTAAGGTCGAAAGATCCGGGCATTGAACGGCTAAACGTTCCTAATTCACTACATTAATTTACTACAGTAGAACTCATACACGAATTAGTGAGACCATTGTGCGCCCAGAGCGGCCGTAGACGTCGGGAAGCACTCGTCGTGAAACCTCTTCCACGCCGCAACCTTCGCTGCGCCGTCTTTCTCGATGATGGGCGCAACGGCCCAATGGCCGCCGTCTTTGTGATGAACGTGTCCAAAACACTGCACTTGCTTTGAATCTGGCACGATGGGTTTCAACTGGTCCATGTCGACTCGAGGGACGAGATTGGAGAGCGTCTTCACGACGAGCGGTATCATCGTACTACGCGAGATCCCCTTGCGCTCACCGTGCTCTAAGTTCGTCGTCCACGACATTTGCAAGTAGTTCATGTAGAGCTCGTTGATGACTACTTGATCGTCACAATTCTTCTGATGGTTGCACACCTTGAGCGCCGTCTCGAGAACTTGTTGCGTCGCCGACGTCGCTCGGAAAGCAGAGAACCCCATGCAGATGGAGAAGCCCCATCTTTGCTTCGCAGAGCGAGGCCATCCCGCTCCGAGGGAGTGATAAATATCCACCTCTTCATCTCCCGCCTTGCTAAAGATCACATTCGGTTCGTAGTGATGGGCGAACACGATATCTAAATCAGACAACAACACGTTTTGTCCGCGTTCGATTTCCTCCGTCAAATACTTCAAGCGGTATCTCCAAAATTCTGACAGATCCGCACCCTTTTCAAGCGTGAACCCACTCGCGCGCAGGACTCGGAGTTTCGCTTTGAGTAATTTACCGTACACTTGATCATCCAACGCCACGAGATAATGCGAACGATACCCCAGATTACTCAAACGGTGGTACCAGCGCCTCGCAATGTCCTCGTAGTCCTCGCTCACGAAACTTACCACGCGCCAATCGAATTCCTCCTTCGTCCAATCCGCTGAGCTAGTGTTCGTGTTCGCGATGCCTCCACCTAATCTCGCCAAGCCATCGAACCCGAACCTCGACGCGGACGTGCCGTCGCCTTGACCGTGTCCGCCCAAGGCCACCGCTGCGAGGACAGCGATCACACCCAACACGAGCTTGGTCGCGCGCCAACGCGCGGACGACTCCCCACCGGCTCTGGAGGATGACGTATCTCCTCCCTCGCCTCCCCGGATGAGTCCGATTCCCTCTTCGTCGATGTCCATGACGACGATCGACTCGAAGTGCCGCACCGATGGTGTTGAAATCTGATGCGCCCGTTCCCGCGACGCACGCCTCGCATAAAAAAGTACTCGAATACGGTAAAATATCTCATACTTTACACACGGACAAATAGCAATGCGTGAACATGAAAGCGCCCTCGAACGCGCAACACCATCGCACCCACCACGGTAGTCGGCAGTCGTCCGCGCGTCCGCGCGGCGCTCGCGATGGGGCGAACGAGCGATGACGAGGGAGAGAGTAATCCCGGTACCGCCCCGCTCCTCGGACGCGGGAAGGAGGACAGCTCGGCGTACGGCACGGAGTCGACGGATGATACGCGCTTCTACATGGGCGTGGAGAAGGAGACTTTGATCAACACGGGAGACGACGGCCTCAACGAGGATGAGGCGGCGCGACGACTCGAACTCTTCGGACCGAACCAGTTGAAGGTGAAGGAGGATAACATTTGGTTGAAGCTCGCGCTGGAGTTCGTGCAACCGATGCCGATGATGATCTGGGCAGCCATCCTCATTGAGTCCTTGGAGACGTACATCCACCAGTCGATGGACGGTCTCGTCGATGTGATCGTCCTCGTAGTCTTACAGTTATTAAACGTTCTCGTCGGCTTCATCGAGGAAATGAAAGCCGGCGACGCGATCGCGGCGCTGCGGGAGTCCTTGAAACCAGAGGCGACGGTGAAGCGAGAGGGTCGAGTGTACGTGATCAATGCCACCAAGCTTGTGCCGGGTGACGTTGTGGTGCTCGGCGCGGGAGGCGCGATCCCGGCCGATTGCACTATTAGAGAAGGGAAGCCCATTCAGGTCGATCAGTCCGCCCTCACTGGGGAATCGTTGCCGGTTGCGATGTTTCCGGGCGCTGAGGCGAAGATGGGCTCGACCGTGACACGAGGGGAAATTGAAGCGACCATCACAGCCACGGGTAGTCAGACCTTTTTCGGGAAGACTGCGGATTTGGTGCAAGGTGTAGACGAGTTGGGACACTTCGAAAAGGTGCTCAGAGAGATTACATATATTCTTGTTGCCGTCGGTTTCTTTGTCTGCACACTAGTTTTCATTTATTTACTCTCCATTGGGGTTGATTTCTGGGAAGTCTTAGCGTTCAACGTCGTGCTTCTGGTGGCCTCTATTCCCATCGCATTGCGAGTGGTATGCACCACCACGTTAGCCTTGGGATGTCACGAACTGGCGGCAGAAAAGGCTATTGTGGCTCGTTTGTCGTCGGTCGAAGAGTTGGCTGGCATGACCATTTTATGTTCAGACAAGACTGGAACCTTGACTTTGAACAAAATGGTTCTTCAAAAAGATCTGCCAATCTTCGTTCCTGGAATGTCTCGAGATGAGGTGCTCAAGCTCGCAGCTTTAGCTGCCAAGTGGTGGGAACCACCAAAGGATGCGCTCGACACGTTGGTGTTGAATGCCGTCAACATTGACGCTTTGAACGATTATGAACAGACAGATCACATGCCATTCGATCCATCCATCAAGCGTACGGAAAGCACAATCAAAGAAAAGAATGGAAATGTTTTCAAGGTAACTAAGGGGGCTCCGCACGTTGTGTTGGAATTGAGCTCGAACAAGTCGACCATAGGTAAAGAGGTGGAGCAACATGTGCTTGAATTGGCTCATCGTGGTATTCGTTCACTTGCCGTGGCGAGAACGAAAGACAACAGCAACGACTTTGAATTCATTGGTATCTTGACGTTCCTCGATCCTCCGCGCCCGGATACTAAGCATACTATTGACTGTGCCAAGGATTTCGGCGTCAGCGTAAAGATGATCACCGGTGACCATCGTGCCATTGCCGTTGAAACTTGTAAAACTCTTGGCATGGGGAATAATGTTCTCGGTACTGAGAAGTTACCTCTCATGAAAGCCGAAGAACTTGAAAAGGCTACTACATTGGGACGAGATTATGGAGAATTGTGTAGAAAAGCTGATGGGTTTGCGCAAGTTTTCCCAGAGCACAAATACCTCATTGTCGAAGCATTGAGACAGCAAGGTATGCTCGTTGGTATGACGGGAGATGGTGTGAATGATGCACCGGCGCTAAAGCGCGCAGATGTTGGAATTGCGGTGCAGGGTGCGACGAGTGCAGCTCAAGCTGCCGCGGATATTGTCCTCACTGAGCCTGGCTTGTCGACAATTGTCACCGCAATTGTTACCAGCCGAAAGATTTTCCAAAGGATGAAAAACTTTGTGATCTATCGCGTGGCCTGCACGGAACAGTTATTGTTTTTCTTTTTCATCTCATGTGTGTTTTACCATCCTAGTCAGTACAATGATGCGTGGCCGCAGCACTTCGCCATTCCGGTTATCGCTCTTGTCACCATCACCATCTTGAACGACGGAACCATTATATCGGTGGCCTACGACAACGTTCATGCTTCAATGCAACCAGAGAAGTGGGATCTGAATATTCTCTACGTAGTTTCTTCTGCTGTCGGATTGACAGCCTTGGCATCCTCCGTCATTCTGCTTAGTTCTGTGCTGGCGTCCCATGATCCGACTGGAATTTGGGCCCAACTCGGGCTTCCAGAAATGTCGTATGGAGAAATCCAAACGCTCGTTTACTTGAAAATTAGTCTGTCCGACTACTTTTCGGTATTTAATTCGCGAACCAAAGGTTGGTTTTGGTCTCGGGCGCCGAGCGTCGTCCTTGTCGGGGCATTCCTGATCGCGACGGGCGCTTCCACTCTCTTGGCCGTGTACTGGCCGTTCGGGAACGGAATGGTTGGGATTTCTTGGCAAATGTCTGGATGCTGCTGGCTGTATGTGATCGTTTGGGCGTTCATTCAAGATGCCGGGAAAGTATTGACGTATCAGTTACTTCAATACGCTGGCTGGGTCGAAAGCGTGGCTGTCATTGATGAGAAACAGTTGAAGAAACACGCGCAACAGTTGATGGATGTCGGAGTAGAAAACAACTAAAGCCATACATGTCCATAGCTACGCTGTAATTCTAGACTAATGCGATTATCGTATAAAAATACATTTTATTCCACGCTCGCGTCTAACGGAAAGTCAAAGTCAAATTTTATTCCACGCTCGCATCCAAGGGAAAGTCAAATTCTTCATCCGGCCCGAGGACAATCATCTCGCCCTCAACGAGCACGTGACATCTGTAGTACGCGCACGCGGGCTGAACTATGGCAGCAGCGCTCATCGCTGCGGTTGCATCCGCACCTACGACGAAAAGTGCGTGATAAAATGCCGCCATAAATTCTCTTTGTTCACTTTGCACCCCGACAGGGCCATTGTCTCTGCAGGGCGCTATGACGCACTTTGCTCCAGCTTCGAGCCATGCCATCACGAGACTACGCGGCGGTGAACTTTGACACACGATTATCTTGCCGCACCATACTCCGAATAACTCACGAGTTTTCGCCCCATCGAGATAATCGAGTGGTACAATTCTTTCGAATAAGTATGCAGTGGTGCGCTCACCGTTCGCATTCGCTTGTACATGCTTACCAGAGAATGTATGTAACATGCCCTGCACTTCAATGTGCGCCTCTGTTTCGCAGTGCTCTCCAATAGAAGAATATTTACTGTCTGATTTTTCCATGAATAGCTCTGCGATTGAGCTTGGTTCAGCTATCGCATTCATATCTTTCTGCCAGGCGAGTATCAATCCGTCAGAATCGGCGTGGCAATTGAAGTGGATGACAGCAGCTTGGGATCCGCTCACGGCGTCTTGCAGGCAGCTCGCTGTATTCTTCTCTTCACTACCGCTACTTTCTGCACAATCAATACATTTGATTGGAATGGATCTCAATGTGCAAAAGCTCTCTATCGTAGATGTACATTGAGAGAGCTCTTCTTCGTAGCGAGGTGCCTGCACGACGATTACACTTCGCGTTCCTCCGCGTATCTCAGTATCGAGCAGCTTGGCAGTCACTTCGTCTATTTCTTCAGAATCTCTCAACAAGTGGCAAACTTCATCAAATTTCTCAGTTTCACGACCGATGTAGTCTGTCGTCGCGTTGATCAGTCCTTGAAGCGCCCCAATGTCTGTCTCATCTACTTCTATCTTGCAGCGCAGATCCACTGGGTTGAATCTGAAATACTTTGCTCCTGGAATAAGCGGTAAAAGTGTTTCCAAACTTTCATGGACGCGTTCTGTATTGCACGCGCTATCAAACAACACATCTTTAGCCAAAGCAACGAGAGAAATAGGCGGTTCACGTTCTTGAGGAGTGAAATGACCACTTCCAAGAGACACAACGCACTCAATGTTCTTGTCAGGCCAAAGTCGCCTCGCTTCTTGGACACCCATCATGGCCGGATTGTTGCAAGTCATGGCCCCATCGACCCATCGCTCCGAATCGATTGCAAACGCGTCGACGTACAAGTAATATGGCGCAGCAGCTGATGCGCACACGCCTTGCCACAGTAAATGTTCACAGCTTCCAGGTTGAGAGTGTTCACTTGTGCTTGAAGCGGGAAATGCATAGTTCCTGAACAAATACGGCATGGCTGGTGTTTGACTTGTTTGTGTGGAAACACAGCAAACTTTCGGCCCACCGAGGGAAGCTGTATCAATCCAAGTCGGATCTTCCTCTCCCAACTTGCACTCTTGTCTAACGAGCGTCTCGAAGGTAGAGGTGTCGTGCTTGCTGCTGTAGAGCGTCGTTGCCAAGAGTTGCTGCTTGCCCGTCGTGTAGATGGACCCCACACTACCGAGCCAAGAGTTGGCTCCAGCCGTTTCTTCTTCGTGTGTCGTTTGACTAAAGATCTTGCGACCTAATTTCAAGTAAATTTCATCGCAGTACTTTAACGAATGCTTTTTAATGCACGCAGCAGTGGCCTGGTGATGCGACAAGACAACGGTCAATAAATTATTTTAATTATCTCGACGGGGGTACAATTATTTTTGAACTCGCGTTGCAGTCGACATTACGTACCAATACGGCGCCAGTAGATGTACCGCAGACCAAGTCAAAAGACTCGTGAATGGGGCGCCCAGTTCCAGCCTATGTATGTGCAAAGATGAAAAGTATTAATTTGAGCCCGAAATAAATAAATGTAAATAATTCTCACCTCAATTCTCTCCAGTAACTTGAGCGTCGCACGACCTCGAATGCCACCACCATCTAGCGCCAAAATACGAATACCTCGTCCGGTGATCGACGGTCTACCAGTTGCCTGCCTGACGAGTTCGTTTTCACCTAAGATGGCCAACACACGTATAGACTCTTTTTTCGCTGCAGCGCTCGTGGCTTTTAATTCTGGTCTGAGCGCAAACAAGACTAATATCGAGTGTAAACTCTGTAATTTGAGCATAGCACGTCGATTGGCTTGTTCGAATGCAAGTTTGCCTAGAATTCTAAGTGATAACAGACGCATATGCTCGTCAACCGCCTACAATTAATTAATTAATTAGTTACGTGAAACATTTCCAACACAAGTGATCAATCAACGCACCGCCACAAAAGCTGTCAATCGCTCGATGAGTTCATCTGAATAGCACGACTATGATCGCAACGTTTTAGTACATTCAACATCTCTGTGTAACCAGAAATAACTTACCCTTGCCACATCGTGCGATGATCCGACGAGACCGTTCAAAATAATCAAACCACATCTATTTCGATGCTCGTTCGTGTCCTGTGATGACAAAAATTAATGAAATAATTTTTCCAGTTACGGCCAGATCGAAAATCACGCGAGCGAGTTCGCAATGAATTAATTGAAAAACGCACCTGAATTAATTTCATCACTGTATTTTCCACTTGAAGTTCCAGCAGCGTCCGCGACAAGCTCGCGACACCACATATGTGTCCCAACGTCTGGGCGGCTTCTCGCATCAATGAATTATTCGACGAGTAGACAATATTTATGAGATGGTTCAGTGCCCCTGTTCAAAGTGAACAACACGCGTGTCAGTCTGTTTGCCAGCGAGCGCTCGTGGCGGGCGGGTCAGGACGCACCCTCTGTATTTACTATTGCTTCGCAATTTTCGCGACTCTTCGACGCGATCGCCTTCACGGCTGCCACCAATAAGGAGTTTTGACATTCACTACTCCGGAAAATCAAGTTGAGAAAGGCGGTGTAGGCTTTGTCCTTCTGAGCCTTTCCACCGACGATGCTGGAGAAGTACGACGAGCCAGTCTCTTGCACCTCGACGTCGACGTCCCCGGTGACTTCATCCTTCCATACTTTCACGTTCGCAAGGGATAAACAGCGCTGGTTTCCACTCTTATTCAGCCGCGGGAGCGTTTCGATCGGATTTTCGAGCAAGCATAAAGCGCGAAGCTTGGACAAATCCTTCAACTTGACGTGCAATTTGTTGAGACGGTTGAATTCGAGCGAGAGGACTTCCAAATCTAAATCCTCCACCAAGTCGATCGGAAGCGCCGTGAGTGCGTTATCATTCACGTGTAACTCTTTCAAAAGCGTGAACGAGTTCAAATTGGGCAGAGTCGTCAGTCTGTTCCTGTCCAACCGAAGAACCTCGAGGTGAGGGAAGTTGGCGAACACGCCTTTTGGTAACGTTTCCAGCGCGTTGTTGGACGCATCCAACGAACGAATGGAGTTCCATCGATCTCTTAACCCAGAAACGACGGCAAATAAACCGTCGTGCACCGACAAACGACGCAAGCATCCGAGCTGACATTGTTTCAGTACCTTTGCCAAACCCGCGTGGGACGCGCTCGTAGTCATCTTTCCGCTCAAACTGACTTTCAACGCCACCGGCTTGGGCTGGAACTTCTCCACGCTCAGCTGCACTGCCACACTCGACGCCGAACAAAGCGTTCGCACCACCACGTAGTCGTATCCGGTCTCATACGGCAGATCTTGTCGCTGTTTCATCAACGCATCGATCCCCTCCTCGGGATCCTCCCTCGAGTCGAACGTCACCTTTGTCGCGCGCTCCTCGACGCTCTCCGCCTCCATCGTCGCGTGCGCCTCGTACGTGAGCTCCATCTCGTACGTCTCCGCGCTCGGTCCCATGGTGAAGGAGGAAAACATAGCGCCTCCTCCTCGCTCGCGGCCCAGAGTCCGTCCCCAGCCCAGAGCTCCAACGACCACACTCGCGCTCTGCGCTGCGGACTCGCGAGCGTTGGACCGCCAGACCGCGCGGACGTTCGGACGTTCGTTCGGACTGTTGGAAGAAGGACGGACTGTCGCGGCGCGCGAGAGGGTGCTCGACGACGTTGAGCGACGCGTGGGACGAAGACGACGGGAGATCGCGACGACGATCGCGAAGGGACGCCCGCCGTCATGACGAAGACGAGGACGGGTCGCGCGCGCGGGTGAGCGAAAGGAAGAAAGATGACGATGCAAGCCGCGGGGAGCGCGCATCGAAACCAACCGACGGCTCGCAGAATGTTGGACGCGAGCGAGGGCGCGATGATGCGAGAGCGCGAGGGATTGCGAGCGGTGAGAGCGTGTGCGGAGGCGTTGAGGCGATGGGAGCCGAAAGTGGAGACGTCGTCCTTCATCGAAGCGGGCGAAGGCGGAGAGATGAGCGCAGAGATGCTCGCAGAGGGGGAGAAGTTTGCAAACGCGACCGACGCCGTCGGACGGCGACCGAGGGTGGCAGCGGTGCTGGGAGCGATGCTGAAGAACCTCGATGAGTTATCAGACGCGTTGGTTCCCTGCACATTCTTCAAGGAGTTCGCCGCTGGCATGGAGACCAAACACTACGAGTCAAAACTGTACGTTCTTCGAGTGCTTCTCGAACGCGTGCCACCGTCGAGGATGGACGTGTTGAAATCACTCCTCGGACTTTTGCATGAAGTACTCTTTGAATCGATCATCAGTAGACGTAAGACCGCCGTTTCAGTGGAAGAAGACGAACCACCGCTGGAACTGGCCGGGATGTTTGCTCGGCGCCTGTTTAGAGCGCGGCGAGAAGAGTCAGAGCACAACGACGTCTCGGTGCAATTGGTGAGCATATTCGTGCGAGAGTATCGCTATCTCATTTTACGCGAGAAACACATAGAGTTTCGACCCAAAATTACGCAGCTGACTTTCGAGCGGCTGCCTTTGGATGACAAGAGTGATGAAGAGACGACATCGTTTTGCAAGTCGAGAAGGTTGCATGCGACGGAGCAAACATTCACTCGATCTATATCTCATTTCAACCCGACGGACATATTGCGTAGCATAGCGGCGTCGAAGACAGAACGCAGTCCACGGGCGCGAGTATTGATGAATGAATCTAATTTCCCTCCGTGGCTTCAAGAACATAGCACTGATTTCTGGCAACCATCGGTGTTTCCGCCAGTGTTTCACTGGGACACGACTGAGAGGGATGACGTCGAGACAGAGTCTGTCAGAAGGAAAAAGCTGCGAAAGCGCGTTAAAAATAGAAGACGAAAAGCTGAAATTACTTCTATACACGAAGAATCCTCTGGAACGTCTGAGGCGTCTTCGGACGAGTACGAAGACGCAGTGCTGGACGAAGCTCTGCTGCAAGCGTCCGAAGCTCAAGTTGACGATTCCGATCAAGAAGAAGTGCCGATAGTCATCAAAAGGAGTTCGACGATGAAATCAAAAAAGAAGAAATCGAATCAAGTCGAATATAGGAGAGAGACGCTGCCCGGCAATGTTCCCGGTGTCTTGGCCTCTGCGGTGCAGTCAGCGACTGCTCAACTTAATGACGCCATTCCTGTCATACACGCCGCGTTCATCCAGTCAGGAGGAAAACAAACTGGTGTACAAGGACGCGTTCATCTTCGATCGCGCACGTCATTGACGAGCGATTTGCAAACTGTGGATGAAAAGTCTTCGGGTGCTACTGATATTCCGCTAGCGACAGGTGAAGAGTTGATTGGGCCTGTGAGCGATGATGAAGTGGATGAACACGACGAGTCTAACGAAGTAGACCGTGGTGTTGCATACAATGATGAACCAGATAGTTCTGCTCAGGGCACAAGCGGTGGGGAAGTTCCTCCGATAATCTCAGTTGGCGAAGAGGTGAACAACACAAGTGGCGTGCGGGATGGCCCGCCCCCGGTCACTGTCAGTTTACCAGTTGCAACACCAGTCACGGTGCCACGAGTAAATCTCACACGTCAACAAGAAGCTTATTTACTATCACTCTACAACGATGGAGCTTTGAGAGCTGCGCTGAAGCATGTTGTGAAGATCACCGGTAAATCTGGTGAACGCGATGTTGCGCCAGATGAGTCCGACATGAAGGATGCGGAAATTGAAGCATTACTCAAATTTGCAAAACTCGCGAAGAGTAAGAATTTCTCTCAGATTCAAGGTTTCGAACAGGCGTCGTCGCGTAATAATTTCACTCAAGAGATTCTTCAATTGATGAAAGAAATAGAGATAGAAGAAGACGAGGCACCGAAGACAATGCTGAAAATGGATAGCAGGCTCGCGAAGGCTATGTTGGGGGAGAATAGTCCCGTCAGCAACTTTGCTGCACACATGGATACGCTCGAAAAGTCAAACATAGAGGAGAAAGAAGAAGACAATTCTCGCGAAAAGGTGGAACGAATCAAGGCCAATCTGAACCTTGAACATATGCAGAAGGTATCAGCGCCACCGGCACCACCGGCACCACCGGCACCTCCGGCACCTCCGGCACCACGACCACCGCCACCTCCAGCGCCTCCAGCGCCTCCAGCGCCTCCAGCACCACCGGCACCACCAGCCCCGCCTGCACCAAAGCCACCAAAATCGCCAGCTGGTCCACCTCCACCACCACCGCCACCTCCAAAAGGAAAACTTTCGGCTCCCCCTCCTCCTCCTCCCCCTCCTCCGGGCTTCAAATCGTCACTTTCGAAATCGGACGCGCCTGCACCGCCTCTTCCTCCAGCTCCCCCAGGATTGAAGGTAGTGACTGGGGTTGCCCCTCCGCCTCCGCCTCCGCCTCCCCCGGCTCCTCCGGGTTTCAAATCCTCGGCCGTTGGCGTCCCTCCTCCGCCTCCTCCGCCTCCTCAAGGATTCAAAAGCGGCGGTGCTATACCTCCACCACCTCCTGCACCACCAGTTTTGGGGATCTCAGCGGTCGCACAAGCACATGCGTGGGCAAAGAAAGCTCGCAAAAAAGTGAAAATGCTCCACTGGGAGAAACTACAAGGCGCCGTGGATGGAACTGTGTGGGAGAGCGCAAACAAAGATGAGCTATCGCTGAACCTGGAAAGTCTCGATGAAATGTTTGCTATAGAGGAGGCTAAAGCTAAGGCTCGGGCGGCGAAGAAGAAGGAAAAGAGTGTCACTTTGATTGAGCAAAAGCGCTCACTGAACATCAGCATTCAGCTTGCCGGTTTGCGTATGCCATTTGATCGTATCAAGGATGCACTGATCGCAATGGATGACGAAGTATTGAAGACGGAACAACTCGAAGTGATCTCCACGACTGTACCAACGTCGAAAGAGATCAAGCTCATCGTCGATTATAAAGGAGCAAAGGAGGAGCTCGCCACTGTGGAGCAATACTTCATGCACATTATGCAGATTCCTCGTCTTGAAGGTCGAGTGAAGTCGCTTTTGTACAAGTCTTCAGCATTAGAGACGCTGCAGAAAGTAACTAGTGATTACAATTTGCTGTCTGAAGCGTCACGTTGCCTTCGAGAAAGTACCATATTTGTGAAGGTTCTCAAGGGAGTTTTGGTCGTCGGCAATCACTTGAATACCGGCTCGTATCGCGGCTCGGCGTCTGGTTTTAGATTGGATATGCTTTTACGACTGAAAGATTTCAAAGCAATCGATCGAAAAACGTCTCTTTTACACTTTGTGTACAAGGAACTCGTCAAGACAGAGCCTGAAATCGGCAATCTTTCTTCAACTCTCGAAATTGTCAAAAGAGCCGCGAAACTTTCCGTCGAGACTACATCTGCTACGTTGGGTAAATTACAGGATGGTTTGAAGGTCGTCAAGGATGAACTACTTCACGCTGGTGGTATTCTTGGCGAAGAAGTTCACAAAGCCTTTTATGAAAAGATGTTGCCTTTTGCGGAGGACATGGATGAGAAATTGAAAGAAGCGTTCGAACTATCTTCAGCTGCGATTGAGTCAACAAAAAAAGTGACTGAATTCTACGGTGAACCGTTCAAGCCAGATAATCCAATTCACATCCTTCGCGTTGTGAGCGACTTTTTGGACATATTCGACAAAGTTCGTGACTCCATCAAACTTGAAGCCTCTGCAAAGTCCTTAAAGGCGCGCCTTGATGCGGCATCGAAGGAGCAGAAAGCCATCAAGGAAAAATTGAGTCCGAAGCAACCAAAGAACCCAGTGCGAATGTTTGATACCGTGGACGCTATGCACGCAGAGCTCATCAGTAAAACCAAAAAGCTTTCACCGGTTCGTTCGCCCGGGAAGGAGCAGAGATCTCCAGCAAAGGATCCTCTCGATTTGTCTCCGCGGACGCGATTCTTGGCACAGAGACAAATGACGCAAAGGGATCTCTCGAGCGACTTCAACGAAGAAAAAACAGACTTAGATGAATCATAGATTTGTAGAACGCATGCGTAGCAAAAATTAAAAAGGCGTGTCTATTCGTCCATGTCTGCGATTTCCAGAGCAAAATCATCGCGGGACACAGAGCTGGCATTCTTGTCCATCGCCAGCTCTGCGAATGACTTACCGAATTGCATCATGTAAACTTCCTCCTCATCTTGCGTCACGCATTCTACATCTTCCTTCGCCGTCGCGACGCACATAAGTGCGTATCCTTGATCCCGAAGTTCCTTCGAGAGTCCCAGAGATTCTGGTTGTTCCACGGAGCCCTTGCTCATTTTCACCGCGCACTTTGTGCACCCACCCATGCGACACGCGTTCGGAAGTACCCACCCTTGCTGCTCGGCTTCGAAGAGAATGTATCTCCCCTCCGGTACGTTCAATTCGAGCACCTCTCCGGACTCGTGATCCGTCACTTTAACGTTACGAATCGGCGCGTCGACGTCCACCGTCTTCATTCCCGCCCAGGCATAGTTTTCAATATTCACGAGTGTGTCCGCATCTTCGCACGCTCCCGCCTTGCGAGAGGCGACATTGAAATCATCCTCGAGCCATAAATCGACCGTACCATCTTTCTTCACGTATCTTTCGCGCCATTCCGACGTGCTCGTGTTCGCGATGCTCTTTGGTTTCTCATACACCTCCGTCGCGGCGCCCTCTCCCTCCGTCGCTCTCGATGTCACCTCACCCTCCTGAAGCGTCATCCCGATCGGTCCGAGCGACACGCCCACTTTCTCCGCCATCTTTTCCACGGTCGTGAACAGTCCCGGTCCCTTCTCCGTCGTCGTCTCCTCCTTCGTGCCCTCGGCCCGCGCGAGCACGCGCCTCCCTCGCGCCGCGTTCCTCCTTCTCGTCGTCGTCGCTCGATCCGCGCCTCGTCGCGCCACCACCGACGCCACCGTCGTCATCGTCGTCATTTTCTCTTCGTCGTCGTCGCTCGCCCTCTCTCTCGCGCACGTCCGCCTCTCTCGCACGTCGCCCGAGCGCAGCGTTATCCGTCGAAATGAGCGAAGCGAACGGGGGCGGAGTGGGTACGCCAGGGTCTGGGACTCGTTGTGAGACAATAGGACACAAAGCACGTACACAAGAAGAATGTGATCTAATATAAAACCCAAAGTGTGGATAGAAAGCGCGCGCGTGACGTCGCGTCCTCGTCAGTCCGAGACGAGCGGACGCGGGCGCGGATGGCGACTCGAGCGATGGCGACGACGACGGCGCCGATGCGCGCGTCCGGTGTGACCGTGCGAGCTATCGGGGGTAAGGGGTCGCGCGTCGACGGTGTGTCGGTGCGACGGGGGCGAGGTGGACGCGACCATGGGTCGGTGACGGTGTGGGCGACGAGCCGCGAGAAGACGGTGCGGACGGCGATGACGCGGTTTGAGCGCGGAGGGCGCGCGTCGGTGGAGGGAAGCAGTCGTCGCGACGTCGTCGTCGCGAAGGCGACGTCGGGGTCCGTGGATGCGCAGACTGGGAAGCTCAGCGCGCTGTGGGCGGCGATTTGGAAGTTTGTGCGTCCTCACACCATTCGGGGGACTTTACTCGGCACGACGGCGATCGTGTCGAAGATTTTGATGGGTAATCCGGAGATGATTTCGTTACACCTAGTGCCCCGTGCGTTGCTGGGGCTCTTGGCTTTGCTCATGGGGAACGGATACATCGTCGGCATCAACCAAATTTACGACGTCGACATCGATAAGGTGAACAAACCTTTTCTGCCGGTGGCTTCCGGTGAACTCTCCGTCTTCGCGGCGTGGGCTTTCTGCGCAATCACCGCTCTAGGCGGTGCCGCGATTGTGGCCACCAACTTCGGAGCGTTGATCACGAAGTTGTACTGCTTCGGTCTGTTCCTCGGAACGATTTATTCGGTGCCGCCGCTGCGCCTGAAGCGTTTCGCGCTCCCGGCGTTCCTCATCATCGCCTGTGTGCGCGGATTTTTGCTCAACTTTGGCGTTTACCACGCCACGAGAGCTGCGATCGGCTTACCTTTCGTGTGGAGTCCCGCCATCACGTTCATCACCATTTTCGTGACGACGTTTGCGACGGTCATCGCCATCACGAAAGATTTGCCAGACATTGAGGGGGATCTGAGGTATAAAATTCAAACCTTCTCCACGCGTCTCGGGGTGAAGACTGTGTCTTACATCGGTTCCGGGTTATTATTGGCCAACTACATCTTCGCCATCGCGCTTTCGGTGCAGAATCCGACGTGGTTCAACCAACCTTTGATGGTCGGTTTCCACGCCCTCTTTGCCCTCTTCCTCGTCGCGAAGACCAAGGCGCTCGAGGACGCCAAGTACGCCCGCGGCGCCATTCAACAGTACTACCGCGATATCTGGGCGCTCTTCTATTCGGAGTACCTCCTCTTTCCTTGGATCTGATCCCTCGCGTCGATCAGCCGCCCACACGTAGTAGCTCGCCTGAAAAGAAACTTTCCAACCAACACACAACCGGCTCATCGCCCGTCCCGAGCGGCTCAACACTATTCCAAACTCGATCGCGCCATCACGTCAGTCGTCGTCGCCCGACTGGCGCAATGTCGGCGGTATCGGACGAGGAGAAGGCGTACATCCTCACGCACCATTACGATGGTCGAGACGACGTCGCGAAGACCAAGTCGTCCTCGAGCGCGACGTCGTCGGTGCCGTGGTACAGACAAGCCGCGTTCGTGGGATGCGCGGCGCTGTTGGCCGGTGTCGTGATCGGGCGCGGACTCAGCCCGGACGCGCGATCAGGGAGTCAAATTGGGGGGCAGGGGACGACGCCGTGCTTTTGTGGTGGGAACGAGACGAACGCGCTCCCGGCACACCTCGCCGCGGAGGAGAGAATGGAGGAGGTAATCTCAGAGAAGCCAGAGGTTGAACATGAACAACACAAGTCGGCAGCGCGGGAAAAGTTTAGAGAACAACTCCGCGAGGAATACAGAGAAGAGAGGCACGAGCGTCACGAGCACCGTGAGCACGCGCCGATGAGCCCGAAGCGTGAAAACGGGGCGGAACGGACAAACGAGAAGGCTGAGAAAGGATCGAAAAATGAACGAATTGACAAGGGGCGTCGCCACCTTCCGAACATAGTTAGCGGGCTCATGGACGTCGAGATGAGCCCGTATGAGACGGCGAACAGTCTAGGCAACGCTAAGGAGCCTGGAATCTGCCGAGATTTTGCAAAGGATAGTAAAGAGAAGTACATAGCTTGGGCTTGGACCGGCGCTAATGCGCCGGATGCCGAGCTGCGTGAAACGTGTCTCTTTTACCGCCGGATCAAGCCTTTCCATGGACGACCGGGCGATCACAATCATGTGACGGGTTGCACAGACTTCGTTGGTTCTCCCTTCACGGGATGCACCAAGGAAGATAATGGTGATTCTAAGACTCATGGTCAGTCTGGGACTGGTGCGCAGTTGAAGCGTTCGGAGGATTCCCGCAAAAATGACGATGATTCGAACAACAATCGTCACCAGAAGTCTCAAAACGTTGATAAATTGAAACCTAACGCCGTTCACGGTTTGTTAGCGGCAAATATAGACTTTGAAATTCCCCTTGGAATGGGAGAGTCCAAGAGGGCTCGCGACTGCCGAGAATACGCGGAGAATCATCACGCTGAGTTTGTGGCGTTCGCGCACATAAGCAGTCGATCAAAAAATCAAGCTTTGCGATCAACTTGCCTGTTCTATAAGCAGATAGTACCCTTCGACGGCATTCCTGAGGAGTCAGTCGTGATAACGGCGTGCACGGATCCTGGTCTTTCGCCCGTCACCGCATGCAAAGGCAAGGCTACAACCTCTTTTAAACACGAGGATGTTCAGGCCTTGACACCCGCTGATAGGGCGAATGGCGAGCGTGAAACTTCTTCGAAAGAAAAGACCTTGCCCCTCACAAGTCTCAACGTTGTGCGTGGTTTGATCGGTATGGATCAGGTGGACTTTGAAACCCCACTCGGTACTGGCAGTGCTCGAGATCCGAGCTTCTGTCGAGACTATGCTTCTGATGAGACGCATCCCTATAGAGCTTGGGCTTGGATCTCGAATGAATCCGAGGATGAGGAAATGCGGCAAACGTGCTTGTTTTACTCAACTTTCAAAGCATTTCCTGGGAGTGATGACGACAAAGTCCACATAACCGGTTGTGCAGACAAGTCTCATTCACCCGCCTTTGCGTGCGAGCGTTAAGATTCGTTTCTCTCCTCGAACGAGAAGCGACAGCTTTTTAAGCTTTGTACATAACATTTGATACAAGTCTGATAAACTATTAGATTACAAGACGCAATCAAAGGATGCCCGCCGATGCACTCGCGCCACCGATGATACCTGCAGTAGCGGCGGCTTTTGCGTGATGTATTTGCCTCTTTCGCCTCTCCAACCGAGCAATTCTGTCAAGCTCGAGTATTTCTGCCTCTTTCATAGGCCGTTTACCTGGTATATTTTTCAAAGCTTGCTCGACCCTTCTCGCATAACGCCTCTGATATCGCTTCCTTAGCTTGTCGATTATCTTGGGATAGATGAAGTTCCAGTAAAAGTTTTGCGCCGTGGGGGAAATCCAGGCTTCGTGCGCAGCGTACGCAATCAACCCGATCACAGTTCCGCGCAGGAATACGCGCCAAAATGGCCATTCTAGTTTGCTAAAGTATCTCATGGAGAGCCTGTGGAATTCATCACCGTCGAGAGTTCCAGATTTGTCGCAGTCGAACTCGTGCATCATTTGCGCAGCAGACGCCCCTGGTTTGGGAAGCCTACCCTGCGCCGCGACCTGTAGCTTTTCGTACAACAGGTCGATGGCGACCTGTAACTCTGTGGTATCCATCACACCGTCGTCCCGGTGTATTTTCGACGCGGTCGCGAACACGGCGTCGACCTCCAGGCGGAACTGTTTAGAATGCAAGAAGTCGTACCACGTGGCGCTTCGTCGCGCGTACGTCTCTCGCGCTATGTTCGCGAGCCGGTCTATGAACGGTGGAGAATCATCTTCTATCGAATCCGACGCGACCATCGTGTTCGCCGCGCGTTCGTCGTCCATGACGCGGTCGCGCGCTTCCCGAGCCAAATTGTACGGACTGTTACCCCTGGTACCCCCGGTGGTGGGTGGCGGTGGGTACAGTACGTGTGAGCGAGGCTCGCTCAGCGAGCGAACAGTGGGGATCTAAACTCGAATGAATCCAAGGCGCTTGAATTGCAATTAATCTATCATATCCTAAAACCGACTGACTATCACGGTGAGTCCGCGACCGACGTCCAACCTGGGCGTCGAGCTCCAGGTTCAGCCCACAGCTCGAGAAGTTTACCGGGAGTGCCGGGCTCGTACGCAGTCGGTAAGAGAGTTTCGATGGACTTGTATACGTGTTCTGGAACCGCACGACGACCGGTTTTAGTGGTCTGGACGATGTCTAGCGTCACATCGGAGTTACGCTGGTGTCTCAACTCAATCTTTTTGCCCTCGACGAAGCGACTATCGCGCACGTCCCGCCTGAAGATGAGCAGCGTTCTGTGGGAACGCCCGATGTAACGCGCCGCCGACTCAACGATGGTGTTGTTCGGCTTCAGCTGCACCCACGTCAAGTTTTCTACGTACACGAAGTTCTTGTCACTCATGATATCGCACACTCGAGACAAGTTTTCCTTTTCAACCCATATGAACACGAAACCGAGCGGCGCGAGCCGTTCGACCGGGATGGCTTCGATATCTTCCAGGGTGACATCGCCTCGATCTGGGGAATCTTCGATGTCCCACGGTGGGTTCATCAAAATTCCTAGATAATCGGCACCAAGCTTGCTGTAGTCCATGTACCTGATATTCTCCTGCAAGTGCACGCAGTCCTCAACCTTGTCCAACTTGGCCTTGCGCACGGTCTTTGGTTCATACGGTTGAATAACATTTCCCCAGCTGACTGGGATGGGGTGAGCGGGCATCTTGATGATGACTGGTTCCCTGGGATCAACGAACTTTTTCTTTCTCAAGAATAGACCTTGATCACTGTTGTACGCGGTGATCATGTGTTGCGAGGCCGCCTTGCTCATCGAAGCGGCGCGCTGTCTCGGCACGCGCGGTCCACCGGTGAATTTCTTCTTCTTACTACGCTTCTTACCCGTCAAAGCTTCCCAGAACTCATCCTGGGCCTCCTCTTCGTCCGAAAAGTACACTCCATCTCCGTAAATAGCAATCGAATCACCGTAAAGAGTGCTCGAATCCATCACAGCCTCCTTGAGCGTAAACGTGGACGTGTTTTCAAACAACGTCTTCAGTTGTTCCTCATCCAACGCTCTCTCTTCCCCTTCATCCGCGTTCGAGGCGTCCACCGCCGTGTTCGACGCAGCCTCGACGTTTTCCTTATCCCCTTCATCGTTCGCCTGCGTCTGCGCCGCCTTGGACGCCTGTCGAATGCGCTCCAACTCTTCAAACTTCTTCATAATCTGTTCCGGCGTCTCATCGTCTTGTACGTATCCCACGTAGTGCGCGCTCGACGGCGCCTGCGTCGCTCGCCGCCATCTCTGCGATCTCAACGCCTCGCTCGCCTTACGCTTCGGCCTCGTCGCCGTTCGCGTGGCGCCTCCGTTATCCTTCGCCATCACCCCCGACGACCGCCGATGACTGTCGACGGGCGCGTTTTCAAATTTTCAAATCCAGACCGATCGCGCGCGCGCGCGCGAGAGTCGTTTCAGTGCGCGCGCGCACTTGGACACAACCGTGATTGAATACGGGAACGAACGATATGCACCGACCGAGACACACTCGGCGCGGTGTCAAAACTACATACATAAAGTAAAAAACAAGGATCAATCCGATCAATCAATCAATGACGTCGAGAGGGGAACCGACGTCGCGCGGTCGCGGCCGTTGGCGAGACGACGGCGACAGAGCGCGGAGACTCGACGACGACGACGGACGCGCTCGGAGAAGGCGAGCGGAGAGGCGAACGCGAACGATCGCGACGGGCGTTCGGTGTCCGTCGTCGCGTCTCGCGAGATGTCGACGCGCGAGAAAGAGGAGACGATGACGACGACGTGTGCACGGGACGCGCGCGAGGACTCGGCTCGAGACGACGGCGAGGCGACGCGCGGGCGACCGCGGTTGGCGATCGAGAAGATGGTGCTGGAGAATTTTAAGTCGTACGCGGGAGCGCAACACGTCGGACCGTTTCACAAGGTGCGTCGCGACGCGTTCGACGCGCGATGCGAATCGATGCGCGTCACGCGGCGCGACGACGAGAGAGGCGAGAGACTGACGGCGACGCGCGCGCGCGACGATGACGACGATAGTCTTTTTCGTCGGTTGTAGGACCGAACGGAAGCGGTAAATCGAACGTGATCGATGCGATGATGTTCGTGTTCGGGAAGCGAGCGAAGCAGTTGCGTTTAAACAAGGTGAGCGAGCTGGTTCACAACTCGACGGATTTCAGAAACTTGGAGTACGCGAGAGTCGAGGTGCACTTTCACGAAATCATCGATCACGAGGACGACGAAGAGGGATACGATGTGGTTCCGAATTCCGAATTCGTCATCTCGCGCGAAGCGTACAGAAACAACTCGAGCAAATACTTTGTCAACGACAAGACGAGCTCGTTCACCGAGGTGACGAAGCTCCTCAAGTCCAAAGACGTCGATTTGAACAACAATCGTTTCCTCATCTTGCAGGGGGAAGTTGAACAAATCTCCATGATGAAACCGAAGGGCGCGGCACCGGGAGACGAAGGCCTCTTGGAGTATTTGGAAGATATCGTCGGTACTTTGCAGTACGTCGAACCCATCGAAGAGGCGAGCAAGAAGCTGGAGGAACTCAACGACAAGCGCGACGTCATGGTGAACAGATTGAAGTTGGTCGAAGGCGAGAAGGACGCGCTCGCGATTGTCAAGGCTGAGGCTGAGGCGTTCTTGGAAAAGGAAAAGGAGCTTTTGTTCACGAGATCGACGATGTACCAACTTTTCATCCAGGAGACTCAGAAAAACTTGGCCACGATTCAAGAGAATAAAGACGCGCTCACGCAAAAGCTCGAAGAGGAGCGCACGAAACACTCCAAGCACGAGGACGCGCTGAAATCTGCGGAAGGAAGAAAAGGCGAACTCGCCGGAGAGTTATCCAGGATTCAGGCTGCGTACGACAAGAGCGTCAAAGATTTTGCTGATTTCGAACGTAAAGATGTCAAATATCGTGAAGACCTGAAGAATATGAAGGCCAAGGTGAAGAAGACCGAAGCTAAGATTACGAAGGACACTGAAAAGCAAAAGCAAATGGCGGCGGAGTGTGCAGAGATTGAAAAGGATGTCCCAGCCTTGGAGTCAAAGAAGGCTGAGTTGGAAGGCCGCGTTGAGAAAGAAGAGGCGGCTCTGAGCGCTTTGCTTGACAGCTTGAAGGGTGAAATGGCTGAAATAGGCGCGCAACTCGACCAGGTGCAAAAAGAGTTGGCCCCATGGGAAGGAAAGCTCGCGGGTGCCCAAGGAGCGTTCGATGTTGCCACTGCCGAGCGAGCGTTACTTCTCAACAAACACGCCGAAGCAGAGAAAGCTCTCATCACGGCGCGAGAAGGTAAAAAGGATGCTCTCACGAAGGCGAAAGAATTGAAGACCACCATCGGTGAAGAAGAGGAGGCGTTGGCGTCGGAACGCTCTCGAGCCGTGAAGGCCAGAGCGGCTGAAACTGAAGCCAAAGAGAAAGAGGCGGTGGCCCAAGCGGAGACGCGTGAAGTTCGTGGTAAACTTGAACAACGCCGAGCCGCAGCTGAGTCGGAAAAGAGTCAGAATGCCATGGTGAAAGCTTTGCTCGACGCGCAGGCGGCTGGCGCACTCAAGGGTGTGCTTGGCCGTCTTGGTGATCTCGGTGCGATCGATAAAAAGTACGACATCGCCGTCTCAACCGCATGCGGTTCGCTCAATTACATCCTAGTTGAGACTACGGCTGATGCACAACAATGTGTGTCTTATCTGCGTAAGAACAACCTCGGCAGAGGCGACTTCGTGGCGCTCGACAAGCAAAAGCACTACATGCAAAAGATCCAGGCTAATGTTAAAAATCCGGAAAACGTCCCTCGACTGATCGATTTGATCAAGCCAGCTGAAGAACGTTTTGCGGTCGCTTTCTATCACGGCGTGAGAGACACACTGGTGGCCGATGATCTTGATCAGGCGTCGCGTTTGGCGTATGGCGAGACGCGTCGACGCGTCGTCACTCTACAAGGTCAGCTGTTTGAAACGAGTGGTACTCTGTCTGGGGGCGGTTCGAGACCTCGATCTGGCGCGATGCGCGTTGGTAATGAAGCACCAGTCGTTCAAAATGCCGCTGAAGTGGCGAAAGAGATTCAGTTGGCAGAGAAAGAGCTCGAGAAGGCTGGGACTCTGTACGAGCGCTGTCGTAAGCAGGCGCTCACCTCTCTTCAAGAGGCTCGTGACGCAGAGGCAGCGGTCAGCAAGATTGAGCGAACACTCCCGAAATTGCAAGCTGAATTAGACGCAGCTGAGTCCAAAGCAACCGACTTGTCGAACCGTTTGGGTGAGCTTGAAGCTGCGCACGAAGCGAGCAAGGATGACGCGGCTGAACTCAAGAGACTCGACAAGGAAGTTGAAAAGGCCAAGATTGCATTGGATGAAGTCATCGCCGGGGCCTCTGCCTTGAAAAACAAGGAGCAAGGGTTGCAAGAAGCTCTGAATAATGTTGGAGGTGAACCATTGCGAAAACAGCGCGCGCTCGTGAAAGATCTCACGGTTGGCATCACCGCGGCTGCCGATGCAGTCACGGAGAAACGCGCCAAGGCAAAGTCTCACGAAAAGACGACCACTCGTTTGTCCAAGGCCATCGAGGAAGGTAAAGCGGAAGTCGAACAGATCAAAGCTGATATTGAAAATAGTAAAGCTGAATTTAAAGCGCTGGAAGATGGTGCTGCCGCGGTGCTGGAATCTCAGAATGAACTCAAGCAGCAACTTGACGCCAAGGGAGGTGAATTGAGTGAGGCGCAGAAAGCTCTTGATGAAATTATGAAAATTGTCGGTACGATTCGAGGCGTTGAGGTTGACATTCAAGCGAAGTTGGAGGATATCTCCGTTCTTGAAAAGGAAAACAAGGACAAGGAAAAGCACTGGAACAAGGAAATCGCCAAGGTGACCAAGGAGCGTACTCCGCTGTACACCGACGGTGAAGTCCCAGAGTTACTCAACGATGAGCAACTCGCGCAGCACACTACCGACGACATGCAAGAAAAGGCTGCCATGTTGGAAGAAGAGCTCGCGGCGGCCAAACCAGACATGTCCTCGATAGAGGCGTTCGCGAAGAAGGCGGAAGAGTACGAGGAGCGTGCGGCTGAATTGAGCGCGGCGACCGAAGAGCGTGATAACACGCGTGAAGCCTACGATAAGCTGAAACAAAAGAGACTCAACGAGTTCATGGACGGATTCAACATTATTTCACTGAAATTGAAAGAAATGTATCAAATGATCACTCTTGGTGGTGATGCCGAGCTGGAACTCGTTGATTCGCTTGATCCTTTCTCGGAAGGCATCGTGTTCAGTGTACGCCCGCCGAAGAAGAGCTGGAAGAATATTGCCAACCTGTCTGGTGGAGAAAAGACGTTATCTTCACTCGCTCTTGTATTCGCTCTTCACCATTACAAACCCACTCCGCTTTATGTGATGGATGAAATCGACGCTGCGTTGGATTTCAAAAATGTTTCCATCGTTGGTCATTACATCAAGGAGAGAACGAAGAATGCGCAGTTTGTGATCATCTCCTTGCGGAACAACATGTTCGAACTGGCGGATCGATTGGTCGGTATTTACAAGACCAACAATACCACAAAAACAGTGGCAATCAATCCACGCTCGTTTAAAGTTGGAGCTAACGAACTCGTGCAGCGTGAGCAGATGCACGCCGAGGAAGAACGTGCGAATCAAAATCAGGAATTGGTGACCGCGTGATGGCAAAATGTACGATATAGTGAACAATCTTCAATCGAATTTCTCTTTTCTACGGAATCCTAACCTAACGAAACTAACGTTTTTCCAACGCACATGCCAATCAGTGTCGCCACCGAGTAGCCGAAAATGCCCGTCATCACTGCTGGTGAAGTTGCTCGAAGCCAACCTCGGGCTGAAGCCAGCGCGGCAGCGGTAGCTGGACCACCCACGTTCGCGTTCGTGGCGACGAGCACGGCCCACAGAGGGATCTTGAGTAGTTTATGACCCACAACGAGCGTAAATAGGAGCTGAGTGACGAGCAGAATGCCGATGAAAGTCAGCATGGGTAAAGAAGCCAACGCGCCAGAGCGCAAATCCAACCCTGCACCGAGAGCGGAGAAAAATACAAGCATGAGCGCGCCGCTGATTTCTTGAGCCCCGGGCGTCTCAGTGATACTGCATAAATTCCAAAGACGCACTTTTTCCAATTGCGACACTTTTCTCATCGCCCATGCGACGCATGGAGCCAAAATACACGTGATACCAAGATTGAAACTCGGGACACCCGCAAACACCGCGAGTGAGTACGAAAGACGCAACACGATTAGCGCCACCGCACAGGTTGCACAAAGCGACGATTTCGTTGGAATCTGTCGTTTCGTTTCAACTTGATCAATGTCGGCGTTTTCAACCGGTTTCGGTCCGTCCGTTTTGATGAGGAATAGAATTCCCAAATACACCGCCATTGCCAAGTTATCGGCAGCCATCCCCGCCGTCAGTAATGCTTGACCTCCTGAATTAACCATATCGAGCGCCTTTGCCGTAGCCGCAAAATTAATCGATCCGCCTATGTATGACGAGCATAGACAACTCGCAATTTTCCAGCCTTCTGCTCCTAGTGCTCGACCAATGCACGCGAACGACAGGTACGTTCCGACAATCGTTCCGAACGCACCGACGATAAATCCGCGCAAAACCTGCCAACCGGAATCTTTGTCTATTTTACCACGACTAGGAGCAACGCTCGAAGAAGATAGCAGAGCGAGCACGACGCCCATCGGCATCAAATTATCCCAAACGATATCGTATGCACGACTCACCGTCGGCAACAACCCAGCCGTGGACAACGCGCTGGTCGTCGCCATCGCTAAAATGGGCGCTGAGACGCGTGAACCTAATTTACTATTGTCCTCCAAGTGTTGTCCGATCGCCGCAGCGCCCGTCAAGACCGCAAACACGCCCTCTGTCGACGCGATAACCGACGCTCGAGTACTGCACCGCTGTGCGCAGCGCGCCACCGGCGTCTTCATCGCCGCCCTGAACCGTGCGCGACGCTCGCTCCGCGGCGTGGCACGCGCGCACGCGCATCCCGCCGCGGTGCGCACGGGCACACTCGACGGTACCATCTCGCGAGGCGGCGAACACTGAGGGAGAGACTTTCTCGGCAGAATTCGACGCCCCGACACTCGTCACCATGGGCGTCGATCCACTCGCGGCGATGTCGAGCGCCATGCTCCTCATCGCCGTGAGCATAAACGCGGCAGAGCAAAGACCATCGGTTCTGGTGCGTGAAATTCATCGGCGCGCGCGACGATCGAGGCGTGGTCAAGCGAATCTGGACGACTGACCCATCGTGAACACCATGCGCTTTCCCTTCGTAGAGTTTTGGATTTCTGATGGCTTTCGCGGTGGATCGCGTGTACGACGGGAGAAGGAATACGTTCGTTCTCTCTCGAACGCAGAGAGACGTGTGGTGGGGGGTATTGGGATTGTGCATGTTCGTTCTTCTAGGAAATTGCGCGACGCAGACCGCGTACATAATCTTTGGGCCGACTTGGCCGAAGAACACGTGGCAAGCGAATGTATTGAGGTATATAGGATTTGGAAGGTTAGATGGGGTGATAGATTACGTGCTTTTCTTCGTGCCGTACTTTGGGATAGCTGTGGCGGGAGCGAGCAAGCTTTATAACGACAGAATGAGCCAGAGTGAGCTCGACGGCCTGACGCCAACGACTGCACCGGCCAGCTCGCAAAAATTGCTTTTGAGATTGACAGTGGGAGCGGCATCAGTTGCGGCGGTGACAGTTCCATCAGTGTCGTCGATTGTGTACTTGTTATTCGTGGTATCGTATTTCATCTCGGAGTTGCGAAAGGGCAGTGGGAACTTGAAATTTGAAGTGGCGAGGGAGAGGTTGCTGAACTTGCCCTTCAGCGCGGCCATGGGATGCCTATGCTATACGGCGATCCACTTTATGACGATATATATGTACCAGCTACCGGAGTTACAAAGCGCAGCTCGAGAGTCATCAGCGCAACTACTCGGTCTGTACTCGATGGATAGAAACGAGGGACCGGTTGCGCGACTGCTGCGCTTGACTCAGATAATTTCGATTGGAGTGTTATTTATGGGCCTGTGTGCACTAGAGGCAAATTGTGGTGAATCTGTCGTTGAGCACGAAGATGATATCCGCAGACCGTTGATGGAGGATGATGCTCAGTCAGACGTTCCTGACGCACTCGGTCGGGACATCATAGTTGATCGCTTATTGGCTCGTTTCGGAGGGATTCTGGGAGGATTTGCATTGTTGCTCGTGGGCTTGCTAGTGAGTAACATCGTGGCGTATCCGATGCTTTTAGTTGGCCTCGCGCTAATCGTGCATCCCGTGCGACATAACACTTTTGCCAAGATTCATGGTCCGTTGATTTTCACGTACTTGGTGGCGTGGACTGTGGGTGAGTACATCTTGCTTTGCATACCACCAATCGTGATAGCATCGATGAACAGTAGAGTTAGAGCTCTTTTGGAGGCATTTGGGTCGCTACCAGCGCGTGACGGAGAGCAGTCTGGCGTCAATGCGTGTTACATGGGTATTCTGCTATTGTCTCTTGTACTCGTTGGTTGGCTCACAAAGAATGCTAAAAATACTCCGACGGACGATGAACTCGAAGAACATGTTCAAAATGGTACTTTGACGGATTACATTCCGTTAGATGATCTTGAAATAGAGCAACAGCCGGCAGAGAGTGCCGGAGATTTGCCACTTGTTCAATTGATATCGCACTTGTTGGTACCGTTTGCACTCTGGATCGTGGCATTGTCCAGAGCAGATTTCATCCACGCAGCATTATTATTAGCCTTCCTATTCAACATTGTGAAACCGGGTGATCGTACAATTTTACATCTCACAGCACAGATTTTAGCAGGCATCATCGCTGTGTTGTACTTTTGGGCGATAACGACACGTATTGGTATTTTCAGTGGATATGAGTCACGATGGAAGTCGACGTTAGGGTTGGTGGGACTCGACCAGTCGAGTACGATTCACACAACGGGACCGTTCGCGTGCATTCTCGTGGTCATTTGTATAGTTTTGTACCTGCAAAAAGTGTTGAATGCGCTTACGCCAGAAAGTGAGCCCGCGGAGACGACGAGTCAAGGGACTTTCAATGCTATCACTTCCTTGGGGAAAGCATTGCTTTATGAGTTTTCATCTATGACTATGAAACTTGTCGCTCGTTTCGGTGCATATTTCGTCCTTCTGGTAGGTTTGGCCACACTGGAAGTGTCAAAATGTTCGTTGATCAATCTGGTGCTTTTGGCACTTCTAGGTCTCAACTGCATCGTCAAACGTCACCCGCATGAAACTGATTCCAGGCGATGGCGACCAATTCTTTTATACTGTTTGTCTAATTTGGCCGTTCGTTACACTTTTGGTGCTTTTCCACTTGATAAGATATTTGGATTTTCGAGTGATTTGACAGCCTTTCTTGAAAACACTGTTGGTTTAGCCCAAAATGTAGAGCCTGGAAAGCTCATGTCAGAATTGCTTGGACCAAGTATCTTGCTTGTTTTCACTTACTTTCATGAAATTGGATTGCTTTCGTTGACCAGCTCGATGGACGAACGTAGGAGCTTACCATTGGCGGCAACTGAACTTGGATTTCTTCCGCTTGTTAAGAGAGCGATAATTTTACATGCGAACAAGGTTGTTACGATTTGCACAATCTTATTCATATTAGAAAGGCGTGATCTTCTGGGTCTTCTGATGCTAGCTGCGCTCATAGCGTCGACGTTATCGATGAAAACGACGGAGGGGCCAACTGAGTTGGTAGGTACCATCGCATTGGTTTCGGCAATCATGGATTACGCTTACAAAATCCAGTGGATGCAACAAGGTGAACATTGGAGTATCTTACCAGTACTAGGTGCTCACAAGTGGCCCGAGTCGTCCCTTGGGTTCGTTCCTGAAAACGAATCGATGCTTCGCTATCCAGTTCTGGTGATTTTTTCAGTAGAATTGACGAAAGTCACGAGAGGATGGTTGAGTAAGTTACCGCCGGCGCTCAAGTCTGGCTGCTCTCCTGAGCCATGTCATTTATTCTGGCCTCAACGGGATACACGCACAGTGCTGATGAAACGAAAAGCTGAAATGATGGAATCGAGTGTGTCGATGGATAGCGTTAACATCAGCGATGATGAAGCAGAATCCGATAGCTTGTCTGACTTGGGAGATAATCGTAGCAATTCTGGAAGCGACAAAGCACGTATAGAATTCACGAAACGGATACAAGAAAATGCACGTACAAACTTCGGGCAGCTTGCGATGATGTTATCTATAGTGCCGGAATTGATTGAAGGCTTGATGGCAAATCTCATGCCGGGGTTGCTGTACGTTGTCTTTGCCATTGTTGGAATCGCTTCAACAAATATCCTCTCACTCTTGTACTTGGGGGTCACGTGGAAGTTGGCCAATAGTAAACTTGGTTCATATCCTCGAGATAGACTACTTTTGTGGCGCTCTACTACGATGGTGTGTGCTTTGATCGTCTTGTGGCAGTATGCTGTATCGATTGAAGTGATACGCAGCGGCGTTGATGGGTTGACTCCCCCTCCACCCCCTTCCCCACCGCCAGCTTTGAGGTCACTTCTTTCTGTCAACTCTGAAAAACTTAGATTGACTCGGGAAACAAAGCAGTGGCTTGCTGTCCTTCCGCGCAGCAAAATGATGTTGTTTGGTTACTTCAGTGCCTTTTTCATCGCCGCATGTCAGCTGAGGATGGATGCCATTTTAGCTGGTTTGGAAGAGCGAGCTAGACTTACAATCGAAGCTTCGCAAGCTGAAGGTGAAGACATGGACGATCAAATGGTTGCAGAACTTGTTTCGACCATGATTCCCCGTCAGACCCCGACTCAGACAGCCCTGCTTCCAGCGCAGGCGCAAGAGACGTCATACATGGATATAGTTTTCGCACCGCTTTCGTGGGAAGCGAGTGCCACGTGGACGCTGTTGGAGTGGGTACGGTATTTCTATTTGAGATACGCTGTTGAATGGGCGCTTGTATCAGTGATTGTACTCGGCACTTTCTCAAGGGATTTGATACACATCGGCTATTTGATTCTGCCATTCTACTTTCTCCGATCACGCAATGCTCTGAGTAAGGATGGTCAGGCAGGCTTAAGGCTGCTACAAATCTACAATATCACCGTCATCGGAGCCGTTCTCTTATACCAGGCGCCCATGGAAGCCTTAGTCGGGAGTTGGTACGGCCCGTCCGATTCGGAATGTTCGTTTCTTCAGGGGATGGGCTTTTACAAGCTTCCGACGGTGCTCGGAGTGCAAGCCGGGCAACTTACTACAGATTTATTCATTTTTGGCGTCGTTCACCTCCTGCGGAGTATCATCACTCAACCAAAATACAAAGCGGCGATGGTCATGATGCGTCAGTCGATCGAAGCTCAGCGGATTGTGAATGATGCCCTCAAACACGGATGGGTCCGCGAAAGTCTCTCTGCATGTTTGGCGAAGATGAAGGAAAAGGATAATCGACGTCGACGAGTCGAAGATATCAGAGATGAAATCACTACTTTATCGCGAGAAATTTTAGCCGTCGAAAGTCGTAGAGAAGATGGTCCACGGCGCCACACAGGTGACCGCAAACCTCCTAGTGACACATTGCGTCGTCGACGAGGCCAAGGCGGTGATCCTGGTGAGCATGCCGGTGAGTGGATGGAAGAAGACGTGACGGACTATCAGGCTTTTGAAGATGATCTTCCACGAGAAGAGGCTGATTCGAATGCAGAGAACATTCACGAGTACGAAATGAATATGCGAAAGAGCTTACAGGATAAGGAAAAGACATTGACTACGCTGCTTCACATTTGGCTCATGGATAAAAGCTCGACGTTTGGTCTGGTGTTCGGAGCTTTTCTCAAGACGTGGCCGTGGATCGCAGCGCCTCATAATTCGATGTCTTACTTCTTCATGATCCTGTCATTTGCTATCGATTTTTCCCTCGTCACAATCGTTTTCCCGACATCTATACTTGCATATGGATTGATGGCGTACCCAAAGGTACCGCATGGATTCTGGCGTTTGATTCTCTATTATGCTGAGTCAATATTGTTGATTGGATACATCTTGACGATTCCTTGCACTCTTCAGTGTACAAACGTGATGATGTGCACGTACGTACCTTTGATATTCGGGATTTCCACTGCGAATGATGCGTTCATACCCAACGTGATCGGCGCATTCATGGCGTACATCGCCGTGATGATACATCACAACGCGCAACAAACTCTTGCGCATCTCGACAACACGAAGACGGATGACTCAGATGACGAGGACGACAAAACATCATTTGCTATCAATGCCATCTTTTCACGTTTGAAGAATTTTAACATCGATGGCACGTACCAGCTCAACAAGGATGCGGAGTCGTCGCCTCTGCACATTGAGGTGTCGCGAAGCATACTGGCAGAAGCTGACAATTTCTTTCAGCGCATCTTGACTCAAGAGGCGGAGTACGGACCTTCATTCGTGTCAGTTTCGGTGTTATCAGGACAAAGCATACCGACCGATTGGGATGATATCACAGCGCGCATGAACGAAGCTCTCGTCAGTCATCAGATGTTGTCTGATGCTGCGCCATCGACGTACTACACGCTTGAATTTGTCCAAGCAGACACCGAAGGTTTGCAAAACGATCCGGAACACTCCGTCGCGATATTCCGTATTCTTACGTCTACGTCACTATTGTGTCCTAGTGCCGAAGTGAGTAATACTTTGAAAGCCTTACAGCTGCGAGAAGCCGCCGGCGAAGCAGACACTCTGCCGCTCGGTCTCACATCGGTTCGTGGTTTCCATCAGGAGGGACCAGATTTCTACACCGCAACGCTTTGTTTTGATATCTTGGCTACGATTTTTGTCGCTATCTTCTACCAAAGCACCGTGGACTCTGACTCCGATGCGCTGGTGGAAACCTACTATCAAGGCTTGTTCAAAATTGACTATGTCCTCTCGGTGTTTGTCTGTTTGGTGCTCATCGTCGCCGACGGGGTCATTTACATGAAGAAAGCAAAGGTTGCAAAAGTCTTCTATCATTACTTGACGTATGCCGGGTTTGTTGCATTTCTTTTGAGGATTTACCACAGCAACACGACGACTCATCATTCGCACTTACAGTTCTTCTTCTTGGTAAAGTCTGTATCCTTCGCGCTAGGGGCTCGGCAAATTCGCTCTGGCTTCCCCACCGAAGTATTCACAAACAGCTTGATTTTCCAACGATCGGATATAATCTCGTTCGGTGCTTTCATGACGTACTTCTCCATACCGTTCATGTATGAGTTACGCATCTTGCTTGAGTACGCGTGCACGGACAGCGCCCTGGATCTTTACGATTGGTTAAAGCTCGAGAACATCTCGCGCGACTTGTTCAGAATCAACGTGCGTAACAATACGTACAGAAAATATCACCCGTTCGGCGAACCGCAGCCGTGGTGGAAAAAAGTGTTCCTCGAAGGAGGTGGTCTATTCACCATCATCTTCAGCTTGCTAGTGGTGCCATTCTTCGTATTCAGCACGTCGAACCCGCAGGTTGACATCAATCCCGTGTACGACGTACGCTTCAACATGAGTTTGATTGGAGCTGAGAACACGTTCACCTACCCCATCTTCGACGGTGGTTTTAGGAAAACTATCGAAAGCACGTCGTGGCAAGCGTTACGAACAGATGCCCCGAAACCACTGATAAACAAACCGGGTCAGATCCAAGAAGTGTGCCTCGCGCAAGACAGCGATTCGGTTTGGTCAACGCCTCCGCCATCGATCGAAGCTCTGAAAAAGTCACTCTCAAAGGGTGCGAGTCTGAACACGGGCTGGATATTTAAACGTCATCTACCCCTGGACAACCCCATTCTGTACTCAGACGGCATCGATTACGAGTTCTCGCAGGAGGAAGCGGAAGCCTTGATCAGAGTGATAAATGGAGAACAGAACAATGTTTTCCTCGAAGATATTTACCCGCGGGTGTGGCATTTACACGGAAAAGGCAAACCGGTGCCTAAATATTCGAGTGAGCAAAGCGTAAGCTGTACACTAGCTCTAAAGGGCATCAACTCGACGACGCCGTGGTGGTCGGTCGATTGTGGCACTTACGTGGCGGTGAAACGCGGCGCATCCGCGGATGGACGTCAACGCCTCAATTGGTGGCAGCCTTGTCACGAGTTTGAAAACGGTCCAGAAATCGTCCTGATATCGTCCGAAGTTCCTACCGGCGTTTTCGCCACATTCAGCCAGTTTGTCGGAGGTCTCACTGGTGTGTACGTCGTGTACATTTTGACGCTGGCGTCCATCGTGAGAGGATTCACAAACAATTTGGTCGGTAGTATTCAGCACATCGATTTACCTTCGACGCATCGCCTCATATCGCTGTGCAGCGATATTTATAGCGCTCGTCAAGTGCGCGACTTCGTGTTGGAAGAGCGTCTGTACTGGCTCCTCATACGTATCTACAGATCTCCGGCGGTGTTGTTTGAGTTCACGCGGACCTCCGACGGATCGGCGATGCCGTTGCGTCCCATGCGTCCAAAGACGGCGTAGCGCTCGATGAGCGTCGCTCAAATGTAAATTAGCGATTTAGAAATTATAGGACTGAGATGAAATACCGATCCCACCTCATTAGAAGAAGTGTAGAGCGCGAGAGATGGATCGTTCACATTGTTCCGCGCTCTTCAATAATTCCGAGAAAAGCGGAAACAGCCGCACAACTCGCCGCGCGTCGCTCGACTTTCGCGACACAGACGACGCGCTCGGTGAGAAGAAAATAAAGAAAATAAATGGCGGGGGGTGGTAACGCCGCGAGCGATGCGTCGCACGTTTTACCGGCGAAGAAAGCTAAAACAGTACCGAACAAGGCACCGGAGACGAAAACTCGTTGCGTCCGTGAATCGGGGGTCTGTACCTGCATGCTCGAAGCGGTGCTCGTGCAATGCAAGAGCTGCATCGAAAACAATCCTTCTTGGTCGTGTTTTGCGAGCCCTTTCTCTTCGACGATGCAGAAATTGTTTCAGCACCCGAAAGCTGAAGAAGCGTTTGGGTTCATACGACGTAGTAATATTCCATACGACACAAGAAATGCTCTGAGATGGGCGATGCGAACGGACAAGTTTGACATTTTTAAAGCCATTTTCAAAGACAACAGATCCAAATACTTTCATTCTCCAAGCGTCTTTGCTAGTTACTATTCAGATTTTCTCATGAACACGGGGGCGGTTTCGCATTCGATGGTGCCTTACTTGGATTTCCTCGCCAAGGAAGGGGCAGTGCCGACGCCCAATCACCTCACCACATTGATCAATAATTGGGACACTCTGCATGGCGTAGATATAGTGCGGTGGTTAGTAAATAATGGTTTACAGGTGGATCGATCTCACGTCGAGAGCGCGATTTTTTGTTCAAATGTGAGCGCATTGAGATGCTTCGTGGACTTGAACTTTCCACTTCGTGCAGAAAAGCACTTCGTGCATCAAGCGGCTGAAAATATAGATGTCGAAACCGTGAAGTTTCTACTCGATGAAGTTGGACTTCAAGTTTCAATTCCAGAACTGTTGAAAGATATTCGAATCGCGTGGGAAAATTCAGTCACGATTGAAGAGAAACGTTACGAAGATCCGCTGGGCATGGATACGGCATACCGTCGTCTTAGGCAGTATTTGCTCGCCAAAGAGGGATATTCACCCGAGATGGATCGGAAGCGTTTACACAAAATTTTGCAACTCTTCGAGGCGAACAAGGAAGCTTACTCTTGCGCGGATTATCTGGATATGATGAAGTTTCTCAAGCACCTGCACGATGAAACGCTAAACCAAACCATTGTCTGACAAAGTGCACGATGATTACTTCATTCGAGTCGAAGAATGTATGCTACCCCTAAAATTTGATTGTTAAAAACTAAGAGCATGAATGAATTCCCCTCACAGAACGATTATTTCATCGCCAGCTCCACCGGAATGACTACCGTATCTCTTCGCCTGTTCCTTGACGCGCTTGACATACTTCGCTTTCGATCGTCGCAACTGATTGTACGCCTCTGCCTGCGCTGGATCGCACATGTTCGGCGAATCCAGCAACTCCTGCACTCCAACCAAAATTTGCTTGATGGAGACGGACGGTTTCCACCCCTTCTCTTCGTTCAGAATGCTCAAGCACACCTTGCCGGTTGGATACACGTTTGGATGAAAGAATCCAGTCGGAAACGCCACCCGCGGAGGTTTCGCCGGGTAATCGTGTCCAAACTCCAACCTGAGCGGATACAACCCTCCAGCCCAGGGCGTGTCGGGCTTCCCCGGGATCTTACAGTCCCACACCCGCAGATTCGTCGTCACGTCACCTTTGGCGTCCCGAGTCGTCGATGGCTTCGCGATGAAACCGTGCGGGTGATCTTTGCGCCAGTCCTTGCGCTCTTGCGCCAGTCTGGACGTCATCAGAGATGACATCTCTCACCCCCTTCACTCTCCTCGTGCTCTCACGGTGCGTGCGCGTCGTCTCGACGCGCGACGGTGAATGTCGAGATGACGGTGTGTTTTCGTGATTTGAACGCCGACGGAGAGCGACGAGACTACTCGAATTTGGATTTAAAAGCTACGACTACCGTAGAAAGGACGCGCCCATCGACTCGATGCGAATCACGCGCGCAATCGATCACAACTCCACGCCGCCGTACGCGCGCTCGAGCTGCCGCGGGGGTTTCATGCCGCTCACCCAGTCGGACGCGTGCGTCGGCAAGAGTCCCATATTGTTCAGTTTATTCAGCGCCAGATACAGTCCGATCAACTGTATCCCGCAAAACATCAATCTCGGCACCGCCACGCTCACGTTCTTATCGCCGTCCACGAACCTCTCGAACGTTGCCCTGGAGTGTAATATCGCCTTGGTCGTCTGCGCCACGCCGCCGAAGACGGCCATGATGCTAAACACTTGCACCGAGTTGCCGCTCATCCACATCATGAAGACCATCATCGCGATCGAACTCACGGATGATTTCGCGAAGGCGAACGCGCGTTGTTCCCTGAGTTTGCTCCGCTCGCGCTCCATCGCGCTCTCGTCCATCGTCGTGGCGGTGGTGGTCGTCCCCGTCGAGCTCTTCGTTCGATCGGCGTCTCGCGCGCGCGTCGCCTCACCGCTGCGCGCGCGCGGGTCGTACCCCGGCGGGTACGGCACCGGTGTCGAGACATCGTTTCCCTTCGCCCGCACGCGCGGACGCACCGCGTACGATCCGTCCATCGGCGCGGTCGTGCGCTTCGCGTCGATTTCGTCGCGCGCGCGTCTTTGGAGACGCCGAGCGTTACTCTCGCCCACGCTCGAAACGCACGCGGTTCGAACGCGCGAGGGGGGCGCGGAGATACGCGGTCGGTGAGACGCGCGCGTAAAAACTCGACGCGAGCGTTCGAAGGTGCGCGCGCGACGATCGGCGGTGAGGCGCGCGCGAGGACGGACGGGGATGGGGCACTACAATCCGCTTTGGAGACGTCTGCGGCAAGGGGAGACGGAGTCGACGGACGAGGACGAGGACGAGGAGAAGAACGCGGCCGAATTCGCGGCGAATGAGCGCGAGATCTTTCGACGGCGGCTCGCTCGCGGTCATCGGGCGAGACTTGAGGTTGAGGAACAAATGCGGCGGGTGCGAGAGGTGCAAGAGGGACGCGCAAGGCGAGCGGAGATGGAGGCGGAGATGGAGGAAATCAGGCGCAGGCTGACGGAGATGGATACGATTGAAAATGCGTACAGTACGAGTCAGGTAGACGCCGAGCGTGCGGCTGAACGCGCGGCCGAGGCCATGACTGAAGCTTTAGATGCTCAAATCAGGGGTGACGCCGAGGCTTATGCTTTGATGAACGCGTGGTCGCTGTACGAATCCTCGTGGTCAAATCTCGATGAACGCATCAAGAAAATACGTTTCGATGAGTCTTCACAGCACCTCGTCATTCAAATGCGTGATATTCCATGGCCACCAGACGAGAGTGTCATGCTCACGCAGATGGCTGCATTGGAACGATGGACGAAACGCGATGAGAAAAAGGAATCCAAACACGAGGAGTCATCAACCGCGTACAGAAGAGCGTACAAGCGAGCGTCTCTGCGTTGGCATCCCGATAAATTCGCGGGCAAGTTTGGAAAGTATCTCGATCCGAATCACGCGGACGAAATTTGTCAACGGGTGCAAAGTATTTCTCAAATAATCAACGACGAGTGGTCGTCCAGGATGGTCAATGTCCCAAAGTCGTAGGCGCTACCATCCGTGGACTCGATGGTGTGCGACGGCGCGATCGAATGCGGCTAAAGCGGCGTACTCTGAGTATTCGCTCAGCACGTCGTACGAATAAGCTCCATCTAGATCAATTCGCAGAGGTCCGGCGATTTGCTTACCGTTCACAGTCTCGATGAGCACCGTGTCACAGCGAATCATCGCCCACTTGACGAGCTCAACGATAGTGGCCAGCGAGATCGAAGCGTTCCAGCCATTCTCGGTTCCGTGTCCCGTGTTGACGAGAGTGGGAAGACACATGCACCCGCCCGCCGTCACATGCCCCGTGTACCAGACGCATCGTGGTGCTACGACGCGGCACAGCGGAGGAAAACTCGGAAACTCACCGTGCGGGAAAGAAAACTCGAGAAGAATGTGATCCATGCCGTGACTCGCCTTTAGCCTCGCGAGATCTTTCACGAGAGTTTTACCACCGGGACACGACGTGTCGAAACATGAAGAGTCGAGCTGAAACCTCCACCTCGATATGTCCTCATCCACGTGTGACAAATTTTTGAGCAAGAAACCATCCGCGCTCTGTCGCTCGAGGCACTTGAATTCGCGCAGCAGCAACGCGGCTTCTTTGTCTTGAATTTTTCTTCTCACGAGGCTATTCATGTCGTCGCGTCGAAGAGTGAAGATGAGGTTTTCTTCTCGTTCTCGGATTTCTCTCGGGATTGACGTCGCTTGCTGTTGGATGCTGTCATACCTTACATTGTGATGTGATACTAGTTCTAGAGATGGTACGCCTAATAAACTGCGTCCGATGTCTTCCGATGTTGCGAGTAAGATACAACAATTCGTGATTCACGCGAGAGTGCGTGATCGTACAAGGGAAGGTGAGCATGACTTTAAGGGTTGTACAGTGCGCGTGCCTGTTGGTACATGGATCTTGGTTCTTGGTTTCGGTGACTCGCCATTTTAAGCTCCGCCGCTCGCCGGTTTTCGAGGCTGTTCACCTTCTTGTGCCAGTTTCGCGGCGTATATCGCGGTTGGTCGGCAAAAGTTGGCGTTTTGCCCATTCGTCGCTTCCGGTTTGGTAGCCGCGGCGTAGTTTTGCGCCGCCACTTGGTACGCCATGTTTTGCTGAGCCATCCAAGCCATTTGATTCATCTGATTCATCTGGTTGATTTGATTCACTCGACTCATACCCTCACCTTGCTGCGCCGACATCGCTTGTAACTGCGCCATATATTGCGCCATGGCTTGGTTGTACGCCTCGAACATGTGCGCTTGCATCGAGGGAGGAACCCCGTACGGCATACCCATGACACCAACCATGGGTGGCATCGCGGCGGGGTCCGCGCCGTCAACGTTGACTTCAGCTTCGCCCTCTTGCTCGACGCCGTTTTGGCCCACGTTTTGATGCATCCACGCGTTCATTTGAGGGTGATAATGTGGAATGGTGGCGACATAGTGCGCCTCGCGAGACGCCATATCGGCTAAATTGGACAGAGACGCGGTCAACGCGCTTCCATTCGCCGCTTTGTGGTAATATTGCGTCGTCCTGTCGGCCCCGCGATGTCCATTTTCGTGATGCACGTTGGCGTGCCCATTCCCGTGCCCGTTGTGGTGAGTGTGATGATGATGGTTCTTGTGGACTCCGCCGTTTGACTTGTGCACGCCGTTCGCTTTAGTCGCCCCGTTTGACTTGTGCGACCCATTCGTCGTGGCTCTGTGTACCACCATCGACCCCGGTTCACCATCCTCCGTCGGAGCGGCGACGATATCAAACAAACTCGACCGTCTCTTCCGTTTGCTCACGTTCGTTTGCCTGATGAAGTACTTTTGCGCGTGCGACGCAACCTGCGTCGGCGTCCTCGTCGTGACGAAGTGTCTCGAGATGCCGCGCCAGTCCCCTTTCCCGAGTTTTTGCAACCCGATCAAAAAGTTTTTATGTTCTTCCTCCGTCCACGCCACGCCTACGTCGAGACAAAAACACACACATCGCGTCAGTCGTTCGCTCGCTCGCGCTCTTCCCTCTCTCCCCTCCCCTCCTCAGGCTGAGTCGGATGACGAGTGGATGGACTCGATCGATAAATATCTCCGATTTCGCCGATCTTTTTCACCGCGGTGGACGGATAGGCCGAGATCCACGTTGCATAAAAAGTGAAACGTGCCCATACCCGTATTGTAATACTCAACACCAGCATCAAAATAAAGTCAACGTCTCGCAATCCACGCGCCGGTCGCGCACCACCCGCGCGGGCGAATGATATCTCGCTCGCGTCAGCGCGGTGGACGCGCGGTCGTCCTCCTCGCGCGTCGCGTCGAGTCGCACGTCGCGTCGACGCGTCCGCGACAAAAACGCGCGTCATCACGTACCTTTTTTCCTCTCCACGCGTTGCGCCCCCGTGGATTCCCTCTGCTCGTGAACGGCGACGTCGGGCGCGGGCGCATTCGTCGGTTTCGCCAACATCGCGCGCGCGACCGCTTCCTCGTCGTCGCCCGTCGTCGCCCGCGTCTCGTTCGTCGGCGACGTGTTCACCGATTTTCCGCGCGCGCGTCGACGTGTACGCGCGTCGCCCCTCGCGTCGCCCCTCGCGCGACGCTCGTCCGACGCGCGCGGTGCCGAGCCGACAATCTGTGAGGATCGAATTGTCGTCGCATCCGACGGGGCGATTTCGGCGGGAAAAATTGATCCGTCATGAATTGTCAATATACGAGTTTATTCCGTCAGCCACTCGCTATCCGGACGAATGGGTCGTATTCTATCATTTCAGATAGTGATAGTCGGTGGTCGTCCAGAAACGCGCGCGCGACCGACCGGTTGGACCGACCGGGACGTGTGATTGCGACGCGTCGACGCGGACGACGACGCGCGCGCGCGCGAGGGTGGTGGTATCGATCGCGTCGCGTCGCACCGCGTCGGACGATGGTGGCGCGGCGGCGCGCGATGATGGCGTCGACGTCGCGAGGCGCGAGGCGAGGATGGGCGGGAGGACGACGGACCGCGGTCGTCGCGGTCGTCGCGTGCGCGCTGGCGGTGATGTGCGGCGCGGCGAGAGGGGAGGGAGGGAGCGCGGTGGCGTCGTTCGATCGACGAGGACCGGACGGGGAGGTGATGGAACTGAGCGAGACGAATTTCGACGAGACGGTGGGACGAGGCGCGCCTGTGCTCGTCAAGGTGTACGCGTCGTGGTGTAAACACTGCGTCGCGCTCGCGCCGACGTGGGAAGAGGTGGCGAGAGAGCTCGAGGGAGAGCTTCACGTCGGAAGCGTGGAGGGACCGAAGAATAGAATACTCCTGAGACGCATAGGAGTCAAAGCGTATCCGATGATTGTGTTGTTCAAGAATGGAAAAATGTACGAATACGAGAGCGGGGATCGGAGCGTGGAGGCTATCGTGAGTTTCGCGAGGAAAGATTACAGAAAAGTGCGTTCGCGAGCTTTCTTTCACGCCGTTTGGTTTTCGAAACTGTTACGGTCACTGTACGCGGTGCCGATGTTAGGGAGGAGAGCGTACGAGTACCTCCACGACACTTTGAAGTTGAGTAACGTCTCCATCCTTTTTCTGACGCTGTGCGTACCGGTGACGGCGGGGATGTTCGCCATATTCGTCGCTGATATGTTCATCGTGCGGCACGTGCTGCGAGAGACGAGGCAAATGTATCAACAAAACGGCGGTCCAGCGAGACCGCACGCCGATTGAAAAAATGCAACTCTTTTTTATTGAACACCTACCATCGTCTAGTCTTAATCTTCTTCCGCTTTCTCCTCCACCAAGAGAGCTTTGTTCTCAGCTCGCGTCGCGTTCCAATACGCGGCAGATGCGATGTTTGCGAGCGCGTGCGCCGCAGCGGGCGCGACGATGCTTCCAGTGTGCAGCGCGCACGCGCCGTAACACGCCCCGACAGCAGTCGCCCAAATTCCGAACGCTGCGCTCCTCCCGCCACCTACGTGCAGCGCACCGAAAACGACCGACGACACGGCCACCCCTGGAATCCCACCGATCGCCGGAAGCAAAGCGCCTCGAAACAAAACTTCCTCCCCAAGCGCCGGAAGCACGGCGACCTGCGCCACGTCGCCCGCTCCCTCCAACGCCCCTAGCACCTGCGCGTTCGAACGATCCGTGCTCACCGCGAATTCTTCCCACACCTGTAACAGCGCGATTCTCCCGAGCGTTACCACCGTCGCGGCGGCCAAAGCGCCCAGCGCGACCTCGTTCGCGTCACCGTTCCCCAACAGCGGCAGCGTCTCGTTCCAGTTCCCTCCCGTCGCCGCCATCGGCACCGCGCCGCTCGCCGCTCTCGCCCCCAAACCGACGACGAGCATTCCCATCGACGTCTTGGCGCACGATTCCAACCCCCGCTCGCGACTCACGCGCGCCATCTTCACCGGTTCGTCGCCCTCTTCCCTCTCGTCCCGCGCCTCGGCGTCGCCTTCATCCCCTCTTTCGCCGCGTCGCGTCCTCGCCCTCGGCACCGCACGCCGCGCGCGCGATCGCGCGGACGTTTCTCTGGCTCGATTCGTCGTCGTCCGCGTCGTCTCCGACGCGCGCGCGAGCGTCATCGGCGTCATCGTCGCGCACTGCGGTCGCCAGTGCAGCGCGCGCGCGTTCGGCGTCCATCCTCTCGCGCGAGCGCGAGCGCCGAGACGAACGCGAACTCGCTCGCGCGATCGATTTCACGCGTCAACGCGACGAAGACGCGTCGCGCGCGACGTCGAGCGCGACGACTCGGTCGACATGCCGTTGAGTGCGAATTACGCATCTCAGACGGATGATGACGACGACGACGACGCCGCGTCTTCGTCGATGCGCGCGGTGATGGACGATAACGACGAGGGCGATGAAGACGATTCCATGGTGATGCTCCTTCGACGAGCGCAGAGCGCGCGGACGCCGGGAGAGAGGAAAGAGATGGAGGGCGAGGAAGAGCCGTGGTGGGACGAAGGCGTCCTGTCGTCGAGCGCCGAGGCGCCGACGTCGAGGTCGGCGGGCAAGCCGACGACGAAACAGACGGGATCTCGAGCGGTAGAAAGTCCGATAAACGGAGTGATCGATGGGCGGACGGACGAGCCGGTGGAGACGACGAAGACGCTCGTGACAAGGCGAGAAGCGGCGCAAAGGCGCCTGCGAAATCTCTTCGACGTTCCAGAGGATGAAAAGTTGGAGGTGGATTACATGTGCGCGCTGCATCATAAGATTTTATTGCAGGGAAAGATGTACGTATTCGAAAATTACGTGTGCTTCTACAGCAACGTGTTCGGGTACACGAAGACGCGAACCATTCCGTTTAGTGAAATCACTCTCATCAACAGAGCCAAGACGGCGAGGGTGTTTCACAACGCCATCGAGATCACGTACCGGGGACGGACAGATTTCTTCACATCCTTCATCTTTCCCGAGAGGTCTTTCAGATTTCTGTGTAACCAATGGGCACAGGTGTCGCATTACGGAAAATTATTCGCGTCCAACTCGGTGTTGCGATCTCATGACGACGCGGTCGCCGACGAAAATGAAAAGGTCGTCACGCCTTCCCCGCAATCGACGATTGACAATGCATCGGCAAAGAGCGAGACCTCCGATGCGATAGAGGAAGAAAATGACGATGATGAATTCGAGGATGAGATTGGTGACTTTGGAAATGCGCCGACGGCGCGAGTTCCAGGAAAAATGCCGTCGCTTCCATCCACGTTGATCAAAACGTACGAGGGTCAAATCAACTGCTCAATAGAAGAGTTCTTTTCAGCAGCTTGGTCGAATAAGTCGCGCAACATCCTACAGCCAAAAATATCTTCTGCATTAGAGCAAACCGGCTGTTCCATCACCGATTGGATCCGTAGTAAGACGCGAGGAGGTTGCGCGAGAGAAATGATGTTTACGGTGCCAGTCAAGCAAACGTTTGGTCCGAAATCAACGCACTGCCACCAAACGCAATATTATTCTGTATACGAGGATGATACTCTCGTCTTCAGCACCTCGCAAGTGCAAACAGATATACCGTATGGCGATTATTTCCGTGTCGAGGCGCGGTGGATTCTTCGTTCCATCGGTAAGCGAAAGTGTTCTCTCTTTGTTGGAACAGAGGTCATCTTCACAAAGTCTACGATGATGAAAGGATTGATCGTGAACAGTGTGACGGATGAAAGCAAAGAAATCATAGCAAAAATGGTCAAGATCATCACGAACTACATCAATCCAAAGAAGAAAGTGGAGGATGCTGTTCCTCTGGAGATTGTCGACGTCAACAAGTTGAAAATTCCTGAGTCTTCTCGAGATATTGTACGAAATATGCTCGCGCCGCTCAAGAGTTTTGTGGAAACCTCTAAAACTGAGACGGTGAGCGAGATGAGGCAAATGGATAAGTGGCAAAAATTGTGTTTTCTGAGTTCGCGAGCGGCGAAAGTTGGGCTGTTTTTCGTCGGCTTTTTGTTGGCACACGCGTTGCTTTTCATGTTGACGCAATGGGCGTTTGGTGGTTTATTGTCGCGACTGTTCGGTTGGTATCCCATGCGCGCGGTGGATGAAGTCGCGTACTGGCAGAAACGATCGAAATTCCTCAATAGTGAGCTCGTGGCGCTCGAGCGACGTCTCGGACGATTGACGAGCGAAATCGAGACGGCAAAAATGGCCATGGAGGCGAGCCGATATTGAGTAGTTCATTAGTATACAGCCTTGCGTTTTGTATTCAGAAATAATGCCAAAATTTAAAGAACTCGAGCGTTGAGAATGTCGCGATAGAGCAAACGCATGAAGAAGGTCGTCTCGTCTGGGCTCGCCACCCATAAAATGGACGCGGCTTCCCGCACCTTCGCGTCGTTACCCGTAAGGGTAAAACGATCGCCCACGTGCAAGGTTTGAGATCCAGCAACGTCCAAGTGCTTCATGAGCGCTTGCAGACCGATGTGTTTATTACCGACGTCGACGAAGACGTCGTTCCCACCGTTAAAAGCGCAGAAGGGAATCTTCGCGTCGCTCAGCTCAGCTTGGCACGCAAGCGCCATCTCCTCCAAGTTTTCATAAATTGTGTCGCCCTTGGGTATGACTCCGACTGCGTATTCCTTGCGTAACACATCCACCTCAACGCTGAGGTGCTTTGCGTACGAGATGAGAAAGTTCTCCGCGCGATTCAGGAATACACGCACGTCTTCGTTATCTCTCCAGTCGTACATGTGCTCGGTGTGCCACTCCTTGGAGGGGACGAATTCGAGACGATAGTCGTCATTCACACGCAAGAGGTAGTTGCATTCACCACCCATGACGTGAAACTTTTGACGAACTTCTTTCGGGAGCGCTTGCGCCTCGAACGCATCCACCAAACCCTTCAGTCGACCCTCAAACTTGGAGGGTTCTCCTGGATATCCCGCCGCGGTGACGATGGCGACGTGTATGCCGAGTTCCATGAGTTGAATAATCTTATCGATCATGTTATTATCGTCCTCAAAGTGCATGCCGTCCGCGTACAACGTCCCATCCGCGTCGAACGTCACCAATCTCACGTCTTTACTCGACGCGTGCACCTGGGCGATGTTTAAAATGTGCCTCACTTCGGCAAAATTCGGCAACACGTATCGACGCTTGGAGAGGGATGAAAATTCGTCGTACTCTCGAAGCGCCTTGACCAGCGGCAATCGATGAAAGAAAAACCCGACCGCCGGTACCATTCGCGACAACTTACTAAACCTTCGTTTCTCCTTCGGTAATTCCAACACCTCATCGATCCACGCCTCGCACTTGGTGAAAACTTCCTCCGTCGTGTGCGTCTTGTGCAAATCGACGATGAACTCGATGAGTGCGTCTTGTTCCTTTAACCTCCCCTTTCTTCTCAACACGGACGAATCCGTGATCGAGCCGGCTCGCGCGAGATGATTCGAATTCACCTGTTTCTTAATCAACTCTCGCATGTACCTCGCCGCGCGTCCGACCTCGACCCCTCCCTCGCCCCCGCGTTCGCTCGCCCCGCGTTCGCTCCTCTCCGTCGTCGCGCGCACCACCGCCTCGATCTCCGCCTCATCGCTCGCCATGGCCTCTCCCGCCGCCGCCACCATCTCTCTCGCGTCCACGGCGTCCCTATCGCTCGCGCTCGCGCGCACGTCCCCTCGTCCGCTCCCCGGACGCGTCGCCCGCGTCGTCCCCGCGCGCGTCCCCAGCGACCCGTTCGCGCGCCCGCACGACGACCCTCGCCAACCTCTCGCCCTCCCTCGCGTCCCGCGCCTCGCGTCGACGAACGCGCGAAGCGTCGTCATCGTCGTCCCCGCCATCGTCGTCGTCGCGACCGCCGCGGGCGTCGACGCGCGTCGACCAACGTCGTCCCCGTCCACCGTCCGTCGGGGCGCGAACCCTCTCCACGTCGCGGTGGTGGGGGGGATACATATCCCAGACGGGCGAACGCCGCCCATTCTACGATGGTATGGTGCCAAAAACAAAAACAAAAACAAAAACGTGCGGTGGTGCGCGTACGCGGTGCGCGTAGGCGTTCGAACTCCCCCGTATACGAACATGTACGACCACGGAACACACACCTAAAAACACCGAAGTGGCTGACCGGACACACGGGTGGTACAGATGGACGGTCGAGGACTGGAATCGAATCGAATCGACTCGACTCGACTCGACTCGAATCGACCGGCACCCGTCGACGCGATGGACGCGAGGGGTGACGACGACCGCGAGGGATGGACGATGCGAACGCGCGGACGCGCGCGTGCGATCGGTCTCGGTGGTGCGGGGTGTGGGTGCGGGCGCGGACCGGTGTCGTCGACGACGCAAACGTTGGATGAGTGCGCGTTCGATCGGTCGGCGCATCGACGGGCGGCGTGCGGGGACGTCGAGGGGATGCGACGGGCGCTGGAGCGATCGAGGGGGGGGGCGGAGCATGGGGTGCGCGAGCGGGACGCGCGCGGGTACGGAGTGATGCATCACGCGGCGAGGAGTGGGAGCGTGGAGTGCGTGGAGACGTGCTTGGCGCTCGGCGCCGAGGCGGACGCGAGGACGAGGGCGGGCGACGCGACGCCTCTGCATAAGGCGTGCGCGGGCGGGCACGCGGAGGGGGTGCGCGTATTACTCCGTGCGGGAGCGAGCGCGCGGGCGGTGGACGCGGACGGGGAGACGCCTCTGCACAAGGCGTGCGCGAGCGGGGACGCGGCGTGCGCGCGCGCGGTGGGCGCGGCGGACGCGACGGCGGCGAACGCGAGGGATAGGAGAGGAAAGACGCCGATGGAAGTGGCGACGACGGAAGAGACGCGCGCGATCGCGGCGGCGTTGTTCGTCCCAGAGGCTGGTGTGAGTGAGGATTAGGGACGTAGATTGACTAGGAACGCGCGTAGACGATTGCAAAGCTAATAGCTAGAGAGACGAATTCGACGCTAAAGTGAGCGCTTCGACGAGCTGACGGGCGGATTGGTACACCTCTTTCACTCGAGAGACTATGTCCTCGCGCTCGTCGGGCGCGAGCGCGCGTCCGAATCGCTGCGTAAATTTATCCGGATGCCAATGACGCGCGAACGCGCGGTGCGCGCGCGCGACGTCCTCGTCATCACCCAGACTTTCTCGAATGAGCCACGCCCCCGAACGCGGCCACGGTACGTCCGCGAGTGTCACCGGACGCGACGCTTCGCTCGCGACGCGTCGCTCGAACGACGTCCACGCGCGCTCGTGCTCTTCCATCGTGCGAGCGCCGTCGAAGTCATCCTCCGCCGCGCTCGCGAGCGTCATCCTCTCGCTCGCGCGCGCTCTCGCCTCCGCCGCGCGTCTCGCCTCCGCGCGAGGATCGAACGTCTTCGCCGCCTCGCGACGTCTGCGAGACTCGAGCGCGTCCTCGCGCCTCCCGCGCGCGCGCGTCCGCGTCGCGCTCGCCTCGCGTCGACGTTCCGCTCTCGCCTCGCACACCTCGGCGCGCGCGCGCTCCGCCGCTGCCCTCGCGCGCGAGGCGTCGCGCACGGCCTCATCGACAGCGTCGTCGATGAACTCGACGTCGAACGCGTCGTCGAGGGGCGCCATCGACGCGCGCGCGCGCGACTCGCGCGCGAGAGTCAAGCGGAAACGCACGAAACGGCTGCCGTACCGTGTCGTAGTGTACGTCATTTTACCCTATATACATTCAAGTGTTCACGACTCAAGGGTGAGGGGCTCGGACCGCGACGACGCGATTTCGAGCGACCGCGACATCCGCCACTTTGCGCGAGGATCGTCTCGAGCCGACACCGCACGCGGTATCGTTAAGGACGGACATTTGAGGACCGCTTAATCCTTTCTTTTTACATTCACAATGGCTGAGTACGTGCATCGGTCGCGCGAACGCGGGCGAGGCGCGATGGGTGAAAGCCCTAGGGCGCCCCTAGGGTGTCGAGACTCGAGTCGCGAGGACGACGCGGCGACCGCGCGATGGATACATCGATGTCGAGACTGACGAGAGTTAAACTGTGTCGTTCGTTTCCCCCGCGCAGCGAGGAAGTTCAAGACGCTGTCGAACAACCGGAAGTTGCCGCCGAGGCGGCTGCCGATGAGCCCATGGATCTCATGACTGCTTTGCAAATTGTGCTCAAGAAGTCTCTCGCGTGCGACGGTCTCCACCGTGGTTTGCGTGAGGCGTGCAAGGCGATCGAGTCCCGCAAGGCGCTCATCTGCATCTTGGCGCAAGACTGCGACCAAGCTGACTACACCAAGCTCATCCAAGCGCTCTGCAACGAAATCAACGTTCACTTGATTCGCGTTCCGGAAGCCATGGCGCTCGGTGAGTGGGCTGGTTTGTGCAAGCTCGATGCCGAAGGCACCGCGCGCAAGGTCGTGAAGTGCTCTTGCTGCGTCATCTCCGACTTCGGTGAGGAGACCGCGGCTTTGGGTGTCCTCCAAGACTTCCTCAAGTCCTCCGGCTCTGAATAAGCGTTCCGCGCTCTTCTCCGGAGAACAGCTCTTCTTCAAAGTCGTCAGATTTTAGCAGTACTCTCCTAGATTATTGTTGTCATTCGACGTGTTTTTAGAGAGAAATTACAACATCACGCCAAGCGCTAGCTAGCCTAACATTTTTGCGGCGGATTCTCCTCGACCATCCTTGCATCCTTCGCTTCCGACCGCACCGCGTGCCGATACGTTTGATCGAGCCGCGTGCGCCGCATCGCGTTCGTAAGACGTCATGCCGTTATCACCGACCCCCACGTCCATCTTTCGCGCCAACTTCTTCTTACGGAGCCCGTCCCAAATTCTCACAACGCGTTCTTGGCACTCCGGTGAAAATTTTTCACGGCGTTCGTGAAAAAACTCAGACATAAGGTCGATCGTCGTCTGCGACCACTTTCGACCGTAAAGTGACGCCGCAACCTCGAAAGCATCCACAAGAGCGACTCTTTTCTCGTTAACCACGCTCACGGCTTCGATTTCAGCCGCCCGCTCCGCCCTCGCCGCTCTTTCGAACGCCGCCGCCATCTCCTTCGCCTCCTCTTCACTCACGCCCTCGGGTGCGGGCGGGATCTCCACGTCCTCTTCCGGAAGTTCGGCATCGACGTACGGTCCCATCTCCTCCAAAATGTCTTGAATCGCTTTCACCGCCTTGCTAAATTGAAACGAGTCGTCGGTGTGTAATGCATTGGCGTGTCGCGCGTACATCTGCCAGACCTCCACTTTCCTCTTTTGTTTAGCGTTGAACACGAGCGGAGCGAACGCGGCGACGACCTCGAATAAATCCTCGTAATCTATCCTCGTCTCTCGTCGCAACGCACGCGTGGGCGGCGACATGGCGTTCTCGAGACACGCGAACAACGCCTTGGACTCGCTTCGACCGCACGCGTCGCTCAGGAGCAGTTTCCTCAGCACTCCCGACGCCTTGACGAACTTTTCCGGCTTGAGTAAATGTTGCGCGATCCTCCGCAAAGCGTCATCGGTCGTCGTCGTCGTCGCCGCAGGCGCCTGGACGTCCACCACCGCGTCGTCTTGCGCTTTGTCGTCGACATCACCGCTCGCGCCTTCGTCCGCCTTCGTCGACAGCCTCGCGCGCTTGACGTCGCGACCGTCGTAGTCGACGTCGTCGTCGCCGTTCTCCTCCTCGTCCCTCGATGCAGCCTTCGGCGCCGTCGGCGGCGGCAGGTCGTCGTACATCGCGCGCGCGCGCCGCAGAGTCGAGCGCTCGGGTTCGTCATGCCGCGAGGCGCGTCCGCGTCCTCGACGGAGGCCGCGGCCAAGTCTCGCGCGCGCACGGATGATGTCATCGCGCGCGCGTCTACGCGTGGCGACGGCGAGACGGCGACCGCGTCGACGTCCTCGGCGTCGTTTACGGATTTGCATTTGGATGCCGAACTCACGCGCGCGCTGCGACGCTGTGGCTTCGACGCCCCGTCCCCGATTCAGCTCTCGTGCGTGCCGTTGGGACGGTTTGGATGCGACATCATCGCTCAGGCCAAGTCTGGGACCGGAAAGACGATGACGTTCGTCGTCATCGCGCTCGAACGCGTGGATGCCGAGAGACGGCGGACGCAGGCGCTGACGCTGGCGCCGACGAGAGAGGTGGCGGTGCAATCGCACGATTGTTTCGTGGAGTTGATCGAAAAGTTTAAAGAGAGCGACGACGCGAGAGGGGGGATTCAGACGTGCGTGCTTGTGGGTGGATTGCCGGTGAAGGAGGACAGGGCGCGACTGGCGAGTCAGCCGCACGTGGTGGTGGGGACGCCGGGACGGACGAGACAGATGCTCGAAGAGGGGGCGATGGCGTGCGACGGCACGCGATTGTTGATTTTAGATGAGGCCGACGCGTTGTTGACGGGGACGTTCGAGAGGGATATGCTTTTCGCGTATAGCATGTTGCCGGAACGGAAGCAGGTGTGCGCGTTTAGCGCGACGTATTCCAAGACCTTGCTTCGCGATTTGGAGCAGTTGATGCGATCACCTCAAAAGGTGATGCTGTGCGAGAGCACGACGGCCCTGCGAGGAGTTCGACAGTTCTATTCCCTCATCGAGGCGAACGACGAGACGAAATTGGCGGATGTCATCATCGAAAAGGAGATGAGACTGTTGAAGATTTTCAGCGACGTGTCGTTTCATCAGGCCGTCGTATTCGTGCGTCGCGTCGCGTGGGGCGAGGCTCTGGCGAAACGATTGACGTTACAAGGGCTAAAGTCTGCGTTCACTGCGGGCAGTCTTCCGCAAGAACGACGGATGAAGGTGATGGAAGAGATGCGCAACTTCCAGCTTCGCGTCTTGGTTTCAACCGATTTGACGGCTCGCGGCGTCGATTTGACACACGTGAATCTCGTCGTCAATCTCGACGTCCCCCCTAGCGGTGCGACTTATATGCACAGAATAGGTCGCACGGGTCGATTCGGTACGAGCGGCGTTGCGATCGCCGTGCTCACTGCGAGCGAGCTCGAGCGACTTCGAGCCGATCTCAGCGAAGAGCGTGGAGGCGTCATCGTGCCTTTGCCCGACGTCATTCCCTCTAGTTGGTACGAATACGAGCTCGACGCGGAAGATGCAGAGCTCTTTCAGACTCTCAAGGACGCCCCGATAGAAGTTTCGTCCGATGAATCGGAATCTGAAGACGTGATGGACGACGCTGAGGCGCTCTCGCGAGGCCAAAATCCGAGTCCGTCCTCCTCCGCCGGCGGCGACGAACGCGCGCGCGACGTCTTCCCGGAGACCATCTACCTCCGAGATCTGCCGATGGAACACGCCGAATCATCGCATCGCGAAAGCGTCGATTATGACGAATTCTGGCGTTACTTCCATCTCAGACATCCCGCGGTGGCGCGGCCGCCGCGCTTTTTGTCGCTCCCGCCTGGCGAGACAGAACATCCGTGGATCGTTCCACCCCTCCACGCCGACCTCGCGCGATTACCGTTCGTGCGCCATAGACCGTAGTCATAGCTCACTCGCATTTCTTTTGACCGTCATTCTCTGATTTCGTCGTTAGTTTGAGTGCGCTTTCCGCAAACCCTCCTCTTGGAAATGCGTCCCGAACCATCCCCGCGCAGTCATCGTCGTCACACGTCCGCGCCCGAGTCACGCGCGCGAAGCGACGCGCACGAAGCGATTGAACGCGCCGCGCGGTGTACCCGAACGCGCGAGCGGTACCCTTGAGCCATGATGACGACGCACGCGTGCCCATCAACCGCCGCCGCCGCGATGACGAGGCGAGCGGCGTCGGGACGACAAGCGCGAAGCGGCGCGCGAGCGGCGCGATGGACGAACGCGAGGGGCGAGCGCGAGCGCACGCTCGCGGGCGCGGGCGGGAGAGGGGCGAAAACGACGGCGACGGCGGTGGGACAATCGAGCGACACGGATGGGTACGAGAATTTTGAGACGAGGGCTGACGCGCAACAGGCGGTGCGGATGGCGGCGGCGTTGAACGTGCGCGTGCCGGCGAATGTTGGATATCAGCAAACGGTTAGAAAGAGCTTGACGTATTCGGGTATGGGGCTTCGAAGTGGTGAGGTTGAGCTCATGCGACTGCGACCTGCGAAGGCGGGCGAGGGGCGGTACTTTGTGAAGGTTCCGAGCGGAACAATTGATGCGAGTGAAAGCGGCGTGCAAGACACGACGGAGTATAGCGAAGAAGAACTCGAAGATATGCTTCTTGAACGCGTTCGTATGGCGCTGAGTAACGACGAGGAAGAGAAGGAAAAGGCGCGCGAAGAGGCGGACAGAGTGAGAGCGAGCGTGGCGTCAGAGATCGAAGCTCCGGGAGCGTATGATGCGAAGGAGGTGCGCGTTCCGGCGAGCTTTGAGTTAGCAAGTGAGGATGTACGTCTTAGTTCGGAGTTGAACGGTGAATTTGTCGTTAGAGGCGCGGAGCATTTGCTCAGCGCTCTCGAAGCTTTGGGCATTGACAACTGCCGTATTGAACTTGAAGGTACCGGCGAGATCCCCATCATGGACGGTAGTGCCTCTTCGTACGCGTATGATATCTCTAGCGTTGGTCCAACGCCGGCCCTCTCTGAGGGCGGTGCTCAAGCGCCGCGTAAGTCGTGGAAGATTACAGAGAATGTCATGGTGCAAGAGGGAGATGCCTTCATGATGTTCAATGTAGACGACAAGTGCAAACTCACGTATGGTATCGATTTCACGTACAAGAGTACTGCTATTGGAAAGCAATGGGAGAGTTGGACGCCCACCGAAGACGCCCCGTATGTTTTCCACATTTCACCCGCGAGAACTTTTGGCACTATCAATGACTTCACCGCCTACTTCCGTGCGGGCTACATTAAATCCGGTTTGGAAGATTGTGCGCTCATTGCGAACGGCGATCAGTATTGGAATGCCCCTGTGCGCGTTAGCAACGAGCCAGCTCGCCACAAATTGCTCGATTTGATCGGTGATTTATCATTGTTGGCTGAACCGGGGATGAGTGGTGTTCCGGTCGGACACGTCGTCGCGTACAAAGCGGGACACAAGTTGCATGCCAAGTTTGTGAAAGCACTCGCAAAGGCGTCGAAAGAACAAGTTGACGCTGAAATCTGGAGCGAAGGCATCGACGCGTGATTTGCTTCGTTCATCTAGAATGTGACTGTTTTGTTAACTATTGATCTACACATGCCTTCATCGTAAACATGTGAACGTCCAATGACGCACAAAAGCGCCCTCACACTCGAGCGCATCTACTCGAACGCTCATCTACTCTCGCGCAAGTGTATATACTAGCGCCTCATGCATCACTCGGCTACCAGACGATCAACTCGCTTGATGTCTGCGAAGGGTGACAAAGAGTGTGCTGATTCGGGAAATGACAGACCGTCTATGTTATCGCGTTCGCTCACGGATGTGAGTGCGTTCGCGACGCGAAAGGATGAATGTCTTTTCGGCGATGATTCTTACGACACACCTGGACAAAAGTCGCTGGTTTCCTCGCTTATGATGACTTTGAATGAATCAAAAGTAGGCAGGTCCGTCTCTTTACCCTCGGATTTGAGCAAGCGAAAGATTTTGCGCCACGAGAATGAGTGTCGACTGATCGCGTACTTCGGGGTCTCTCGTCCTCTATGGCAAACACGCTTCGATGCACACGTATCGTGCGTAGACGACCCAGAAAAGAAGGTGTATCTGGGATCGTTCGATAATGCAGAGGCGGCGGCGAGAGCTGTAGATCTTCTGCAGCTCCGGCTCGGTCGGCAAAATGAGCTCAACTTTCCGATCGCCGACTACGTCGATGATCTCGATTTACTGAACAACCACTCCGTAGAAGAGCTCACCAACACACTGGTAGAAATTTCTCAAAGCAGTGAGCGTCGAACGAGTCGCTTCCGGGGCGTGTCTTCGAGTTCCTGCGGGTCGTGTTTTGAGGCTCGTTACGAACTTGAAAGCACGTCGTCTGCAAATTTATTGCGAAAAAATTCTAATGCTACGTAATGATACGTGTATACAATTGTCTGGCTTACTTTCGCCCTTCTAGGATTCGCTCGAGATCGGTCACGTCGTCATCGTCGTCGTAACTTGAGATGTGGTTGACGTTCTGAACCCAGTTCTTAGGATAGAAAGGTTTCGCTCCAAATTCCTGCTCCTTTTCATCTCCGTAGTAGTCGTGGATATTGAATGCTGGTTGACGCATCTTGGACGGCGTCCACACTTCGTCATCAGCATCGTTGAACGAGTTCGAGCGGATCCTCATAGCCTGGCTCATCACTCCTCCAGACAGCGAGGATTCACCAAACACCGAGCCAACAGAACCAGATTCGACCGGAACAAAACCTTGTAACCATCGACCAACAGCGTGACCACTCAACTCAATCTTGCCTTGTTGTAAACCACCACCGTAGTTGATACGCAGGCGTCGCAACAAGACCAGCAGACGGTCGCCCGTTTGACAAAGTCGACCGAGTGCGTGATCGGATCTCTCCATGTGTTGCTCCTTAATCATTCTGACAACCTCCTCATCAGCTCTGACTCGAATCGTCATCGTCGGTATGGGTGCGTCGAGACCGTGTGCATCGGTTCGACGTCTCACGACGCGAAGCCAGGTCAGTAACATGACCTCAGCAGCGGCGGGCGGAAATTCTCTAATGTCGTAGACAAAATCCTCATCCTCACGGTTGAAGGCTGGCACTACGCCTGAGCCTTGCGCTTCTTCAAACATGATGAGCGCTTGCGTGGGGTAATAGTTGCCAGCATCCTCGTGTGAACTCTTTTCGTGGCTCACGGCTCGGGCGACTTCACTTCGGTCTGATGCATTCTGTTCGTCCGTAGATGGTGGGCGTAAGCATGCTAGCATGGTGGAGAAGGTCTCAATTCGCGGTATGATACCCGCCAGCGTGGCCTCGCGAAAGGCGGCAACGGCGCGTTCAGCCCATTCCTGGGCAACATAGTCTCCATCACCATCAAAGGATCCGAGCTCTGTCGGTCTGTGGCTCGAGCGCTTGCTCAAGTCAGTCAGACTTCTGATGTGCACCAACGTTTGACCAAGGATGACATTGAGTGCAACTTCAGAGTTGTATTTTCCACAAGCTCGAGAATCATTGTACACCTTCCATGCTCCTTCAGTATCGCCAATACGAGCGTATCCAAGGAGAAGCTCTCGCCACGTAATCTCATCAGGCTCATGACCGTACCGCTCCATCGTCTCAAGGATTTCAAGCGCGTGTTGCACTTTGCCGTTTCGAGCAAAACACGCCAACATGCAGTTAAGCGTGGGGAAGGTGGGACGAATCTCCTTCATCAGGAGCTCATCGAATTGAGTCTTCGCCTCATCTAGATCTCTAGAGAACGCATACGCGAAAATCAAGCCTTCATAAGACACAGCATCCAATTCAAAACCAGCCTCTCTAATTTTTTGCGCAGCTTCGACAGCCAAGTCGGGCCTATCAGCGCGAGCGTGCGCGGCGATGAGCGAGTTGTAGCATTCGATGGGAACCCGCACCCTTCGCATTTCAGCATTTCTGATAATCTCCTCAACTTTCACTGCATTGCCTTGTCTCGCAGCGACACCAGCGAGGGTTGCGTACAGCTGCGGTCCCGGGCGCACTCGATGCTTGCGCATCGAGCTCATCAACTCGTCGCAAAAGTCCTCGTCTTCTTGAGTAAGGGCAATGTGCATGATCGTCGCGTACGCCATCTGATCCGGAACGACTTTATCCTCTAACATGTTGTGCCAACAGCGTTTCGCATCGTTCGGTTTATCGAGTTTGCCATACAGTCGGATGATGACCGTTTCCACTTGCAGCGTCGATTTGACGCCGGCGGCGTGCATGTCTTCGTACAACTCGAGCGCATGCGAGTAGTTCTTCTCGGACATGGCGCAGTAAATGAGCGACTGATAAGAGAAAGAATCAGCACTAATACCAGCGCCAACCATCTCAACGTGTAACTCTCTCGCCTTTTCGCAAGCCTCGTGAGTAATTCCAGCCACCGTCGACGCGCGCGCGCAAGCGTTCAGTAAACTATTCATCACTGTTCTGTCAACCTTGTCAGTTTTCTCCTTCATCTCGTCGTACACCGCGAAGCAACTCTGCAAAGTGGAGCGAATGGATTCCACATTTACGCTACGCTTCTTCGCCCCGGCCACGTTCGCTGAAATATCGCGCTTGAGGGCATCAATCATCGACGCATACGTCAACTCGTTTGGCTCAAACCCCGCGCGCTTGAGTTCTGTGAAAACCTCAAACGCGCGCTTTACGTCACCACTCTTCGCGCACGCGGAAATAAATGTGGTGTATAGCTTAAGATCGGGCTCAAAACCAGCTTTCTTCATCTCTTTCACCGTGAGATTCGCCGCACCAAGATCACCCACCACGGCACACGTGCGCACGAGCATGTTGTACGGTCGAATATCCTGACTCTCAATCACCTGCAGGAATTCGAGACCCGGTGACACCACGCGCAAACGACCGCACGTTTGAAAGAAATCGCGATGCGAGACTCGCGCCGCCAAGTTCGGCACGCCCACCGTCTTGAGATGTCGCAACAAGTCCACCGCGTCGTGAGGTCGCCCACACTTCACCAGCAACCTGTACACGTGTAGATACTCGGACTCACCCGTAAATTTCCCGTCGCCCATCGGTTCCAGAGGCGGCATACCGCTAATGATCTCGTCCAATGGCGTCACAGTCACGTACTGAAACTTGCCATCACCTCGCGCCCTCCCGGTGGCGTCTCCCGAGACGGCGCGCGGCGCAGTCTCTGGGCCCCCTTTTCCTCGTCTTCCCCATCGCGTCCCCCCCACTCGCGCGATGATCCACGCCGCGTTTACCCCGCCCGCGCCCGTCGAAGACGATGCAACCATAACCCTCGTCGGTTTACTCGCACCGTTCGCCCTCCCGCGCGCGCGCGACGTCACCGACCGTCCCGAGAGCGTCCGTCTCGCGCTCGCCTCGACGCGCGCCGCCGCCGCCATCACGACACGCGCTTCGAGTCCTCGAACCGCGCTCATTGCCTCGCGACCGGGTAGAGCGTGCGCGATCGCGCGTCTCAGATCGATTCGCTCCGTCCACTCGACCGGAAGAGCGCGCGTCGGCGTCGCGCTTTGCGTCCGCCCCGCGAGAGGGTTCTCGTCATCTTCGAGGAGCTATCCACAGGCCCTGAACCCTAAAAACATGTACTTCAATGTATAACACGCTAATATACAAACTTCTGGAATTTATGGATGAACGCCTAGATTTTATGACACTATTGTGATATGTGATAAAGGTATGAATGGTGCACTGCGCGAAGTCACGCGGGGCGCGACGTCGCGCGCGCTGCATTCGAGCGCGCGAGCGATGCGACGCGCGCTCGAGCGGTGCGTCGCGCGCGCGTCGACGTCGGTGGTGACGTCGCGTTCCTTCTCGCTCGCGGTCTCGTCGTCCGCGGTCGCGGCGGCGACGGTGGAGGGGCGAGAGGACGAGGCGCGCGCGCGCGCGAGAGGCGCGAGGCGCGGACGTCGGAGGCGCGAGACGGCGCGCGCGCGCGCGATTGCGCGCGAAGGAGGGGCGAGAGGATGGAGGCAATGGATATCCTCGAGCGCGTCGGACGAGGGGACGTCGGGCGACGGTGGACGAACGATGGAGGTTGCGATCGATCGCTCGGGACTGAGACGCGCGCTCGAGCGCGGCGCTCGAGCGAACGCAGCGGGCGGCGACGACGCGGGCGAGGAGGCGGTGACGAGGGAAGGAATGCTCGGTCACTTGGAACGCGCGATTAAATTCGCCGGTGGATCGATTCCCGTGAGCGATTACGTGCGAGAGTGCTTGACGCACCCCGAGTATGGTTATTACATGCGAGGCGACGTCTTTGGGAAAAAGGGAGACTTTGTGACAAGTCCAGAGATTTCTCAGGTGTTCGGAGAGATGCTGGGGGTGTGGGCGGCTTTGCAGTACGAGGCATTGGGTTCTCCGGACACACTGCGAGTGATAGAGTTCGGTCCCGGCCGTGGAACGCTCATGGCGGATTTATTACGCGGTACGAGCAAGTTTGCGAAATTTCGAGAGGCGATGAGCGTGCACTTGATCGAGGTATCCCCCGCCCTGCGAGAGATGCAAGCGAAGACACTGAAGTGCACGAACTTGGAGAAGGGCGCACCGCGCGGTGTGCGCGGTTTGGTAGTGCCTAAGAATATTTTACAGGATGAGCACGAGGGGAAAACCGTCAAGCAGAACGACGGTCCGTCCGGCGAGGCACACACACGCGGTAAATCAGAAATTAACGGTGCGAACGTGTATTGGCACGATGGATTAGAGAGCGTACCGAATGGACCCACGTTGGTGATCTGTCATGAGTTCTTTGATGCACTTCCGGTGAGACAATTTCAGCGCACCGAACGTGGCTGGTGCGAGAAGCTCATCACCATCGACAGCGGATTGGTGGGCGAGGGAGAGAATCCCATCGAGAAGGTTCCCGGTCGAGATTTGGAGATGGTTCTCTCTCCGGGCCCGACGCCCGCAAGTCACATGCTCGTATCTCGCCGTTTGAAGGGTTTACCGAAAGAGCAAGTCGATAGCTTACGCCTGCTCGAGCTCAGTCCTCCGAGCATGACGCTCTGGGACAACTTGATCGACCGCATCGAGAAACACTCTGGAGCGGCAATCGCTATAGATTACGGAGAAGAGGGTCCACTCGGAAACACTCTCGAGGCGATCAAGGATCACAAGTTCGTCCACGTCCTTGACACGCCGGGCGAAGCCGATCTTTCCGCCTACGTAGATTTCGGGTCGCTTCGCCAAATCGTGGAAGAGAAACCGCAGACGGGCGTGAAATGTTTTGGCCCGGTGACGCAACAGCAACTACTTTTGAGTCTCGGCTTGATACCTCGCTTAGAAAAGCTCGTCGAAAATGCGTCGAGCGAGGCACAGGCGGATGGATTGGTGAAAGGATGCGAGCGGTTGGTGGGCGAGAGTGCGGGCGACGCAGCCAAGGGCGAACCGCCGGGAATGGGCATCAGGTACAAGGCGCTGTGCATGGTATCGCGCGGTTTGGCGAAGCCGGTGGGGTTTTAGGTACACAGAATAACAAAGAATAATAGTGACACGATCTTACATCAAGGTATACTAGGTACACTAGCTGAGTTGTAATCGATATAGAACAAAAAATATACATCACCTCGTTCCCGCTGAATCGCAAACGAAGAATGCGTAGACATTACTGCGCTTTCGCTGCTCGTCTCAGAATAGAGAGACGAGCGACAGATCGTTCTGGAAGATTCCATCGTACCCGAGTCCACCGATCAACAAGAGACAGCCATTTCGGGCCGGCATCATGACGTGACCGGTGCGATGCTCGCGGACGTGCGTGATGCGATCGCAACACATCATGTCTCCATCCGTTTCTTCCATCGTCGGGTACTGGAAGGGAAGCCATCTTCTGGCTGTAGTATCCAGCATCGCGAAACCGCTCTGAAAAAATGTTAAGCCCTGCATGGACGCGAGGCCATCGTCATCGGAGGCGTACTTCCCTCGTGAGTCCGCTTGTGCTGAGCCTCGTCCGCCGCAAAGCATAATTCTATCTCCCAAGACGACCGCGGCGTGACCGACTCTCGGTGCAGGCGGCGTTCCCGAGGCGATGATGCGTTCCCAGCGCAGTTCTCCACTCGCTGGTCGCAAATCGAGCTTCCAAACATCGTTGAAAACCTCGGAAATGTGGCACCCACCGAAAATATATAAGGAAGTACCGACGAGAGACGCGGTTTGACCGGCTCGCGCCGGCGGCGCGGGAAGTTTGTCACCGTCCAAAAGCAAGGTCCACGTCGCGACGAGCTTATCGTTCTCCACGCTGAGCTCCATCGACCACGTATCGTTGAAACAATGCGTCGTATTCGACCCTCCGAAAAGAATGAGTTTGCCATCCAGCGCGACGGCGGAGTGACCCCAGCGGGCGGCGGGCACGGCGTGTCCGGGATTATTCGGATTCGCTCGAACGACGGGTTGTCGCCAAATGAGCCCAGATCCATTCACAGCGGCGTCACTCACGCGTAAGCCATCGTTTCCGTCCGCGCACAGGATTCGCAACGAGTTTGAAAATCCCTCGAAAAATCCTTGGGAACCGCCGAAGAGCGCGACGACTTCAGAGTTTTTCACCCCATTCACAGCCATCGCGGTGAGCGTGCCTGAGCACCGCGGAAACGGTGGTTCATTCGCGGATCTCGCGTACAATTGCTTCAATCGCAGCTCCGGTTGATCGAGATCGAGGAGATGCAAATCGTTGTAAAAGTCGCTCCCGCTCCCTTGCCCGCCGAAGAATAAAATCTTCGATCGGTCGCCCACCGCGGTGCACCTGTGCAAATATCTCGCCGCGTACTTGGTCTCGGCCGGTTCCAGACTCGATTCCGTCGTCGTCGTGCTCCATCGAAGCGCGTCGCTCTCCGGTCGATGCCACCTCTTATATACCCCCATCCACCTCGGCGTCGCCGCGCGGCTGTCGGTTACTCGACTCGACGTCGCCCTCGTCCTCGTCGACGCGATCACCGACCCGTCCACGACCTCACCGACCAATCGTTTCGGCAACACCACCGTCGATTCCGCCCCCAATCGTTTCGCCAACAGATTTCTCCACACGCTCTCCGTCCTCGTCGCCCGTCGAAACGTCGAACACGTCGCCGCGCACGCCGCCAAGTCGCGCTCCGAATCCAACCTCGCCGCGATTTCAACCACGACGTCTCGAGGCAATGCATTCGCGCGCACCCGTTCGCTCTCTCGCGTCGTCGTCGTCGTCGAGACGACGTCATCCATCACCACGTCTTCGCCCTCCATCGCGCGC
>MDTD01196049.1_pt1 | contig 107329 bp, 95 predicted proteins | sample 811221 | NCBI WGS metagenome assembly MDTD01 (sample SAMN05326646, study PRJNA326480) | marine metagenome | isolation source: seawater | place: Pacific Ocean: South West | collected 2011 | reverse complement strand
GCTTTCGCCCATTGTCCAATATTCCCTACTGCTGCCTCCCGTAGGAGTCTGGGCCGTGTCTCAGTCCCAGTGTGGCTGATCATCCTCTCAGACCAGCTACGGATCGTAGCCTTGGTAAGCTTTTACCTTACCAACAAGCTAATCCAACGCGGGCCCATCTAACAGCGATAAATCTTTCCCCCAGGGGGCGTATCTGGTATTAGCACCGGTTTCCCGATGTTATTCCAAACTGTAAGGTAGGTTCCCACGCGTTACTCACCCGTGCGCCACTTTCTACTCTACCGAAGTAAAGTTTCTCGTTCGACTTGCATGTATGAGGCCTGCCGCCAGCGTTCGTTCTGAGCCAGGATCAAACTCTCATGTTTAAAATGAGAAAGTCCTGTCTAAACTATTGTTGTGTTGAATTACAACACGGACGTTAGACGGACGATACACGAGGGTATACCGCCGCCTACGCATCTCTTCCTATTTACAATTTCAAACAGCAATAGGCATAAGGATAAACCTATACCCAGATAATTAAGGATACAAAAGTAACCTGTCACATTTTTATTAACATTTCAGGTCTAGAATCTTAGATGAAATGCGAGGTGTGACCATAACCTCAAGATCTAGACTTAGCAAGCTTTCGCGGGCATAAAAAAGCATAAAATTTGTGTATAAATTTATGATTAAATTACGTTAAATTGGGTTATGTTGCAAAATTGTTACAATTTTTGAAATTTATAATAGTATTTATATATTTATTGAAAAAAAAAACCGAGTTTCCAAGATTAAAATTTTAAATATTATACTATCAAATATCTAATTATTTAATTTTTTCAAATATTAACCAATATTATAATTTTGCTCTTACTAGACTTAACTCCTCTGATTTTTGTAATCTGTCTTTCTTCGCTTCTACTAGCTGGAGTTATTAAAGGCGCTTTGGGAATGGGCCTTCCTCTTTTTGCGGTACCAGTACTAGTAACTGTTTTTGACCTTCCAACAGCTGTAGCTCTAATGATGATACCAATTTTAGCCTCTAACCTAATTCAAGCTTGGGAAGGAAAAAATAAACAAATTAGCATTTCATCTTTTAAAAGATTTTTTCCACTTATCATAACACTAATTCCGTTTACGGTTTTTACAGCCCAATTTATATCAAAAATTGATATTAAATTAGGGTCATTATTCATGGGGATAATAGTAATAGTTTTCTCTTTATCTAATTTGATTGATAAAAATTTTACCATCCAACCTAAGATTGAACTAATTGCAAGCCCTTTTATAGGAATAGTTGCTGGTATTTTAGGAGGTATTTCAAGCTTAATTGGCCCCTTGATTGCAATGTATCTTATTGCTCTTAAACTTGAAAAAGATTTTTTTGTTATTACTATTGCAATAATTTTTTTATGTTTCTCAATAACATTTTACATAACTCTTACTATTTATGGAGTCATGAATTTCAACAACATTACAGGATCAATTTTAGCAACTATTCCAGTAATGTTTGGGGTGATTATTGGAAACAAAATTAGAAGCAAAGTTAATCAAAAAAAATTTAAAGTATTTTTGATATTTTTTTTGATAATCATTGGAATAAATTTAATTCGCAAAGGCCTTTTTTAGAAATCCTTTGTAAGAATCAAATTTTATTAAAAAATATTAATAATTTTTCTACTAATAACCGACTGATTGAAGGTGAAATATTGTGGCCCATACCTTCAATTAAAATAAATTTAGAGTTTTTAACTTTTTCAGCAATATCTATACCGCACTGATATGGAATTAGCGGGTCATCTTTACCGTGGATAACTAAACAAGGTAATTCAATTTTTGATAAAATATTTGATTGATCTCCCTCAGATTGATAAGCCAACCACTGTCTAATTACGCCTTTGGGATTATGACCTCTTAGGTAATTAACCTTTACAATTTGTTTAATATACTCATCTGACATAGGGTAACGTGGGCTACCAATTATTTTTTGTTGCATTAACGATATTTCAATAAGTTCATCAATATTAAATTCATCCTTAGGTTTTTTCATTAATGCATCAATTGCCTCTTTTTTTCCAGAAGGAAGAGATGGGGCACCTGATGTACTCATAATTGAAGTTAAGCTTTTTATATTTTTATTTCCTATATTTGCAATTATATGCCCAACCATTCCTCCCATAGACATCCCAACTAAATGTACTTTAGTCAGTTTTAATTTATTTATAAGTAATAAAGTATCATTTGCCATATCTGACAAAGAGTATGGCGGCGTAAAATCATCACCATTTAAAGATTTTGAAACTAATTTATTTAGTTCTAAATCTGAGATATCTCCATAAAAACTAGACTCACCAACATCTCTATTATCAAAACGAATTACTCTGTATTTATTATTTAATAATTCTTCACAAAAGTTATTAGGCCATACAGTTCGTTGAGTACCAAGGCCACCAATAAGTACAATTGTTTCCTCATAGTTTTGGCCAATATCATCGTATCCTAGTTCAAAAAGCATAACAAAAATTCACAAGAAAAAAATTTAACTATACTTTATTATAAAAATATTCAAAATAATATAAAATATAAATTTAATACACGCAGGAAATTATAATGAACCTTAGAAACTTTGAGATTATTCCAGAAAAACTTTCTAAAGAAAGTTTTTCTAATTACGGAGATGTATTAGAACCTAGCGGAGATAGTATAAATAACAAAGATTTTTTAAAACTTGGTTATGCAAATATGTCTGATAACGTACCTAGTGAAAGAGTTGAAAAATTTGACGTATTGGACTACTGGGGACAAATTGCGAACATTTCACAGGAACCAATGAGATTTGGGTTTCTTAGGCCAAGAAAAAGAGCTTTTGAAGTCTCTTGGCTTGAAAGACATGTGAAAGGAACACAAACTTTTATACCTCTAGGAGGCGAAAAATCAATAATTACAGTTGGTAAAGCTAATGAAAATGATAACCCTGAAGCTTTACCAGATTTATCTACAGTTAAAGCCTTTCTCCTTGATGGAGATAAGGGAATAAACTTACATCCAGGAACCTGGCACTGGACACCTTTTCCAATTAATTCAAAGTGTGACTTCATAATTCTTGTAAGAACAAATGTGAAAGATGATGACCTAAATTTTGTTGACTTGGAAAGCAGACTTAAAACATTTATTAAAATAAATATTAATTGAAAATTTATTTATTTAAATTGACCTAAAATTATAGAGGGTAATATTTTAGTAAATCAAAATAGAATCTCTCTATAATTAAATATTCATGATTACTTAGATTTTGCCATAGCTTCAGGTTTTAAATTAAATGGAATTGCGTCCACTTTATCTAACAACAAAATTTCCTGTTTTTTATAAAAATAATTTTAAATTGATTTACCAGCCTTCTTTAATTCATCCAAAAGAACAGGCATTCCAAATGTAAATGTATGCATTCCTAAAACACTTACTAATTGATATACTTCTACTATTTCTTGAACTGTTGCTCCATATTTTAATGCATTTTGAATATGAATTCTTAAACCAGGTTCATAAAGGTGAGTTGTAGCCACATCGATGGCAATATAAATAAACTCTTTAATCTTAGGCTCTAATTTACCTTTTTGCCAAGGAATTGAAGAAAAATTTAGGTAGGCCTCAAAAAAGTCCGGATCAATACATAATAAATCATCCCAAAAAGGAGCCCAGTAACCTCTATTTTCTCTAAACTTTTCCTTTAGCGCAACTTGTCGATCATCATAGCTTCGGTTAATTTCCGAGTCTCTTCCAGCTTTTTTTAATTCATCAAGCAAGACAGGCATACCCATAGTAAATGTATGAAGACCTAAAACACTGGTTAATTGATATACTTCAGTGATTTCTTCAACAGTAGCTCCATATTTAAGAGCATTCTCGATATGAATTCTGAGACCAGGTTCGTATAAATGAGTTGTAGAAACATCAATAGCTATATACATAAATTCTTTGATCTTTGGGTCTAAAGGACCTTTCTGCCATGGAATAGCTGAAAAATTTAAGTAGGCATTAAAAAAATCAGCATCGACTTTTAATAAACCATCCCAAAAATCATTCCAATAGCCTCTTTTTTTTATAAAATCATCTTTTAATTTTAACTGCTCTTCAGTGAATTCCATTTTATCCTCCGTTAATTTAATTATATTTTATTCTACGTATCAATTTCAGCAATAATTTTACCAACTTCATGCTCAACTTCACCATCTGCATCATAAAGTATTTTTGTTAGAGTGCCATTTGATGGAGATTCAATTTCAAAGTTGGCTTTATCAGCTTCAACTGTAGCAATAAGCTCTCCTTCTTGAACTTTTTCACCTTCTTTCTTATGCCATTCAGAAATCATTACATTCTCAATCGTTAAACCTAACTTTGGGACTTTCAATTTAATTTTTGCCATTTTAATTCTCTCTTTATTTAAACACCTTTAAAATTAGGCTGTCTTTTTTCTAAAAATGCTTTCATACCTTCTTTTTGATCTTCAGTAGAAAATAATTTAATAAATTCAGCTAATTCATATTCTAAGCCCATATTAATATCACCTTCAGAACCTTCGTTTATTGTTCGTTTTATAGCTGCAAGAGCTAAAGGTGCCTTTTTAGCTAAGCTCTCAGATAATTTTTTTGTTTCCTTATCAAGGTCTTCATTTGAAACTGAAAAGTTTGCTAAACCGAGTTCAACTGCTTTTTTAGAAGAGATAAATTCTCCTAGCATCAATATTTCTTTCGCTTTTAACCTTCCCATATGCCTTGTTAACCTAACAGCAGCTCCTGCACCAGGGAAGACACCAATATTTATTTCTGTTAAGCCAAACCTTGAATCGTTTGAACAAATAACAAAATCACAGCAAACTGTTAGCTCAGTTCCCCCACCAGTTGCCCAACCATTAACAGATGCTATAACCGGCTTAGGCGAGCTTTCAACAGCATTAAAAAACTTTAACCATTTTCTATTATATGGTTCTATAAAATCTGAAGAAGCATCAGCAAGCTCACTTATATCTGCACCTGCAGAAAAAGCTCTCTCTCCTGACCCTTTAATTACAATTACCCTTACTTCTTTTGAATTATCAAACTCTTTAATTGCCTGGTAAGATTCGTCTAAACATTTTTCGTTAATTGCATTTAGTTTGTTTGGTCGGTTGAAAATTAAATAACCAACACCACTTCTAGTATCTGTAATTATTGTCTCAAAACTCATAATATTAAATCCTTTATTGAAACAATTTCAATATTTTACTCTCAATTGAAACCTGAGATGGCCTGTAGATATTTTCTAAATTTGGTGAGAAAGGTGATGGTGTAAATGGAGGAGTAATTCTTAAGGGGTTTTTAAATAAAATTTTACTATCATATTCAACAACTTTAGAAATTACTTCAGAAGCAACACTACAAGGGGACTGAGACTCTTGCACTACGCACAATGATCCAGTCTTTGAAACTGATTTTATCACTGTCTCAATATCTAAAGGACTAATACTTCTTAGATCAATTACTTCAGCATTTATACCATTATTACTTTTTAACGATTCAGCAACTTTCATAACGATAGGAGTCATTTGAGAAAATGTTACAATTGTAATGTCCTTACCTTCAATTTTAACATCTGCTTTCCCAAGCGGGATTAAATAATCTTTAGTATCTTGAGGTACATCTCCTGAGGTTCCTACTAATTGTTTGCCAAGAAAACAAATAACTGGATCATCATCCCTAATAGCGGTTTTAAACAGTCCTAAAAGATCCATAGGAGTTGATGGAGATATTACTTTTAATCCAGGAATATGCGCGAACCATGATTCTAAACATTGTGAATGTTGAGGGCCTGCAGCTAAACCACCTCCACTAAAAGTGTAAAGTACCAAAGGAACTTTTACTTGGCCACCAAGCATATATCTCAATTTTGCTGCTTGATTGACTAATCCATCCATACAAGCCGTTACAAAGTCTCCAAATCCTATTTCAATTACTGGACGCAAACCTGTTGCAGCTGCTCCTACAGCCATCGTTACAAAACCACCTTCTGCTATAGGTGTGTCTCTCACTCTAAGTTCACCAAATTCATTATACAACCCTCTCGTTTGAGAAAAAATACCTCCACTTTCTCCAACATCTTCTCCTATTAGAACAACATTTTCATCTCGCGACATCTCCTCACGAATTGCTCTATTTAAAGCTAAAAAGTATTTTAATTTACTCATATTTAGAAATCTGACGCATATACGTCCTCCAATAAAATCTCAGCGGATGGGTTTTTTGACTGCTCTGCAAATTTTATTGCTTCAATAATTTTTTTATCCACAATTTCTTTAATTTTATCAATTTCAGTTTCAGAAATAATTTTCTCTTTCTTAATAAAATCCTGAAACTTAATAATAGGATCATCCCAGTTTTTTTCATCAAGCTCACTGCTTGGTTTATACTTCTGAGGGTCACCTTCATAATGACCATGCCAACGATTTGTTTTAGCTTCAATTAAAGTTGGGCCATTTCCATTTCTAGCCAACTTGACTGCCTCCAATACATTTGAATAAACATCAACCAAATTATTTCCATCAATAGTAATACCTTTAAATCCATATCCTTTTGACCTATCAGAAATATTTTTAATTGGCACATGGACATCGAACGGGCTTAACTCAGCATACTTATTAGATTCACAGAAAAATATTACTGGCAACTTCCAAATTCCAGCAATATTCATAGCTTCGTGAACAGCACCAGAGCCTGATGCACCTTCTCCAAAAAAAGCTAGGACTACATTATCTAATTTTTTTGTTTGAAAAGATAGTGCTGCACCTATAGCTAAAGTAGTCGACTGACCCACAATTCCATTAGCACCAAGAATTCCTGCGTTTACATCAGCTATATGCATAGAACCGCCTCTCCCCTTGGAATAACCAGTTTCTTTTCCGTACAATTCTGACATCATTCTATTTAAGTCAGCACCTTTTGCTATACAGTGACCATGCCCTCTATGTGTACTAGTTATAAAGTCAGATTCTTGCAAAGCCTGACAGGCCCCAACTGCGCAAGCTTCTTGGCCTAAGGAAAGATGTACAAATCCAGGAAGAACTCCTTCTTTATACAATCTAGAGGTATTTTCTTCAAATAACCTTACCTCCCATAACTTCTCTAACAAAGTCTTTGCCAATGTAGAATCTATTTTAGTCAATTGTTTACCTTAAATTATGTCTTGTAATCTTTAATATCAAATATCTGTACATCAGAATCATCTTTCCTCAATAAGTATTTTTGAATTTTTTGATTAGGTGTCTTAGGCATTTCATCCCTAAACTCTATAAATTTTGGTATCCAGAATTTAGGCATTTGTTCCCTGCAGATATTCCATATTTCATCAGGAGTAATATTATTTCCCGGCTGAGGAATAATTACAACTTTTATTTCATCTTCTCCTAACTCTGAAGGCACTGCAACAGCCGCACATTCTAAAACTTTTGGACTAGAGTTAATCACTCGTTCAACCTCAAATGATGATATATTTTCTCCTCGCCTTCTAATAGAATCGTTCTTTCTATCTACAAAATAAAAAAAACCATCTTTATCAACCCTACCGTTATCGCCAGTATGGAACCATAAATTCTTAAAAGCTTTAAGACTTTCATTTGGCATTTGATAGTATTGACTCATCATAGAGAAGGGTTGTTTTGGCCTTACAACAATTTCTCCAACTTCTCCTATAGAAGCTTCCTCATCTTTTTCATTAAAGACTGAAACTTCATACGAATCTTGATTAGCCTTACCACAGGAACCTGTGGCAGGGTTAATTTCAAGAGGGGTATATGTAACTATTCCAGTCTCAGTTGCACCATAAACTTCAATAATCCTACAATTAAACCTCTTTTCAAATTCCGCATTTCTTTGCCCTATATAAAAGTACTTTGCAGGCACGTCTTTATCACCTGGGTCCTCCGGCTGCTTAAGTAAAATAGGTATCATAGAAAAAATACCATGAACATGTGTTGCATTGTAATGCTTTACATCGCTCCAAAAATTACTAGCAGAAAATTTTTCTACAAATGATATTTCATTTCCCATAATTATATTTGGCAACACACCTAACCATGATGCTATTGCATGAAATAAAGGAAGAGGCGTAAAAAGTCGATCAGCATAATTATAATCACATGCTTTAATCCAATCCAAAGCAAATGTAATAACATGACAATTTGTTGCTAGAACCCCCTTTGAAGGGCCAGTGGTACCAGAGGTAAATGAAATTGCATGAGGGTCCGTATAATGCAAAGAGCTTTTGATATGATTATCTTTTGCATTCAACAATTCATCAAAGTGAATTCTAAGAAAGTTTTCATTTAAACTAGAAGTTCCATAAGGGTGATCTTTTCTCTCATGTTCTATTACATGTGTGATATTTGAGAGTTGGCCACTTACCTGATCAAGTCTAACTATATAATCTGAATCTAAAATAATATGAGTTACGTCTGCTTTATTCAATTGGTATTGAAGAATATCACCTTTATAATCAGTATTTATTGGTACATATATACCACCTAGTTTTGAAACAGCTAACCAAGAAAAAATAAAAGCTGGAGAATTTCTTAACATTAAAGCAACTTTTGTACCCTTGGTAACACCCAAAGAACAAAGAAAATTTGCACATGAGTTTACTTTATTATTGAGCTCTAAGTAGGTAATTGACCAATCACCTGAAGATGCAAATTTATTATCACCAAATTTTTCAACAGAACGGTCCAGCATACTATTTATTGTACGTTCTTCAAGGCTATATGTATTCATAACTAAAAATCCAAAATCCAAATTTTATTGATCAATCTAACAACCTAAACGTTTAGCAATAAAAAGTTTCATTATTTCATTTGTACCTTCGCCTATCTCAAGCATTTTAGCCTCTCTGAAAAATCTGTTTACAGTATACTCTTGCATAAAACCATAACCGCCATGAATTTGAAATGCATCAAGCGACGCTTGTGTAGCAACATTTGTACAAAATAATTTTGTCATTGCAGCTTCGTTTTGGCATTCTTCCCCACTACTCTCTAGAAAAGCAGCATATAAGGTCATTCTCCTAGCAACCTCACAATTTGTTGCCATATCAGCCAGTTTTGCTTGAATTAGTTGATAGTTTGATATTGGTTTTCCAAATTGCTCTCTTTCTTTTGCATAAGCTAATGAATGATCAAGGCAACCCTGTATCAGTCCTGTAGAAATAGCACCAAAAGCTATTCTCCCAAGGTTTAGACCACTTAAAGCTATTCTTAAACCACTTCCAATTTCTCCAATAATATTTTCTGAAGGTATTCTACAGTCATCAAAAACTAACTCATTATTAGTCATGCCATGCCATGCCATCTTATTCCAGGACTGCCCCAGTTCAAAACCATCTACACCTTGGGGTATTGAGAAACTTGTAATTTCATTTTTTCCATTTTCTTTTTGACCGGTAACTGCCATAAGAACTAAGCCATCACTTATTGAAGTACCTGCATTACTAATAAATGTTTTTGTCCCATTAATTGACCAAACATTTCCTGACTTAACCGCTTTAGTTTTTATCCCTGCTGCATCAGAGCCTGCGCCAGGTTCAGTAAGTCCAAATGCACCTAACTTCTCACCTTTAGCATAAATAGGTAAATACTTAGATTTAAGTTCATCATGAGCAAATTTTAAATAAATATTACTTACTAAAATATGAACCTGCCAAATAAGAGCAAAAGTATTTGAAACTCTTGATACTTCTTCTAATGCCAGTATATAACTCAGAGTATCAAGCGCTGAACCGCCATATTTTTCAGGTAATAACATACCAGACATTCCCAACCCAGACCATTTTTCCCATAATTCATAAGGGAACTCATGAGTTTCATCCATTTTCTCTTGAGCAGGAACAATCTCATTATTTGTAAAATCTCTTACCATTTTTTGAATTTCCGTCTGTTCTGCTGTCAATCGAAAATCCATAACAACAACCTCCCTTAGATATATTATCAGAATAACTAAAAAATTTATTTATTTATCTTATTTATTACATAAAATATACTATTAGAAATTAAAATTGAGAACAATTAATAATTATATTTATTATGACTAATGTAACAATAGCCGGCACAGGAATGGTTCAATTTGGTAAATTTCCAAATAGAACCATGAAATCTATGGTGAATTCAGTTGTGGTTGAAGCACTTAATGATTCAAATTGCTTACCTGATGATATTGATCAAGTATTTTTTGGAAATGCTGCATCAGGATTTTTGACTGGACAAGAATGCATTCAAGGTCAGGTAGCTCTAAGAAATACTGGTCTTCTTGGGAAACCAATTATTAATATCGAGAATGCTTGCGCTTCATCATCTACAGCGTTTAACTTAGCAACAATGGCCATAGAATCAGGGCAAAGTGATGCTGTTCTTGTAATTGGCGCAGAAAAAATGACATCAAATGATAAAGAAGCTCCACTTCGTGCTTTAGAAACTGCAGCTGATATTGAAGAATTAGAACATTTTAAAAAAATAATTAGCTCAGAAGGAGCAGGTTCTGGATCAATTTTTATGGATTTATATGCTAGTTTGGCAAGGGATTATATGGAAAAAAAAGGTGTAACAAATGATGACCTTGCTCTTGTTGCGGTAAAACAAAGAAAAGCTGGTGCACTAAATAAACTTGCGCAATTTCAAGAAGACATTTCTATTTCTAACGTTTTAACAAGTAGAATGATATCTGATCCATTAAGGTTAATGATGTGTTCATCAATTGGTGATGGGGCAGCAGCCCTAGTTTTAATGAGTAAAGATTTTGCTAAATATAAAAATAATGAATATGTAAGTGTTAAAGCATGCTCTTTAAAATCTTCAAACGACAAGGCTACTGGATTTATTCCTGCACCTACTCGAGCAGCATCAGACGCTTACGAAAAATCTGGAATAGGACCTGAAGACATTGATGTAGCAGAAATTCATGATGCTGCAGCACCAGCTGAATATATAATTTATGAACAGCTAGATTTTTGCAAAGAAGGACAAGCCGTTCAACTATTAAAATCAGGTTATACTTCACTGGATGGTAAAATGCCTGTCAACCCTAGTGGAGGATTAATAAGCCGAGGACATCCAATTGGGGCAACAGGTGCCGCGCAACTTGTAGAACTATCAAACCAATTAAGGAATAGATCTGGAAAAAGACAAAGGAAAAATGCAAAAATAGGCCTTGCTGAAAATGCTGGCGGTTGGATTAGAAATGATGTAGCGGCAGCATGTGTAACTATTTTAGGAAAAGATTAAATTATGTTATGTTTGAATATATATTTATTTGTTCTTGGGAGTAATAGATGAAATATAGAATAGCCGTTGATACTGGTGGGACGTTTACAGATGTTGTGGTAGCTGACGAAAAAGGGTTTCTTACTGTAGGAAAATCTTTAACAACCTTAGATAGATATTATAATGGCTTTAAAGCAGCATTAGATAACGCAGCATTATCTCTTAATACTTCAGGAGAGCATTTAATAGATAATTGTGAAGTGCTAATTTATGGAACAACACGATCTACAAATGCTATTGTTGAAAATAAGGTTGCAAAAACAGCGCTACTAGTAACAGAAGGCTTTCCAGATATACTCACCTATAGACATGGTGGAAAACAAGGGGTTTTTGATCTAGCTGTTGAGTTACCAGACCCTTATATTCCCCGAAGACTTACCTTTGAAGTGCCAGAAAGAATAAATGCTGAAGGTGAAATTGAATTAGAACTAAATACAAATAAAACTGAGGAAATAATTAACAATCTAAAAAATATGGACATTGAAGCTGTAGCAGTTTCTTTGCTGTGGTCAATTTCTAACCCAGCGCATGAAGTTAAAGTAGGTGAACTTTTAAAAAAATTAACCCCAGATATTCCGTTTACTCTAAGTCATAAACTAAACCCTATAATTAGGGAATTCCCAAGAACTTCTTCCACTGCAATGGATGCTTCACTTAAGCCACTTATGCAACAACACCTTAGAGATCTTGAAGAAGACCTTAGAGGCTCAAATTATAAAGGTGAAATTTTAATAAGTGTATGCTCAGGTGGAGTAATGCATGTTCAAGATGTAATTGAAAAACCAATTTACACTGTGAAATCAGGACCAGCCATGGCACCTGTAGCAAGTATTGCATACTCATCAGCTGATAATCTAGGAGACGATATAATTGTTGTTGATACTGGTGGCACAACCTTTGACGTAAGTTTAATAAGAGAAGGACAAATTAAATATTCACGAGACACATGGTTGCTGGGAGAATGGACAGGGCATCTCCTTGGGTTATCCTCTGTTGATATTAGAAGTGTTGGAGCTGGTGGAGGTTCTATTGCTTGGATTGACTCTGGAGGTCTCTTAAGAGTCGGTCCTCAAAGCTCAGGAGCAAACCCAGGCCCTGCATGTTATAATCAAGGTGGAACAGAACCTACAGTAACAGATGCTGCTGTTATGTTAGGATATATAGACCCAGAACACTTTCTTGGCAGTCGAATGAAACTTAATCAAGAAGCAGCAAAAAAAGCTATTCAAAAAATTTCTAAACCTCTCTCCTTATCTATAGAAGAAACAGCAGATGCTATAATTACTCTTGCTGGAGAGAATATGATTAAATCAATCCACGAAATTACAGTCCAAGATGGTGTGAACCCTGCAGAAAGTATTTTAGTTGCCGGTGGAGGAGCCGCTGGCCTAAACATAGTACCTATTGCCAAATCACTTGGATGTAAAAAAATATTAATCCCAAGAACTGCTGGGGCTCTAAGTGCTTGTGGGGGGCAATACTCTAATGTTGTCGCTGAATTTAGTGGAAGCTACTATTCACATACAGAAGACTTTGACTATGAAGGGGTTGATAAAACATTAAATGATATAAAAAGTCGACTCACAGAATTTAAGAATTACCTACAATCTAAGAATATAAATGAATTTGATGAAGAGTATTTTTTAAGTTCAAGGTACTTAAACCAACAATGGGATATGGAAATACCTTTACCTGTAAACGAAATTAAAAATGCTCAACAATTACAAATAGTTTCTAAAGCCTTTCATGATACACATTTCCAAAGATATGCTGTGAAGGAAGAAGATAGCATAATTGAATGTATGGATTGGAAAGGAAGACTTATTGCTATTTTAGAAAAACCAACAATTCCTAAAATATCTGTTTCAGATAAAAAAATTGAAAAAAACCGAGAGTCTGAATCTTACTTTAGTGAAACCGGTAAAGTTGCTACACCTGTTTATTTAGGAGAAAGGCTTTTACCTGGAATGGTAATTAATGGTCCTGCTATAATCGAGGAACCAACCACAACAGTTGTAATCTACCCTAATAGTAAAGCAGAAATTACTGAAACAAGAAATTATTTAATTCATGTTTAATATTTATTAAGGAAAAAACATGCTTCAAAATAAAGATACAAACCCTAAAATTAATGCAGTTGAATTAGCTATTATGGCAAATAGGATGGATGCAGTTGTAAGAGAAATGACCAACACCATGCTCTTAGCAGCAAAGTCTTCAGTTCTTGGAATTGCTAGAGATTTTTCTTGTGCAATTATTTCTCATGATGATCAAGTTCTTGCAACAGCTGAGGCTTTACCGATTCATGTTTTGGGAATGGATTCTCAATTCTCCTATATAAGAAAATATCACCCTGACTTTAAAGAAGGAGATGCTTTTCTTGATAATGACCCATACGCTGGAAGTTCTCATGCTGCAGACCATACAACCTTAGTACCTGTATTTTATGATGGAGTCCATTGCTTTACAGTAGGTGTAAAAGCACATCAAGCAGACACAGGTAACTCTTTACCAACAACTTATATGGCTACAGCTACAGATGTTTATAATGAAGGTTCTTTAATTTTTCCTGGTGTTAAGATTCAAGAAAATTATAAAGATAATCAAGATATAGTTAGAATGTGTAAAAAAAGAATACGCGTACCGGATCAATGGTTTGGTGATTACTTAGCTGCTATTGGTTCAGCTAGAATTGGAGAAAGAAGTTGTAAAGAAATAATAAAAAAATACGGTGTAGAAAAAATAATTCAATTTCAAAAAGAATGGTTAGATTATTCTGAAAGGCTAACAGCTGACGCAATTAAAAAGATGCCTAAAGGGAAATTAAAAACTAAGGGGTGGCATGACCCTATGGATCCTATCTTACCTGACAGAATTTATGTTAATTTAGATTTAGATATAGACCCTGATAAAGCAAAAGTTACGGTTGACCTTAGAGACAATATAGATTGTATAGATGCAGGACTTAATCTAACAGAAGCAACTGCTACAATGGCTGCTGCTCAAGGAGTATTCCATTGTTTAAAAGAAGATATCCCAGCAAATAGTGGTAGTTTAAGAAGAATTGAAGTTCTATTAAGAGAAGGCTGTTTAGTAGGTATTCCTAAATTTCCCCATAGTTGCTCAATGGGAACAACAAATTTTACTGATGTCATTATCAACACCACTATGTCATCTTTTGCAGAATTAGGCGAAGGTCTCGGTTTTGCTCATGGCAATTATTGTAATACTGCAGCTTCTGGAGTAGCTTCTGGCACGGACCCTAGAAGAGGTTCTGAACCTTTTGTGAACCAAATGTTTATGATGGGCGGCGGTGGAGGAGCATCTGCTACAACCGATGGTATGCACTATTACTTTGTCCCGGTAGGAGCCGGTCTTTTATACAGGGACTCAGTAGAAATCAATGAACAAAGATTCCCTATAATGATTAAATCTATGAAACTTCTCGAGGACTCTATGGGTCACGGAAGGAGAAGAGGTGGCCCTGCAACAGAAGTAATCATGGGTCCTAGAGGAAGTAAAATGAAAATTTTACATGCTTGCAATGGATTAGAAACTGCACCTAAAGGTGTAAGAGGAGGAACAGAGTCTAAATTAGGAGAGAATGTTCGGATTGCCCCAGATGGGTCAGAACACCCTTACCCTGCTGTAATGAATATAGACTTAGAACCAGGTGATTTACTTAGGTCACGTGACCAAGGTGGCGGTGGGTACGGTGAAGCAACAGAAAGAGAGATTGAAAGAGTATTAAAAGATGTCAAAAATAAATTTATAAGCAAAGAAATTGCACTCACCGTGTATGGTGTTGTAATCATCGGTAGCGAAAAAAATGATTCATTAGATGTTGATATAAAAGCTACTGAGAAAAAGAGATCAGAAATTCGGAAAAAAAATTAAATTTTCTTTTTTGCAAATTTTGACCATTGTTTTTCTACGACCACTCCTGTTGAGTCTAAAGCAAAACATGAATCTATAAAGCCGGGTTTTTTTTCCTCAGTGCTATCTTCAATTGCGATATCATTTTTATACAAATAAATTGTAAGATATGCAGTAGTAGCTAATGGAGCTAATAATAATTCTACAATATGAGTGCACCCTTTAACCCCTCCTAATTTTTCTTTTACTGTTTTTTTCCAACCACCGCCAATTTTACATCCAATTAAGACGTTAAAATTTGAAATAACTTTACTACAAACACCTGGGTAAGGGTGAGAATCTGAAGCTACTTCAATTTCTTTTACAACATAGTTTTCATCTATAGCTAGCCTTGCTTGCATATGATGCATTGGTTGACCTGGATGTATCTCGATCCATTTATTCTTATATATATTTGAACGAATATCTTTAACATACCCTTCTATCTCATAAAGATTATCCGGTCGGATGTAACCTTTGACTTCAATGTTTCTTGTATGAAGCAATTGCCGATCATGAAGAGGTATAGATAGAGGCATAGCAAAAGTCCTTAAATGATTGTTTTAATTTTCTATAAATAATATAATAAAGTTATCTAAATTTTTTTCAATTAGGAAAATTTATTGGAAAATATAAATAATAACATTAATTCTGTTTTAAAATTGCTTGAGGCAAATAACTTAGATAAAGCAAAGTTATTACTAGATATTATAATTGAACAACAGCCAGAAAATCCATTAATTCTTTTCCTTTTTAGTCAATTTTATTTAAAGAAAAAAAAATATAAAAAATCAATTCATTTTCTAGAAAGGGTAAATATAGCAGCACCTAATAAACCAAATACAAAAATTGCTCTTGCTAACCTTTATTTGAAGATAAGTAATTACTCAAAATGCTATTCAATTTTGTGCGAAATTGAGGAACTAGCTAAAAATATTGTAGCATTTTTTCAGTTAAAAGGTAATTACTATAAAGCTATTGGCGACATAGATAATTCGATAATAAATTATGAAAAGGCCTTAAAGTTGCTTCGGAACTCAAGATTTTGGGGTAACAAATATAGTGGTAAAACAATTATAGACCCTATTCAATATAACACATTTAGGTATGCATCTAAATCTAAACTTGAGCATGACCTCAATCAAATTGATTACTTAATTAAAACTGTAAATTTACCGATTCATAAAGAGCAAAAGAACCTTAGGGAAGTCATAAATTCTTGGTCAAAAAGTGTGGATGATGATAAATTAATTTATCTCGATGAGAAAAACTATAACTTAATTAAAAATTTTTATAATAGAGTGATGTATATATCTCAGTATACAAAAACTAATCATTCAGCACTTAATGAAAAAACTAACTTCAGTAATTTAGAAACAAAATATTTTGAATCTGATCAGCCTATAGTAGTTATTGATAATTTTCTCTGTGAGGAAACATTGCAATTACTATGGAAATACTGCTTAGAGTCAACTATTTGGTTCGACTCTAAGGAGAATGGTGGTTACTTAGGAGCATATATGACTGATGCATTCCATCATCCAGCACTAATTCAAATTGCTAAAGATTTACGTCAAAAGATGCCTAAAATTTTTGATAAAAAAAAATTATGTCAAATGTGGGCATTAAAATATAAATCTGGAGGAAAAGGAACAAGGCTTCATGCTGATGATGCATTGGTAAATTTAAACTTTTGGATTACACCTGATGAATCTAAACAAAATTTAGATAATAATTCAGGCATAGAAATTTATGATAAGCCCGTTCCAGATGATTGGAGATTTGAAGAATATAATCAATCAGATTTAAAAATTAAAGAGCACCTTATAAAAACAAAGCCAGAAAAAATTGAAATACCTTATAAACAAAATAGAGCTGTTCTATTTGATTCAAAGTTTATTCATAAGAGTCAAAGTATTAATTTTAAAAAAGGGTACACTAACCAAAGAATAAATATTACAATGCTTTTTGATAAACAGATCAGGAATTTCTAAAAATATAATTTGGGTCTGTTTTATTATCAACTATATAACCTAAACTCTCCAAATCTTTCACAATCTCTAAGTGTTTATCTATGTTCTGATTAATTTCAATTAAAATAGTTTTTACTTTACCCTTTTTTATAGTCTGCATCCCGCCAGCTATAACCTTATCTTCAAAACCATCAACATCTATTTTTATGTGATCAGGAGAAGGAATGCCTCTTTCAACTAATGAATCAATTGTCATAGCCATACATCCTTGAGTAAAAACTGGTTTAAACTCTTCTAATTTTTCACTATAAACATCAACTGTATTCATTGGTTTATCAAAACCATGCAAAGCCTGCCCTGCAGTAAAACTTGATAAATTCAATTCACTAATTTTCTCCTCATCAGACATTGCAAAGCACAAAGCAGTTACCTTATCTTTTAAATTATTTAGTAAAATATTCTTATTTAGGACTGCATAATTCTGAGATTCAGGCTCGATTGCAATTACATTAATACCTTTTGTTGCTGCTGCCCAAATTGAGTACATTCCAACATTTGCCCCAATATCAAACATAATATCATCTTGTTCAAAATTACTTATCCATTCTAAAGTTTTTGGCTCATTAATATATAGCCTCTCAGCTCTCCATTTTGTTGGTATAGTTGGAGTACTGAAAATAATTTTTTTTCCATTATTTTCCTCGATATGTACAGGGTGAATCTGAGCATATTGCTCTAGTGTTAATTTTAATTTTTGGACATCCGGGCTAATATTACTCATAAGAACTCCTATAGAATATCAGATAATTACTAAATAAAAAGTAATGCATGTATCTTAATATAACGTTAACTTTATTATATAAAAATATGGAAAATTAGGATAATTATTATGATTAACAATTCTTTAAATATAACTACCAGAAATATTGAGCAAAAAATTGTTACAAATGATCCCTTTTCTCATTTTTACATTAACAATGTATTTCCGGAAGAATTATTTGAATCATTACATGATAATTGGCCTGAGATTAATCTATTTGAAAACGGAAAACAGTTAGGCATTAACATTGAGGCAGAACGTTTTTATTTTAAACTTAGCAAAGAAAATATTAAAAACCTTTCTGGAGAAAAACGGTTTTTTTGGGAAAAAATAGAAAAATGGTTAACATGCGATGAGCTTGTTATAATGCTATTAAATAAATATAAAAAAGATATAGACTTTTTAAAAAAAAATAATATAGAAGATTACTATCGAAATAATTTAAAAACAAAAGTTACCTTTAATACTTCATTAGTTATGGATGTGGGGGGGTATGAATTAAAACCTCATGCTGATGACCCTCGTGTAATTCTGAATTTATTATTTTATCTTCCTTATGATGAACTAGGAAAGGAATTAGGAACATCTATATATACTTCCAAAGATAAAGACTTATCAAAAAAATACGAAAACCAAGAGGTAGCACGCTTCCCAAGGGATTGGTTTAACTTAGTCAAAACTTTTCCATATAAACCTAATAGTTTATTTTCATTTGTACGGTCTAATGAATCGTTCCATGGTGTTGAGTCCTCAGAGAACAAATCTTATACCAGAAGATTGATGCTGCTTTCATTAATGCTTGAGAATAAATCATAGATTATTATTTAAATCATTATAATTATATCAATATATATAATTTTCTTCTTTAGACCGTGTTCTTATAAACTTAGCAGGACTTCCATAATAGATTGAATTACCTCCTACTCTTTTATTAAGATATGAATTAGAACCAATTATAGAGTCATTATCTATTGAAGTATTATTTTTCACAACTGCTCCAATAGCAATGTAGGATCTATTGCCAATAGTTACATTTCCGCCAGTTACAACACGCGGGCCTATAGAGGAAAAATCTAACATATTGTTATCATGTTCCAGACATGAATTAGTATTTAGAATACAAAATTTACCAACCTTTGTTTTTGGACCTACAACAACATTTGGCATAATAATACAACCTTCTGCAATGGAAGCTCCAAGTGAAATAACTGCAGTTTTATGTATAAGTTTAGGAAATTTTATGGATCTATACTTGGAAATTATATCATTAAATACTCTTTCCCTTAGAAAGTTACTTCCAAATGAAAGTGCATAATCATAGTCTTCAATATTTTTTATTTCTTCCATTTGCTCTAATATTGGTACATTTAAAAAATTTTTCTTTCTTTTATCTTTGTCAATGAAATAACAAACTTCATACCCAGCTGAACATGCTACGTTATGAACACTTACAGCATTACCTCCTGCCCCTAAAATTATAAGTTTATTATTTTTCTTTTTTACATTCATTGTTATAATTATACCGCAAGCTTGCAAGCTTCATATATTTTTTTGATGATCCATTCTTGTTTATTCTTTTCTAAATTAGTAGAACATGGCAATGCAATAAACTCTCTCGAAATTTTTTCTGTTACATTTGTTTTTGAATGTAAATATTTTTTGTAAGGTTTTTGGGTAGACAAGTTCTGCCAAAATAATTTAGCTTCAATATTATTTAAATTAAGATATTGAATAATTTTATCAATGTTTGGGTGAACCCTTCTATTAACTTGAACGCCACTCATCCAAGCTGAGCTTATAGACCATTTTGGACATGGAATTGAACTTAAGCCTGGCACATCAGTAATTGCTTGATTATAAGTTTCGAGTATACGCCTTTTATTATAAATAAATTCATCAACTCTATCTAGTTGAGCGCAGCCTATGGCAGCCTCAACATTTGTCATCCTATGATTATATCCAATCACATCATGATTATATGATCCATTATATACTTTACCGGTACCACTTTTTTCTCTTATTAAACCCATAAGACTTTTATCATTTCCAATTACAGCACCACCACCACCAGTAGTTATTATTTTATTTCCATTAAACGAGAAAGTAATTAACCCAGATATATTTTTAGCAATTTGATTATTATTATACTCCGCTCCAATAGAAGCAGCACCATCAATAATGACTTTAAGATTATACTTATTAGCAATTTGCTCCACTGCATCAATATTACAAACAATTCCTAATGTATTAACAGGCATAATACATGCTATTTTTTGTCCTGTTTTATTATGATATATATGATCCCCTTTCCAATTCGTTTCACACCTCAATTGCTCATCAACTAAATTACAATCTAGTGTCCATGATTTAGATTCTATATCAATAAACCAAGGAGAAGCGCCTGACATACTTACAGAATTTGCCGTAGCAACAAATGAATACGCAGGAATAATAACTATATCACCATAGCCAATACCACATGATTTAAGGGCAAGGTGAAGAGCAGAGGTTCCTGAAGATGTTGAAACAGTATACTTTCCACCAGTTGATAGAGATAATTTTTTTTCAAACTCTTTTATATACGGACCAGAAGATGAAACATAACCACTAGAAATACAGTTTTGTAGTAATTTACTTTCATTTCCATCAAGGTTTGGCTCTGCTAAAGGAATCATTTTTTACCCTGTAGCAAATTTCATTTGAGATTTATCGTCTAAAATTGTCGAACTTTGCATGATTGATTGCGCAAAAGAGAAATCTTGTTCCGTGTTAATATCAACCGCTTCATATTCATTTATATATAATGGATTAAAGTTTTTATAATTTATTATAATACCTCTATCTCTAATAATTTTTTGAATATAAGTATTTCTAGAAAACATAATCAGTGGGTTAGAATAATATAAATTAGGAAGTTCTTGCCTTCTCTCGGGCTTTTTGATATCAGCAATAAACTCTTCTATATTGTCTCCATTTTTTTTAAACATAAAAAAGGGATGCTCTTTAACTTTAGTAACACTTAAGACAGAGTCATACTTATCACCTATCATAGATATAGCTTTATTAATATGAATTTTAGTTCTCATAGGAGATGTTGGCTGTAAATAACCTACCAACTCTGGTACCCAGTTATTTTCAATTTTTAACCAATTTAAAGTATGATTTACTACATCTATTGCTTTAGAAGTATTTCCTGATAAAAATTTAGGCCTCAAAAAAGGAACTTCTGCTCCTAATGTCCTAGCAATATTAGCAATTTCTATTGAGTCAGTAGAAACAATTACCCTATCAAGATTGCTATTTATTGCTGCATTTATGGTGTAATAAATTAAGGGTTTGCCTTTGAGCAATCTTATATTTTTCTTTTTTACTTCAGAGGAACCAATCCTTGCAGGAATTATACCAAGAGTTTTGAAATTCATTCTGCTGCCTTTTCTTGATTAGCACCAGGTTGTTTGATTGATACTGGAAGATAACATTTTCTACACATATCGATCTTATTATATTCTCCACTAGAATGTTTATTTCTTATATCTTTATATTTTTCACCATTCCAGATGTTATATAGTTTTTCTTTTTTCCAATTTCCTACAATGACCTCATCTTTATCATCAACACAGCATATCGTAACATTTCCATTATTTTTTAAAAACATTCTATGAAAAGGCTGAGCACAATGGAACCCAGGAACATATTCATACTCTCCACTTATCTCCTCATCTCTTTCTGTATACCAACTATAGCCAACCGCATCAACGATACCTTTCCACATAACCTGTAATGCCTTATACTGCTCCATCCATTTTGGGTCATCATACATAACCATTGAAACTCTTACCTGGCAACTTGGTCTGATCTTATTTCTTAACTTTACAAATTTATAGAGGTTATCTATTGTTCTACCCAGAGTTGCTCCAACTCTTTGAGTTTCGTAGTCCTTAGGGTTTACTGCGTCAAATGAAATAAATAAGCCATCAATACCTGCTTTTAAAAGTGACTCAGAATTCTTTTCATTTAGCGCAGCTCCGTTAGAGTTCATAATTACATCTATTACACCTTTTTTCTTTGCATATTCTATTTGCCAAGCAATATCTTTATGCATTAATGGCTCACCTAAATAATTAAGTTTAATTGATCTTAAGTTATATCTTGTGCCTTCATCAATAATTTTCATAAATTCGTCTTTTGTGATAAAACCGTTCTCATTGAACTTACCTTGCTCTACTAATTGTGTTCTTGGACACATTGGGCACTTAAGATTACAATAAGTTGTAGTTTCAATATCTAAATGAAGAGGAAAATCAATATCTGTAAAATTCTTAGGAATATTTGTCCAATCAGATCTATATTTATGATACTCATCAGGTTTTAAGTTTAACCATTTATCATCAAGAGTAATTTCACTATAAGTTGCGTTAGGATCAAACTCCCATGGAATTGATTCATCAATATCTCTAATTGGGGAATTAAATTTTTTAATTTTATCTAAATTTTCATTCTTCATTTTATATCACCATATATTTTGAATTGGTTCACCTGATTTATAATTTTTATTTGCTTTTTTACCAATTAAATCCCAAATTTTCATCGGTGAAACACCGTTTCCTGGTCTTAAAGCAATAAGATTATCTCTTGTAAATTCAGTTCCTTTTATTATTTCTTTTCGGGCAGTTAAACTTTTTCTAGCAACAAACTTATTACACTCTTCAGATTTTAAAGATTGCTTTATTTCACTCCCCAAAGCTACCTCAACTTCTCTTATTGATTTTATCAGATGATTTAATTCATTTGGCTCTATTGAAGCTTTGTGATCAGGCCCAGGTAAATTTTTATCTAATGTAAAATGTTTTTCAATAACTGTTGCACCTAAAGCAGCTGAAGCAATTGTTACTACACTACCTTCACTATGGTCAGAATAACCAATAGGTACATTAAATTTTCTAGATATTTCACTCATACTATTTAAATTTATAGAATCTAATGGAGCAGGGTATTGTGATGTGCAATGTAATAAAGTTATATACTTACTTAGTAATGAATAAAAAGAGTCAGTGTATAAATATTTTTTTATTTCACTCTTAGAGCTAATATCTCTATTTTTTTCTAAATAAGTAAATACGATTAACCCCAAAGCATCTTCAATTTCATTCATATTTGACATGCCTGTAGATACAATCAAAGGTAAATTACTTCTTGCTGATTTAACTAGCAAAGGACCATTTGTAATCTCCCCTGAAGGTATTTTGATTCTCTTTATTCCAAATGAAACTAATTCATCTAAACTTTCTTCATCAAATGGTGTCGCAAGAAATTCAATATTCTTTTTATTACATCTATCAATTATTTTCTTTATATCACTTCTATTGAGTTCTAATTTTTTTAACATTTCAAATTGAGACTCTAAAATATTTGTATTATTTTTTTGATATTCTGCTTTTGGAGTATCTTTTATTAATAACTTTTCAGTTTTATAGTATTGAAATTTAATTATATCTGCACCTGCATTAGCTGCCGTATCAATTAACTGAAATGCTCTGTCAATATCTCCATTGTGATTGACACCAGCTTCTGCAATAAATATTATTTTATTTTTATTAATCATCATTTTTAAAAAAAGAAATTATTGAATTCTCTATTTGCTTTTTCTAGATCAACTTTTTGTCCAATATCACACCAATAATCTCGAATTTTATAAACAGATATATTTTTATTATCATTTTTTATAAGGTCAATTACCTCTGTCATATCAATAAATGTATTCTTATTTATATAATTTAAAACTTCTGGTTCTATTACATAAATACCTGCATTAACAAGATATTTTTTATGAGGTTTTTCAGTCAATGTTCTTAAATAATTTTTTTCTTCTTCCACGACTCCATAGGGTATTTGGATACTCTGCTCAATTGCACATATTGTAGCTAATGCTTTTGATTCTTTGTGTCTCTTAAGTAATTCATCAAAATCTATGTCCGTCAATATATCAGCATTCATTATTATAAGCGGTTTTTTAGGTTTCTTATTCAACAATGATAATGAGCCTGCAGTACCTAAAGCACAATTTTCTCTTAAGTATTTTATATTAGCGCCAAACTTAAGACCATCCTGAAAATGATCTTCAATCATTTCACCTAAATAATTTATGGAAAGCCAGAAATTAGTAAACCCCCTACTAATAAACCTTTTAATTGTAGTCTCTAATAATGGTCTTGGCCCTACTTCTAGCAATGGTTTCGGACGTAGATTTGTTAATGGTGCTAATCTTTTACCATTACCACCGGCCATTAGTACTACAGCTTCACAATTATGTTTAGAAGTATTTATTTTGTTAGAAAAAGTACCAAATAACTGTTGATTTTCAGTTAAATTATTATGGTTAACTACTGTATCTAAACCTAATATTTCACCCATTTATTCACCAAAAGTTGTAATATTTAAAATGAATTTACAACAACTAGGTTACTAATCAGTTAATTTTGAGATTTCTAGAGTCTATCCGCGAATAAAAAAATATTATTATAAAAGTTAAAGATTAGTTAATTTTTCATTTATATAGAATAATTACCAAATCTATAGAAACTTAGGTTTAGTGGATCATCAAACCATTCAATTGTTTTTTTCAATCCATTTATAAAGCCACCCTTACCTGAATACTTTGGCTCCCAACCCAAAAGCATCTTTGATCTACTGTTATCTGACCAAAGTCTATCAACTTCACTCTCATCAGGCCTCTTTCTTAACTCTTCAATATTAATAGAAGTTTGGAAACCCATTAAATCACTAATCAAATTAGCAGTTTCACCTATTGAAATTTCAAAGTTATTACCAAGGTTAAGAATTTCTCCCTCCGCTACACCAACTTTTGAAGCTAATATTAAACCATTAACTGTATCTTCAACATAGCTAAAATCTCTTGTCGTATGCGTGGATCCTAATTTAATTAAATTTCTACTTTCTTTTATCTGCGTAATGATTGTGGGTATTACTGCTCTTGTAGATTGTCTAGGTCCATATGTATTGAAAGGTCTAATTATTGTTATCGGTAAACTAAAGCTATGGTAGAATGATAAACTCAATTGATCCGCTGCAGTCTTACTAGCCGCATAAGGTGATTGAGCATTCAACCTATGATCTTCACTCATTGGAACATATTTAGCAGAACCATAAACTTCGCTTGTTGATGTTATTATAGTTTTTTGTATATTTAAATCCTTAGCCGCCATTAATATATTTAAAGTTCCCATCACATTTGTTTCTATAAATGTTCTTGGAGCTTTATAAGAATAAGGAATACTCATCATAGCAGCTAAATGAATTATATTAGTGCAGTCTGAAGCTATATCTTTCATTAATTCTGCATCTCTAATATCTCCACTTATTATTTCAATAGAATCAAATATTTTCTTATCAATATTATCTAACCAACCATTAGATCCAAAAGAATTATAATGAACCATAGCCCGGACATCTTTACCTGACCTGACAAGCTTTTCAACCAAATGAGAACCAATAAAACCGTCTGCCCCTGTTACTAAATATTTTTCCATTTATATCTCACTTTTCTAAGCAGCTAAATTTGTTTTTAACTTTATTTCTTTGGGTTTTTTTTGATTAACATTTGAATTTATTTTTTTTAATTTTGGATTTTTATCTAAAAATTTTATTACATCATTCAAACTAAATATTTCACCGCTTTTATATAAATTTTTAAAAATAATTTTCATTAATTCAAAGTCAGGTTTTTCATCAACAGTTAATCTTAAACCTGAATTACTATAATTTTTATTATGAAATAGTTCTCCTAATTTAAATTTATTTGTTCTTAAAAAATATTGCGGCCAAAACTCAGTCTCAGAACTATCTTTAATATCGCAGGCTTTATCTAGTGATGATCTATTCACTGTCATTGTGAATGTTCCAAAAGGTATATTTTTTGACATTGAAAAATCAAATTTTCCGTTGATATGATAATCTATTAATTCATCCATAAACAAATTATCAATTAGTGGGTTATCAGCTGTACAGCTTGAAATTACATCAATGTTGTAAAAATCAGCTGCATCCCTAAGTCTTAGCATAACATCATCTGGATGACCCCTAAAACAATCTAAGCCTTCTTTTAATGCAAATTTTTCTAAATCATCGTCTTGATCAATTGTTGAGGTGCACAATACAATGCGGTGACATTTTTTTGAATGTCTTAATCTATCTACCAAATGACCTAGCATTGGTCTACCACAAATAGGGAGTAGGACTTTCCTCTTCAACCTTTGAGACTTTAATCTGGCGGTAATGAAAGATGCTATTTTCATTGAATATCATCCATTGTAACCAAGTTATGAAGTGAAATATTCTTATTAAGAACTTTTCCTTCTATCATTGATAATAAATCAGGAGACAAACCAAGCTTTGGACCCCTCAAAGCAATTAAATCATTATTATTTATTTTTTTACCTTTAACTAAGTCATGTTTAGCAACTAAACTTTTCCTTGAATATTTTCTATAATTTTCTTCATCTTCATTAAATCTTCTTGGAAATCCAGAACCCCTAGAAAGATCTATAGTATGAATCATATCAACAAATTCTTTGAATTCTGAAGGATTAAGAGCAGACTCATGATCTAAACCTTTGAAACTTCTATCATGTGTTAAATGTTTTTCTATTACATTTATTCCCATACCATAAACTGCAGCTGGCAACCAAAATGCCTCCATTTTATTTGCATCACAGTGATCTTGATACCCAACAGTTAAACCATACAAATTAGAAATTTTTTTCATATACTCTAAATTTAAACTTATTGCTGATGTTGGAAATAATTGATAACCATACATTAACCATATCGGGGAATTTGAGGTAAATCTTATAATTTTTATAGCAGAATCAATCTCACTTATAGTTGAAGCCCCTATACTTAAATCTATTCTTTTTTTTGTATTAGCTACAGCTGATAGAATTTTTGGATTAGAAATGTCCGAAGCATGAATTTTATAAGCATCAACACCTAAACTTTCACAAAATTTTATACTTGCTTCATCATATACACAGGCAATTATGGAAAGTTTTGGAAAATTACCCTTTGTATATTCATATAAGTCTAACCACTGTTCTTTATTTAACTCAATATCTTTTAATTTTTTAAAATCCGGACTATGTTTCACCATAATATCTTCTGCCGTCCAAATTTGAAATTGTATTGCATTAGCATTAGCTATACCAGCTGAGTCAATTATTTTTTTTGCTAAGGATACATCTCCTTCGTGAGAACAAGCCATTTCAGCTATTATATATGGTTTATTTTTATTCATTTCTGCCCTTTTAAATTTGTATTTTATTTTTGAGTAAATATAGTTAATAAATATTTAATATATTTTTATTTCAATAAATTTTAATCATTAACCTGAAATAAAATTTGATTTTTGGTTAAATGATTTAATTAGCAATTCACTTGTATTAATACTTAATATTTTTTTAACAATTTTCTTGGATGCACCAGGAGTGCCATAAGGGTTAATAGTATTCGCAACTTTTTTCTGGAAGCTAGGTGATAGCCCAATATGTAAACCCTTAGTGATATCTGTATATTCTTCCGAACAATTAATGATACTATTTGCTTTCAATCTTCCATTTTGTCTAGAACCAATATTTAAAGTTGGAGTACCCAATGATGGTGCTTCAATTATTCCGCTCGAAGAATTACCAACTAAAATATCTGCAATTTTAATTAATGATAAATATAAATTTTGCCCAAATGAATCTCTTAAAATTAATTTATTTTCTTTTTTACATTTTTCTAAATATTTATTTATTGTTAAACCCATAGAGTCAGCATTTGATTTACTAACTAATACCGTTTTATCTTCAATTTCATCAAAAGCTTTGAATATATTTTTTAAAACTTCTATAGGATTTTTATTTCCAAGAGTAGCAGGATGATAGCTTAATAAAATAATTTTTTTCTTCAATGAAATATTTAACTTATTTTCTAATTCTGATCTTGAGAACATAGGAAGAGAATTTATATTGTCCAACCCTGGAGCACCATAATTATATACATTTTTTGGATTTTCTCCCATTTGAATAACTCTTTGTTTATAATTTTCAGCGCAAGTAAAATGTAAATGAGACATTTTAGTAATTGCATGCCTTATAGACTCATCAATCGAACCTTCTGATGACTCTCCACCGTGAATATGTGCAATTGGAATATTTAAAATCATTGCGGCCTGAGCTACTCCAAGCGCTTCATATCTATCACCAAGAATAACTAATATATCTGGTTTCAACCTATTTAATTCCTTAGAATATAATTTAATTCCATTACCCAAATTATTTGCAATATCTATCTTTCTATCGTTTTTTAAATTTAGTTTAATTTTTGAGTTAATATTAAATCCATCATTCTCTATTTCCTTGAATGTCATACCGAAATTTTTCGATAAGTGAGAACCAGAAACCATAATTTGTAAATTTAATTCGTTTCTATCATTTATTTCTATCATAATTGGCTTTAAAAGCCCGTAATCAGCTCTTGTTCCTGTAAAAAAACAAATATTTTTTTTATTTTTTAACAACTAATTACTCTTCCTTTAAAATATTTAAGGCATCTTCACATGTAATTTTAGTGAATGATTCATAGCTGCTGTGGGGACAACAGTTATATACCTCGGGCACAGATAATCCAAATAATTTTGAAACAGCCATCATTTGAAATTTTGTGATATCATCAAAGAATTTTGCATCATTTATTAACCTTCTATTCGCTTCATTCTTCGTATCGTTACAATCAGATTGCCCAGTAACTCCGCCAAAAAAATAGAGCTCTTTGCTAGATTCATCTTTTTTCTCAAAACCTGAATTACCTCCATCAGCACCAAAAATAAATATTCTTTTTGGAGCGGCTAAACAAATAACAGGTAATAATACAGATAGAGTATTTCCAGGAAGAAAATGTAATGGTGTAGCAATAGACGGAACAAAAAGATTAGAATTTATAAATAATAATTTTTCGTCAAACTCTTTGACGATTGACTCCATTAAACCATATTTAGAATTTAAACCCAGAAAAGAGTATTGAGATGAGATTAGAAAATTTTTATTTTTTGATTTTAAAAACTGCTTATAAGCTTCCCATCTGTAATTTAAATCTGATGGGTTAGTTACTGTTAAAATATCAATATTTTTCCCCTCTGGTAAAATATTATTTTCTAACTCATTAAATTTATTCAAACTTGCATAACATAAATTAAACTTATTAAACTCTTCTATATTTTTTTTGAATTCTTTTATTGACGGTCCATATAACATCACTGCAACGTCTCGCCCTTTAACAATTTCTCTCATTTTTAATATTCTATTATATGAAGATGGTAAATATGTGTCAGGTCCGTCTGTATATAGATCTTTAGGGGAAATATTATCAGAAATAATTGAATAAAGTTCTCCCGCTTTTCTTTTATTACCTAAAATATGATATATCCAGGCAGCAAGTATTTGAATAGTATGTGATTCTATACTGCTTGCATTTTTAGATATATCAATACAATACTGCAAAGCAGTTGTTAACACTTGTCTAGATTCTTTATTTTTACCTGAATATTTTAAGCATAATCCCCAATATATATAGTAGACAGGCTCAACTGTTTTAGTTTTTTTTGAAATAAATTCATAAACCTCTGAAGCTTTATAAAAAAAACCTGCAAGTCTATATGTATCTGCAATTTCTGTTAAAAATTTTACATCATTTTTCTTATTTTTTTTTACTAGAGAAAAACTTTTGTCTATTGAAAATTTAGCATCTTTATAATCTTTATATGATTGACTTTGATTCATTCCTAATTTAAGCCAATACTCTGGATCTTCTGGTCTTTCCTTAATTAACTTCTTAAAAGTATTAATAGCATCATCATGCTTTAAAGTACTTTGCTGGATATTAGCAATTATTGAATAAGCCTCTATACTTGGCAACCTTTTAACTTGATTCTCAAGAATAGTTCTTGCCTCATCAAATTTTTCTAAATGAGTTAAAACCTTAGCCTTATGGAAAAGAGCTGATTCATTTAGTTTGTCAAAATCTAACAACTTATCATATAATTTAAGCGCAAGGTTATATTTTTGATCAATAAAGGCACTATGAGCTTTCTGTAAATATTTTTCATTCAAAGACTGATGAGGTATAAATTTCATTTTATCAACAATAATTTTCCTAATTTAATTAAATCTTATTTGCTGCAATTAAGATTAATAAAAAGTTAAAAAAATTTTTATTTGAAAATTTAAGTTGATAATTTATTTAAAATATAATTCGCAATATCTTTATCATTGATTCTTTTGGCGGGTAACAAACTTTCCTTATCTTGAAGAGCTCTCTTAATTAGCAAACTATTCTCTACTTTATCTATTTTTATTCTGAAAATACCAGTAGTACCAATAACTTGAGGGTAATAATTAGGATCAAGCAATTCTGCTGATAATGATAATTTATTAATTAGGTTATCTTCTGATGTTATTTCTGAGGATCTTGATAAAGTTAATGACCAATCATCTTTACCTGCATAAAAAGTAGTATTATATTCTATTATAAGTTCTTTTATACTTGAACTAGTTAAACCAAATTTAAATATATGTTTTGTTATACCAATTGAATGACCCCATTCTTGGAGTTTTTTACTTTTTAGTACGAAAATATTACTCATAAAATTTACATGCTTGCTAAAATTTATAATATTAATCTAATTTTTCAATATCAACATTTTTTCCTGTTACAATATTGTAAAGACTAGCTATAACATCAGAACCAAGAGTCTCACACGCCTCAGCCCTTATCTTTAAAGCCTCTTCTATTAAAGCTTTTCTATCTTGATTAGCAACATCTAAGTATATTTTTTTTTCCATTGAAAAAATCTAGCTAAAAATAATTAACAAAATATTAAAAATATAAACTAATCATTTATTTCAAATTTTATATCTTTTGCTCCTGACCAAAGAATTTCATTACCTATTTTAAATAATTGATTTGTATTTTTTATTGTCATGAAGTGATTTCCAGCAAGTAATCCCACTTTACTTGCAAAAACTGCAGATCCATATACAATCAATATCTCAGTCTCACTTTTACTTTTAGGATAAAAAAGAATATCACCTTTGGAAGGATAAGAAGTAGTATTTTCTGGCCCTACTCCTAAATCATAGTCACCCATTGGAATCCATGTTGCTTCACCGCTCCACCTAGCATGAATTAACTTATTCTCCATAGGAAGAATACTCAAGAAAGCATCACAAGTCTTAGGCGCATTATTTATCTCAAGAAAACTATCTAGTAAATAACTACCAATTTTGATCTTAATATTTATCGATTTTCTCCAAAAATTTCTAAAAATAATTTTAATCTTAACATTTTATTTACTTTTAAACACTAATTTTATAGTATGAATATTTCAAAATTAGAAAAACTTACTGCCGCTGCCAGATTTGACAGAATATATAGAGAGAAAGTTGATTTGGAAGAAGCCATTAGAAAGTCTAATTCTCTTAAAAGGGTAAGACAATTCAAATTCCAAGAAGCCGAGCAGTATGTAATGGAATCTATTTTTAACCATTCTATTCAATAAGTTAAAAAGACATATTTGAAAGTTTAGTTATGTCAACTTAGTTTATTGATTTAGATATATATAGATTTTTATTAATATGAATACAAAGTAAAATACCAAAACTAAATAATATTGTAACAATGGCTGTACCACCATAGGAAATTAGAGGCAAAGGAACTCCAACCACTGGTATTAGACCCATTACCATTGAAATATTAATAAAGATATATAAAAAAAATGTAGAAGTGATTCCAATTCCTAATATCCTTCCATAATTAGAACGAGACCTCATTGATATTATATAAGAGTATATAATAAGAATGACGTAAACTAGCAAAACAATTAAACCACCAACTAAACCAAACTCTTCAGCTAATGCTGTAAAAATAAAATCAGTATGTTTTTCAGGTAGGAAATTTAAATGACTTTGAGTACCTAGAAGGTAACCTTTCCCCCATAACCCACCTGAGCCAAAAGCAATTTTTGATTGTATTATGTGATATCCCGAACCAAGAGGGTCCCTTTCAGGGTTAAAAAAAGTTAGCACCCTATTTTGTTGATAAGAATGAAGTTTTGTCCAAAAAAATGGCGCAAGTAAAACTGCGACTACGGAAACAAAAATAAATTTCCACCATCTAACTCCAGCTATGAATAAAATGATTGTCCCTTCTAAAATCAAAAGAATTGCAGTACCTAAATCTGGTTCAATTAATACTAAACATGAAGGAACAATTATCATCAATAATGGAGGCAAAATCCATCTAATAGTTCTTATATCATCATGAGAGATTGAATGAAAATATTTAGCCAATGCCATAACTAAAGCAATTTTCATTATCTCCGATGGTTGCAGGTGAAAAATACCTAGATCTATCCATCTTTGTGCACCCATACCAATTGAACCAAAAAATTCTACCGCTACTAAAAGTAACAATGAAAAAAAATATATAGGATAAGATAAAGATAGTAAAAATCTCAAATCTAGAAAAGCAACCGATAGCATTATAAAAAAACCAAAACTAAACCTAAATATTTGTTGACGCATCCATGGGTCTGCTGATCCTCCTGATACAGAATAAAGCATTATAAAACCAATAGATGCTAAAATTAAGATCAATAAAATTATAAATAAGTTTAATGATTTTACTTTATCAAAAAAAGTAAGGTTGTTTTTATTTTTTGAAAAATCACTCATTACGCATTTCTTTTTTTATTAGCTATATTTTTTCTCATAAAATCAAATACATCTTTTGCTATGGGTGCAGCTGTAGATGAACCAGATCCACCATGCTCAACCACGACTGAGATTGCATAAGTAGGGGATTTTCTTGGAGCAGCACCAACATATAAGGCATGATCTCTCTCTTCCCACGGTCTTTCTTCATTTTTTAATACCCTTGTTTCTCTTTCAATTTGAGAAATTCTCCTGACCTGGGATGTACCTGTCTTACCAATAATCTCCCAGTTTTTATCATTTATTCTAGATTTGAATGCTGTTCCCATAGGGGAATTCGTAACTCTATTTAAACCTTCCAAAATTATATCTAAAGATTTTTTGGAAATATTTAGGGGTAATATTTCTTGTTTTTTATTTTCTAAAAGCAACCTTGGTTGAATTGCTCTACCTCCATTACATAACCTTGACATCATTAAAGCTAATTGTAATGGTGTAGCAAGCACATAACCCTGCCCTATTCCAGCATGTAAAGTTTCACCTAATTGCCAAGGTTTTCCAAATTCAACTTTTTTCCAATTTCTTGTGGGAATATTTCCACCTCTCTCTGAAGGTATTAAAACTCCTGTTTTTTTACCTAAACCAAATTGCTTTGACATTTTAGCAATCCTATCTATACCAACTCTTTTTGCTATTTGATAAAAAAATACATCACATGATTGCTCTATTGATGACAACATATCAACGACACCATGACCATCACTTTTCCAACAATGAAATCTCTCATCTCCAAGTTCAATTGATCCCCTGCAGACTTCTTTGTGATTAAGTGAAATTATCCCATTTTCAATAGCAGCTAAAGCAACCATCATTTTAAATGTTGATCCTGGAGGGTATTGCCCACCTATTGCTTTATTTAATAGAGGGTTTCTCGGATTATTTATAAGTCTTTCCCATTCATAATTACTTATTCCGACATTAAAACTATGCGGATTATATGAGGGAGACGATACCAAAGATAGTATATCACCAGAGTGAATATTCATGACAACAACTGCTGCACTTTTATTTGATAAAGATTTTGAAATAAATTTTTGAAGGCTAGAATCAAGTGTCAATTTAATATTGTCGCCTGAGTCTCCTGATTTTCTATTTATTTCTCGAATTATTCTTCCATAAGCATTTACTTCAACTCTACTAATACCAGCCCTACCTCTAAGTTTTTTTTCAAAACTTTTCTCAATACCAACTTTTCCAACCCTAAATCCTGGTAACGATAATAATGGTTCATCACCCATTTCTTTAGAATCAACTATGCCTACATAACCAATGACATGCGCAAATGCATCTCCATACGGATAAAATCTTGTTTCACCTATTTCAGATTGTATACCCGGTAGATCTGGAGAGTTGACATTAACTTTTGAAAACTCTCTCCATGTAAGATTTTCAGCAACTGTTACTGGAACAAAACCTTTTCTTTTTTTTACTTCTCTGAGAATCTTAGCTATTTCGTACTTACCTAAAGGAAAAATATTTTGTAAAGAGTTTAAAGTTTTATCAACACTCTTAGTTTGCTCAGGAATAATAATAACTCTATAATTTCTTTGATTACTAGCTAATTCTTTTCCATTCCTGTCAAGAATTTTTCCTCTTGGTGGAGGTAATAACCTCATATTGATTCTATTCTCATCTGCTAGAAGACTATAATTTTCTGATTCTATAACTTGTAAATAATACATTCTACCCGCTAAAATTGAAAAAAGAGCAGTTTGAAAACCACCAAAAAGGAATAGTCTTCTTGTTAAAATTTTTTTTCCTTCATTTTCTTTTTTCATTTACTTACTCATTTATAAAAATTCTGATTTTATGCATACCTATAATAATTATTGGATAAATTGATATAGTAAAAATGATTTGAAATATTAAATCGGAAAAATTTATTAATTTTTCATAAATTAATAAGCCAATAATAAAAATTATTAAAAATACTAACGGAACAACAATAATAAATGCTAACCACTCAACATTAAATTTTTTACCCATCAAAACCTTTCTTTGTGTTTCCATAATTACTCTTAAAAGAATAAAAATAAGTGCCCACTGCCCTAAAGGGCCACCAGTAATTAGATCGTATAGTAGACCTGCTATAAATACAAAATATATAGGAAAAAGATCTGGTCTATAGATTGACCAGTAAAATATAGGAATAATAGCTATAGATGATGAAATTTTAAATGGACTTAAACCCAAGGGTAATATAGAAAAAAAAATAAATATAAATAAAGAAAAACCTGGTAGAGAATTTTTTAAAAGTCTATAAAAATTTTGGCTAATTAAATTAGGCATATTAAATAAAAATTAATCATCTTTTAGCGTTAAAACTTTTACATATTCAACTTGGCTCCAATTCACAAAGGGCCTTACTCTAACAGATCCTTCATCAAAATGTGAAACTAAACCAATTCTAATACCAGGAGGGAACAAACCTCCATGACCAGATGTAATGACATAATTGTCAATAAGATCTTGCTTCTTATCTGTCAAGAATAATAAATGTGAAGTATCACTATTATCACCAGCCAAAATTGCTCTCTGATTTGAAGGGGAAATAATTACTGGTATTCTTGAGTTCATATCTGTAATTTGAAGAACTCTTGCAGTGCGAAGACCTGTTTCTGAAATTCTTCCAACAAGACCTCTAGAGCTTACTACAGCTTGACCACTATCAACACCATTTAACGAACCTGCATTAATTATAAAGGTACGAACAAATAGTCCACTTGAATCTGCTATAACTCTTGCTGAAATGCCATCAATTAATGGTTCTTTGCTTACATTTAATAATTCTCTTAAAGAATTATTTTCATATGTTAGCCTATAACCTACTTGCTGCCAAACCATGAGTTGTTCGTTTTCTTTAGCAAGTCTTTTTAACTCTGAATGTAAATTAAATATTGTATTGACTTCTTTAGAAACTCTCTTAGCAAAAAATACAGGTTTAGAAATAACATTAAATATTGGCGAGAATGCATCTATTATAAAAACTCTTACTGTAGTAGATATATTTTGATCAAATCTGCTTATTGGAATAATAGCTAAAGAGAAAAGAATAAAAAAAATAATAGTAAATCTACCAGTTAGAAACCTAACAGGTAGAAAGATTTTTGAGATTTGATTCTGGTTATCCTTCAAGATTGTAACCCTTCAAAAATAGACCTGCTAATAGGCTTGTTGAAGAACACCTTTCATATTTTTAAGCTCTTCCAATGCTCTCCCCGTACCAAGAGCTACACAACTTAATGGCTCATCTGCAATTGAAACTGGTAGGCCTGTACCATTTCTTAATACTGTATCCATATTACCTAATAAGCCACCGCCACCAGTTAGCACAATACCTTTATCAACAATATCAGCAGCCAACTCTGGAGCAGTATGTTCTAAAGCCACCTTAACAGCCTCCATTATTGCACCAACAGGTTCAGATAGAGCCTCAGAGATTTGTGTTTGGTTTATAATAAGCTCTTTAGGAACACCATTCATTAAATCTCTACCTTTAATCTGCATTTCTTTTCCAAAGCCTTTAACAGGAGCACAAGCTGTACCAATCTCTTTTTTTATTCTTTCCGCACTAGACTCACCAACCAAAAGATTATGATTCCTTCTAATATATCCAATTATTGCCTCATCAAGTTTATCGCCACCAACACGGACTGACCTTGCGTAAACAACACCGCCTAAAGATAAAACAGCAACCTCAGTTGTACCACCTCCTATATCTACAACCATTGAACCAGTGGGTTCGGTAACTGGTAGGCCCGCACCTATTGCAGCAGCCATTGGCTCTTCAATTAAAAAAACTTTCCTAGCACCTGCACTTTCAGCAGATTCTTGAATTGCTCGCCTTTCTACAGCAGTAGAACCGGACGGTACTGCAATAATCACTTGTGGACTTGCAAATGAGCGCCTGTTATGAACTTTACTAATAAAGTGCTTTATCATTTCTTCTGCAACTTCAAAGTCGGCAATCACTCCATCTCTTAATGGGCGAATAGCTTCTATATTGCCTGGAGTGCGACCAAGCATTACCTTAGCTTCATCACCTACAGCTAAAACTTCTTTTTTTCCTCTTTGTTTAACAATTGCTACCACAGAGGGCTCATTTAAAACAACACCTCTACCCTTAACATAAACTAATGTATTAGCAGTACCTAAATCTATAGCCATATCAGCTGACATCATTCCAAATAACTTAGATAACATTAAAAACTAAACTCCCTTAAAATTAATTATGCAGTTAGTGCCTCTGGGGCAGCTTTTTGCCTTTTTACAAGTAATTTATTCAGCGCATTTATATACGCTCTTGCACTGGCAACCAAAGTATCAGTATCTGCACCCTGTCCATTAACAGTTTTTCCATTTTCCTCAAGCCTAACCGTAACCTCTGCTTGAGCATCTGTTCCTTCTGTTACTGCATGAACCTGATATAACAAGAGTTTTGCTTTATGAGGAAAAAGTGCTTTAACCGAATTAAAGGTTGCATCTACCGGACCATCACCATCTGACTTGTTTCTCTTCAAATCACCATCTATCTCTATCTGTATTTCTGCAGATTGTGGGCCTTCTGAACCCGCAACAACCCTAAGTGATATAAACTTAATCCTGTCGTTTGATCTCGCTTCTTCATCTACTAAAGCTACAAGATCCTCATCATAAACATCCTTTTTCTTATCAGCTAACTCTTTGAATCTTTTAAATGCATCCTCAACTGCATTATCACCTAGTTTAAAACCTAACTCATTTAGTTTTTGAGTGAAAGCATGTCTTCCAGAATGTTTTCCAAGAACTAGATTTGATTGAACCAATCCAACAGACTCAGGAGTCATTATTTCATATGTGGAAGCATTCTTTAAAACTCCATCCTGATGAATTCCTGCTTCGTGAGCAAAAGCATTCGCACCTACTATTGCCTTATTTGGTTGGATAGGAAAGCCTGTAATTTGGGATACAAGACGTGAAGCTTTTGTAATATTCTCTGTAACTATGTTTGTGTAAAATGGAAGAATATCATTTCTTGTCTTTATGGACATTACAATTTCTTCTAATGCTGCATTTCCTGCTCGTTCCCCAAGTCCGTTAATTGTGCATTCAACTTGTCTAGCTCCAGCTAAAATACCTGAGAGTGAGTTCGAAACAGCTAAACCTAGATCATTATGACAGTGAACTGATATTCTAGCTTTATCTATATTCGGTACCCTATTGATAATATTTGAAATTAGGTCTTTATACTCTGATGGAACTGTATAACCTACGGTATCTGGTATATTTATAGTAGAAGCACCAGCTTTAATAGCACTTTCAATAACTCTGCACAAAAAATCTTCTTCAGATCTAGTGCCATCTTCACAAGACCACTCAACATCATCAACATGATTTCTAGCTCTACTTACACTATCAACAACTGCTTGGTGAACTTCTTCAGGTTGCATCTGCAATTTAAATTTCATATGTAATGGACTGGTAGCTATAAAAGTATGAATTCGTTTTTGCTTAGCGTTTTTTAAAGCCTCTGCAGCACAATCTATATCTTTGTAGCTTGCTCTTGATAAACCACAAATAATCGATTCCGAAATAATTTTTGAAATTTCTGAAACTGATTCGAAGTCACCATTTGATGCAATTGGAAAACCGGCTTCTATTACGTCAACTCCCAGAGATTCTAGTGTTTTAGCAAGCTTTAACTTTTCCTCCAGATTCATAGACGCACCAGGAGATTGCTCGCCGTCTCTCATAGTTGTATCAAATATTATAATCTGATTATTTTCTTTCAAACTTATCACTCTGGGCCTCAAAATTATTAAAATTTAATTAAACTTTGAAATATTTGTTAGCATAAAAATAGTAAAAAAAATCTAAATTAATCACACTGACTAATATTATTCATAAGGAATTAACAAACTATAAATAGTCAATAATAATATAATATAAGCTAAAATACTGAATTATCTGAGAAAGTCAAAAAAACATCAAAAAAACAGAAAAAATCACTTCACAAAAAACTGCTGGCCAGTTTTAAATTAGAAACTAAAAATAGAATTTTGAAGAAAGAACTAGTTTTTTTCCTTATCAACTAGCTTGTTTTCAGATATCCAAGGCATCATTTCTCTTAATTTTGAACCAACTGCTTCAATATGGTGATCAGCTTCCCTGGCTCTAATTGATTGAAAACTAGTCTGAGAAACCTTATTTTCTAGCATCCATTCCTTTACAAACTGGCCTGTTTGTATCTCATTTAGTACATTTTTCATTTGTTTTTTTACATTTTCATCAATAATTCTTGGGCCTCTAGTATAGTCTCCATATTCGGCAGTGTTTGATATTGAATATCTCATATTTGCAATACCACCTTCATACATCAAATCAACAATTAATTTTACTTCATGCAAACACTCAAAATATGCCATTTCTGGGGCATATCCTGCTTCAGTCAATGTCTCATAACCTGCTTTAATAAGGCTTGTTAAACCACCACATAAAACTGCTTGCTCACCAAAAAGATCTGTTTCACACTCTTCTTTAAATGTTGTTTCAATTATTCCTGCTCTACCACCACCAATTGATGAAGCATAGGACAACCCAAGTTCGTAAGCATTTCCTGTTGAGTTTGCATGAACAGCTAAAAGACAAGGCACTCCCCCTCCTTTTAAATATTCTGATCTTACAGTATGACCTGGGCCTTTCGGAGCAATCATAAATACATCTAGATCAGCTCTAGGTTTAATCAAATTAAAGTGGACATTTAAACCATGAGCAAAAACTAAAGCTGAACCTTTTTTCATGTTTTTTTCAAGATCTTGCGCATATATATCACTTTGAAGTTCATCAGGAGTGAGCATCATAACAACATCAGCCCAGGAGGCAGCATCACTTACACTCATTACCTTAAACCCCTCAGCTGATGCTTTAGGAGAACTACTAGAGTTTTCACGTAAAGCTATAGCAACATTTTTAACACCTGAATCTCTTAAATTCATCGCATGAGCATGACCTTGACTTCCATAACCTACAATCACAACATTTTTTGAATTAATTAGATTTGTGTCTGCATCTCTATCATAATAAACTTTCATAATTTTTTACCCTCCCTTTGATTAAAGCGGATTTGAGCCTCTACTAATTGCAACAATTCCAGTTCTGGAAACATCAACTAAACCCAAATCAGTCATTAATTCAATAAATGCATTAATTTTCTGAGCTGTACCAGTTAGTTCAAAAACAAACGAATTTCTCGAACTATCAACAACTCTTGCACGAAAAATATCTGCTATTCTTAAACTCTCTACTCTATTTTCTCCTATACCAACTACTTTTATCATAGCCAATTCACGCTCTACAGAAGATCCTTCTGTTGTTAAATCGCTTACACGGTGCACTGGAACTAGTCTAGATAGTTGAGCTTTGATTTGTTCGATCACCATTGGAGTACCTGAGGTTACGATTGTTACCCTTGAAAGAGATTTTGCTTTATCTGTCTCAGCAACAGTTAAACTTTCAATATTATAACCTCTACCTGAAAAAAGACCGATAACGCGAGCTAGAACCCCAGACTCATTGTCCACTAGTATTGCAATTGTATGCCTTCTTGATCTTCTATCTAATTCACTCATGAGTTTATCTTTTATAAAGTTACAATTAAACTAAAGCTAACCCCTCTTTTGATAATTTTGGTAAATCTTTCTCTTTACCAAGCATCATTTCATTATGAGCAGATCCTGACGGGATCATGGGGAAACAATTTTCATCCGGATCAACCACAACATCAAGAATTACTGGGCCATCATAATCTATCATTTTTTTAATCGAACTCTCCAAATCATCTGGATCAATTACTCTGATACCAAAAGCATGAAATGACTCTGCAAGTTTTACAAAGTCAGGAAGAGCTTCAGTATAGCTCTCTGAATACCTACCGCCATGCAATAGTTCTTGCCATTGCCTAACCATTCCCATGTATCCATTATTAAGAATAAAAATTTTAACTGGTAGCCTATATTGAACAGCTGTAGAAATTTCTTGAATGTTCATTAAAATTGATGCTTCCCCAGCTATATCAACAACAAGCGATTTAGGATGGGCTAATTGAACACCTATTGCAGCAGGCAGACCATAACCCATTGTACCTAAGCCACCTGAAGTCATCCACCTATTAGGTTTTTCAAATTTATAAAACTGTGCAGCCCACATTTGATGCTGGCCTACTTCAGTTGTGATTCTAGCATCCATATCCTTGGTCAATTTATATAGAGTTTCTATTGCGTACTGCGGCTTAATTGTTTCATTTCCTTGAATATAACTTAGACAATTAATTTTTCTCCAATCGTTAATCTGACTCCACCAATGTTTTGTTTTAGTTTTGTCAACGTTATATTTATTCTTCAAGATCGCTAACATAGGGTGTAATACCTTTGCGATATCACCTATAATTGGAATATCCACAGAAACATTTTTGTTTATGGATGAAGGGTCTATATCAATATGTATTTTTTTTGAATTTGGACTAAAAGCATCTAGTCTTCCAGTAATTCTATCATCAAACCGTGACCCAATAGCTATAATTAAATCAGCCTGGTGCATAGCCATATTTGCCTCGTAAGTACCATGCATTCCTAGCATTCCTAAGAACTGAGAGTCAGAACTTGGAAAAGCACCTAAACCCATTAAAGTACTTGTTATCGGAAAACCAGTATACTTCGCGAGGTCAATAAGAAGTTTTGACGCGTCTAATCCAGAATTGATTACTCCTCCCCCTGAATAGATAATTGGTTTTTCTGCCTCAGATATTAACTTAGAAGCTGAATTTATTACCTCAACATCTCCCTCAGTTTTTGGGTTATAAGATGTATTTTTTAATGGGATCTTATCATTATATCCAACAGTTGTTAATTGTATGTCCTTTGGTAAGTCAATAACCACTGGGCCAGGCCTACCAGCACGAGCAACATAAAATGCCTCATGGATAATTGAGTGAAGATCATTGATATCTTTAACAAGATAATTATGTTTCGTGCAAGGTCTTGTAATCCCTGTTGTATCAGCTTCCTGAAATGCATCATTACCAATGAGGTGCGTGGCCACTTGCCCTGTAAAACAAACTAGTGGAACACTATCCATTAATGCATCTGTTAAACCAGTAACTGCGTTGGTCGCTCCAGGGCCAGAGGTAACCAGGACAACACCAACTTTACCTGTTGATCTAGCATAACCCTCTGCCGCATGAACTGCCCCCTGCTCGTGTCGAACTAAAATATGCCTAAGCTTTTCTTGACTAAAAATAACATCATAAATTGGCAAGACAGCACCACCTGGGTAACCAAAAATAATATCAACGCCTAAATCATTAAGCGTTCTCACAACTAACTCTGCCCCAGTAAGCTCTTCTATTTTATCTTTATCCATTTTTATAGTAACTTTCAATATTTTGGGAACATATTAAACTAAATCCGAGAAAAATAAAGTATGCAATTATACATAAAAAAAGTAATTAAATAATACAAATTATATTTTCAAATTTCCAGCTCCAATATTATCTATGAATAATATTAAATATTTTATTAAGATTTGAGTCTAATTCGCCATCTAAAACTATAAAATCCTTCATTTGATTGCGAAACCAGGTATATTGCCTTTTTGCTAAATGTCTAGTTGACATTTGTGATAGCTCTATTGCTTTATCTAACGAATAAAGATTGTTCAAATAACCAGTTAATTCCTTTATTCCAATTGCTTTTGTGCAGGGCAACTTAGGGTTTAAGTTTTTAGTTAAAAAACTCCTCACTTCCTCTATTGCTCCCATTTCTATCATTTTAGTGAATCTGGAGTTAATTTTATTATATAATTTGTCCCTATTTGGTAGTATTGAAAAACCGTACCAAGTTGCGTCTAAAAATTTATTTTTCTTGTTATTATGCCAGTAGTTTACAGACTTACCTGTAGAAAAAAATACTTCCCAGGCACGAAGAACTCGCTGACTATCATTATGATTTAAAGAAGATACCAGAGAAGCATCTCTATCCAAAAGATCATTAAATAATTTTTGAGAACCGTACCTATCCATGATATTTCTTCCTGCTAGACGAATTTTTTCATCTATACCAGGTATATCACTTAGCCCTTCAATTAAAGACTTAAAATATAAACCAGTACCACCGACCAAAATAGGTAAATAATTTTTTGACCATGCTAATTTTATAGATTTCTCAGCAAGATTTTTCCATATCCAGACTGAACATGATTTTTCAGGTGGAAAGAATTCATAAAGACTATGTTTACAGATATTTTTATCATTTTCTGAAGGCTGTGATGATAATATATTAATATCTTTATATACTTGAATTGAATCTGTATTAATTATTTGAACTGGAGTAATATTTTTTAATTTTTTTGCAAGCTCAATAGCTAAATGCGATTTTCCGCTAGCTGTTGGACCACCAATCATAATTACTTTATTCATATATATTTATTTCTGTATAAAACAATTATACTATTAAAAAAAAGAGTTCAAGAATGCTAAACTATTTATGTCTAATTGTTAAACCAAATTCAAATTTATTAACTAATAATTTAATAAATTTATGTAAAAAATTTATAGTCAATTACGATAATATAATTTTACAAGAGAACTGGCTTGAAAAAAATGAATGCTACGAAATACTTTTCAACACTAACGAATTAGAAAAGACAAAATTTCTCCTTAAATCAAAAATGCCAGAATTCATTGATTTAATATTTATTAAAAATAAAAATAGAACAAAAAAATTACTTATAGCTGATATGGATTCCACTATAATTAAAGAGGAAACATTAGATGAGATTGCTAGAAGTATAGGAATTTATGATAAAATTTCTAATATTACAAACCTAGCCATGCAAGGAAAAATAGATTTTGCAGTCGCTTTAAAAGAAAGGGTTAAATACCTTAAAGGAATTAATTTATCTAAATTACGATATATTTTAGAAAATAATATTACTATAAATGACGGCGCAGAAACTCTTGTTAAAACTATGAAAAAAAATAAATGTAAAGTAGCTCTAGTTTCAGGTGGTTTTTCTTTTTTTGCAAATGAAATAGGCAAAATGTTAGGTTTTGATTATGTTATATCAAATAGATTGCAAATAAATAATAATGTTTTAACTGGAAAACTTATAGACCCCATTATTGATGAAGAAAGTAAAAAAAATGCTCTAATTGAATTATCAAAAAAAAATAATATTGATTTAGAAAAAACAATAGCTGTTGGAGATGGGGCAAATGATTTATCTATGATTAAGAAGGCTGGATATGGCGTTGGTTTTAAAGCAAGGGACCGGGTGCAAAAAAGTGCGGATGCAAATATTAATAATGGAGACTTAACGTCATTATTATTTATTCAGGGTTATCAAAAAACAAATTTTAAAAACTAATAGTTATTCTATTCTAACACCAACGAATCTTCTGTCACCTTTTCTATCTATCATAAGAAGAACTGTTTTCTTTCCATCTATTTTTAGAGATTTTAATATGTCTAAGAATTGGTTTGGGCTTGATAACGAAACTTGGTTAGCTTCGACGATTACATCTCCTACTCTAATACCTCTTTGAGCAGATGAGCTTTGGGCTTTTATAGATTTCACAATAAGACCTGTAGCATTCTCATTAAGTTTCAGAGTTGTCCTATCTTTTTCATTAATTGTTGAAAGTGTCATACCAAGTATTTCCATAGATTTAGTCCCAGTTTTTTTTGTAACTTTAGTATTTACAGTTTCTAACAACTCTCCAACTATAACGTTAAATTGTTTTTTAGCACCTTTCCTCCAAACGGTAACTTTTACATTTTTACCAATATCAGTGTCAGCTACTATCCTAGGAAGCTGTCTCATTTCATTTACGTCCTTACCATCGAAATCTAATATTATATCTCCTGGAAGTAAGCCGGCTTTACTTGCTGGCCCATCTTTACTTATCCTAGAAATTAAAGCGCCTTTTGGTTCAGGCAAAGATAGGCTTTCAGCGATTTCTTCACTAACTGTTTGAATTTGCACTCCTAACCATCCCCTTTGTGTTTTACCAAATTTTATGATTTGATCTACGACCCTGTTAGCAAGGTTTGAAGGAATAGCAAACCCTATTCCAACTGAACCACCAGAAGGAGAAAATATTGCAGTGTTTATGCCTATAACTTGTCCGTCTAAATCAAACATTGGCCCCCCTGAATTTCCTCTATTTATAGAAGCGTCTGTTTGTATGAAGTTGTCGTAAGGCCCTGAACCAATATTTCGGCCTCTAGCTGAAATTATTCCAGCAGTAACAGATCCCCCTAAACCAAATGGATTACCGATTGCAATAACCCAATCCCCTACTCTAGAAGTATCTGAATTTCCCCAATTAACGAAAGGAAATTTAACTTTGTTATTATTTTCTATTTGTAAAACGGCAATGTCAGTTTTTTTATCTCTTCCTATTAGTTTAGCATTAAATGATCTTTTATCGTCCAGTATAACTTTAATCTCATCTGCATCTGCGATGACGTGATTGTTAGTAATTACTATGCCAGCTTCACTTATAATAAAACCTGATCCTAATGATTGTGTTCTCCTACGTGGCATTGGGTTACCATTTTCTTGTTGTTTTTCAAAGAAATCTTTGAAAAATTCTTCAAATGGTGACCCTGGAGGTGCTTTAGGCATGTCACCGAATGAATGGGGTGAGGATAGGTCATGAGTAGTAGAGACATTGACTACAGCGGGTTTAAGTTTTACCGCAAGATCTGCGAAGCTATCAGGCCTACCTGCTGAAAGTGAAGTTTCTGAAAGAAACAATAATGATAAAAAAACAACTGTAAGTAAGTATAAATTTTTTTTATTATGAGAAATAAAAGAAATTATTTTGATATTAAATTCAGATTTCAACAAGCTTAACTCCCTCGGAGATTATTATCTTAGGAAAAGATATAGTATATAAATTTTTTAAAACAATAGCTGTAATTCAAATTCTTGTTAGAGCAACTAAACATAACCCAACAAATATTACAAAAATACCAAATTTTCTTAATTTTGATGAGCTTTGTGATATAGCAAAGAGCATTAGTTTTTTCATTTGTGCAGGGAAAACAGCGTAAAGGATACCTTCTATAAATAAGGCTAGACCTAATGCAACTATAAGTTCATACATTAAGTTTAAAAGACTATGCTAAGTGCAAAATTATGAAACACTATTTTTTTAATTTTCCGGCGGAGTCATTAAAAAATCTAAAAAAATCACTATTAGGTGATAATATCAAAGATGTTTCATTATCAATTAAAGCCTGTTTATAAGCTAACATTGATCTATAAAAGTTAAAAAATTCCGGATCCTTACTAAATGCTTTAGCAAATATGGCGTTACGTTTTGCATCACCTTCTCCGCGAATAATCTGGGAGTCTCTATTTGCTTCAGCAAGTAAAACAGCTTTTTCCCTATCAGCATTCGCTTTAATTCTGGTTGCTTGTTCTTCACCTTGGGCTCTAAATTCTCGAGCCTCTCTATCTCTTTCTGCTTGCATACGTCTAAATATAGCCTCACTGTTTTCAGTAGGTAAATCAGCCCTTTTAATTCTTACATCTACCACCTTCAGACCTAATGGTTCTGCACCCTGATTAACCAGATTAGTTATCTCCTGCATTAGAGATGTTCTCTCTTCAGTAAGCACTGATTGCAATGGAACTCCACCAAGTACTTGCCGTAAATTCGCATTAACTATGGCACCTAACCTTGATCTTGCTACTTGTTCACTTCCAACAGATTTATAGAACTCGAGAGGATCAACAATTTTGAATCTGGTATACGTATCGACTACGAGTCTTTTTTGATCTGATGCAATAATTTCTTCTTGCCCACCATTATATGCAAGAATTCTTTTATCTAATCTAACAACATTTTGAACAAAGGGTAGTTTAAAATGAAGCCCTGGATCTGATACAACATCCCTAGGATCTCCAAATTGAAGAACGATAGCTTGTTTCGTTTGATGAACCGTAAAGATTGAACTCCAAGCTATAACTACAAATATGATTAAAACTACTAAGAGGAATATATATGAAATTCTTTTCATTAGTTTGCACCTCCGTCACTTGTTCTATTCTTTTTTAATTGATCAAGAGAAAGATACGGAACAACTCCAGAACCTTGATCTTTATCAATAATAATCTTTGACATTTTACTTAGAACTTCTTCCATGGTTTCTAAATAAATTCTTCTTTTAGTAACCTCTTTAGCACTCGAATACTCTTGGTAAATTGCAAGAAACCTTGAGGCGTCACCAGTAGCATTCTGAACAACTTCTTCTTTGTATGCCTGGGCTTCTTGAATAAGCCTTTCTGCTTCCCCTCTTGCTCTTGGAATTATATCATTTTGATAAGCTTCGGCTTCATTCCTTTTTCTTTCTAAATCAGCTCTAGCTCTTTGGACGTCTCGGAATGAATCAATCACTGCACCAGGGGGATCAACTTTTTGAAGATTAACATTTGTAATTTGAATACCTGCTTTATATGAATCTAAAATTACTTGAATAAGCTTTTGAGTTTCAGACTCAATATCTAACCTACCTTCTGCAAGTACACGTTGTATTGGTGTTCTTCCAATGACTTCTCTCATAGCTGTTTCAGCTGCAGCTTTAACAGTAGATTTTTGAGCTTGAATATTAAAAAGAAAATCACTCGCATTACTGATTATCCAAAAAACCTCAAAATCTATATCAACTATATTCTCATCTCCGGTTAGCATTAAACTTTCTTCCGGAACGTCTCTGGTAGATGCCTGTCTTGCAAACTCTCCGGCAGATCTAAAACCAATTTCTTCACGATTTACCCTAGTTACTTTAGGTTTTAATACGGTTTCAATCGGTGATGGTAAATGATAGTGCAAACCTGGAGGAGTTGTTTTAACAGCTTCACCAAACCGTAATACCACCCCTTGCTCGTCTGGAAGAACTCTATAAAAACCGCTAAGAAACCAAATACCTACCAATATTAAGAATATCAAAAAGATTGAACGAGGGCTCCTGGGTCCACCAGGAATGATACCTTTCAACCTATCCTGACCCTTTTTTATAATATCTTCTAAATCAGGAGGTTGTTGTGACCTACCTCCACCGTTTTGTCCTGGTTTTGGACCCCAAGGGCCACCACCACCTTGATTACTCCAGGGCATTTAGCTTCCTTCTCTAAAAAGATGTAAATAATGACAAATAATTGCTACTCTATTAAGTTATTACTTTTAAACTTTAAGTCAAGATAAGCAATCTAACTAAACCAATAAATTAAAAAAAATTTAGTATTATGTGGACTATAAGGGCTTGATTTATGAGATTTATCTATTTTTATTTAGTTTATATCAATACTTAGAAAAGAAAATAAATATTATGGAAAATAAGAATATAAACCCAGTAAGTGGGGTAAAACAAATTATTGCAATAGCTTCGGGAAAGGGTGGGGTTGGAAAATCTACAACTTCTGTAAATATTGCATTTGCCTTAAATAATCTTGGCAAAAAAGTAGGCTTGCTAGACGCGGATGTTTATGGCCCTAGCATTCCAAAAATGGTTGGACTGAGTGGAAAACCAGATACCTCAAAAGACGGTAAAAAAATAATTCCAAAAGAAAAATTTGGCATCCAAACTATGTCTATAGGTTTTTTGATAGATGAGGATACTCCGATGATTTGGAGAGGTCCGATGGTTATGAGCGCTGTTAAACAATTATTATATGAGGTAGAATGGAAAGAAATAGATATTTTAGTATTAGACCTCCCCCCTGGGACTGGCGACACACAATTAACACTAGCTCAACAAGTCCCAATATCAGGATCAGTAATTGTATCTACACCTCAAGATATAGCTCTATTAGATGTAAAAAAAGGAATAAATATGTTTCATAAAGTTGATATTCCAGTTTATGGGATCATAGAAAATATGAGCTATTTTATTTGTCCTAATTGCTCTGAAAAAAGTGAAATATTTGCAAATGGTGGTGCAAAAGCTACTGCTGAGGAATATAATATCGATTTTTTAGGAGAAATACCTATTAACTCAAAAATCAGAGAATATGCTGATAAGGGTGAGATCCTGGTTAATAAAAATGAAAAAAATGAATTCAAAAATTTATACACTGATATCGCTAGAAAATTAATTTTAAAATTAGAGGAGAATATTTCAATAAAAAGCCCAGAAATAAAATTCGTCGATTAGACTATTTATCATAGTCGGTCAAACTACATAAGTCCTCCCATTCTCTTCCAGATAAACCAGAGTTTTCCTTGGTAACTTTGAGGCCCTTAACCATTTTCTTCAATACATTTAAAGACTTAGAATCCAAGTAAGCACCATTGAGCCTATAACTATCAAAAGCTTCAAAAGTTAATGGAACCCATTGTTTAACAGTTTCAAGCATTGCATCTGCATATGCCCTTATCTCATATTGTGCATGACTATCGGCTCTCAAGCTCAAAAAGTGGAGAAGATTATGTAAATCAATCTTCCAATACCATTGTGTATAATAATTTAGAGATAAGTTCATCCGGGCAAGTTCTCTTGACAAACCATTTTCTTCATCATTTTTTTTAGAAAACCCAACGAGAAGTTTTTCATAATCATCATATACTTTTTCAGAGTCTTCTATTAAAAGGTCCAAAACTTTCCTGGCATTATCCCCTTCTAATACCGCACCTCTGCCTTGTTTATTTGAATTGCTTTGAGAAGCTAAATTCTTAGCATCAGGAATGTAATACTCTTTATCAAGTACTGAATATCTTGCGGAATATTCATTCACGCTTGCTGTCCTATGCCTTATCCACTGTCTTGCAACAAAAATTGGCAGTTTAACATGGTATTTAATTTCACACATTTCAAAAGGTGTGGAGTGTCTATGTCTCATTAGATAGTTAATTAAACCCCTATCAGCTGATACGTGCTTAGTGCCTTTACCATAAGAAACTCTCGCTGCTTGAACAATGGAAGTATCGTCTCCCATATAATCAATTACTCTAATAAACCCATGATCTAAAACTGGAATAGATTCATATAAAATATTCTCTAAGCCATTAGAAACAACTCTCTTTGTCTCTTTAGTTTCTGCTCTTTGAACTTTTATTTCTTCAATTTGCTCTTTAGTTAAACCCGACAACTTAGCTACCTACTTTAATACTTGATTAATATTTATTAAACTTGATGTTATATGCATTAACAAGATTTTAAAACAAAATAAATATTATTGATAATTGAATATTAATATATCTCAGAAAAATATCATTAATACAATTAAAACGAATAAAGTTCCAATTATAATAATAAATGGGGATTGGAATAATTCAAACTTCGTTCTATAATCCTAATGCTTTTTTAAGCTATGATGATAAACGTTAATCAAAATAAGCGTAGCGGACCCGGGGGCAGTACCCGGCGCCTCCACCAAATAATAACTTTTATGGGGGCGAATCAGGCTCGACGCGCGTAGTAAAAGTTTAATTTTCATTCGGCATGGTACCCACCGTTATCGGACCAAATTTTAGGTGCCAACGATAATAGAATGGCCCTCGCTGCTTAATATTTAAGCAAGCGCGGTTTGGGAGACACCGGGCAACAGAAGTCTCCTATATTTATTTGTCTGGGAATTGAAATTGAAAAAATATATTGATTATCAAAAAATTGTAGATAAATCTCTAAGAAAGGTTATTAAACATGTGCTTAAGCATGTATACGAAAATGGAATGGAAGGTGATCATCATCTATATATTACCTTCCTAACTCAATATGAAGGTGTTGAAATCCCAGAGTATTTGATAAATGAATATCCAAATGAAATTACAATAATTTTACAACATCAATTTTGGAATTTGGAAATTAATGAAAATTCATTTTCTATTTCATTATCATTTAATAATAATACAGAAAATATTAAAGTACCATATAATTCAATTACATCATTCGCGGATCCTTCAGTCAATTTCGGACTCCAATTTAAAGACAGCGCCCATACAGAAGGAACACTAGTTGAAGATAATAAAGACCAAAATCAAGAAAAGTCTAATTTAAGATCAGACGATACTGCCGCAGATAATGTCATAGCTTTTACTGATTTTCATAAAAAACCAAATGAATAAGATTGCTTTTAGTCTAAAAACTAAAATATTTCTAATTTAATTTAGAGAGATTTACCTTTGATAAAAAAAAAATCTGTAAATATTTCGGGACATAGAACTAGCATCTCAATTGAAGAACAGTTTTGGCAAGTTCTTAAAGAAATTTCTGAATACAAGAAAAAAAGTATTAATTCTCTAATTTTTGAAATTGATAAAAAAAGAAATATCAATACTAATTTATCTTCTGCCATTAGATTATTTGTATTGAATTATATAAGAAATAATTAAGAATATTTAGGTTTTTGGGGAAAAATACAAAAAAAAAAAATTTAAATTAAAAAAACTAGTGAAATAAACAAAAAAATCTGCCTAAATAAGATTATTAAAGATGTTTAAAAATTTAAATGTTATTCTATTTGGGAGGGGTATTAGCAATGAAAGCATCGGATCTTTTCGTAAAGTGTCTTGAAGAAGAAGGAGTAACTCACATATTTGGTATTCCTGGTGAAGAAAATGCCGATGTTATGATTTCTTTGAATAAAAGCCCAATTGAATTTGTACTTTGTCGTCACGAGCAAGCTGCTGCATTTATGGCTGACACTTATGGAAGATTAACTGGTAAACCTGGAGTTTGTTTAGCAACATTGGGCCCAGGTGCAACAAACCTTGTTACAGGTGTTGCTGACGCAAATATGGATAGAGCCCCAATCGTTGTGATTATTGGTCAAGCAACTACAACTAGACTACATAAAGAAAGTCATCAGAATATGGACTCAATAGCCATGTACAGACCAATAAGTAAATGGGCTCACTCAATAAGTAAACCAGCAAATATTCCTGAAATAGTTAGAAAAGCATTTAAAATAGCAATTGCAGAAAAACCAGGAGCTACAGTTATTGAACTGCCTGAAGATGTAGCTGAAGAAAATACAAACCTTAAACCACTTTTAGTAAAAAAGACACGTAGAGCAGCTGCTGACCATAAGGCTGTTAAAGAGGCAGTTAACCTTATTGCTGATGCAAAAAGCCCCCTAGTATTAGCTGGCAATGGAGCTTTGAGAAAAAGAGCAGCTAAGCAAGTTTTACGGTTTGCTCATAAAACTGGTATAGGAGTAGTAAATACTTTTATGGGCAAGGGAGCTGTTCCAAGAACAGATCCGCACTGCTTGTTTACTTTAGGACTTCAGGGACAGGATCATATTAATGGAGCAATTAACAAATCAGATCTTATAATCGCAATAGGCTATGATCTTGTTGAATTTTCTCCTAGTGCATGGAATAAAGTTGGAGATAAAAAAATCATACATATCGATTTCCTGCCAGCAGAAATAGATTCTAGTTACCCTGTATCTGTGGATGTTGTCTCAGATGTTGCCGATGCAATGTGGCAAATTAACGAAGAAATAAATAAATCCCACGGTGATAAGTTACCTTTATTTGATATAAATGATAGAAAAGCATTACGAAATACAATCTTAGATGATTTCGCTATGGAAAAGGACGATAAATCATTTCCTATGAAACCTCAGAAAATTCTTTGGGAGGTCAGGGAGTTTCTAGATCCTAGCGATATACTTTTATCTGATGTTGGAGCTCATAAAATGTGGATTTCAAGATACTTTCAATGCGATGAACCAAACACCTGTTTAATTTCAAATGGTTTCTGCACAATGGGATTTGCTTTTCCTGGATCAATGGGAGCAAAAATTGCAGAACCAAATAAAAAAATTCTATCTATAAATGGAGATGCTGGTTTTTTGATGAATGTTCAGGATATCGAAACAGCCGTTAGAAACAAAATTAATGTTGTTGCAATGGTTTGGCTTGACGGAGAGTACGGACTAATTAAATGGAAACAACAAAACTCATTTAATGGCGAACATTCGGAGCTTGCATTTAATAACCCTGATTATGAGTTGTTTGCAAAATCATTTGGAGCCTGGGGGAAAATTATCAAATCTCCAGAAGAACTTAGACCTGCTCTTGAAGAGGCTTTCGAACAAAATGGTCCTGCAATAATTGCAGTACCGGTTGATTATAGAGAAAACTTAAAACTTACTAAGAGATTAGGTGAATTAGAGTTTACAATTTAAACTAATCTCTAAAAACTTTTCCAGGATTCATTATATTTCTTGGATCTAGAGAAAATTTTATAGACTTCATTACATCAACGGTGTTTTCCCCGTGCTCTTTAACTAAATAATCTACTTTTCCATATCCTATTCCATGCTCACCTGTACATGTTCCATCCATTTCAATAGCTCTAAAAACTAAGTCTTCATTCATTTTTTTTACTTCATTAATTTCTGCAGAATTTTTCGGATTTACAACAAAACAGACATGAAAATTTCCATCTCCGACATGGCCAACTATTGGGGCTGGAATACTGGAACTTTGAATTTGTTTTTTAGTTTCTAGTATACAATCTGCTAATCTTGAAATTGGCACACACACATCAGTAGCCCAAATTCCACAACCAGGACGAAGAGCTGCTGCTGCATATGCTGCATTATGTCTTGCTTTCCACAATTTATTATATTCCTCTATTTTTGATGTCCATTTAAAAGAGCTCCCATTATATTGTTCTGTAATTCTTTGAACTATTTCAGATTGCTCCCTGACTGAGTTTTCACTTCCATGAAATTCCATCCATAAAGTTGGGAGAACCTCATGAGATGATTTCTCAAATTTATTAATAGCTTCTATTTGAACCTCATCCGCAAATTCTATACGAGCAATGGGCACACCTATTTGAATGACTTCAATTACAGAATTAATAGCTTTTTCAATATTTGGGAATACACATGAAGCAACTGATTTAGTTTCCGGTATTCCAAAAAGCTTAATAGTTACTTCTGTAATAATACCTAGTGTTCCTTCAGAACCAACAAATAACCTAGTTAAATCATAGCCAGCTGATGATTTCCTTGCTCTTTTTGATGTTTCAATAACTCTTCCGTCAGCCAAAACTACTTTGAGGCTTAGAACATTATCTTTCATAGTTCCATATTTTACTGCTGTGGTCCCAGATGCTCTTGTAGCCACCATACCACCTAAAGTAGCATTAGCACCTGGGTCAATTGGAAAAAATAATCCTTGGTCTCTTAAATAGTTATTTAACTGATTTCTTGTAACTCCTGCCATTACTCTACAATCTAAATCTTCAACATTAACTTGGATAATTTCATTCAAGTTTGATAAATCAATACTTATCCCTCCTTTTATTGCTGCAATATGGCCTTCTAATGAGGTGCCAGCACCAAAGGGAACTACTGGAATAGAATGTTGATAACAAATTGAGAGGATCTTACTTACTTCCTCAGTATTAATAACAAATGCAACTGCATCAGGAATAAAGCCTTCATGATATGACTCATCTTTACCATGATTCTCTCTTATTGGTACCGATGTTGTAAACCTATCACCTAAAAAATTTTTAATTTTATTAAAAACAATTTTTAAATCACTTGTTGTCATATTAGAAAAAATAGAACTATTCATCATATACTTTCATTCAAATCTGTTTACCTTTATTAAATATCTTACTTTTTTATTTAATAATCAAAATCATACACTTTAATACATCGTAGAAGTTAGCTATTATACATATATGATCGATGAAAGACTAATAAAAGTTGACCTTGGTATGAAAGTAGAACCTTCATGGATAGATTACAATGGCCATATGAATGTTACTTATTATTTGCTTGCTTTTGATAAAATTATAGATGAGTTTAATAATGATTTAGGGTTAGGTATACAATATAGGAATGATACAAATAAATCTACGTACGCTTTAGAGTCACATATTATTTGGATAAAAGAAATGCTTTTGGGAGAAAGAATGAACTTTACTATTCAATTACTAGATCATGATAAAAAAAAATTACATTTATTCTTAACTATGTTAACTAATAAAGAAAATATAGAGGTAGCAACTTATGAAGTGCTATCAATGCATATTAATTTGAAAACAAAAAAATCATGTCACTTTCCAAATATAGTCCAAAAAAAAATTGAAAATATTATGAACATCCACTACAAAATACCTAAACCAAGGCTTTCCGGTTCAACTGTTGGGATAAGAAGGTAAAAAATAAAACAAATGAGGCTTTAATGAATATATTTATGTATTTTATATCAATTTTTTTCTTGGTTTACCTATTTATACCTTCCAGCACCGAGGCAGCATGTACAGATCCTGCCAAACCAAAAGTTAACTGGGAAAGATGTAATTTTTCTGAAAAAAACTTATCAAATAGAAAACTAAACAAGTCTATACTCAGAGAAACTAGGTTTATCAGATCAAATCTTAGTAATTCAAATTTGTCTTTTTCTATCGCTGTAAGAGCTAAATTTATTAATACTAATGCAAAAAATGCTATTTTTAATGATGCTAAACTAAGGGAAGCTGACTTTACCAAAGCAAACCTATCTAATGTATCATTTATAAATGCTGATCTCAGATTGGCGAGGCTATTTAAAGCTAATTTAAAAAATGCTAATTTAACAGGCGCTAAAATTAGAGGTGCGGATTTGCTAAATGCAGATCTGAGTGGGGCAACTTGGATAGATGGAAATACGGTTTGTTCTGAGGGCTCAATAGGACAATGTCAGTAAAATAAATTGAATAATAAAAAATATATTCTCAAGGCAAAAAATCTTTATTTTAAATTCATAAATGACACAACTCTATTGGTAATTATATTTCCTATAATTATTGGAATTTTGGTATCTATTTTTGCAATAATCTTTAGATTAAGTTTTGAAACATTGCAATTAATTTTCTTTAACACTTCACTGGATAATATTTCAGTTAGGCTTCAAGATATTCCTTGGTTCATTATTCTGTTTGTCCCAACAATTGGAGGTTTAGTAATAGGTATTTTAATTTATAACTTTATGCCCTTCGGAAGATCTACTGGTATTGCAGACTTAATAGAAATTAATTCTGATCATAAAAGTGATTATTCAATAAAGACAGCACTAAAAGGGGGAATCATAAATACTTTATCAATTGGATTTGGAGCGTCAGTTGGAAGAGAAGGACCAATTGTTCATATTGGCGGTGTAATTGGTAGTTTATTCTTCTCAAAAATAAAAAAGAATCAGAATTTAAAGCCTTTATTGATTGCCTGTGGAGTAGCTTCCGCTGTAAGTGCATCATTTAATGCTCCGATTGCAGGTGTTTTATTTGCAATGGAAGTTATATTAAAAAAAAATAGCTTAAATACTTTTATACCTATTATTATTTCATCATTAATTGGAAGTGTTATATCAAGAAAATATTTTGGCTCGGCACCTATCTTTAACCTTGTTGAATTAAATTTTAAAAGTTTTGCTGAAATTCCATTATTTATTATACTAGGAATATTTTGTTCATTAATTGGTTTGATATTTATTAAATCAATTTTTTTATTTGAAAATTTGTATAATAGTAATAATGTACCTATATGGCTCAGACCTGCTGTAGGAGGTTTTGTTGTTGGAGTAATTGGTATTTTTGCTCCTGAAATCCTTGGAGTAGGTTATTATGGAACAAATTTAGCTTTAACTTCATCTATCCCTTTTTGGTTTTGTATGTTTCTTATTTTTGCTAAAGTTGGGGCCACCAGTATTTGCTTAGGTAGCAGATTTGGTGGTGGGGTCTTCAGCCCATCAATTTTTATAGGCGCAATGCTTGGAAGTTGCTTTGGAATCTTAACTAATATTTATTTTCCTGATTTTGCTAGTCCTGTTGCTTTTTATGCAATTATTGGTATGGGAGCAGTTGCGGCACCCATCCTAGGTGCCCCTATATCTACAATAATGATATCTTTTGAATTGACTGGCCAATATGAGGTAATTTTAGCGTCTATTATAACGATTTCAATTTCTTGTTTAATTTATAAAAAAACTAAATTAGAATCATTTTTTATAGTCCAACTTTATAAAAGAAATCAGATAGAAAAATTATAAATGGATAAAACCTCAGTTATTGATCATAATAATCTCAGTTACTTGCAATCTTTAAATAGAGAACAACTAGATGCAGTTCAATCAATAAATGGTCCAGTTCTAGTTTTGGCTGGTGCTGGCACTGGTAAAACAAAGGTCCTTGTATCTAGAATATGCCATATCTTAAAAAATAATTATGCAAAACCTTGGGAAATCCTTGCTGTGACTTTTACAAATAAAGCTTCTAAGGAAATGAATAGCAGAGTATCAAGCCTCATAGGTCAGGCTGTTGAAGGAATGTGGTTAGGTACATTTCATTCAATAGGAGTAAAAATATTAAGATCAAATGCTGAATTAATTGGCCTAAAAAATAACTTTACAATTATTGATACTGATGATCAAACCAGAGTACTAAAACAATTAATTAAATCAAATAATATTGATGATAAAAGGTGGCCAGCAAGATCACTAGCATATATTATAAATAAGTGGAAAGATATGGGCGTTCTGCCAGAAGAAGTTCGGTCTGAGGATACTACAAATTTTGCCCAAGGTAAAAGTGTAGAACTCTATAAAGATTATAACTCGTTATTAAAAGTTCAAAATGCAGCTGACTTTGGCGATTTAATCCTTCATTGTATAACATTATTTAAAAATAATGATGATATCCTTAAAAATTATCAGAAAAAATTTAAATTTATCTTAGTGGATGAATATCAAGATACAAACCAAGCTCAACATAAATGGCTAAAATTTCTAGCTATGGGGTCAAAAAATGTCTGCTGTGTGGGTGATGATGATCAATCTATATATGGCTGGAGAGGTGCAGAGGTAGGTAACATTCTTAGTTTTGAGAAAGATTTTTCTGGAGCAAAAATTATTAGACTTGAGAAGAATTATAGGTCTCAACCGCATATTCTTAAAGCTGCATCAGAATTAATTAAAAATAATATGGGTAGACTTGGAAAAACTCTTTGGACAGAAAAAGAGAATGGTGAGCCTATAATTATTTCGAGCCATCTTGATGGAGCAGATGAAGCAAGATCAGTTATTGAAAATTGCGAAATAATTTCAAAAAATAATAAACTAAATGAAATTGCAATTTTAGTAAGAGCAGGATATCAAACTCGAGAATTTGAAGATCGTTTGCTAACTGTTAATCTTCCCTACAGAGTAATTGGAGGCCCAAGGTTTTATGAAAGGCGTGAAATAAGAGATGCTATAGCATATTTAAGAGTAGTATCGCAGCCAAATGATGGCATTGCTTTTGAAAGAATAATAAATGTACCAAAAAGAGGTCTGGGGCAAACTACAATTAAATCAATATACGATATGTCAAAAAAAAATAATGAGTCACTAATATCTTCTGCTCAAAATATTATATTAACTGATATTATCAGACCTCAAGCAAAATCCTCCCTTAGCAAATTACTAGAGAACTTTAATAGATGGATATCATTACGCGACCAAACAAACGTTAGAGACTTACTAGAAACGATATTAGACGAAAGTGGATATACAGATATGTGGCAAAATGATAAATCTATTGAGGCTCCTGGTCGATTAGATAACCTAATGGAACTTGCAGATACTCTAGAAAATTTTGAAAACCTTACAGCTTTTTTAGATCATGTTAGTCTAGTTATGGAGAATGAAAAAAATGAAACTGGAGATATGATTAATATCATGACCCTGCATGCAGCTAAGGGTTTAGAGTTTGATCATGTTTTCCTTCCGGGCTGGGAAGAAGGGCTTTTTCCAAATCAAAGATCCCTAGATGAATATGGAACTGTAGCCTTAGAAGAGGAACGGCGGTTAGGCCATGTAGGTATAACCAGGGCAAGAAAGACAGTCAGAATTTCTTTCGCACATAGCAGACGTTCTTTTGGTGAGTGGCAGAACTCATTACCATCTCGTTTTATTGATGAACTTCCAGAAGAAAATATAAGTTTTTTAGAAGAAAGTCATAATATCGATAATAATTTTTTTCAAGATAATGATTTTAATCAAGATATAAATTTTGATTTTGATCAGAGTTATAAAAAAACTAAAAGTATTCCACATAAGATTAGAAATATAATTGTTGGCTCTAAAATCAAACATGAAAAATATGGAATAGGATATGTAATTAAAATAAATTATGAAAAACTTGAAATAGTTTTTGAGAATCATGGAAAAAAAACAATTATTAGTGACTACGTTGAAGTAATGAATGATTAAAAAAATTAATTGGGCTCTAGAGTTTGAAATAGATCCAAAACAAGAGCAGATATATGATCTAGTATTTGAAGGAACTTTAGATACTAATTTCGATGCTGTTATTAAGTACAAAAAGAATAATAAACAATTAAATAGTAATTTGATATATCAGATATTTTCACCAAACAAATCCAAGTTGTTGGAATTAAGAATTTTTTTTTCAAATAAAAAAATTAACTCAAGAATTAAAAAAATTAAAAAAATAAATTGGCTAGAATTCTCAGATAATTTAAAATCTGAAATATTAATAGGGAAATTTAAGATATTTCCTGGTATATCAAAAAATTCAAATTATACGAATTTTCAAATACCAATTTCAATTAATTTTACAAATGGTTTTGGAACTGGAGAGCATGCAACAACACAAGGATGTTTAATGGCATTCGAGAAAGTAAATAAAAGAAAAAAATTTATAAATATACTAGAAATTGGATCGGGTTCTGGAATTCTTTCAATAGCTCTAAAAAAATTATTTAATTCTAAATTAACAACCACTGAGTCAGACTTACAATCTTACCTGGCAAGTGCTGGTAATTTTAAAATAAATAAAATAAATAAAAAAATTAGTTTTTTTCATCAATCATCTTTAAGTAACTCTAACATAGTTCAAAATTCTCCGTACGATTTGATAGTAGCAAATATTCTTGCTAACCCTATAATTAGCTTTTCTAGCCAAATAAATGATATATCAAAAAAAAATACAATTTTAATACTATCTGGTTTTAACTATAATCAACATATAAGAATAATTAATAAATATAGGTATATAGGTTTTGTTTACAAAATGCATATTAATCTAGATAGTTGGATTACTTTGATACTAGAGAAAAGAAAAAGTATATGAGCTACGAAAAAATTTTAAAACTAAGAAAAGAAATGATTAATAACCATATTGATGGTTATATTGTACCACATAATGATAATTTTTTTAATGAGTCACTGCCAGAAGCCAATAGGAGACTTGAATGGTTAACGTCATTTGATGGTTCTGCAGGAATTGCCCTGGTTTTAGCAGAGAAGGCATACATTTTTGTAGATGGACGTTATACAATCCAAGCCAAACAACAGATAGATTCAAAAATTTATGAAATTGTTCATCTAAAAGATAAAAATTTGTATGATATATTAAATTCAATAGAAAATAAAACAATTATCGGAATAGACTCAAAAATTCACTCAATATTAAATGTAGAACATCTAAATTTAAAAATACAAAATAGTAATATTTCAATAAAGCAAGTTAAAGATAACCTTATAGATCTTATATGGGACGATAGGCCAAAGCTACCTTACAATGAAATAACTATTCATAATATAGAATACTCAGGAGAAGAAACTAAAACTAAAATTGAAACAATATCTAAGTATATTGATTCTCATACAGGGGATACATTAATAATTACAGATTGTGAGTCTATTTCATGGTTGCTTAATATTAGAGGATCAGACCTAGAATTTACCCCAATACCACTTTCAATAGTTATAATAAATAAATATAATAATATTCAATTTTTTACTAATTCTAAATTAAATGCAAATATAAAGAAACATCTCGGAAATAATATAAAAATATTTAAATTAAATGCATTTGAAGAACAACTCAAATCAATTGGAAAAAGAAATGAAAAAGTTATAGTAGATAACGAAACATGCTCATATTGGATTTTTAAAAAACTTAAAGAATTTGGAGCAAAGCCTATAATCAAAAAAAATCTATGCCTGAAACTTAAAGCATGCAAAAATAAAATAGAAGTTAATGGAATGAGAAAAGCCCATCTAAGAGATGCTAAATCACTAATTGAAACATTATACTGGATAAAAAGTCATTACCCTGATGGTAATCTTGATGAGATAGAAGTATCTAGAAAACTTTTTAAAAGTCGAGAAAAAAATAAAAATTTTATTGGTTTAAGTTTTCCAACTATTGCTGGTACTGGTCCAAATGGTGCAATTGTACATTATCGGCCATCAAAATTGAATAATAGAGAAATAAAATATGGCGATCTTCTTCTTATGGACTCCGGAGCGCAATACTTCGAAGGGACAACTGACGTAACAAGAACTATAGCAATTGGAGAGCCTGATAAAGAGAAAAAAGTTAAGTTTACTAAGGTTTTAAAAGGACACATAAATTTGGCAACTGTAGTTTTTCCCTACGGAACTACCGGACATCAGTTAGATATCTTGGCTAGAAAATTTCTATGGGATGATGGGTTAGATTATGATCATGGAACAGGACATGGTGTTGGTTCATGTCTTAATGTTCATGAGGGACCACAAAGTATTTCAAAACGATCAAATAATGTTATATTAGAGGAAGGTATGATTATTTCAAATGAACCAGGTTTTTATAAAGAAGGTGAGTATGGAATAAGAATTGAAAATTTAATCTTAGTTAAAGAAAAATATATACCTAACTCTAATATAAAGTTCTTAAATTTTGAAACTTTGACTCTCGCACCTATAGATTTAAGTCTAATTGACATAGATTTGCTAGAACAAAAAGAAATAAAATGGATAAATGAATATCATAGAAATGTCTATAAACAAGTATCAAGTTCTTTAAGCACCAAGGTTGCTGAATGGCTTAAAGAAGAGACTAAAGAAATTAGTTAATTAGAATTTAGTAAAATATTGAAATCTTCCTCGCTTAAAATTTTTATATTTAGTTGTCTAGCTTTACTCAATTTTGAACCTGATTTATTTCCAGCAATTAAATAATCTGTTTTAGGCGAAACTGAACTGCTAACTTTGGCTCCTAATTTTTCAAGTTTGATCTTTGCTTGACTTCTACTCATATTGTTTAGAGATCCAGTTAGAACAAAAACTTTATTATTCAAAAATGATTCTGTTATATCTATAAATCTATAAGAAATATCCAAATGATTTAATAATTCCTTTACTAGTTGAAAATTTTGCTTGTTATTAAAATACTTCACAACAGAATCTCCTATCTTTGGACCAACTCCATCAATTGAAATTAAATCTAAATAAGACTGATTCGCTTTTTCTGTAGCTGAAGAAATTTCATCAAGAAAAAAATTCATTTCTTTATAGTAGTTAGACAACAACTTTGCAATCTGAACACCTACATGCCTTATTCCTAAAGCGTAAATAAGTCTATACATTTCAATTTTTCTAGATTTATTTATAGATTTATACAAATTAATTGCTGATTGCTTACCCCACCCAGAGAATTCTGATAGCTTGAATTTATTTTGACTATCATTATTTTCTAATAAAAATATATCTTTGAAATCACCTATTAAACCTTCTTCCCAGAAAAATTTTATTTGTTTTTCTCCTAGTCCCTCAATATTTAATGCATTTATAGAAACAAAATGATTTAATTTTTCTAAAGTTTGGGATGAACAATTAATACCCCCTGAACATCTTACTGTTTTTTCAAATTCTCCGTTGCTTAATAGCTCACTAAAAGTATCCGATCCACACTCAGGACAATTCTTAGGAAATATAAATTTTTTTGAATTTTTCTTCCTCTTTGATAAAATAACATTTAAGACTTGTGGAATAACGTCACCTGCTCTCTGAACAACAACTGAGTCTCCTACTCTAATATCTTTCTTTTTAATTTCGTGGGAATTATGTAATGTGGCGTTAGTAATCAAAACACCTCCTACATTTATTGGCTTTAGTCTTGCAACTGGCGTTAGTGATCCTGTCCTTCCAACTTGTATATCAATATTATCAATAACTGTTACTCCTTTTTCTGCAGGTAGTTTATGAGCTACTGCCCATCTAGGACTCCTAGTTCTAACACCAACCTTTTTTTGCAATTCTAATTCATTTAATTTATAGACTACCCCGTCAATATCAAAATTTAGTGATGATCTAATTTCAATTATTTCATTATAATATTTGATTAATTCACCGGAATTTCTACAAAGCTTTGATGGTTCATTAAGAATAAACCCTAGTTCTTCTAATTTTTTTCTTGCCTCCCACTGAGTAGTGTTAAAATAATTGGATGAGGCACCCCATGTATATGCAAAAAAATTAAGTTTTCTCTCTGCAGTTACTCTAGGATCTAACTGCCTTAAACTGCCAGATGCAGAATTCCTGGGATTGGAATATATAGGCTTACCATCTTCTTTTTGTAATTTATTTAATTTTATGAAGTCTTCATGATTCATGTAAACTTCACCTCTAATTTCCAATAATTCTGGATAATCATTTGACTTCAACTTTACAGGAACTCCTTTAACAACTTTAATATTTTCAGTAATATCCTCACCCTCAAAGCCATTCCCTCTTGTCGATCCAATAAAAAGCTCTCCATCCTTATATAATATTGAAGCCGAGACTCCATCAATTTTTGGTTCTGCCACAATTTCAAGAGTATCTTGGTCATTGAAACCTAATATTTTATTCACTTGAGTTATATAATCATCTAAATCTTTTTCATTAAAAATATTTGAGAGTGATAGCATTGGCTCTAAGTGTTTAACCTTTGTAAAACCGCTATCATAATTAGAACCTATGTATAAAGACGGACTATTAGTCTGAACTAAGGAGGGAAATTTTTCTTCAATTAATTTATTTCTTCTCCAAAGATTATCATATTCAGAATCACTTATTTTTGAATTATTGTTGATATAGTAATCAATATTATATTTAGAAATTAAGTTGGCTAACCTTATAAGTTCTTCTTCAGCTTCTTTCTTGCTTAATTTATCTACTGGAGTGTTATAATTTTTTTTTTGACTAATATTCATTGCTATTTACATCAAGAAGATTTGCAGCAGCAGCTCTAGCTTCTACAGTTATTTTTTTTCCAGATAACATTCTTGCAATTTCCTCCTGCCTTTCAGCATCACTTACTTCTTTTATATTAGTGAAGGTGAAATTATTTGAGGTTTTTTTTTCTATTTTTAAATGATATGAACCTTTTGCAGCAACTTGAGGAGAGTGCGTTATTGCGATGACTTGAAAATTTTTAGATAACTTTGACAATCTATCACCAACAGCATCTGCGGTAGAACCACCAATGCCTGAGTCAACTTCATCAAAAATAATGGCTTTACTTATGTTTTTTCTCTTTAAAATTACTTGAAGGGCAAGCATAATCCTACTCATCTCTCCTCCTGATGCAATTTGAGATAATGGCAAAAAAGGTATACCCTTATTAGTTGAAACCTCAAAGGTAACATGATCACGTCCCTCATAATTCCAATCTGAGCTATCTTTATCCTTAATAGTTACCTTAAAAAAAGTATTCTCCAGCTTAAGTGGCTCAAATTCTTTAGCAATTTCAATTTCTAATTGCTTTGCAGCATTTTTTCTCTTCTTAGATAATTGATTAGAAACATTAATATAATTTTCTTCACAAACATCAATTTTTTTCTTGAGGTTCAAAATTTCTTTTTTAATACCTTCTTGATTACTTATTTGCATACTAAAATTATCTTTAACATTTATCAAGTCATCACATTTACAATTATGTTTTCTTGCTAAAGCACGTAATGAAAATAATCTATCTTCAATTTCTTCTAAATTATTTGAGTTAGAGCTAATGCTATCCAATATATTTATAAAAGTTTGCTCTAATTCATTACCCTCTATTGAAAATTTTTCTATTTGATATAAAAAACTCTCATCTATTTTACCTTTAAATTCGTCAAAAGAACGAGTCATAATCCTATCTAATTTACTAATTTTTGAATTTATCCCATCAGACCCATTAACTAAGAGAATAGCTTCATTCAATATTGATTGAATTTTATCTAAATTCTTCATGACAGATCTCTCTTGAACTAACTTTTGCTCTTCACCTATATATGTATTAAATTCTTCTATTTCATTGATTGACTCAGTCTTAAAATTTTCATTAATATTTAAATCATAAAGATTTTTTTCTAGTCTATTTAAATTAGAATATAAACTTGTTTTTTCTGTAAAAATATCTTTTAAGTCATTTTTTATTGCAAGATTTTGGGCATATTTGTCTAATAACTTCATTTGAGTATTAATAGAAAATAAATCATTTTCAGAACGCTGCGATTGTAATTCTGCTATTCTATCTCCTACTTTTTTTAGATAACTAACTGAAACAGGAATATCATTACAGTAGGCTTTGCTTTTTCCATCGATAGTTAAAATTCTTCTTAAATTAACTGAGTCTTCTGCATCAATATCATTTTTTTGAAGAATATCTCTAGCTTCTTGATTATTACTGATATTGAATGTAGCAGAAACTGTTCCTTTTATGGTATTAGTTCTTATAAGAGAAAAATCTGCTCTATTTCCCAAAGCTAGACCAAGCGCATCTAATAGAATACTTTTACCTGCACCAGTTTCACCTGTCAAAACGCATAAACCTTTTCCAAAATCTATATCTAGTTTTTCAACCAGCACGATATTTCTTATAGATAAAGTCTCAAGCATAATAACTAAAATATTTTATTATATACTCTTGAAAAAAAGGATGGTTTTTCAACTTTTGTTATCGGTTTCCCTTTAATTAAACTAAATGCTTCTTTGTACCAGTTACTATCTGGAAAATTATAACCCAATACAGCAGCAGTTTTTTCTGCTTCTTGTTTTAAGCCTAAAGAAATATATGATTCGACCAGCCTAAATAATGCTTCTGGAACGTAACTTGTTGTTTGATAATTTTTTACAACTCCAGAAAACCTATTAATTGCAGCTAAAAACTGTTCTTTCCCTTGATAGTACCTGCCTATTTCCATTTCACTACCAGCTAAGTTTGCATAAACCAAGTCAACCTTCAATCTTGCATCAGCAGCATAGTCACTTGATGGAAACCTACTTATAACTTGATTAAGACTTTCTAATGCAAGTTCAGTAGCTGCCTGGTCTCTTTTAAAATCTGATATTCTCTGGTAATAAGATAAAGCAATAAGATAATAAGCATATGGAACTTCTGGCGAAGCAGGGTGAAGCTGTATATATCTCTCGCCGGCCAAAACAGCGTCATTATATTTTCCTGCCTTATAATGAGAAAAGATAGACATAAGTTGCGCTCTAGTTGACCATACAGAGTATGGATGTAATCTATCTAATTTATTAAAAACTAATACAGCTGAACCATATTTACCGCTTGAAAGAAGTTCCATTGCTTCTTCATAGATTTGCTCCGCGGGTATTTTTTGTTCATCTATAAATTGTGTTTTTTTTGAGGTACAACTTGAAAATCCAAGGAGTAATAAAGTAAAAAAAGTAATATAGATTCTTGAGTTCATTAAAGTATTCTCATTTGACTAGATTAAAGAATTCTATCCACTTAAATTTAAATATAGTGTATGTATCTAAATTTAAAATATAGACTATTTTATAGATAATAATCTATAAATTTAAAATATATTTATTAATGATATTATGAAAATTATAAGCTAAGCAAGAGCTGCCATTCCGGCAGATTCCCAATTATCTTGGGTTTTACTTGTTTCTTCTTGAAAACTCCAACAATCTCTTTGTTTAAAAATTTTATGTAATAATTCATTATTGAGTGCATGCCCTGACTTATCTGCATATATGTTTGCAGATATTCTATGTCCTGACAGGTAGAGATCGCCAAGAAGATCTAAAATTTTATGTCTAACAAACTCATCTTTATATCTCAAACCATCCTTATTTAGAACCTTATTACCTGCAACAACCACAGCATTCTTAAGAGAACCACCTTTAGCAAATCCAGCTTTTCTAAGTTTATCAACATCAGATTCAAATCCATAAGTTCTGGCGTTACAAATTTGGTCCTGAAAATCATCTTTCTTTAAACTATAACTATAAGTTTGCTTCTTGATGAATGTATCCTCATAATCTATCACAAAATTAAGTACTAAATCATCAGAGTTGCAAGGCTCTACTCTTATTGATGAATTTTTATCTCTTACTTGAATCGGCTTTTTTACCTTAATTATTTTTCTTTTATAAGGTTGTTCAATTGTTCCTGCATACTCAAGTAAAGATACGAATGCATTTGCGCTACCATCCATAATTGGAATTTCAGGTCCATCAACCTCAACAATCAAATTATCAATTCCACACCCATGAAGCGCTGACATCAAATGCTCAACAGTAGATATTAAAACCTTATTTTCTTTTCCTAAATTTGTACTGAGTTGTGTGTTTACAACATTCTTATACAAACCTTCTATTATTTCACTTTGATATCCTGGCCTATTGTATACAAATACAATTCCAGTATTGGGTTCAGCGGGACTAAAATTTAAATTTACAACTATTCCAGAATGAAGGCCAATTCCCCTACAAGAAATACTTCTCATAATCGTGTGCTGATTTGGACTCATTAATATGTTATTAGATATATCAAACAAAAAACTACCTCAATAAGCAATACAATAAATTGATTAAACCTATGAGAGCTTTGTAATAACTGTATTCAAAGCTCTCAAGTCAATCTTTGTTACATTTTCTTACCAAAAATGACAATTAAAAATGGTTTCAAAAATAACCAAGATTAATTAGCCTGTCTCCGCAGAAATGCTGGGATTTCTAAAAGATCTTTACTTGGCTCATCAATTAAATCTCCTTCACTCTCAGCACCCTTAGATATTGGATCATTAGACATATTATTTGATTGAGACATTTCTTCTGATAATTTGTCTTCTAAATCTAATGTATCTTCACTTCTTTCCAGAGTCGGCTCTATCTTTTCAGGTGCAACATTTTCACTATTTGAGTCCTTTTTTCTTAAACTAACAGAAACCATTTTATCAAGTAATGCTGATGATTTCTTTCCTTGTTTTAAAGGCTCACTTTTTGAATTAGCAAGTGCTGCCTCCGCAAAAGGATCAGGTTTGTCTAGTTCTTCCTCTACACCACCGGGTTTAATTGCCGGAGGAGGAACAAAAGCCTCAGTTTCACTTGATTCATAATCATTATAGACGGACTCATTAGTGTCTTCGACAAAACTATCTCCTCTATCCTCTAGATTACTTTCAATAGACTTTTCTTCTTGATTGATAGTTTGATCCATAACTAATTCTTTTTGAGGCAGAATTTCATCTTCTTTTTGTTTAGAATTCACCTCTTTAGCTAAAGGTGTTTGAGAACGAATTCCAAAAGATGCACTATTTGATATTGTTTGGCTATTAAGATTTTCATCAGCATCAGAGTATAGTGAGTGAATTGTTGGTTTTTGCATACTCTCTTTTTCAATACCAGTTGCAACAACAGAAACTCTAATTTTGCCCTCAATATCAGTTTCAAAAATCGAACCAAATATTATGTTTGCATCTGGATCAACCTCATCTCTAATTCTATTGGCTGCTTCATCAACCTCGTATAATGTCATATCTGGTCCACCAGTAATATTAATCAACACACCTCGGGCACCTTTCATAGAAACATCATCTAATAATGGGTTTGCAATTGCAGCCTCTGCTGCTTCAATTGCCCTATTTTCTCCCGAAGACTCACCAGTACCCATCATCGCTTTTCCCATTTCCATCATAATAGATCTTACATCAGCAAAATCTAGATTGATTAGACCTGGCATTACCATTAAGTCTGTGACACTCCTTACACCAGAATATAAAACATCATCTGCCATTTTAAAAGCATCAGCAAATGTTGTTTTTTCATTAGCAACTCTAAATAAGTTCTGATTCGGAATTATTATTAATGTGTCAACACATTCCTCTAAAGATTTTGTTCCAGCCTCTGCAATAGACATGCGATGAGCACCCTCAAATTGAAAAGGCTTTGTAATTACTCCTACTGTTAGTATACCAGCTTCTCGACATGCTTTAGCTATTACCGGAGATGCGCCACTTCCGGTTCCACCACCCATACCAGCTGTAATAAAAACCATATGAGATCCTGATAATGCCTCCATGATTTCTGGAAGAGATTCTTCAGCAGATTTTTTTCCAACTTCTGGATTGGAACCTGCACCAAGACCTTGTGTAACACCAACACCTAACTGAATTCTTCTTTCAGCAAGTGATTGTGATAACGATTGTGAGTCTGTATTTAATACCATAAACTCAACACCTCCTAAATCGGCGTCAATCATATTATTTACAGCATTACCACCAGCACCTCCAACACCAATAACAGTAATTTTTGGGTGTAGTTCTGCTGGCTCAGGAATACTTAAGTTAATTGTCATTTTTCTTCTCCATTATTAACCAGTTAAAAACACCTCTTTCTATGTTTTTCCTCTTTTTTTTGGATATTCTTGATGTACCCATTTAAATACTAAAAATTTTGAAAAAACCATTTTCCTAATTTTGTTATATTATTTCCATTATACTTGCTCCATGTTAAATTATTTACTTCCTCAATTACTGGAATAGATTTTCTAGTTGCATAAATTAGCAAACCAGCACAAGCAGAAAACGCTGGCCCATTTGTCGCCTCAGCTAAGCCAGGTATATTAATTGGTTTTCCTATTCTTACTTGTTTATCTAGAACTCTTGCCGCTAACTCAGATATACCTTGAAGTTGACTAGAGCCTCCTGTTATCACAACCCTTCTACCGGCAATAATATTAGCACCTGACATTTCGATTTTTTCTCTAACCATTTCAAGTATCTCTTCCACTCTAGGTCTAATTATACCCAGCAAGATTGAACGCGGCACCTGATTTGAGTTTGAACCCTCATCACCAAGAGAGGGTGTTTCAATTATTTCTCTATCATCATTAGGACCAGGAAAAACATTTCCATAAAGTGTTTTTATTCTCTCTGCGTGAACAGAAGGTGTACCTAAACCCCTTACTATATCACTAGTTATATGACCACCACCAATTGGTATAGAGGTCGAATATATCATCTCATTATTACTAAAAACAGATATTGAAGTAGTTCCCTCACCAATATCAATTAAAGTTGCACCAAGCCTTAATTCATCTTCAACCATGGTAGATAAACCAGCAGTATAAGACGAAAGTGCAAAACCATTCACAGAAACATGACCTCTTTCTGCACATAATCTTAAATTATTCAAAGGACCTGATAATGCAGAAATAATATGACTTTGTATTCCTAATTTTGATCCAAACATACCTCTTGGATCCCTAATGCCTGTTGTTCCATCAATTGAAAAACCAATTGGTAATTCATGTAAAATTTCATAATTGTTTTTAATATTTGGCTTTACCTGTTGTATAACTCTTTTCAAATCTGAATTTTTTATTAATTCACCGGTGACTGTAGTTTCCTCATTTAATATTTCTGAAGAAATTTTTGCTCCGCTAAAACATATATATGTTTCTTTAATCTTCTCACCTGCCATTTTTTCAGCTGAATCGATTGCACCTCTTATGGAATCTTCAGTTTTTTGCATATCTACAACCGAACCACCTTTTATACCTTTAGAAATTTGATGCCCTATACCTATGATTTCAAAATCATCATTATTAATAAATCTTGCAATGAAACAACAAACTTTACTGGTACCTACATCTAGAGCGGATAAAAGTTTATTTCTTGATACAGCCATTTAAATAAAAACTCCTAAGTCATTTCTTTAGATTGATTAATTTCATCAATGACACCTGGCATTAATCTGATAATCAAACGATTTCTATCTCTAAAATCTATCATTGATATTTTTCTATCTAATATATTTTTTGTTTTCTGTAATCTTATTAACTCTTGCCAAGCATATAAATAATCATACTCGGGAAGTAAGATTTTTATTCTTCCATCAATTAATATATTCCATCTCCTCATCCCTACTCTAGTTGATGCAGTAATTCTTTTATAAATTTCTAAATCTGAATTAATTAACTTTACTAACTTTTCTACATGCTTTTGAGCATCTGGACCCACTACCAATGGAAAATCTTTATAATAATCTATATTTTTTTTAGTAATAACTTCACCATTATTAGTAATTAAATATAATTCATTATCATTTTGCCATAATGCAAATGGAGATTTTTCTAAAATTTTAATAAATATTTTATCAGGTAACACTCTTTTGACTTCAGCAGTATCAACCCAATCTAATTCTTCTAAACTATCTTTTATATTACTAATATCTATGAAAATAGTTGCCTTTCCATAAATACTATTTGTTACAATATTAATTTTATTTATATCAGAATTAACCAGCCCAGTTACTTGAACATATTTAATACTAATACCAAATTTTTTTGTAAATTTTTTTATGGAGTCATTTGTAAGTATATTTAAATTACCATATTTATTGAAATTATTAATAGAAGTAAAAATTAATATAGCAAACAAAATCCATAGAAGAAAAATTTTTCTAATTTTAGATACTTTAATGTACTTAGAGTAGATCATTTATTACAACCTGCGTCTCTAATTAACCAATCAACTATTTCATCAAAATTTATTCCTGCATATGATGCTATTTCTGGAAATAATGAAATAGGAGTTAATCCTGGCTGAGTATTTAATTCCATTAAATATAGTTCATCTAAACCAGAATTTGAATCATACCTTATATCTGCTCTAGTAATTCCTCTACAACCAAGAGAACGATGAGCCCTTATTCCAATATCTAATGCCTCATTATATTTATTTGTAGAAATATTCGCAGGAATATAATGTTTTGATGAATTTTTTTGGTATTTTGCGTGATAATCATAAACTTTACTATGATATTCTATTTCGGTAACTCCTATTGCTTTGTCTTTAAAAATTGCAACTGTAAGTTCTTTTCCTGGAATATACTTCTCAACTAAGATTTTTTTTCCAAAAGACCAATTATTATTATTTTTAAAATTTATTTTATCTTCTTTATTAAAAATTATATTTACTCCAACACTTGATCCCTCATTTATAGGTTTCACAACATATGGAAAATCCATAACTTCATTACTTAAGAAATCATCTAAGACAAATACGTCTCCAGAAGTGCATTTTATTCCAACACTCTCAAATATCTTCTTTGAAAAAAATTTATCCATTGCGAGAGCTGAAGCAAGAACACCTGAGTGTGTATAAGGGATTTTATATGTTTCTAATAAACCTTGTATAAACCCATCTTCACCGAACCTTCCATGTAAAGCATTGAAAACAATATCTGGTGAAATAACTTGAATTTGAGATAGTTGCTCGTTACTAGGATCAAATTTTGTAACTTTAAAACCAAGATTTTTTAGTGATTTAGAAACCTCTAATCCAGTTCTCAATGAAACTTCTCTTTCAGCTGAGTTTCCACCCATCAATACTAAAACATGAATCATGACGAAACCTCTAATACGTTTCCAACTCTCTCTATTTCCCAATCAAGAGTCACGCCAGTTGAGTATAAAACTTTATTTTTAATATCATTTCCAAGTTCTTCTAATTCAAAAGCTGAAGCTGTGCCAGAATTTACAAGAAAATTACAATGAAGATCGGAAATTTTTGCACCACCTTTTTCCATTCCTCTACAACCAGATAATTCAATTAGCTCCCAAGCTTTATAATTTGAATCTTCAGGGTTTTTAAAAGTACTACCTCCAGTTTTTTTTCTTACAGGTTGTGTTTCACTTCGTAATTTTTTTATCTCTCTAATTTTTTTTTCTATTTCTAGTTTATCTTCTTTATAGCCCTTTAAGCATGCGCTTAATAAAATTAAGTTTTTTTTAATCTTTGATGATCTATAAGAGAATTTTATATCTTTTGATTCAATATTATGAATATTTCCCGACCTATCAACTGCTTCTATACTAATTAAAATATCTGATATTTCTTTTCCATACGCACCAGCATTCATAAAAATTGATCCACCAATTGTGCCTGGGATACCACTTAAAAATTCAAGCCCTCCAATACCTCTTGAAGCAGCAAATTTTGATACGACAATATCCAAAGCACCTGCACCTACAAAAATATAATCCTCCTTATTTTTAATTGATTTAAAGTCTTTGCCTAATTTAATCACTACGCCGTCAAGACCTCCATCCCTTATTAATAAATTAGAACAAGCACCAATTACAAAAAGATTAAATTTATTAATGATAGTATTTTTTAAAAAATTTATTAAATCTTCCTTATCTTTTGGGATAAACATTAATTCTGCTGGCCCACCAACTTTAAACCAAGCAACTTTAGACAAAGGATAACCATGCCTATAGCTACCTTTAATAATAGGTAATAAGTTTTTAGAAAGAGAAGAAGTGCTATTTTTGCTCAAAATATACTCCAAATTTCGAATTGTTTTTTCTTAAATCATTAATTTGCATTGGTAAATCATTCGCCCATTTAGTAATTGAACCAGCTCCCATACAAATAACTGTATCGTTGGATTTTGCTAAATTATTAATCATTGATGGAAGATCCTTATGATTATCTAGGGGAAGCACGTTCCTATGACCATGATCACCTATTCCCTCTAATAGAGTTTGCTTATTTATTCCAAGTATGGGGTTTTCACCAGCCTCATAAATATCGGAGATAATTACTATGTCTGCATCATTAAATGAAACACAAAATTCATCAAAAAGGTCTCTCAATCTTGAAAATCGGTGTGGTTGCATAACAGCTATAACTTTACCGCTAGTTACAGATCTTGCCGCACTTAATACTGACTTGATTTCAACAGGGTGATGAGCATAATCATCAATTATTTTAATATCATCAATTATACCAGTTATAGTAAATCTTCTTTTTACTCCAGAAAAGTTTTTTAAGCTGTTTATTATTAATCTATCATCAATTCCAAGCTCTAAACCTACTAGAAAAGCTGCAAGAGCATTTTGAACGTTATGTTTACCTGGCATAGATATACCTACATTATTAATTCTTCTAGATTTAAAAATTGGTTCATTCAGGATAAGATCAAATTCGGAGCCACCTGGGCCGATTTTTATATTTTCTGCTCTTAAGTCTGCATTTGAACTTAATCCATAAGTAATTATTCTTCTATCAGAAACCTGACTACATAGAACTTGTACTTCGGGGTGGTCAATACACATACATGCAAAACCATAAAAAGGGATATTTTCTACAAAATTTTTAAATGCTTTTCTTTCATTATCAAAGTTTTTATAGAAATCTAAGTGTTCTGGATCAATATTTGTTACAATAGCTACAGTTGCTGGTAATTTTACAAAACTTCCATCAGACTCATCTGCTTCAACTACCATCCAGTCACTTGACCCCTTTCTAGCATTTGTATTGTATGCATTGATTATACCTCCGTTAATAACAGTTGGATCAAACTGAGCACTTTCTAAAACAGAAGCTACCATAGATGTTGTAGTAGTTTTTCCATGGGTTCCGCCAACAGCAATAGACCACTTGAATCGCATGAGCTCTGCCAACATTTCAGCTCTTTTTACAACAGGAATAAAATTTTCTCTCGATGCTATCAATTCAGGATTATCAAAATTTATTGCTGAAGAAACTACGACTACACCAACATTATTTATATTTTTCTTACTATGACCTATTTTAATTTTGATTCCTAATTTTTTTAATCGCATAATGTTAGGATTCTCAGAAACATCACTTCCCTGAACCTTATACCCTAGTCCATGCATAATTTCTGCGATACCACTCATACCTATGCCACCTATTCCAACGAAATGTATCGGCCCAATATTCAAAGGAAGTGTTCTCATGATTCTTCCCCTTTAAATTTAATATCAAAAAAATTATTGTCTATAATATTAACAAAATCCTTTGCTGCATTAGGTTTAGCAAAGTTACCAGCTTTGATTGATTTATTTAATAAAATGTCTAATGAAGAAAATATTTGATGAAGTAATTCTAGTAGTTTTTCATCAATCAAATTATCCTCTTCAATTGTCCAAGAAGCACCTGCAGTTGTTAGTTTATTTGCATTTAGTAACTGATGATTATCTTTAGAGTACTTAAATGGAATAATAATTGATGGAATATTAGCAACTAATATTTCTGATAAACTTGATGCACCTGCACGTGAGATAACTAAATGCGCCGTATTAAGAACTTCAGATATATTAGAGATAAAACTTTCTGTTTTATGACTGATTGAATTGTCAGTATAATATTTATTCACTTTTTGAATGTCTATCTCCCTGCACTGATGAGTAATTTTAAGCCTATTTTTTATATTTCTTGGAATTTGACTAAGAACCCTTGGAACTACATCAGAAAATAACTTTGCACCTTGACTGCCTCCTAAAATCAAAATATGTATTTTTTCACTTTCATTAGGCAGCATAAATTCGTTATTTTTAATAAAACTACTTCTTACTGGGTTACCAACAACATATGAACGATTGTAAATTTTTTCTGGTATATCTGATGTTTGATCAAAAGATAATAGAAGAAATTTTGCGTATTTTGATAAAAATTTATTTGCCCTTCCAACAATAGCGTTTTGTTCATGTATTACTGTTGGAGTTCGAAGATATGCTGCTACAAGCAAAGAAGGTAATGACGCAATACCTCCAAAACCTAAAACAACACAAGGCCTCACTTTCAGGAGAATATAAATTGACTTGAATATACTCAATAATAATAAATAAATATTCTTAATTACCTGTAATATATTGATTGAATGAAAATTTTTTATTGGCAAGATCATAGTATCTATTTTGTAATCCCTTGTTATAAACTTTTCTCCACGTTTATCACACAGGAAAATAGGTTTTACACCTATTGAAACTAGTTCATCTGCAACAGCTAATGCAGGAAAGATATGACCTCCAGTTCCTCCTGTTGCTATAATTACTCTATACTCTGCGGTCTTTGCCTGCATTAATTAGCTCCTTCAGGTATAGATTTTGTAAACTTTAAATTTGCCCGCCTTCTCGTTAGGGCGATTACTACTCCTATTCCAAAAGATAAGGCTAATAAACTTGAACCTCCATAACTAATAAATGGCAGTGTCATACCTTTTGCCGGCAATAAACGCATGTTTACTCCCATATTGATTACCGCTTGAAGCCCAATCTGAGTAAGTATTCCTGAGGTAGTCAGAAATATAAATGAATTATTTTCATTCAAAATTTTTGAAAAACCTCTTAAAACTAAAAAAGCAAATAAAATAATTATAATTAATACTAAAATTATTCCGAATTCTTCTCCAGCAACAGCAAATATAAAATCTGCATGAGCATCGGGAAGTATCTCTTTAACAACACCCTCACCTGGACCGGTTCCAAGGAGACCACCATTATCAAAAGCATTTAAGGCTGTATCCACCTGATATGAGTCTCCACTTTTTGGATCAAGAAATCTATCTACTCGACTTGCCACATGAGGGAAAAATAAATATGAGAAAAAAGCAATAACCATACCAAATATTGAAAATAAAATGACAAAATATATCGATAGACCTGCGATAAACATCTGAACAAACATCACAGCACTGATAACCATAGCCATTCCAATATCTGGTTGAAGGAAAAGAATAGTTAATATAAGCAAACTTACTCCTATAGTTATTGTATAACCTGGGAATGTACGATCAGACATTTTTTCGGAAAGCATCCAAGCAGTAAAAATTACCAAGGTTGGCTTAATAAATTCTGACGGTTGAAGAAGAAAACTTCCAAATTGAAGCCACCTTTGAGCACCTTTAGTTTCATAGCCAATTATTAAGGTGAGAATAAATAGTATTAAGAATAAGCAGAAAGACGCTACTCCTATTCTTCTTATCCATAATGGGGGCAATAATGAAACTGATAACATTATAAAAATAGAGGGAAGGATGAAGAATAATTGCCTTCTTACAAAGTGAAAAGAGTCAAAACCTATCCTATCTGCAACAGCAGGGCTTGAAGCCATTATCAAAATAACACCAATAAACATTAAAATAAAAACAGTTAAAATAAATAGTCTATCCACTGTCCACCACCAATGACCAATAATACTTCTATCCGTCCTCCCAAGATTAATCATGAGAAGCACCCACATATTTGAATACCATATCTCTAAATTTTTCACCTCTATCTTCAAAATTTTTAAATTGATCAAAAGAAGAACATGCAGGAGAAAATAGAATCACCGATTTTTTTAGTTTACTTATTTTGATAAAATTAATAGATTTACAAAAAGCATTTTCTAGAGATGAAACAAAGTCTACTTTAACTTTACCATGCAACTGTTTAGCTAATATTTCTCCTGACTCACCTATAGTAAATACATGCTCAACTCTGCTTAAGTAAGGAAATAAGTAATCTATTTTTTCATCCTTTGATCTTCCACCTAATATCCAAATTATTGATTTAAACGATTTCAAAGCATATGAAGTAGCGTAAACATTAGTTGCTTTACTATCATTAATATATTCTATTTGACCGTCTTTATAAACTAGCTCTAGTCTATGAGGTAAACCTTTAAATGACATAAAAGCTGATTTTATTGTATCGTTAGATAAACCGATCTTCTTAGCGACAATATATGCAGCAGCTGCATTTTGCCAATTATGTCTACCCCTTAAATTATGTATATTTTTTATATCAATTTTATAATTAAATCTAGAATCATATATAATTCCATCAATTACATACACACCACCGGATATTTCCTTTTTGGTAGATATAGGAACTATTAGCCTATTTTTATTTTTTAAATCTTTATATATTTTTTCTGAATAAAAATCATCAATTCCAATAACTCCCAAACTGTTCTTTTTCCTAGATTCAAAAATTTTCTTTTTAATTTTATAATAATTTTCAATAGAACCATGCCTGTCTAAATGATCTGGCTGTATATTTAGTAATACTGATATATCTAAAGAAATATTCGAAGATAGATCTAATTGATAGGAAGATATTTCCAATACATAAAATCCATCAGTATCTATTTTATCAAGAGACAGTACTGGGGTACCAATATTTCCACCAGCCTGAACCTCAATAGATCGATATTTAAGAATATGAGTTATTAAAGATGTTGTTGTTGATTTTCCATTTGTTCCGGTAATACCAATAAAATTTGCTTTTAATTTTGATCTAAAAAATAATTCAAAGTCTCCAATAACCTCACATCCAGCAATTTTTGCTCTTTCTACAACCGGATGAGGTTTAGGGAAATTAAGAGGAATACCGGGACTTAAAACTAAAGAGGAGATATTTTTAAAATCTAATTGCTCTAGATTAAAAATTTTGTATTTCGTTTTATCTAATTTAGAAAAAATTTCTGAATTATCATCCCATGCAAAAATATTTGCACCTACTTCAGCTAAAGACTTAACAGTTGCAATACCACTTTTACCCAAACCTAATACGGCAACATTTTTTCCTTTATATTCTTTTGCTGTAATCATCATCTTAACTTTAATGTTGCAAGACCGATTAAGGCTAGTATTACTGCAATTATCCAAAATCTAATTACAATCGTAGCCTCAGGCCAACCCTTCTGTTCATAATGGTGATGTAATGGAGCCATTCTGAAAACTCTTTTTCCAGTTAATTTAAATGATGTAACTTGGACAACTACCGAAACTGTTTCTAAAACAAATAATCCTCCGATAATTAATAAAACTATCTCATGTTTTGTTACTACACTTATTATGCCAAGGGCGCTGCCCATAGATAAACTTCCTGTGTCACCCATAAACACACTTGCTGGAGGAGCATTAAACCATAAGAAACCTAAGCCAGCCCCAACTAGTGCTCCACAAAAAACTGTTAGCTCACCAGCACCTGGTACACCGTGTATCTGTAAATAAGAAGAGAAGACTACGTTACCAACTAAATATGCAATTAATGCATAAGATGAAGCTGCAATCATTACGGGAACAATCGCTAAACCATCCAAACCGTCGGTAAGGTTAACGGCATTTGAAGAACCTACAATAACAATTATTGCTAATGGAATAAAAAACCAACCCAGATTTATTAACATATCTTTAAAGAAAGGAACTGCTAAACTAAGAGATAAGGGTGGTGCAGTAATATTTACTATCCAAATAACAGCTAATAAAGATAATATAATTTGAAGAAAAAGTTTAGTAAGCGCAGAAATTCCTTCATGGCTATTCTTTGTTACTTTCAAATAATCATCTAAAAAACCTATAAAACCAAACCCTAATGTTACAGTCAATGTAGCCCACACATAGCCATTACTTAAATCAGCCCAAAGCAAAGTAGAAACCCCAAAACTAAGTAGAATAAGTATACCTCCCATAGTAGGAGTCCCTGCTTTTGATATTATATGGCTTTTCGGCCCATCGTCTCTTATAGGTTGACCGCTATGTTGCCTTTTCTTAAGCCACCTAATAATGCTCGGACCTAATAAAAAACTTAATACCATTGCAGTTATGATTGCACCGCCAGTTCTGAATGTTAAAAATCTGAAAAGATTAAAAAATATAAAATCTTCTGAAAGAGGTGCAAATAAATTATATAACATTAGTTGATATACCTATCTATATTCATTTTTTTTTTATAACTTTCATCAAGATCTCTTACGATTACACCCATCTTACTACCGAATGAACCCTTAACCATTACAACATCACCTGCTCTTAATTTCGATTTTATTGAAGAGGTTAATTCATATGCTTCGCTCTTCCATTCTTTATAAATTCCTTCTGGAAGAACTTTATATAAAGATTTCATATATTGACCTGAACAAAACACCATATCAACACACGCTTTTTCAATGAACTTTGATAACCCTTCATGAAAAGATAAACTTTTCACTCCTAATTCTAGCATGTCACCTAGTACAGCTATTCTTCTTCCGTTATTTTTTAAATTAGATTGCCCTAAAAGTTGCAAAGCAGCTTTCATCGAAGCTGGACTAGCATTATAGCTCTCATCAATCAATTCTATTTCACCATCTTCAATGGTAAACGTCTTTCTGTTTCCTCTTCCTGTCGGCAATTTCAGTTCGGAAAAAGAAATGCTAGCTAAACTTAGATCACCACCGATTGCCTGAACAACCGCTAGAACAGATAAGCAATTATTTATAACATGCAAACCTGGAGATCCAATTTTTAAAACCATATTTTGCCCCTTGATATCAGATTTGACACAAGAGCATTCATCATGCAAAACATAGCTAAGAAGCTTTACATCAGCCTTTTTATTTGCACCAAAGGAGATTACTTTTAAATTATGTTCTTTAGCTTTTTTTGATAATTTATTAAAAAAATTATTATCTCTATTTAATATAGCGATTCCTTTATTTTCAACACCCTCAAAAATTTCTGCCTTTGCTTCAGCTATTCCATCTATTGAACTAAAAAACTCGAGATGAGCTGCTTCAATAGCTGTTATTAAAGCATAATTAGGCTTAGCAATCTTTGTGAGTTCACGAATCTCTCCAGAATTATTCATGCCAAGTTCTAAGATTGCAAAATCTGTTTGAGCGGGTATTCTTGCTAAAGACAATGGAACACCTATCTGATTATTCAGATTCCCCTGACTTGCATATACTAAAAATTGATTTTTCAAAGCAGTATACAAAATTTCTTTTGTAGTTGTTTTTCCAACACTTCCAGTAATCGCAATAATTTTAGCTTTTGTTCTAGATCTTGAGTATTTTGCAAGATCTTCTAAACTCAATAGTGTGTTTTTAACAAAAATATAGTTTTTATTTGCAAAATTTTTTATTTTTTTAGAAACAACCGCAGCAATTGCTCCTTTTTGAAAAGCCTCATCAATATAAGAATGACCGTCGAATTTTTCACCATCAATAGCTATAAAAATATTTCCAGGCATAATTGTCCTTGAGTCAATTGAGACTCCATTTGCTTCCCAAAAGTTTTCACTTGAAGGAGTCCCCTTTATAGCATTTAAAACTTCGTTAGATGTCCATAATGGTGTCAAGTTATTTTTCCCTCCTAAAAATCACCGCTCTTTTAACCTCATCCCTATCGTCAAATGGTTTAACATCATTATTATAAATTTGATCTGTTTCATGACCTTTACCAGCTATTAGTAAAATATCTCCAGGGCTTAATTCAGAAACTGCTATAGATATAGCTTGACGCCTATCTCCTATCTCTTGAGCATTATTACAGCCACTTAAAATTGCTTTACGAATTCTTTCAGGGTTTTCATTTCTTGGATTATCATCGGTAATATAAACTTTTTGTGCATACTTATAGGCTATCTTTCCCATAGTAAATCTTTTAGCTTCATCTCTATCACCTCCACATCCAAAAACTAAATTGAGATTTCCTTTAGTATGATTTTTTAGTGATAATAATGTTTTTTCTAATGCTTCAGGAGAATGAGCGTAATCTATAAAAATTTTTGACCTATTTGGTAACTCTACTACTAATTCTAACCTTCCTTTTACACCTGTCAGGTGACCTAATGAATCTAGGGCAGACTCAATCCTTGCTCCTGATACAATTACTAAACAAAGCGCACAAATTGCATTATATACTTGAAAATCCCCAAACAATGGAAATAATATTTTCTCCTTTTTTCCATTGATCTTTAATAATATTTCTTGACCTATATTTTTAGTTTTAATTGATAAGATAGAAACATCAGATTGATTACTCCTACCGTAACTCATTATGGATAGTTTATTTTGTTTTGCTGCATCTTGGAATTCATAAAACTCTTTACTATCTCTATTAAGTATTGCAACACCATTTTTATTAACTAAATCTTTAAATAATCTGATTTTAGCTTTCTTGTATTCTTCAAATGTAGAATGGTAGTCTAAATGATCGTGTGATAGGTTTGTAAAAGCTGCAGCGTCAAATTTAATTCCATCCAATCTAGACTGATCTAAGCCATGACTTGAAGCTTCGATGACAGCATAATCTAAACCTCTGCTATATATTTCAGAAAGCTCCTTATGCAAAGTTACGGGTTCTGGAGTGGTCAGTTCTAAATCAGATTTATAATTAATACTATTTATCCCTAAAGTCCCAATAGCAGCGCCATTTAAACTCATTGTTTTCCATAACTGAAATGTAAAATTAGCTACTGAAGTTTTACCATTTGTGCCTGTAACAGCTCCTAACCAATTAGGTTTTTCTTTATAAAATTTTGATGCAATTTTTGCATATTTAGATCTAGGATTATCAGAAGTGATAAGAACAGTATCCGAGTCATTTATTTGTGTTCCTGTTTCTGCAATAACAGCAACAGCACCCTTTCTTATTGCATCATAAATAAAACTTTTTCCATTATTTTTTTTCCCTGGTAAAGCTGCAAAAATGAATCCAGGCAACACATCACGACTATCTGAAGTAAGACCATTAATCTTTATTGAAGAAATATTTTCTTCAGCGCTTATTAAATCTGATAAAAATTTACTCATTAGACTTTACCGAAATATATGTTGCTTCAAAATTCTTCCAATAATTCTTAGTTTTAGTAGGCATGACATCCAATAATGGACCAACTCTCTCAATAATATTTCCTACTGTGGGTGCCGCAGTCCATCCAGCACTACGATAAAAATGTGTCTCTTTTATGCCTTTTGGCTCATCTAACATTATTGCAATTACGTAACTAGGCCTATCCATGGGAAAAACACCAATAAAAGATGTAATAATTGAATCCTTTTGATAACCTCCTTTAGTTGGCTTTTCAGCAGTTCCTGTTTTTCCACCTATTTCATACCCTATTCTATCGGCTTTCTTAGCTGTTCCAGATTTGACAGTTAATCTCAAAAGACCTCTTATTTTTTTTGATGTTTCTTCAGAAATAACTCTTTCATTATTAACATATCCATTGGATTCATTGTCGTTATTTAACAGTATTGTAGGAGTAATTTTTTTTCCTCCATTAACAAGTATTGCATATGCGTTGGCTACTTGAAGTAAGTTTACAGCAATACCGTGTCCATAAGAGATAGTCATAGAATTAATTTCTCTCCACGTTCTAGGAATTATCGGCTTACCAACCTCAGACAATTCTACTTTAGAGCGGTCTAAAATGCCGAGTTTCTTTAATAATTCTTTTTGCTTTTCCACACCTAGATCTTTAGCCATCTGAGCCATACCAATATTTGATGAATATTTAAATATTTCTGGGACACTTAACCATCTTTCCTTTGGATGATCGTCTCTAATTATAAACCTAGAGACTTTAAGTGGCTTAGTAGCATCATAACCATCTTTTAAACTTATAACTTTATTCTCAAGAGCTGCAGCTACAGTAAAAGGCTTGAAAGTTGAACCCATTTCATAGCTTCCTAATGTCACTCGGCTGAATGCTGCATCATCTGATGGTTTAATTTTAATATTTGGGTTAAAATCTGGTAAAGAAACAAGTCCTATTATTTCACCACTATTTACATTCATTACAACACCAGCCGCTCCAATAGCATTGAATTTTTTCATAGATAAATAAAGCTCTTGTCTTAAAGCATGTTGAACTCTTGTATCAACTGTAAGGAAAATAGATTTAGTGGAGTCTAGCAATCTTTTATTTAATTTTTTTTCTACCCCAGATAAGCCCTGATTATCTACACCTACTGATCCAATAACATGAGCAAATAAAGATTCTTGAGGAAAAATTCTTTTTAGTTCTTCCTGAAATTTAATCCCAGGTATTCCTAACTTATTGACTTCAAAATGTTCTTTTGGGCTTACTTGTCTTTTGATCCAAATAAAAGACTTTCCAGAAGTAAGTTTCTTTTCAATATCTGAAAAATTTTGATTATTTAAAACTGATGCAAGTTTGATGGAAGCTTCAGTTTTATTAATTATTTCTGCTGGTTTTGCGTAAATTGAGGCTGAGTTAACATTTGTTGCTAACAACATATTATTTCTATCAAATATATCTGCTCTATTTTTCTCATTAATTATAGAATTACTGGAAGAAAAATTGTTTTTTGGCGTTTGATTTAGAAGAATTAAATCTACCGATCTTAAAAATAAAGAAATGAACAATATAGAAAAAATTCCAAAAATAACAACTAGCCTTACTTGACTTAAATCTATCAAATTTTTTTCATTATCTTTGTTACTATTTTCAATTATATTTTTTATCATTTTATTAATTTTTTTCACCATTCTTTTCAATAAAAAAAGGTATCTTTTCTATATCTCCTATTTGTTTTATATTTAAAACTCTTAGATCTAAAAAATTTTCTGATAAAATTTCAATTCTTGATGGGTTAGTCAAATAACTCCATTCCGCTTTTAAGACTTTGAGAGATTCTTTCTCTTTCTGTATCAAAGATTGATTAACAATTAAATTTCTTTCAAGTTTTACAACTTGATGCTTCAATTGAAATAATGAAGCTACTATTACAATTAATATTAGTCCAAAGAGTAAATAGAACCTTCTATTCATACAAAATCATCCTTAAATAATGTCTCCGCATCTGTCCTCATTGCTGCTCTAAGTTTAGCAGAACTTGACCTTGGATTAATTAATATTTCTTTTTCAGAAGGCCTAAGCATTTTTGTAACAGTACTAAATGTTGGTAGATATTTTTCTAATTGAGGAAGGTGTCTATTATTTGAAATCCTACCACTTCTCTCTAAAAAAAATTTCTTAACAATTCTATCCTCTAAAGAATGAAATGATACGACTACAATAACACCACCGGGTAGTAGACTTTTCTCAGCAGCAAGAAGTATTTTTTTCAATTCTTTTAGCTCCTCATTTACAGCTATTCTCAATGCTTGAAATGTTCTAGTTGCAGGATGAATCTTGGATTTACCCCTCCTAACAACTTTTGATATAATTAAACTTAACTCTTCAGTTGTAATAATTGGTTTTTTATTTCTGTAGAAAATTATAGCTCTTGATATTTTATTTGCATATTTTTCCTCGCCAAAATTCTTTATTAATTTATACAATGATTTTTGATCAAGGTTATTTACTATTTCAGATGCACTCATACCTGATGAGCTCATTCTCATATCTAAAGGTCCATTTCTCATGAAAGAAAAACCTCTGTCCGCATTATCGATCTGTAACGACGAAACTCCAAGGTCAATTGCAATACCATTAACTTTTAAAATATTATTTTTCTTAAGAATTCCCTCTAGATTACCAAAGCAATCATTTACAAGTTTGAGTCTGTTAGAATACTGTTTTCTTAGTTCAAAGCCTCCTTCGATAGCTGTCTGATCTCTATCAATAGCAATAACTTTACAACCCGTCTTATTTAATAAATGTTTTGTATAACCACCTCCTCCAAATGTACCATCAACATAAAGACCCTCATCAACTGGATTAAGAAATTTAATAACCTCTTCTATCATTACAGGAGTATGATTACTTTCATTCATCTTTAAAATCCGAAATTTTTATTTTTAAGGATGTATGCTTATCCCTAACTCTTTTCAAAACATCTATTTCTAATTCTTTTAATTTTAATGGCTCCCAGATTTGAAATGTTCTTCCTTGACCAACAAATACCATTTGTTCTTTAATATTGGCATGTAGAAGAAGTGAGTCAGGTATTATTATTCTTCCATCCCTATCAAACTGAAGTTGGTAAGCTTGTCCAAAAATAGCCTTAGTAAAGTCGTCATGCACCTCACTAAATGGGTTTAGATCATCAATTCCATCAGCTATTTTTTCAAATCTATCCATTCCACTTCCTTCAATCGAAGGATGTTTTAGCGATGGATATAGAACAATACCTTGAAAGTGCTGATTAGATAGAGCTGACCTAAAGGTTGCAGGAACAGATACGCGACCTTTTTTATCAATCTTATTCAAAAAGGTGGACAGGAATAATGCCACCGCTGCCCCCTATCTTAGTATAATATTCCGATAAAAATTATCAAAATAATGGGAATATATGGGATATCATGGTCTTTAATGGTCGTCAATGGAATCAGTTAATTGTTTTTCAATTCTTTATTAAAAAACTTAATTAAAAATTATATGTTCACTTTATGTTCTAAAAACGTGCCAGATAGTCTATAAGCCGGGTTCTGTACCATTGATGGTGATGACTATTCATCTAGGACAATTGTTACCAAATGCCTCAAGCGACCTACCCGAGTAAAGTTCAGAGAAATACTTTTGTAAAAAAATTACATTTACTCCTATTTGGTCTTGCTCCCAGTGGGGTTTACCAAGCATTCAACGTTACCGTTAAATCGGTGAGCTCTTACCTCACCTTTTCACCCTTACCTATTATGGCGGTATACTTTCTGTTGCACTTTCCCTAAGGTTTCCCTTGCCGGGTGTTACCCGGCACTGTTTCTCTGTGGAGCCCGGACTTTCCTCAGTAATTACTGCAGCCATCCAACCATCTGACACAAAATAAAAATACAACTTTGCAATTAACTAAGCAAGAACTTCTAATCAAATATAAAGTCTAATTAGATAAGAAAGATAACATAAATATTAACTTTTAGATATTTATTAAACTATTGACACTATGTATCATCATCCCAGTTATGTTGTCAAAACAACCATCAAATTTATTACTTCTAAACCTTCTTTGAAATGCTTGTAACACTAATTTTGTTTCAGCCCCATAGTAAGCGTCTTGATTTATTTTATAACCAATTTCTGACAGCGATTTTTGAACTTTCAAAACGCTCCTACTTTTTTCTCCTATTGAAATATTATTAAATGGATTAAGTAAAATTTTCTTCGGCCAAATTGAAAGATTTTTTTTTGCAAGTCTTTTCCATTCAAAAAATTCTCCAGGATCCTTTTTCCTTAACGGAGCTATATCAGAATGACCGACTATGTTATATAATGGTATATTATATTTTTTAATTAAATAACTAATTAGTTTCTCTAAAGATACCATCTGTGATTCTGTAAATGGTTTATAACCATATTCATGACCTGGGTTGTCTAACTCTATGCCAATTGAAGAGCTGTTTATATCATTTTCACCATTCCAAAAAGAAACTCCTGCATGCCATGCTCTTTTTTCCTCCTCTACTAAAGAAAAAATATCCCCTGAATAGTTAATTAGAAAATGTGAGCTAACTTTAGAAGATGTATTACATAATTGTTCTAAAGATTCCTGTTCTGATTTCATCCCAGTGTAATGTATTACAATTATATCTATTTTTGATTTCCTATCATTAAAATTCGGTGAATATTTTTCATATATTATTTTCATCAATTATCTCTTTTTATCGACCCTTGACCCATATGATATTACAGCAACTCCAGTTAGTGTTAAAACTCCTCCAAAAACCAAATACCAAGTTATAATATCATCTCTAAAGATTATACCAAATAGAGAAGCAAAAATAGGTGATAATAATAACAAAGGGTTGACTAGACTTACTTCATACCTTTTCAAAAGATAATAGAGGAGTCCATGACCAATAAGTGAAGCTGCTATTACTGAGTAAATAATTGATAAAATAGGCTCTATTGGTGCATTGATTATTAACGATAACTGGTCATGTTCAAAAATTATAGTTAAAAATATATATGGAACAACTGCGACAAAACCAGTCCATGCCTGAATTTGAAGCGTATTAATTCCGTCCAGCTTCCTCATTAATATTGTAGTTATAGCCATGGGAACTGAACTTGTAGTAATCAATATTAGGGAAATTAAATTATTAAAAACTGTATTATCAAACCCTCAAATAATAACCCCTGAAAAAGCAATAAAAATGGCAATCCAAGTTTTAAATTTAATTTCTTCTTTAAGCAAAAAGAAAGCTAAAATTGCCCCAAATGGAACAAATAATTGAGTTGTTATTGCTGGCGAGGTTAGCTCACCTGCTAAATCAAGCCCTACAAAATTTAACGAAAAATATAAAACACTGCTTACAAACGATAATAATATCACAGAAGGAATTTTATTTTTTGGAATCTTTAAGAAAGGTAATAGAATAATTACTAAAAGAGAGAATCTTAATAAAAGCACCAAGAAAGGTGGAAAATAATTCATAGCTGTTTTTGCAGCAAGAAAGTTAAACCCCCATGCTAAATTAATTATTACTATCAAAAAAAAATGAAAAGGAGAAAAGTTATGACCTAAAAATATAATCTAAAATAATTTTGAATTTTTATTCATGAAAGTTATGATTGTAACCCCAACCATTGTAAGTATACCACCAATAATTATCCTATAAGTCAGTTCATCTCCATAAACAATAACACCACTTAAAATTCCTACTATAGGCATAAGAAGCATTAGCGGACTAACAATACTAACTGGATATCTTCTTATTAGGTAATACCAACCACCGTGAAAGATCAATGAACCTGCAAAAATACCATATATTAATGCAGCCCACCCCTCCCAAGAAGCAGTCTCTAGTTCATACCATAGATGCCTTTCAAATAATAAAGAAATTAGAAATAATGGAATTAAAGCAATGATTGCTATCCAACCCTGTAGCTGTAATACATTAATATCAGACAACCTTCTCATAAAAATTGAAGAAACTGATAAAAATAAAGCAGATAAAATTACAATTAAAATTGCATCTATATGAGATAGAGCTATTGGGTCAAATCCCATAAAAATTACTCCAGAAAAAGCAATAATGATTGCTAACCACCTAAAGAAATTTACTTTTTCTCCTAAAAAGATTACAGCAAGTATTACAGAAAGAGGAACATATATTTGATTAGTAATTGCAAGTGTTGATACATCTGTTGACAACCTTAAAGCAAGAAACATGAAGCCAAATTGGAATACACCCAATGTTATTGCAACCATAAAAACATTAAATACTTGACCTTTAATTGACCTTAGCCACGGTAGTAGACAAATTGCAATTATAAGAAAACGCATAACTATAGTCATAAAGGGAGGGAAATAGTCAACAGAAATTTTTGCGCCGACCCAATTAGTTCCAGCTCCAGATGCTATTAAAATTGCAAAAAATAAATGAATTGGTTTCAATGAAATAATCTTCTATTTATTATTATGTATTTTTTCTATTCTATCATAAGCATTATTTATTGCTGATATTTTTTTATTAGCAACATCAATTAACTCTTTTGGCACACCTTGCGCAATCAACTTATCGGGATGATATTCTTTTATTAATTTTTTATATTTCTTTTTTACTTGATCAAAATTAGCTTCACTATCTATACCTAATATTTTATAGGGATCAGAAATTTCTTGTGAATTATGTCTTTCCTTAATAGTACTAAATTCAGATTCATTGAAACCAAAAATCAATGAAACTTGTCTCAAATAATCTATCTCAGATTGATGTAAAATATTATCGGCCTTAGCTATATGAAAGAGTCCATCTAGTAAATCTTCTAAAACATTTCTTCTACTTTTAAACAATTCTGCTATTTGTGAGGCATATGGCTCAAAACCTTTAGAGTCTTTTTTTGCTTCATCAAAAATTTTACCAACATTTCTCATATCTTGTTCTGGAACATGAAAAACTTCTTTAAAGGCTTTTATTTCTTCAACACTAACCGAACCATCAGCTTTAGCCATTTTTGCACCTAATACAATTATAGCTACTGTAAATGCCACCTGATCAGATTGAATATTTGAGTTTTTCCTTGAACTAGATTTTTTATCTAAAACATGGCCAGCAACACCCCCTAGTATTGCTCCTAAAGGACCACCAATAGCAAAACCGGCAGCACCACCAATTAATGTTCTCCAAATACTCAATAAATTACTCCAATTTAAATATTATTATTAATAATATTCTTATATTATATTATTTGCTAAATCATTAAAAATATTTAAATTAACCAATTTAATTGAGTCTATTACAATGAACGAAACTTTGAAAAAAGATAATGCATGGCAGTTCTGGGTCGATAGAGGTGGAACCTTTACAGATATACTTGCAAAAAAACCAAATGGAGAAATTGATTCATTAAAATTGTTATCTGAGAATTTAGATTCATATTCGGACCCAATAGAAAAAGGAATAGAAATATTTTTTAAAAAAAATAAGAAATTAAATCCAAAAATCGAAAATATAGAAGTAATAAAAATAGGAACAACAATTGGAACTAATGCACTTCTAGAGAAGAAAGGAATAAAAACTGCACTAATTACAACTGAAGGTTTTAGAGATATTCTAAAAATTGGTTTTCAAAATAGACCAAATTTATTTGATATAAATATAAGGTTACCTGATCAACTTTATGAAGAAGTTATTGAAGTTGAGGAAAGAGTTTTATCGGATGGAACAAAAATAAAAAATTTAGAAATAAATAAAACTAGAGATGAATTAATTAAATTATTTAAAAAAGGAATTAAATCCTTAGCAATAGTATTTATGCATGGATATAAATACCCTGACCACGAAAAAAAAGTGTCAAATATCGCATCTGAAATTGGATTTAAACAAATCTCCTGCTCTCACGTTATAAGTCCAACAATCAAATTTATTAACAGAGGCGATACTACAGTTTTAGATGCATACTTATCTCCTATAATTTATAATTATACCCGTACTTTAAAATCAAAGTTCCCAAAAACAAAATTAATGTTTATGCAATCTAATGGTGGCTTAGCAGCTGCGGAATATTTTATGGGCAAGAACTCTATCTTATCTGGACCAGCTGGAGGAGTCATAGGAGCAATAGTTACATCTAAAAATGCAAATATTGATAAAATAATTGGATTTGATATGGGAGGAACATCTACGGATGTATGTCATTATAATGGTAAAATAGAGAGAACTTTTAATTCAGAAATTTCAGGTATAAAAATGCAAACACCTATGATAGCTGTTCATACTGTTGCTGCAGGTGGGGGATCAATACTTCACTTTGATGGTTCAAGATTTAGAGTTGGTCCTGACTCAGCCGGAGCAAATCCAGGGCCAGCATGCTATGACAAAGGAGGACCTCTCACTGTAACTGATGCTAATTTCATTTTAGGTAAGCTCCAAAAAGAATTCTTTCCTTCAACATTTGGATCAAATAGTGAAAGTCCAGTAAATATAGAAATAGTTAAAAAAAAGTTTAGAACTCTATCATTGGATATACAAAAAATTTCAAGAAAAAAAATGAGTATTGAAGAGATAGCAAGTGGTTTTATAAAAATCGCAGTTGAGAATATGTCTAATGCTATCAAGAAAATTTCAATTGAAAAAGGTTATAACGTAAAAGACTATACCCTCTGTTGCTTTGGAGGAGCAGGTGGTCAGCATGCATGCTTAGTTGCTGAAGCATTGGGCATAAATAAAGTTTTTATACACCCTCTCTCTGGGGTCCTTTCTGCTTTAGGAATTGGTAATTCAAAGTTAACAATTATCAAAGAAAAAACAATAGAATTACTTCTAGATAAAATTAATTTAAATGATGTAAATTCTAATATTAATGAATTAGTAAAAGATGGAATTGAAGAAATATATAAACAAGACTCATCTGAACCAAAGATTATTTCAAATGTGAGTTTTAATATTAAGTATGATGGGTCTGACTCAACTCTAAATATTCCGTTTACAAATTTAGATAGCACAAAGAAAAACTTTACTGAAGAGCATGTTAAATTATTTGGATTCTTTTCTCCAGAAAAAAAAATGATAATAGAATCTATTGTTGTAGAGTTGAAGATCAAAAATAAAGATACCATTTTGAGTGAAGATTTAAAAAAAATAAATAAGAAAAAAATATTTTGTGAAAAAAAAATAAAAGTTTATATGAAAAGTAAATGGTATGAAACAAGTCAAATAAATAGAGACGATATGGAATTAGGGAAAATATATAAAGGACCCATAATAATATTAGAGCCTAATGCTACTATAGTTGTTGAGCCCGAGTGGGAAGTTGCCCTAAATAAAAACTCTGAACTTCTACTGAATAGATATAAATCTGAGTTTAAAACAACTATTCAAAAGAATAAGTCAGATCCAATCATGTTAGAGGTTTTTAATAATTTGTTTATGTCAATAGCTGAACAAATGGGCGTTACTCTCCAAAAAACCTCAAGTTCTGTAAACATAAAAGAAAGATTAGATTTTTCATGCGCTATTTTTGATAAAAGAGGAAATTTAATTGCTAATGCTCCACATATTCCTGTTCATTTAGGATCAATGAGTGAAAGTGTAAAATCAATTCTAAAGCAAAATAAAAAATCACTTAGGCCAGGAAATTTTTATATGCTTAACTCTCCATATAACGGAGGAACTCATTTACCAGATATTAGTATAATTGCACCTGTATTTGACATGACAGGTAAAAATTTACTTTTTTTTACAGGTAGTAGAGGCCATCACGCAGATATTGGAGGAATAACACCAGGTTCAATGCCATCAAATTCTAAAAATATACTTCAAGAAGGAATAATTATTGAAAATTTTTTATTAGTAGAAAATAACCACTTTTATGAAGATGAAGCAATAGAATTGTTCAAAAATTCAAAATACCCTTCAAGAAATGTAGACAATAATATTGCAGATCTTAAAGCTCAAGTTGCTGCTTGCAAAAAAGGTATACGAGAATTACACAATATAATAGATCAATATGGTATAAGTACTGTAATTGCATATATGAATTTTGTTCAAGATAATGCTGAAAATTCTATAAAAAATGTAATTAAAAAGCTTACCAATAGTTCCTTCACTTATGAGTTTGATGATAGCAGAAGGATTTCAGTAAATATTGATTTAGACAAAAGAAATGAAAAAATTAACATAGACTTTTCCGGCAGTTCTAAACAAGATAAAGGAAATTTTAATACACCTATAGCGGTAACAACTGCTGCAGTTTTATATGTTTTTAGAACTCTGGTAGCTGATAACATTCCACTTAATGCAGGCTGTCTAAAACCAATAAATATAATTATTCCTGATGACTCAATCCTAAATCCATCATTTCCAAGTGCGGTTGTTGCAGGTAATGTAGAAACATCTCAGAATATTACAGAGACGCTAATTGGAGCACTAAAGCTTTCTTCAGGTTCGCAGGGAACTATGAATAATTTAACCTTTGGGAATAAAACATATCAATATTACGAAACTATTGCTGGAGGAACAGGGGCTGGGCATGGCTTTCATGGCACCAGAACTGTGCAGGCTCATATGACAAACACAAAGATTACTGACCCAGAAATATTGGAAAATAGATTCCCAGTTATTTTAGAGTATCACAAGATCAGATATGGCTCAGGAGGAAAGGGGAAGTGGTGTGGTGGCGATGGAGCAATAAGAAAGATAAAATTTAATGAGAAAATGACTGTAAGCATTTTGTCAAGTCATAGAGAAATAGCTCCATTTGGTTTAAATGGAGGACAAAGTGGTCAAAAGGGAGAGAATTGGATAGAAAAAAAAGACGGTAAAGTAATAAAAAATTTATCAGGAAACTGGGTGACTGATGTTGATCCTGGAGATAGTATTATCATTAAAACTCCAACAGGTGGAGGTTACGGCAAAGAGGAATAGTTTTAATTATGAAATTTTATCAATTTTAGATGCTAATATAAAATCATTTTTGTGTAACCCATTAAGATCATGAGTATGAATAGATATTTTAGCATACCCCCAACCAAAAGATATATCTGGATGATGATTTTCTTGCTCTGCTAATTCGGAAACTAAATTTATAAATATAAGTGACTCTTTGTAATTATTGAAGGCAAATTTTTTTTCAATATATTTATTATCGATTAATTTCCATAAATTAATTTTAGATAAATAAGAATCTATCTCTTTTGGTTTCAAAGAAGTAGATGAGGTATTTAATATAATACACTTTTGATTAAATAATTCCATATGTTACCTTTCAACCTATGAATTTAATATCCTAAGTTAGAAGCAAGCCTATTTTCTATAGATTGAACAGGTGAACCTATACGTTTTGCATAATCCTCTATTTGATCCTTACCAATCCTGCCAATACCAAAATAACGAGATTCTGGATGACTAAAATAAATACCAGCTACCGATGAGGCAGGATACATCGCATAATTTTCAGTCAAATTTACACCTATAGATTTTTCTACATCTAGAAAATCAAATATTTGCTTTTTTTGATAATGATCTGGACAAGCAGGATAACCTGGAGCTGGACGAATTCCAACATAATCCTCATTAATAATTTGAGAATTATTGAAGTTTTCTTCACTTGAAAATCCCCAAAATTCTTTTCTAACTTTTTCATGCATTCTTTCTGCAAAAGCTTCTGCAAGTCTATCAGCTAAGGCTTTAATCATAATATCATTATAGTCATCGTAATCTCTTTTAAATTCTTCAATTTTATTTTCAATGTTAATTCCAGTGGTTACCACAAAAAAACCAACATAGTCTTTTATGCCCGATTTTTCTGGTGCAATAAAATCAGCAAGACACAAATTTGATTTATCTGAATTTCTAATCATTTGCTGTCTCAAGAAATTAAGTACCATCTTCTTTTTTCTCTTACCTTCATTTGAATAAACTAAAATATCATCATTTATAGAATTTGAAGGAAAAAAACCAATCATTGCTTTTGCGTGAAGCCATTTATCATTAATTATTTGATCTAACATTTTCTGCGCATCATTGAAGAGGGAGTTAGCCGCCTCACCTACTTTAATGTCACTAAGAATATTTGGAAATTTACCAACTAGTTCCCAGGTGCGAAAAAATGGAGTCCAATCTATTCTATTCACAAGATCACTTAATTCATAGCTTTCAAAAATTTTTGTTCCAATAAAAGTAGGTTTAGTAATTTTTGTCTCTTTCCAATCAATCTTGAAACTATTTTCTCTAGCTACTTCTATAGAGGCTAATTTTTTAATATTTCTATTTAAATATTTCTCTCTTAGTTTTGCATATTCATTTTTATGATAATTAATAAGACTATTCTTTTTCTCATCACTAACTAAGTCATTAACTATCGGGACAGATCTAGATGCATCAACAACATGTAAAGTAGGTCCTAAATATTTATCTGCTATTTTAACTGCAGTATGAATTTTTGATGTGGTAGCCCCTCCAATCAAAAGAGGTATACTAAGTTTTTTTAAATTCATTTGAGAAGCTACATATTGCATCTCATCCAAGGATGGTGTTATTAACCCTGATAAACCTATGATATCAACATCATTTTTAATTGCTTCTTCAATAATTTTTGATGCATGCACCATTACCCCAAGATCAATTACCTCGAAATTATTACATTGCAAAACTACGCCAACAATATTTTTACCTATGTCGTGAACGTCACCTTTAACTGTAGCCAGAAGCACTTTACCTTTAGTTTTTTTAGCTGAAGTTGAGTTCTTCTCAATAAATGGAAGCAAGTATGAAACCGCTTGCTTCATTACTCTCGCACTCTTTACAACTTGAGGTAAAAACATCTTTCCAGAACCAAATAGATCACCAACTTCATTCATACCATCCATCAAGGGGCCTTCAATAACCTCTATAGGATTATTACTGGTTTTTCTAGCTTCCTCAGTATCGTCAATTATGTAATCAGATATACCCCTTATTAAGCTATACGAAATTCTTTCCTTAATTTCTGATGACCTCCACAAAGAACTCTCTTTTTTTGATTTTTTTCCCTTTAATTTATACTCTTGAGCAATGTCTAGCAGTCTTTCAGTTGCGTCGGGACGTTTATTTAAAATAACATCCTCAACCCTGTCCCTTAATTTTATCGGTATATCTTCGTAAACAATTAATTGACCTGCATTCACTATACCCATATCAAGTCCTGCTCCAATAGCATGGTAAAGAAAAACAGAATGCATAGCTTCTCTTACTTGATTATTCCCCCTAAAACTAAAAGATATATTTGAAATACCACCTGAGACATAACTAAAATCTAAATTACTTTTTATTTTTTTAGTAGCTTCAATAAATTCTACCGCATAGTTGTTATGTTGTTCAATACCCGTAGCAACTGCAAAAATATTAGGATCAAAAATTATATCTTGAGGGGAGAAGTTTACTTCATTAATTAAAATATTATATGCGCGTTCACAAATTTCATACTTTCTTAAAGCCGTTTCTGCTTGACCCTCTTCATCAAAAGCCATAACAACAACTGCACTGCCATATAGTTTTACTAGATTCGCTTGTTCTTTAAATATTTGCTCACCTTCTTTTAAACTAATTGAATTAACAATAGACTTTCCCTGCAAACATTTAAGACCTGCCTCTATAACATTCCATTTAGATGAATCAATCATTATTGGGACTCTGGATATATCTGGTTCTGAAGAAACTAGATTTAAAAACTTCTTCATGGCTTTTTCCGAGTCCAACATACCCTCATCCATATTTATATCAATTATTTGAGCACCATTCTCTACCTGATCTCTAGCAACCTTAAGTGCCTCTAAATAATTTTCTTCTTCAATCAGTTTCCTAAATTTTGCTGATCCAGTAACATTAGTTCTTTCACCTATATTTATAAAACTACCTATCGTCATGAGAGTATTCCAAAAGGTTCTAAACCTGAAAGCTTTAAAGTTTTTTCTATTTTGGGAACAGCCCTTGGGCTGAATCTAGAAACTTCTTTAGAGATTCTATTTATGTGTTCTGGAGTTGTCCCACAACAACCGCCTACAATATTGATAATTCCATTTTTTGCCCATTGGGCAAGATATGAAGCCGTTAATTCAGGGGTTTCATCATATTCCCCCATTGGATTTGGCAAACCCGCATTTGGATAAGCCAAAATATTTGTATCTGCAACTCTCGATAACTCTTCTAAAGCAGGTGTTAAGCGTTCCGCACCAAATGAACAGTTTAAACCTATGGATAATGGCTCAGCATGTTTAACCGAATTCCAAAAAGCTTCTACTGTTTGTCCCGATAAATTTCTACCTGAAAAATCTGTAATTGTTCCAGAAATCATAAGTGGAATCTTATAGGTTCTTTTCTGGTTTATTTCCCCTATCGCAAATATTCCTGCTTTTGCATTTAATGTATCAAAGATTGTTTCCAGAATTAAGAAATCAACACCCCCATCAATAAGAGAAATAGCTGCTTCTTTATATACATCCTTAAGCTCATCAAAAGATACGTTTCTATATGCAGGATCATCAACTTTAGGAGATATAGATGCAGTTTTATTTGTTGGACCAATAGCACCAGCAACAAACCTAATTTTTTCTGGATTTTTGTCTGAGAATTTATCAGCAACCTTTCGAGCTAGTAATGCAGCACTATAATTCATCTCTGTTGAGTGATCCTCTAAACCATAATCAGATTGTGAAATTTTGTTTGAGTTAAACGTATTAGTTAAAATTATATCAGCACCAGAATCAAGAAACGCACTATGAACATCACTTATAACTTTACTATTTGTAATATTTAATACGTCTCCATTTCCCTTTAGATCAATTGACCAATTTTTGAATCTTGAATTCCTAAAATCGCTCTCACTCAAATTTTTCTTTTGAATCATTGTGCCCATTGCACCATCCATAATTAATATTCTTTTATTTAAGTAATTAAGTAAATTATTAATTCGATTCTTTTGGGACATTATTTCTTATTTGAATTTTGTGTTAAGCCCAAAATATGACAAATTGCATATGTAAGGTCAGCTCTATTTAAAGTATAAAAGTGAAAGTCCAATATACCTTCAGCCTGAAGTCTTCTGCACTGTTCAGCTGCAACAACTGCACCAACAAGCTTTCTAGTTTCTTGATCCTCATCTAAATTGTTGAATAAGCTTTTAAGCCAACCTGGAATAGAAGCACCACATAGTTTACAAAATCTAACAGTACTCAAGAAATTAGTAATGGGCATAATGCCTGGAATTATAGGGATACTTATTCCTGAAGCTCTTACTTTTTCTAACCACCTTAAGAAAATTTCATCATCAAAGAATAGCTGAGAAATGGCATGACTTGCACCTGAGTCAATTTTCTTCTTAAGATTATCTAAATCATCCTCAAAGTTTTTTGACTCAGTATGCATTTCAGGATAACAAGCTACAAATATATCAAAATCAGCAATACCCTTGATACCTTTAACTAAATCTGCCGCATTTATATAACCTTCTGGGTGAGGCGCATACTTTTTTGACTGTTCAGGCGGATCTCCTCTCAAAGCTACAATTTTTCTTACACCTAAATCCCAATAGGAACTCGCTACTTCATCAACAGATAATTTGCTAGCACCAACACATGTTAGATGCGCTGCTGGAGTAAGATCAGTATTTTCAATTATTTTTTTTATAGTTTTATGAGTTCTCTCTCTTGTTGAACCCCCAGCTCCGTAGGTAACAGAAACAAAATTTGAACTAAAGTTTGAAAGTCTATCTATCGATGACCATAAAGTTTTCTCCATTTCTTTTGTCTTGGGAGGGAAAAATTCAAAAGATACACCAGGCTTTTCTCCGGTTATTACTCTATTAATAATTGGCTTTAATGTATTCAAATTTGTCATAATTTTTCCCCTACCCATATCCCAACAGTTAGTGGATCACCCTTTAAATGTTTGGAAGATAAAAATTTTAAATCTGATTCTTTGAACCATTCATTTATTTCATCATCAGAAAAACCTAATCGTATATGGGCATGTTCTTGTTTTAAAATTTCTACGTCGTGAGATACGAAGTCGATAATAACCAACATTCCATTACTTTTTATTACCCTTGAGGCTTCCTTAAGTACATTTATAGGATATTCTGAGAAATGTAATACTTGATGTAAGGTGACTGCATCCATAGAACTATCTTCAAGAGATAAGTTATACATGTCAGCTAATCTTGCATGACAATTTTTTAGATTCTTTTTTTCAATATTCGCCCTTGCAATAGATAGCATTTGTTTTGATGTATCTATACCCAGTGCTGAATCTACAATTGGGGAGAGCAATTCCAGAATTCTGCCCGTACCAGTACCTATATCTAAAAAATTATTAAATTTTTTGACCGAAAAAAGTTTCAGTAAATTTTTTTCAACTTCCAATTCAGGTACATGGAGAGATCTAATATCATTCCAACTTTTTGCAATATCATCAAAATATTTTTGTGCTTGTATAGCCTTAGTCTCTTTTAATTTATCTAATTTACTCAAATCCGATGTGTTTGAGAAACCTCCGAATGATAAAGCATTTATGCTTTTAACTAAATTTGCAAAAGGACCATCTGGAACAGCTCGATAAAAGACTGATGTCCCTTCCTGAAAACGCTGTATTAGACCTGCATCACATAACAGTTTTAAGTGCCTGGAAACTCTTGGCTGACTCTGGCCTATAATATTAGTAATATCTGATACTTTTAATTCTGATTTTGTAATTAAATTTAGCAGTCTTAACCTAGTTGGCTCACCTGCTGCTTTTAATACATTTAGCGTAGAGACCGGGCCTACATTTGCGATGGTATTATTTTGAATTAAGTTATCCATGATATAAACATATAAATATATCTTTATATTTACATATATATTAATATTTAATTAATATCAATAAAAAAATTAAATAAATTATTAATATTACGTAAGGTAATATGAAAAAATATTGAAGCAAAACTCTTCTTCAAAAAAGTTATCCTCATAATTTTTTTTTTCCAATCTTTTTTTATGAATAAAATGGTGCTTATTTATATATCTTATAATTTGTTGTTTTATAAGATTTAACCACTATATGTGTTACATATCGCTAAATTTTTTAGTCGTGCGTTGGTCAATGAAAAATTTATTAATTAAATTTACAATAACTATTATTATAGTATTAGTGTTTTGCAAAATAAGCGTTTCTCATGCCGAAGAGCAAACACCTGATCCTTTTGAAAAAATTAATAGAGCTGTCTTTGTTTTTAATGACTCTATCGACACTGCATTCTTGAAACCGATAGCAACTCTTTATTCAAATGTACCAGAGCCTGGTAGAAATGCCTTAAGAAATATTTTTAGAAATCTTGAAACCCCAATTATTCTTACGAATAATATTTTGCAAGTAGATATATATAATGCCCAAACTACTACTCTAAGATTTTTTATAAATACTATTTTTGGATTAGGTGGGATTTTTGATACAGCAAGTAAACTAGGCATTGAAAGAAACGATACAAATTTCGGGGAAACACTTGAAAAATATGGATTTGGACCTGGCTTTTATATAGTACTCCCAATCCTGGGGCCTTCAACATTCAGAGATGCAATAGGAATTGGTGTAGACCAAATTATTGATCCATTAAACATATCTACGAAAAATATTCAAAATAATTGGTTACAACCAACCAAAACATCTATTAGGGGAATTGATTTTAGGGAGAGAAACCTTGATACACTTGATAATTTAAAAGAAACCTCGTTAGATTATTATGCCACACTAAGAAGTCTGTACCTTCAAAGAAGAAAAAATATTAAAAATAATGATAATTATGCTATTCCTTCACTTGATTTAGACGATGATGATGATTTAAATGATGATGGCACTTGTTGTGTCTATGTTGAAACTTCTAAAGATGAATAGGTTAATCATTGAAAAATATTAGCATAAACGTATTTTTTACTTTTTTAATTCTCTTTTTGTCACAATTTGTATTTCTAAACTTTTCAAATAGTGCAGAAAAAGATGATGCTCAAAAATTTATACAAAGCTTAGGTAATAAAGCTATAGCAATGCTCTCAAATAAAAATTCTACTAAAGTTCAAAAAATTTCTGATTTTGAAAAACTTTTAGATGAAGGTTTTGAAGTCCAACTTATAGCTAGGTATGCACTTGGAAAATATTGGAGAAAAACTCAAAAAGATAAAAAAGATGAATATATTCTTGCATTTAGAAAATTTATTATAGATTCCTATGCATCACGACTTGGTCAATTTGGAGGAGAAAAGTTTTCTGCTGTTGGTGTAAGAGAAGATGGGAAAAGAGGCTTTATTGTAAATAGCTTAATAGAAACTCCCAATGGCACTAAGGTAAAAGTAGATTGGAGAGTGAAAAAAATTAACAATGCTTTTAGAATTTATGATGTAGTTATTGAAGGTATCAGTATGGTAATTACTCAGAGAGATGAGTTTTCATCTATAATACAAAGGTCAGGTGGTAATATTGACCCATTAATTAAAAAACTTCAAAATTTTTAGATATATAAAATATAATTATTAAAATTGTTATGGTAGCGGGGGAGGGACTCGAACCCCCGACACCGGGATTATGATTCCCGTGCTCTAACCAGCTGAGCTACCCCGCCAAATAAAAAAGTTATAAACTATTAAACTTTAATTGACTACAGATTTGTATGATTAAAATAATAGTTAATAGGCCTCAGTTATCCAACCTCCTCCTACCAACATGTCTCCTTTGTAAAACACACAAGCTTGCCCAGGAGAAACACCCCTCTCAGACTTCTTAAGTGTTACCTGCCAATCATCTCTATTTTTTTCTAAATTTGCCTCAACTGGATCTTGGGTTGATCTTAACTTCACTTTAATGTCTGAATTATTTTTGTTTAAATTACCTATCCAATTAACATTATTTAAATTTACTTTATTTACAAAAAGTAAATCTTTGTGACCGACTATAACTTGATTTTTTATAGCATCTATCTTTAATACATAGTAAGGGAAGGAATTACCAATCTTTATACCCCGTCTCTGGCCAACAGTAAAATTAATAATACCGGAGTGAACTCCTAAAACGTTTCCATTTTGGTCAACGATGTTTCCTGGTTTCTTTTTATCTTTAGCAATTTTTTCAATAGTTTTTACATAATTACCATCAGGAACAAAACATATATCCTGACTATCTTTCTTATCTGCAACCAATAGGCCATATTCCGCCGCTAGAGATCTAACTTCAGATTTATGATAGTCACCTAGTGGGAATCTCAAAAATTTAAGTTGTTCTTGGGTTATACTAAACAAAAAATAGCTTTGATCCCTTGAACAGTCTACAGCTTTATGAAGTGTAGTAATATTATTATCTGTAACTCTTCTAATATAATGTCCCGTAGCCATAGCATCAGCATTAAGTTTTTTTGCGGTTTCCAATAAATCTTTAAATTTTACTTCTTGATTACAATTAATACATGGAATTGGGGTTAAACCCTTTTGATAAGATGAAATAAATTCATCAATAACCTTATTTTTAAAAGCTTTTTCATAATCAAAAACGTAGTGCTTAAAACCTAATGTATCAGCAACTCTCCTAGCATCAATTACATCCTGACCAGCACAACAAGTTTTTGTTTTTTGTTTAGAATTATCAGAACTATATAATTGAAGTGTTATACCAATAACTTCATAACCCTCATCTTTTAGTATAGCTGCTACTACAGAAGAGTCTACACCTCCTGACATTGCGACCACCACTCTGGTGTTTGAAGGTTTTTTTGGTATACCTAAAGAATTTTTCATAGACTAATGATTAAATCATTACAAACTCAATTTCTACAAAATATTATTACTTTTAATGTTTTTTTTGTAACAATTGAGAATAGGTAAAGAATTTATATAAATCTCAATAAACTAAGTGAATTTAGTTGGCTGAAAACTCTAAAAGATGCCTCTAAAGCAGTTTGATCATTGTTCAATTTGGACACTGCCTCAGCAACGTTTATATTTTCAATATCTGAAATAAATTTATTTACTAACATTATTTCATTCTCATGCCTAGCAGCTGTTTCTTCTACCAAGCGAGCCGCAACTCCATGCTGAGCCTGAATCAAATTTATTGTATCAAAAGCTATGTCTGCCTCTGGAAACTTACTGATGACAAATTCTCTTTCACTATCAGTTAAAGGCTTTTCAAAACCTCCTGGAGATGCAGTCGCTGCAATCATTAAATCTTGAAATATGTTAAATAAATCTGTAGCAACTTCACTGGCAATTACACCATGTGTAATTTCTAATCCATCATCAATTAGAGCTGTTGGCCTTATTGAGTTATTAACAAATGCTTGAGCATGATTACCTGCACCAAGAGCTTCTAAATTCGCAGGAAGAAGACTTTGTACAGGAGCAACATCGGTTCTGGTACCTCCAAATAAGAATCTACCATTCTCTTTTATATTAAGTAAATTTACTGCATCAGTATATAGATTATCGATTACAGTTTTAAAACCTACACCTCCTCCTGGCTGGCTAGCAGTAATCATTTCTATTTTTAGTTGTTTAGCAATATCACTTAAACCTTCTAGAACTATATTTTGAACGTCCGTAATTCTCGAGAGATCTCTATGGGCAATTAAAAATTGTTCAGATTTAGACTTAATTGATTTTGCAGCTGCTAGCGCTTGAACATCTAAGGCTAAACCTTGATAATTAGAGGATTTACTTTCACTAGAAATTTGTCTCGTACCTTCAGCGATTCTTTTCTGGATATCAAAAATATCTGTAAGTAAAAAATCGTTTTGACCTACTGTAGAAATCCTAGTCATAATTATTCCCTTATATATTTATCTTGCTATTGATAATAGCTCTTCAAACATTTCTCTTGTTGTAGCAACTAACCTTGCAGATGCATTAAACGCATTTTGAAATAGAATCATATTTGCTAATTCTTCATCGATGTTAACACCTGAGTCATTTTTTACTCTTGCAGATAGTTCAGCTTTCAGTGCACTTGAATCCTTATAACGACTTTCAGCTTCTTCTGCTTTTATGGATAAATCTGACAAAACCATAGCTGCATATTCTTGTAATGATTTTGTGGTAGCTGAAATATCGCCAGCTTCATTAAATGTAATTTTTAAATCTGATATATTTTGAAAAGCCTTAACCCCTCTATTATCACCTACTGTTAAAGCTGGAGCATTTCCTGCTAATGCAGTAGCACTTAAATCTAATTGAGCTAAGGATAAATTAGTTGCATTATCAATAATATCTGATCTTACTGATACTCCAAAGGCCTGATCTATTTTAGAGCTTCTTGCTAAGCCAAATAAATTTGATAATGACTTATTAGTTCCTCCTCTCAAACTAGTATCAGTATTTGAAGAAAAATGATAATTTTTTAAATTTGCAGCAGGTGTTCCACTAAGTTTTCCATTTGAATCTAAAGAAAATGTTGCAAAACCTGTAAATGCAGAGTTAAGAGAATTGACTATGTCTTCAAATGTTGTAGCACCTGCCGTTGCAAAGTCGAAGTTAAAGCTTTTTATATTTTGACCCCTCGGGCCTATTAAGTCTAGAGTCATGACTCCTGTGGAACCGAATCCATGGGCATCAGAACCTTGAAACCCTGTTTCAAAATGTGATGGTGAGTTTGATTGAAGTAAATCATTCAATCCAAAATAATCTGCAAAACCTCTTCCTGCTCTACTACTTGGGGAATCTGTATCTTGTAAAATTGCAACACCAGTTCCAGTGGCAGCTTGAAGAGATAACTTACCACTTACGAGAGAAAGTGCTGTTGCACCAAATTGAGCGTTCACAGCAGTGATAACGTTATTTATAGTATTCCCACCTATTGCAGCTGCTGCGCCACCATTCTTTGATACTGTGCCATTTGTGAAGTCAATTAGTACTCTGTCTACAAGAGTATTATTTGCATTTACAGTTCCTATGGTAACAGAACCTGTAAAGTTATGGTTATCTGTGGATAGTAAACCAACATTTCTTCCAGTAAAAAGCGCAGGAGGCGGCACAGGAGAACTGTTATTATGAACTGAATTAAATTTATCAATAACTTTTGATGATAATTCTCCTAAAGATAATAGCATATTCGGAATTTGCACATCTCTCATATCAAGAAGGCCAAAAACACTTCCAGAGGTAATAAATGGATCAAGAACATCTACTTGAGCAGTTGTTCCGTCAGTATTAATTTTTTGGATTTTTATCTGCTCAAATTCTGTAGAACTTGTAATTGTGCCTACAGATGAATAATCTAATTTTCTGTCTAGGTGATCCAAGAGAACTTGCCCTCTTCCAGTGGTAATTCCTATAGCACCTCCATCCATCTCAAAAGTTGTTATGTCAACAAATTCAGATAATTTTTTTATAGAAATATCTCTTTGTTCAATAAGTGTAGTTGTATCATCACCGAGACTCAGGCCTTTAACTATTTTTGGGTTTAGTTGACTCACGACATTAATCTCAGAATTTATCTTCGCAAGAGCTTGCTCAATCCTTACATCTGCATCACGTCTTAAATCCTGAAGTAATTTGGAAACACGGTTTATTTCATCACTAAAATCTTTCAACTTATTTACCGCAGTAACTCTTGGCACAGCTCCTGAAGGATCAACGGCAAGCCCAGTTAATTCTCGAAAAGCTCTATCCAGTTGACCAGTAAATGTTAAATCATCCTTAGGGGAACCTAAAAGTGATTGAAATTGTTCGTGTATCAATTTCATAGACTCAAATCGTTTTTCCTGAGCAATAACAGTTCTTTCTTCATTTACAAGAAATCTATTTATAGCCCTTGTAGCAGGAGAAGCTGAGACTCCTACAGGATTTCCACCTAAAACTTTTGACTCAAAACCTACATTTCTTTTAACATAACCATCAGTATTTACATTTGCAATATTATTGGATGTCGTGTTTAGGGCAACTTGGTTGGCTTGCAACCCTGAAACACCTGTCCTTAAAACAGAGTCAAGGCTAACCATTATTTAAACCTGCAATTATTACCTACAAAAATAGATAAAGTAGGTAAAATATTCATAAATTTATTTTTGATCACAACTTGAAAAAGCAAGAAGAATCTCATTATAAAAACTCCTAATAATAATCATATTTATATATTGCAATCTATAGGCCAAAAAAAACGCTGACCTAAATCAGCGTTTTATTTGGTCTAGTATAAAGTTTTACTCAGTCTCTAAATCGTTTATTACTTCTTTTAAGGTTTCTAGGTTTTCTTTAGCTAATTCATGCCCTTGGTCTGCCGCCTTAGAAAACAAGTCATAAGCTTTCTCAATATCTGCAGATCCATTTGCTCCCGTAGCATATAATACTCCAAGATTGTATTGAGCTGGTGATAGTCCTGCATCTGCAGCAATAGTATAAAGGGTTATTGCTCTCTTTATATCTGTCTCTAGGCCTGTTCCATTTTCACATAAAACACCTAAATTAAATATCGCAACAACATAACCTAGCTCAGCTGCTTGACTATACAGTTCAACGGCACGAAGATAATCTCGTGTAACACCTTCTCCACTTTCATATAATGAACCAAGATTACATTGAGCCTGTGGGTGATTTTTTTCTGCTGCTCGATGATACCAGTATGCTGCTTCCGCTGGATCCTCTTCAACACCAAATCCCATATTATATAAAACCCCTAGGCTGTATTCGGCCTCTGTATGCTCTTCATCTGCGGCTTTATTAAAATAGTAATGGGCTTTTTCATAACATCTTTCGATACCAGTACCATTTGCATACATCAAACCTAGGTTATAGCAAGCTTCAATATTATTATCTTCAGCAGCTCTTTCCCATACAGAATGGGCTTTTTCAAAGTCTTTAGCATAAAAAGCATTTGCACCTTTATCAAAATTTATTTGGGCTTCCTCATGGGCAAGCATTTTGTTATCCTTTCGACTAATAAATCAAAAACTAATCACTACTTGCGAATTTCATGCCAACTTGCAAGTAGAATATATTAAATCAAATTTTTTTTGACTAATGGATATATATAAACTTTAAAAAAGTTAACAAAACTTTTATAAGAAAAATTTTCCTTACCTAGGAAAAAAATTATTATTTATTCTTTAACAAAAGAAAATAAATTGATACGAAAGAAATAATTCAAAAAAAATTGTTTATATTTCAATTAAGAAAATAGTTAAAATTTGTTAACTAATTATTGGCTCAGCAATTGCTAATATTACATCGATATTTTTAATTAATTATGATTTTATGAAATGACTATCGAAAATATATATATACCAGAGTTTGGTAAAAAAAATATTAAAAATACTGAGAAATCAGTTTTTTCTGATGACTTAAATAATGACAAATTTAAGGATATCTTGAAAGAAAATGATTTCAATCTTAGAGAGAATGGTCATTCTTCTAAATATTCAAACATTAGAGAAAATAAAAAAGATAAAGAACATAAATATACTGATAGAGAAAACCCATCTCACAAAGAAGTAAGTCTAGAAAATATTACTATTAGTGATAAAAGTCATGAATCAAAAGAAGGCTCTTTATCAGATGAAAAAGATAACCAAAGCGACCAATCTATTCAAAAAGAAAATACCTATATTTCTAATGAAGAAAATTATTATGAAAAAGATAATAATATAATCAGTGAAAAAAATATTAACGATACCCAAAATAAATTAAAGACTAATAAATCTGATGATAGTCAAAAGATAGAAACTAATAATGAAAACCAAGCGAAAGAAAGTAAAAATATAACTACTTCAGAAGGTTCTATTGATAAAGGTTCTATTGATAAAAAGACTCCTACTGATAGTATAAACCAACAAAATATATTTATGAAAGAATCAAACATTGGCAATGAAATTAAAGGGGAAAACCTAAATATCATTCAATCTGATAAGATAAATATACCTGTTGAACAACTCGTAAATTTACTTAATCAAGCTCAACAGCAGCTAACAACTCCAGCAGAAGTTAGCCAACCTTTAGAAAATCAAACAGCTAAACCTGTTGAACAACTCGT